>Ga0075467_10001465_pt1 | contig 19492 bp, 16 predicted proteins | sample DEB08_DNA_9_FD_75067 | JGI IMG/M metagenome (GOLD analysis project Ga0075467, IMG submission 75067) | Aqueous microbial communities from the Delaware River and Bay under freshwater to marine salinity gradient to study organic matter... | ecosystem: Environmental > Aquatic > Marine > Coastal ... | reverse complement strand
TTTATCGCGCAGCTTGGTCACTTCGTCGGCAATATTTAGATCATTATCATTGCCAACAAGCTGTAGTTCTTCGATCTTTGCTTCGAGTTCGGCTATAGGCTGTTCGAAAGAGAGATAGTTTAAATTCATGGGTAGAGAAGTCTCGTGTTTTGGCATAAAACCGGATTTGGACGCATTCTAACACTAATAAAAATCTACGCTAGAGCCGATTAAGCTGAGGGGCCGCAGGGAGTTGAAAATACCTAGCACCCAAGCGTAATCTTTTAATCATAGTGCAAAGTGACGTTGTTTTTGCCAAACTTTTCCCGCAGCTGGCCGATCAACTCATCTCGCGGTTGCACCCGCCACTGGCTGCCAAGTTTTAGACGACCACTGGCGCTGGCGCCAATATACTCGACTTCCAATGGACAGTTGCCATCCTTGTAGATATTCACCGAGCTCTGCAGGCTTTCGACCCACTTTCCATCATTTGAATTACTATCAACAGTCAATGACAAACGCTTCACTTTGCTGCAGCGTGCTTCATAAATCGACTGGATCGACTCGGCGAGCATTTTAAGGCCACCAGTAAAACTGTCCTCAGAGACGACACCCTGCACTACAAGCAAAGCGTCCTTAACCAGAACCTCTCGATAGACATTGTATTTTTCAGCAAATATCGACAGTTCAAGACGACCACTCTTATCATCCAGAGTAATAAAGGCAAAGTTCTCGCCGCGCTTATTCTTCATCACTCGCATCGCGATGATCATTCCTGAGACCGTGGTAAGGGACTTGGCCGGACGCAATTTGGAGATACGATTGGGGTGCATCATCTGCAGCTCCTCCTCGTACTCATCGATGGGATGCCCAGTGAGATAGAGCCCAAGGGTGTCGCGCTCACCGTTTAGCCGCTCCCTACCAGAAAGGCTGCGGGCCGCACCATAGCTGGTGTAATTGATATCTGAGGCGCTCTCAACAATGGAATCGCCAAATAGGTCGCCCATACCGCTGCTGGTGTTACGTGCGTGCTGCTCGGCGAGCTTGACCGCTTGATCCATGGCCGCCAGCATCACTGCACGACGATAACCTATCTCGCCATCGGGGCCAATTTGATCAAAGGCACCGCTGCGAATCAGCGCTTCGATGGCACGTTTATTAACCTTGCGGCCATCGACCCGAGCGCAGAAATCAAAGATATCCTTAAACGGACCGCCTTCGTTGCGGGCAGCAAGAATATTGCCCACCGGACCTTCACCCAGGCCCTTAATGGCACCCAAGCCGTAGATCACACTGTTTTGCTTGTCGACACTAAAGTGGAACTGACCTCCATTGACATCTGGCGGCAATAGCTCGAGCTTCATGGCTCGACATTCATCGATAAAGGTCACAACCTTATCGGTCTTATCCATATCCGAAGAAATCGTCGCTGCCATAAACTGGGCTGGGTAATGCTGTTTTAACCAGGCTGTCTGATAGGCCACCAATGCATAGGCAGCGGAGTGAGACTTGTTAAAGCCGTAGCCGGCAAACTTCTCCATTAGATCGAAAATATTCGACGCCAGCTCTTTGGTGAAACCTTTATCAACAGCGCCATCCATAAACAACATGCGCTGTTTGGCCATCTCATCAGCGTTCTTTTTACCCATGGCACGACGTAATAAATCAGCTCCACCCAATGTATAACCGCCCATCTCCTGAGCGATCTGCATCACCTGTTCCTGATAGAGAATAATGCCGTAGGTAGGTTCCAGGGCGGGCTTTAGGCACTCATGCTGATACTGGGAATGGGGGTAGCTAACCTCGGCACGGCCTTTTTTACGATTGATAAAGTCATCGACCATGCCTGACTGCAGCGGCCCCGGACGGAACAGGGCTACCAGTGCAATAATATCTTCAAAGCGATCGGGGCCGAGCTTTTTAATCAGCTCTTTCATACCCCGTGACTCAAGCTGGAATACCGCGGTGGTTTCCGCTCGCTGCATCAAACCATAGGTGGGCTGATCATCCAGGGGAATCTTATCGATCTCCAGTAGATCCTCTCCCGCAAGACTGCGGTCCGCATTAATCATGCGCACCGCCCAGTCAATAATGGTCAGTGTCCGCAGGCCCAAGAAATCGAACTTAACCAGGCCGGCATCTTCCACATCATTTTTATCAAACTGAGTTACTACACCGGCGCCTGTTTCGTCACAGTAGATCGGTGAAAAATCGGTGATCTTAGTTGGTGCAATTACTACACCACCAGCGTGCTTACCACAGTTGCGGGCCACGCCCTCCAACTGCACGGCCATGCTCCAGATCTCGGCGGCTTCATCGTCCTCATCCAAAAACTGCTTTAAGGTTTCTTCCTGTTCAACGGCTTTTTCAAGGGTCATGCCCACTTCAAAGGGAATTAACTTCGACAGCTTATCCGCTAGACCATAGGACTTGCCCTGGACTCGCGCCACATCGCGGACCACTGCTTTGGCGGCCATGGTACCGAAGGTGACAATCTGTGACACCGCATCGCGGCCATACTGCTCTGCCACATAGGCAATAACTCGGTCGCGGCCTTCCATACAGAAATCGATATCGAAATCCGGCATAGAGACCCGCTCTGGATTAAGAAAGCGCTCAAAGAGTAAATCGTATTCCAGTGGATCAAGATCGGTAATCAGCAGTGAATATGCCACTAAAGAGCCAGCACCAGAACCGCGCCCAGGACCCACAGGAATAAGATTGTTTTTTGCCCAGCGAATAAAGTCCATCACAATCAGGAAGTAGCCGGGAAATTCCATTTGGATAATAATTTTTAACTCGAATTCCAAACGCTCCATATAGCGCTGTTGGATCTCGGGAAAATCAGCGGCACTGGTATCGTAGAGTACCTCGAGTCGGTCTCGCAGGCCCTTTTTAGATTCGAGTGTAAAAAATTCATTCAGCGTCATACCCTCAGGAATCGGGTAATCCGGCAGAAAATACTCTCCCAAACGCAGTTCAATCGAACAGCGCCTGGCAATCTCAACACTGTTTGCCAGGGCTTCGGGGATATCGGAAAATAGCTCAGCCATTTCCTCGGCACTGCGCAGATACTGCTGCTCTGAGAAACGCCGCTCGCGGCGCGGATCATCTAGAGCTCGGCCCTCATGAATACAGACCCGGGCTTCGTGGGCTTCAAATTCGCTTTTAGAAATAAAGCGCACATCGTTGGTAGCCACTACAGGGCAGTTGTAGCGCGCCGCCAGTTCTACAGCGGCGTGGAGATAATCCTCTTCTTCGGCACGACCAGTGCGCTGCAACTCAAGATAGAAACGATCGCCAAATAGCGCCATAAACTCTTCCAGAGCAGTGGCAGCATCATCGCCGCGACTGGATACCAGGGCCACACCAATCTCACCACTGCGACCACCGGACAGGGCTATCAGCCCATCGCTGAATTCACTCAACCAGGATTTCTTAATATGGGGCACGCCTTGGCGCTGGCCCTCTTGATAAGCCTTAGAGATTAATTTGGTAAGGTTGGCGTAGCCGATCTGGTCTTTAACCAGGAGTACTAGCTGAGTGGCACTGCCTTCGCCACTTTCGTCGAGTACCAGCAGATCAGCGCCTAAAATCGGTTTGACGCCGGATCCCTGAGTGGCCTTGTAAAACTTTACCGCAGCAAAGAAATTATTGAAGTCGGTGAGCGCCACAGCGGGCATGCCCAGCTCCGCCACGGCCTTGGCCAATGGCTTTATTCTGACCAACCCGTCGACTAATGAGTACTCAGAGTGCAGCCGCAGGTGAACAAATGATGCAGTAGTTATTAGAGTTACCCTTTACCTTTGGTTAATAGATGGCTGGCATCAACACCGTAGTGGGTGAAGCTATCTTTCATCAGATCAAAAACAGTGCCCTCAAACTCAGGAATTGATTTATCCGAGACTGCCACAGGCTCCACTCGGTCACCCCATTTGATAATGCCTGCGCCGCAGCTCAGACCAGCACCAAAGGTTGCAGTGAGGATGGTCATGCCGGGCTTAACCCGACCCTCTTCCAACGCATCACAGAGCGCCAGCGGAATGGACGCGGCAGAGGTATTGGCATACTGATCAATTGCCACAACCACTTTTTCCATGGGGAAATCGAGGCGCTTGGCCAGTGATTGAATAATTCGGATATTCGCCTGATGGGGAACAAACAGGTCTATATCCGCTGCCGTCAAACCCTGCTTCTCGAGGACATCATTAATCGCGTCAGACATGCCTTTGACTGCACTCTTAAAAATTTCCGCGCCATCGAAGTTCAGCGAAATATACATATCGCCAGTCAAATGCGCCGGAGACATACCCCAAGTAGGCAGTCGCAGACACTCACGGCTATCGGGCACACAGCTCATTTTTGCGGTTAACAAACCGCTCTCTTGCTCGGTCGCTTCGATAACCACAGAACCGGCACCATCACCAAAGAGAAAGCAGGACTCGCGCTTCTGCCAATCCATTGCCAGAGAGATACGCTCCGAGCCAATCACCAAGGCTTTGTTGATTGAACCTGCCTTAATCATGTCGGTCGCAGTATTCAGAGCGTAGAACCAGCTGGTACAGGCGGAGTTAAGATCAAAGGCTGCAGCATTTCTGGCGCCGAGTTTATTTTTGATGTAACTGGCTGTGTTCGGACAAATTTCTTCGGGAGTGGTGGAGCCGAGAATAATCAGGTCTATGTCATCTGCATCTACACCGGCAGTGGCCAGTGCCCGCTCTGCAGAGAGCCAGGCCATTTCACCTGTGGAGACGTGACTATAGTGGCGTTGACGGATACCCGAGCGGGAAAAAATCCACTCGTCACTGGTGTCTACAATCTTGGCCATATCATCGTTTGTCATCAGCAGCGGTGGAGCATATTTTCCCCAACCGGTTATCTGTGCATATCTCAAGATAATCCCCTTAAACCCTAGATTAATTATTTTTTATCCAAATGCGAAGAATGGCAATAAGCTTACAGAGCTGATTAAACTGACCACGCTATTGATGGCCATTAGTATATCGACTAACCGCGAGGCTACCTAATCAAAAAGACCAGATTGTACCAGCTCTAATTGCTCTCGCACTGGGGCAAAGGTTCTGCGGTGAATCGGGGTTGCTCCGATGCGAGCTAGGGCCTCCAGATGCTGCGGTGTGCCATAGCCTTTATTGGCGGCAAAGCCATAGCCGGGATAGGTGACATCCAAGGCTTTCATTTCAGCGTCCCGCACTACCTTGGCAATGATCGAGGCGGCACTGATACATTCCACACGGCCATCGCCCTTAACCACCGCTTCGCCGCGATACTCCCACTGGGGCAAGCGATTGCCGTCCACTGCCACATAATCCGGCTGCTGGCTCAACGCCATCACCGCGCGACGCATGGCCATCAACGTGGCCTGCAAAATATTGAAGCGATCAATTTCAGCCACAGAACAGCGCGCCACAGACCAGCAGAGTGCACGGCTGGTGATATCGGCATAGAGATTTTCTCGCTGGCGACTGGATAGAGCTTTCGAATCGGCCAGCCCTTCAATTCCGTGATTGGCCGGGAGAATAACTGCAGCTGTGACCACATCACCGGCCAGAGGGCCGCGCCCTACTTCGTCGACACCGGCAAGGAATTTAATATTGGCTGGGGGGTTCCAGGGCTTGAGTTTAGAGAGCTTCATAGTTTAGAGAGCTTGGTAAATTAAAGAGCTTCATGGGCAAAGCAGCGTTTTAATTGCAGCAGCGGCCGTATCACCGGATGGCAGATTAATTTGCTCATAGAGTTCTTCGAAGCGCTGCTCCACTAGATGTCTCGCATTCGCATCCAAGGCATTGCTCACGGCGGTGCTAAGACTGTCCACCGTGGCATCATCTTGAATCAGCTCAGGCACCACCATCTCAGAGGCCAACAAATTGGGAATCGAGGCAAAAGGCGTCTTAATAAAGGGTCGCACTAGCTTATAGGTCCACTTGCCGAGCTTGTAGCTCACCACCATTGGCTTCTTCAACAGCATGGCTTCCAGCGCAGTAGTACCGGAGGCGAGCAATACCGCATCAGCCGCCTCCATGGCCAGTAGCGACTGCTGCTCAATTAGAGTGACAGGTAATTCCGGATGCTCAGCAAGAATCTCGGTCAACTGTCTGTGGCGATCGCCGTTGGCGGCTGGAATCAAAAACTGTAACTGTGGCTTGGACTCAAGTAGACGCTGAGCCACCATCAGGAATAGTTCGCCCATCAAAGCCACTTCGCCACCACGGCTGCCGGGCATGATACACAGCAGCGGGCGATCCGTATCCAACCCCAACTTCTTGCGAGCCCCAGAACTATTTGGATCCCGCGAGATCTGACCGGCTAGCGGATGACCGACAAAAGCCACTGGTACAGCGTGCTGTTGATAAAAGGCCTCTTCAAAGGGCAACAGCGTCAGCATTAAGTCAACGCAGCGTTTGATGCCTTTAATACGACCCTGGCGCCATGCCCACACCGAAGGGCTGACATAGTGCACGGTTTTGATCCCGTTGTTATGCAAGGCCTTTTCAATACCCAGATTAAAGTCGGGAGAATCAATGCCAATAAAAGCGGCCGGTTTTGACTGCTTGCAGCGATTGATAATATCTCTGCGTATCGACAGCAGTTCCGGTAGGCGCTTAAACGGCTCGACAAAGCCCATTACCGATAAGCGGTCCATCTGGTGAAACGAAACGAAACCCTCGGCAATCATTTTTGGACCGCCGATGCCCTCGAAGCGAGCATCTGGAAATAGGCGTTTTAGCGCGCGAATTAAATCCGCACCCAAAGTATCGCCAGAAGCTTCTCCAGCGACTATGGCAAAGGTAGGTGAAGTCATAGGGGCACTTAGATTTTCAGATGGGCCAGTCATGGCTTAGCGAATAATACCGCGAGTGGATTTCTCAATGGAGTTTAGGAACTGCAAGATCGCAGGGTCATCGCCGAGTTTGGTAATCGCTTTAATCGCTTCGTCCAGCTGCAAGCCGCGGCGATAGAGTAACTTGTAGGCCTGATTGGCCAGAGAAATTTGCTCTGCGCTGTAACCGCGGCGCTTCAGACCTTCACGATTAATGGTGCGCGGTTCTGCGGGGCTGCCAAAGGCGGTAATAAACGCTGGCACATCGTGATAGACAAAAGCCGCAGGACCAATAAAGCAGTGTGGCCCTATATGGACATACTGATGAACCAGGGCATAACCGCTGAGAATAGCCCAGTCGCCAACATAGACATGTCCAGAGACGCTGGCATTGTTGACCATAATAACGTTATCGCCAATGACGCAGTCATGACCTACATGAGCGTACGCCATAAGCAAGTTATTACTGCCGATAATAGTTTCACTATTGTCCTGCACTGTGCCACGGTGAATGGTGACACCTTCGCGAATCACATTGTTATCGCCAATGATTAATCGGGTGGGCTCGCCTTTGTACTTAACGTCAGGAGTGTCGTCGCCAATGGTGGAAAACTGATAGATTCTATTGCCGGCGCCAATTTTAGTCGGCCCTTTGATCACCACATGGGAGCTGATATCACAGCCTTCACCAATCTCTACATTTGCACCGATCATGGTCCACGGGCCTATAGTAACCTTGTCGGCTATTTTGGCAGTGGGATCTATTACGGCACTAGGATGAATCACTTAACGTTATCTCGATCCTGATAGGCACAGAGCAAGGTCGCTTCGCAGACAAGCTTATCATTAACTGTGGCACGGGTTTGAAAGCGCCAGATATTGCGCTTTACAGCAACCACTCGAGACTCCAGCATTAATTGATCACCGGGAGTCACTGGCCTTTTAAAGCGCGCCTTATCGACACCGGCAAACAGGTAGAGCTTACCGTCATCGGCAGTGGTGTTAGTTGTTCTAAAACCGAGAATGCCTGAGGCTTGAGCCAAGGCCTCAATCATCAGGACACCAGGGAAAATAGGCGCGCCGGGGAAATGACCATTGAAAACATCTTCATTACCGGTGATATTTTTCATTGCAAGAATACGTTCGCCCTCGACCAGCTCAAGCACTCGGTCAACCAGTAAAAAGGGATAGCGATGCGGCAAAACGCTCATTATTTCAATAGTAGTCATGGCGCCGCCCACAGCAGCGTCGGGAGTAGTTATGCCTTCAGTCATTATTCCATCCATTAAAATTTGTTGAGACTTGTTATCAAGCTAACGCATTCAACCCCATGCGCAGACTATTTGTAAATCGTCTAGGCAAGGACTCTAGCGGTTTAAAAATTTAATAATTTAAGAGCCTAATAATGCCTTAATTCTTCTCTAACTCTTTCAAACGACGCGCGATACTGTCCAACTGGGTCATTCGCACCGCATTTTTGCGCCACTCTCGAGTCCCCATCAACGGCATACCAGACGAGTAAGACCCAGGCTCAGTAATCGACTTTGTCACCAGACCGCGAGCTGTTACCTGAACATTGTCACAGACCGTGACATGGCCTACCACACAGGCATCGCCAGCTAGAATAACGTTGTTACCCAAGGTGGCACTGCCCGCAAGACCCGAATAAGCCGCCAAGGCACAGTTATTGCCAATCACCGCGTTGTGAGCAATCTGCACATGATTATCAATAATCACACCGTTGCCGATAGAAGTATTTCCAAGCGCGCCGCGATCAATTGTGCTGCAGGCGCCAATTTCAACATTGTCACCAATTTCGACACCGCCAATCTGATAGATCTTCTGCCATTGCCCTGCCCCGTCTGGCGCAAAGCCAAAGCCATCAGCTCCAATCACCGAACCGCTGTGAATAGTCACATCAGAGCCTAAAATAACATCGTGATAAATCGCCACATTCGCCGAAATGCGGGCATTGGCCCCAAGCACGGAGCGGGCACCGACAAAACTACCTGCACCCAGATTGCTGCCAGCCCCAATCACCGCGTCCGCCTCAACAACCGCATTGGCGGCAATAGTGACAGCCGCACCTATCGAAGCCGAAGCGGCAATAACCGCTGAGGGATGGATACCGACCACTGCCTTGGGAGCGCGATCAAACCATTGTGAAATCCGCGCATAACCCAGATAGGGATTATCCAGAATCAATACTGCGCCATTGTACTGCGTCGCATTTGAGCCTTTGTCACCACTGTTGCCTCTAGCGGCATGCTTAGGGGCAAGAATAACCGCGGCTGCATTACATGAACCCAGCTGACTAGCATATTTCTCATTGGCAAGAAACGCCAGTTCACCGGGCCCAGCATTTTTCAGAGTATTCAATCCGCTTATGCGCAAAGCGCCATCACCGCGTAACTCGGCACCGAGAAACGCAGCGATTTCTGCGACAGAATAATCTTCAGGCATTAAAAATTATTGCGACTTTTTGTTCAGACGATCAGCAACCTTAGCGGTCAAGTTGCTCTCAGGGCCTGCCAGCAGTACAGCATCAATTTTTAGCAGCATAGTGACACCCTCTTCCTGAACAACTTCCTGCAGAGCTTGCTGAGCCAAAGGCCCGATTTCCTGCATGATCTGCTGCTGTAATTGCTGCTGCTCAGACTGGATCTTGCGACCGGCTAATTCAGCATCAGCTTTGGCGTATTCCATTTTCTTTTGGTGCCCGAGAGCCTGCTCCTGAGACCAGGTCATGCGCTTGCTTTCAGCTTCTTTAGCCAGTGCTTGGAGATCCGCAGTTGAGCTCTCGTACTTTGCTCTGAGGGCGACAAAATCAGCGCCGGTCTCAGCTTCTTTAAGGCGCGCCTGCGCGGCGTCTGAGCTAAAAATCGCGCGGGCGATATCGACCACAGCAATCTTTTCTGCAGCCACGGCTGCCATAGAAGTTGTACCTGAACAAACCACTACCAATGCCAATACTACTGCTTTCAAATTATACAAAACGCCTCTCCCTACTATGATTAAAATTGATTACCCAATGAGAATTGAAACACTTCAGTCTCATCGAAGTCATTTGAATTTAACGGCTTAGCCAAACTAAAGGTTATCGGCCCAAAGCCACTTAACCAGGTTGCTCCTACACCTACAGAGTAACGCAGTTCTCCAGCATCTGGCTTGAAGCAGTTGGTCTGCAACTCGCCACATTTGGTATTGAAAATATTGCCCGCATCGAAGAACAATGTAGCCTGCACTGAGCGCTGATCTTTGAGGAATGGCAGCGGGAAAATAATTTCCGCACCCAGCTCAACTTGGACATTGCCGCCAATGGGATCTGGATCATCGACAAAGCCGGTGGTGCAGGGATTATCTGTATTCAAATTACAGGGGGTATCCTGAGGGCCCAGAGTATTGCGTTCGAATCCGCGAACCGAGCCAAAACCACCACCGTAGAAATTCTTAAAGAACGGCATCTGGGTGGTATCACCATAGGATTCGCCATAACCCAAATCAGCTCTAAGCTTAAGGCTCAAGCCACGGTAAAGGCCACGAAGATGCTGTGCCGAATAAGTCATTTTGTAGTACTCAAGACCTGATCCAGGCAGTGCTATATCAAAACCAAAGCGCTGTTGTGAGCCTCTAGTAGCAAACACGCCACGGTTGAGTGTCGACTGAACCCAGTTAATATTGGCGTTGATAATATCGAATTCTGAACCGTTATCGCGAACAAAATCGGCAATTTCTTTAGAGGCAAAAATACCAGTTTGCAGGTCAAGATTTTCATACCCCAAGCCAAAGCCTATACGCTGTACTTCGGAGATCGGGTAGCTCCAGTTAACCGCTGCCCCATAGGTATTGGTGGAAAAACTGGCAACATTGATCTCATCGTAATCGGTCTCGCGAGCAAATACGCTGTAACCAGCACTGACGCCGTCCACAGTGAAATAAGGTTCGGTATAACTAAAATTAATTGAGGTTTGATAGGTGCTGCGGTTTAAACCAATTCCCACCTGCTTACCAGTACCGAGAAAGTTATTTTCGCTGAGGTTGGCACCGAGAATCAGACCAGTGCCCTGAGCATATCCGACACTGGCACCTATAGAGCCAGAAGGCTGCTCTTCAACACTGAAGACCACATCGATCTGATCATTGGTACCGGCAACCGGAACGTTCTCAACATTAACTTCTTTAAAGAATCCGAGACGTTCAAGCCGAACTTTGGACATTTCGATCAAGGCATTATTCGCCGAACTGGCTTCCATCTGACGCATCTCACGACGCAGCACTGAATCGGCAGTCTTGGTATTGCCACGGAACTCAATACGCCTTACGTAAGCGCGCATACCAGGCTTAACCAAATAGGTTACCTTGGCTGTTTTATCGTCTTCATTGACCTCGGGAAAACCCTCAACCTCGGCAAATGTATAGCCTTCGTTGCCCAAGCGACGAGTAATATACTCACTGGAAGTGGTCATCAAAGTTTGTGAGAAGGTCATACCCTCTTTGAGAATAATCATTGCCCGAATCTGCGATTCAGGAATCATTAGCTCGCCGGCAAGCTCGACTTCGTCGATAGTGTAGACATCGCCCTCATCAATATTGATGGTGATATAAACAGACTCTTTTTCGGGACTAATAGACACCTGAGTGGAGACAATTTTGAACTGCAGATAACCGCGATCCAAATACCAGGATTCAAGAGTCTCTATATCTCCACTAAGCTTCTCTCGGGCGTATTTATCATCGCTTGTAATCCAGGATAACCAACCAGTGGTTTGCTGTTCAAAGGACTCGAGCAGCTCTTCTTCGGTAAATTCGCTATTACCCACTATATTGATATGACGAATCTTGGCCACATCACCCTCATCGATAGTGATATTCACTGCAACACGATTGCGCGGCAGCTGTTTAACCTCGGTCTCAACCAAGGCACCATAGCGACCCTGGGAAACATACTGACGCTGCAGCTCTTGGGTCATGCCCTCGAGAATCACCTGACGGAAAATCTGCCCTTCGGCTAAACCATTGTCACGCAACGCATTGAGCAGCTGATCAGTCTCGATCGCTTTGTTGCCTTCCAAATTTATCTCAGCGACCGCTGGACGCTCAACTAGACCAATCACCAGCACGCCATTCTCTCGAGCCATAATAACGTTGGAAAAGTAGCCTGTGCGGAACAGTGAGCGCGTCGCCGAACGGATCGCCGGTTCATCCACAAGATCGCCAACACTGATTGGCAGAGCGGCAAAGACAGTACCTGCAGAGACCCGCTGTAAACCTTCGATGCGAATATCGTCAACCTGAAACACTGCGGCATAGGCTGAGCTGACAAACATAGAGAGGCTTAACAGTAGAACGTTAAAGAATTGCTTCATGAAATTATTTAAATCCAATTTTTGTAGTTGTCTTTAAACGGCTTTAAAAAGCCCGCATAACGTCGTTGTAGGTAGCAAACACCATCAAACCCATGAGCAGAAATAAACCAACTTTATAGCCAACAATCTGCACTGCATCCGAAACTGGCGAGCCCTTAATCATCTCAATCAGGTAATAGACAATATGGCCGCCATCTAGAACTGGAATTGGCAAAAGATTCATCACGCCGAGCATTATACTGAGAATGGCGATAAAGCGAATAAAATTGTCAAAGCCAGATTTTGCCGAGTCTCCAGCGACCTTGGCAATGGTGATTGGACCACTGAGATTTTTCGGCGACAGATCGCCCATCACCAACTTGCCGATAGATTTAAGCACAAATAGGCTGGTCTCAGCGGTCTCTTCAGCGGCACGTCCTACAGCGCCGAACACACCGTATTCAACATTGCGCAGCAATTCTTCGGGATAGCTTCCCAGCGACGCCAGCTGAATACCCAACTGGCCTACCGGCTTGCCATCTCTGTTGAGCAATTTCGGAGTCACGCTGATCAGTAGCTGCCCTGCTTCACGCTCCACAAGCAACTCGACTGCTGTATTGGCACTGGCGGAAATCCGTTTAATAAATGCTTCAACGCTAAGAATATCCTCGCCATCGATTGCCAGCAGTCGATCACCTTCACGGAGCCCTGCCGCATAGCCGGCACCGTCTTCGGCAACCGCGCCCAAGCTTAGGGCGTCCAACTCAAAGGGTGGCGTGATGCCGAGCTCGCGCAGCGGTGAAGGCTCTTCTGCTTCGCGTAACCACGCGCTGACTGGCACAGCCAGGTCATACTCAATAGTGGAATTTGGGTAGGTGACGGTCAATGGGATATCACCGCTGGTTCCTATGTAGCCAAACAGCTGACGAGAGACCGCAGCCCAAGTGCTAGTCCGATGACCGTTAACTGCAACAATCTCAGTACCAGGTTCAAAGCCCGACTGCTCAGCCAGGGAACCGCTAATCACCGAACCAGCTACAGGGGCTATACCGCGCTCGCCGGAGAGAAACACAATCCAGAAGGCGACTACGGCGAGCAAGAAGTTAGCCGCAGGGCCGGCGGCAACAATTGCCAGGCGCTGCCAGACTGTTTTTTGAGTGAAAGCATGGGGCAGATCTGCAGCGGCGACTTCACCTTCACGCTCATCGAGCATCTTTACATAGCCACCCAGAGGCAGAGCGGCAATAACAAATTCTGTATCCTGGGCGTCGCGCCAGCGCAATAGCGGCGTGCCAAAACCAATCGAGAAGCGCTGCACCTTGACGCCGCAGCGTCGCGCCATCCAAAAGTGGCCGAACTCATGAAAGCTGACCAATACGCCTAGGGCAACCAAGGTGAAAAAGATTGTCTGCAAAAGATCCATAAACTACTTCTCTAGTCTTGTAATATAGGCATCACTATAAAGACGCGCTTGATTGTCGGACTCTTGGACTGCCTCAAGTGATTCTGGTTCACTGACAACCTGTCTATTCAATGTCTCCTCCACAACCGCGGCAATTTGCGTAAAGCCGATGCGCTGATCAAGAAACGCCTGCACCGCAATTTCATTCGCCGCATTGAGTATAGTCGCTGCATTGCCCCCTGCCTGAGCAGCAGCTCTGGCGATAGCTAAACAGGGAAACGCCCGCATATCAGGCTTTTCAAAGTCCAGTCGAGCAATCTCAAAAAGGTCTAGATGGGCTACGCCAGACTCTATACGTTGAGGCCAGGCCAAAGCATGGGCAATCGGCGTGCGCATATCCGGGTTACCCAACTGGGCCAGTACTGAACCGTCAGAATACTGCACCAATGAGTGAATAATACTCTGCGCATGCACCACCACTTCGATTGACTGCTCGGGCACCGCAAACAACCAGCAGGCTTCAATCAGCTCTAGACCCTTGTTCATCAAGGATGCCGAATCAACCGAAATCTTGCGCCCCATACTCCAGTTTGGGTGAGCGCATGCCTGGTCTGGAGTGACACTGTGCATCTGCTCCAAGCTCATGCCACGGAAGGGACCGCCGGAAGCCGAGAGTAATAACTTTTCAACCCCGCTATCAGCGGCGGACGAAGGGCCATAATCTGTTGGCAAACACTGGAATATTGCGTTGTGCTCGCTATCGATAGGCAATAGCAGTGAACCGGAGTCAGCCACAGCTTGCATAAACAAACCGCCGGCCATCACCAAAGCTTCTTTATTGGCGAGTAATATTTTCTTACCTGCGTGCACCGCAGCCAGAGTCGGAACTAGACCAGCGGCACCAACAATAGCTGCCATCACCGTATCTACAGCCGCGTCATTGGAAACCTGGCAGAGCGCATCTACGCCGTAAATGGCTTCTGTGGCGCAACCACAGGCGCGCAGCTTTGCTTGCAACTGATCGGCCAGGGCAGCATCGCTTACAACGGCAAATTTGGGATTGAACTGCTGACATTGCTCAGCCAGCTTATTAATCTGAGTGTGGGCAGTAAGGGCAAAAACAGCGTATTTATCCGGGTGTCGAGCAATCACATCGAGAGTGCTAATACCTATGGACCCGGTTGCCCCGAGGACAGTGATCATTTGCATAATCTAAAAAGGGCTCAGCAGAAGGAACAGCAGGATAAACAATGGCAGCGCAGCAATCAGCCCGTCGATTCGATCGAGCACACCGCCGTGTCCAGGGAGGATATTGCCACTGTCTTTAACGCCATTGTGACGCTTGATCATGCTCTCAAAGAGATCCCCGAGAACCGAATAGAGCGACACTGGTATAACCAGCGCCAGCAGCATAACAGTGGTTACTTTTTCGGGCATAAACGACGCCATGGAGGCGATCAAAATGCACTGCAATAGAATGCCGCCAAAAAAGCCTTCCCAGGTTTTACCTGGACTGACCAGGGGCGCCAATTTGTGCTTGCCGAACAGATTGCCGGCCACATAGCCGCCCACATCCGCTAAGGCGACCACAGCAAAGGCGAAGAGCAATAACCAGGGGCCGTGAGGCTGATGAATAATTAGCGCAATAGCCACCCAGGTAATCGACAACAAAACTAGCCCCAAGAGCCCCAAAATAGGTCGTGGTGACCAGAGGATGGCGCTGGAGGGATAACCCTGAATCCAGAGAAAAATTACCGCCCAGAGAACCGACGCAATAAGACAGAGGCTCTGTCCCAGGGAAACATTTAGCGTACCAAAGAGGTTCAGACCTAAAGCAGCGACGCTAAGAACCAGAGCTAACAGCGCCATATAGGCCAGCTTGTGTCTCTTGGCCGACAGACCCATTAGATTGGCCCACTCCCAGCCAGCCAGCAGCACGACGGACGCGACCACCAGGGAAAAATTGAGCGGATTTAAACTGAACAATAGAGCCAACAAGCCCAGAACCAGCGCGATGGCGGTGATAACACGCTGTTTAAACACCTATTCTGTTCCTCGGGAAGCAAGTTCATCATCTACCGCGTCGCGCAATCCAAAGCGACGTTGACGTGAATAGTATTCGTCTACAGCCGCATTGAGAGCCGCTGTATCAAAGTCCGGCCAGTAGCAATTGGCAAAATAGAATTCGGTGTAAGCCATCTGCCAGAGTAAGAAGTTACTGATACGCTGTTCGCCCGCGGTGCGCAAACAGAGATCGGGATCCGGCAGACCCTCGGTCTGAAGAAACTTACCCACTGTGGCTTCAGTAATATCAGAGGGCCGCAGGCGTCCCATTTGAACTTCCGAGGCAATTTTCTGAGCAGCACTGGCAATATCCCAGCGCCCGCCGTAATCGACACAGAGTACCAAAGTGAATTGGCCACTGGCGGTCAAAGTCTCGGCGTCGTCGATCAAACGCTTGAGACGATCGCTAAAATGGCTGCGATTACCGACAACTTTGAGCCGTACACCATCATCACGGAGCTTTTTTGCTTCTTTTTTAAGGTAAGAGGAAAACAGCGCCATCAAGCCGCGAACTTCGAGCTCCGGCCGCTTCCAATTCTCACTGCTAAAGGCAAAGAGCGTAACCACTTCGATACCGCGAGCTTTCGCCGCATGTAAAATATCGCGAATACGCTCTACCCCAGCTTCATGGCCGGCAACACCTGAGAGACCACGCTGTTTCGCCCAGCGATTATTGCCATCCATAATCACGGCAACATGCTTTAACGGATGCGTGACGTTATCACAGTCGGAATTAGCGTTGGATTTGGAGCCGGAATCTGCCATCAGGGGTTCACCATGGAGATTAAATCTCCATTAGGTCCTTTTCTTTAGCCGCCAGAGCCTCGTCTATACGGGCGATAAAGCCGTCAGTGATCTTTTGGATTTCATCCTGAGCTCTGCGCTCTTCATCTTCACTGATATCTTTATCTTTCAGCAGTGCCTTGAGACTGGAGAGTACATCGCGGCGAACATTGCGCACTGAAATACGTCCATTCTCTGCTTCTGCCTTAGCTTGCTTGCCATAGACCTTTCGAGTCTCTTCGGTAAGTGCTGGCAGCGGCAGACGAATCACAGCGCCTGCAGTAGTTGGATTCAAACCTAATTCAGACTTGAGAATGGCCTTCTCAATGGCCGGCACCAGACTTTTTTCCCACGGCGTCAAAGACAGCGTGCGGGCGTCTTCAATGACAATCGAAGCGGCCTGGGCCAGTGGTGTATTGACACCATAGTAGTCCACGGTAATACCGTCTAACAGGCTCGGATGAGCTCGGCCTGTGCGAATTTTATTAAAGGCATTACCCAAAGCTTCAATCGCTTTAGTCATGCGTGTATTAGCTTCTGCTTTTAATTCATTAATCATCTTTTTTATCCTCTTCGATCAAAGTGCCTTCGTCGCCACCCACTACCAGGTTAAGCAATGCGCCCTGTTTCGACATGCGGAAAACGCGCAACGGCATATTGTGTTCGCGACACAGACAAATCGCAGTCAGATCCATGACCCCGAGCTTTTTATCCAGAACCTCATCATAGGTGAGATGATCATAGAGCTCAGCGGTGGGATCAAGCATTGGATCAGCAGTGTAGACGCCGTCGACTTTGGTCGCCTTGAGTACAACATTGGCTTCGATCTCAATGCCGCGCAAACAGGCCGCAGAGTCGGTAGTAAAGAAAGGATTGCCGGTACCGGCCGCAAAAATAACTACGTCGCCATCTTTTAAATAGCGAATCGCCCGGCGGCGGTCGTAGTGTTCGACAACCCCGCTCATGGGGATTGCCGACATAACGTGGGATGAAATATTGGTTCGTTCGAGCGCGTCGCGCATAGCCAACGCATTCATCACTGTAGCTAACATGCCCATATGGTCGCCGGTTACACGGTCCATACCGGCCTGATTCAGAGCAGCGCCACGAAACAAATTGCCGCCGCCAATCACCAAACCGACCTGAACACCAATACCCACTAGCTGGCCAATTTCAAGGGCCATGCGATCGAGAACCTTGGGATCAATCCCGAAGCCCTCTTCCCCCATTAACTCTTCACCGCTGAGTTTTAGAAGAATACGCTTATACTTTTTCTCTTTTCCAGCTAATGGCATATCGGAACCCTTTATCGAGTTTAGTTTAGCTTTTCTTAGTTAGCACCCTGAACCTGAGCTGCAACTTCAGCTGCAAAATCAACTTCGTCTTTCTCGATGCCTTCGCCGACTTCATAGCGTGTAAATCCAACAATCGTAGCACCGCCGGCAGCAACCAGCTTACCAACAGTCATATCGGGATCTTTAACGAAAGGCTGGTCGACCAGGCTGCTTTCTTTTAAGAACTTGCTCACACGTCCCTGAACCATTTTCTCAACGATTTCAGCAGGCTTACCACTCTCAGCGGCCTGAGCAACAAAGATAGCGCGCTCAGCTTCGATCACCTCAGCTGGCATTTGATCAGAGCTAACAACAGCAGGGTTAACCGCTGCAATATGCATGGCCACATCACGTGCCAGAGCCTCGTCACCGCCGGTCAGACCGACGATAACAGCAATGCGCATGTTGCTGTGAACATAACCGCCTACAACTGGCGCCTCAATGCTAGCCAGACGACGTGGCGAGACATTCTCACCGCATTTTTGAACCAGTGCTTCACGGGCAGCTTCCAGATCGCCTGCCATAACAGCGGCCATATCCGTCTGCTTGGCGGCAAAACTTGCATCCAAAACAGTTTCAACAAAATTTTGAAAGCCCGCATCGCGAGTTACAAAATCAGTCTCACTGTTAATTTCCACAAGCTGTCCATAGCCATTCTCAGCTTTCACTGCAACCAAACCTTCAGCTGCGGTACGACCGGCTTTTTTCGCTGCTTTCATGCCGCTGGACTTGCGCAGCTCTTCAATTGCTTTACCAATATCACCATCAGACTCAACCAGTGCACGCTTGCACTCCATCATGCCAAGACCTGTGCGGTCGCGAAGCTCTTTTACCAGTGACGCCGTTACCTGTGCCATTGTATTCCTCTCTAAATCATAAAATTAGTTTTTAAAAAAGGGGGCTCTAGCCCCCTTTTATGCTGCATGTAATAGATAGTGCCAATTACTCAGCAGCAGCTTCCTTAGATGCAGGTACTTCTGCAGCGGCTGGAGCTGCTTCTGGAGCCGCTTCAACTGCCGGAGCTGCTTCAACTGCTGGTGCAGCTTCTTCAACAAACTCATCTTTGCTAGAAACTTTAGCTGACTGCGCTTTACCTTCAAGAACAGCATTGGCAATAGATGCAGCGTAAAGCTTAATAGCACGGATTGAGTCATCGTTGCCTGGAATCACGTAATCGACGCCATCAGGATTGCTGTTAGTATCAACAATACCTACAACTGGGATACCCAGCTTATTGGCTTCATTAATAGCAATGCGCTCGTGGTCAACATCGATAACGAAAAGGATGTCGGGCAAGCCGTTCATATCCTTGATACCACCAATTGAATTTTCCAGCTTGTCCTTCATACGCGTGCGCATCAGAACTTCTTTCTTAGTCAGACGCTCAAAGGTGCCATTGGCTTCCTGAGTTTCCAATTCGCGGAAACGACGGATAGAAGCACGAATAGTCTTATAGTTGGTCAACATACCACCCAACCAGCGATGGCTGACGTAAGGCATGCCACAGCGCTCTGCTTCTTCTTTGAGGATTTTTTGTGCAGCACGCTTGGTGCCAACAAAAAGAATTTGATTGCCCTTGGCAGCTTCTACACGGAGGATTTCAAGTGCTTCATTGAAAGCCGGTACAGTTTGCTCAAGGTTAATAACATGAACTTTGTTGCGTGAGCCAAATATAAACTTGCTCATCTTGGGGTTCCAGAAGCGGGTTTGGTGACCGAAGTGAACACCAGCCTGCAACATATCGCGC
>Ga0075467_10001464_pt1 | contig 19511 bp, 22 predicted proteins | sample DEB08_DNA_9_FD_75067 | JGI IMG/M metagenome (GOLD analysis project Ga0075467, IMG submission 75067) | Aqueous microbial communities from the Delaware River and Bay under freshwater to marine salinity gradient to study organic matter... | ecosystem: Environmental > Aquatic > Marine > Coastal ... | reverse complement strand
CCCGAGAGCATGGCGTTATGGTTGCCCTTGATGCGCGGCACGTTGACCATGCCAGCAGAGCAACCCAAGAGCGCACCACCGGGGAAGGTGAGTTTTGGCAGCGACTGATAGCCGCCTTCGGTGATCGCGCGCGCACCGTAAGCGACCCGCTTGCCGCCTTTGAGGAGTTCGGCGACCATCGGGTGGTGCTTGAATCGCTGGAATTCCATGTACGGGTAAACGTGTGGGTTTTTGTAGTTGAGATGAACCACGAAACCCACGTAAACCTGATTGTTCTCAAGGTGGTAGATGAACGATCCGCCGCCTGCGTTTGAATTCAGCGGCCAGCCCATTGTGTGGGTAACAGTGCCGAGCTTGTGCTTGGCGGGATCAATTTCCCAGATTTCTTTCATGCCGAGGCCGTATTTCTGCACGTCGCTGTCGGCGGCAAGGTTATACTTTTCGATGACCTGCTTGGAGAGCGAGCCACGCACGCCTTCGGAGAGGAACACGTATTTGCCGTGCAGTTCCATGCCCGGCTCATAGTTTGGCCCTTGGGAGCCGTCAGCGTTCTTGCCAAATTCGCCTGCGACGACGCCTTTAACTTCGCCGTTATCGCCAAACACCAACTCGGAACACGACATGCCCGGGAAGATTTCGACGCCCAACTCTTCGGCTTGTTCGGCCATCCAGCGGCAGACGTTGCCCATCGACACGATGTAGTTGCCGTGGTTGTTCATCAGCGGTGGCATGGCGACGTTCGGGATGCGGATCTGGCCTGCTTCGCCGAGCATGTAGAAGTTATCGGCGGTCACGGCTGTGTTGATCGGAGCGCCTTTGGCCTTCCAATCGGGGATCAGCGCGTCGATGCCTGATGTGTCAAGGACCGCACCAGAGAGAATATGGGCGCCAACTTCGGAGCCTTTTTCCAAAACGACGACGGATGTATCGGCGTTTAGCTGCTTTAAGCGGATCGCGGCCGACAAACCAGCAGGCCCCGCGCCGACGATAACAACGTCATATTCCATGGCTTCGCGTTCAATATTAGACATATGCCGTCCCCTTGATAAGATTGTTGCGTCATGGATTACCTTATGCGGCGATGTGGGGCAATCGCGACACGACGTTAAAAGAGCGCACTGCGACGTGAAATGGTGCTTGCACTTGACTTTGAACCAGCCAAATAGGGTATGAACGTTCGATTGATGAATTTCGCCTCACGAGGGAAGCTATTGCCATGGAAAAAATACCGCTGACAAAGCCGGGCTACGACAAGATGAATGCTGAGTTGAAGCATCTGAAATCTGTGGAGCGTCCTGCGATTATCCGTGCGATTTCCGAAGCGCGCGAGCATGGCGATTTGTCCGAGAACGCCGAGTACCACTCGGCCAAGGAAAAGCAGTCGTTCATCGAGGGTCGCGTCAAAGAGCTTGAGGGCATTATTTCGCTGGCCGATGTCATTGACCTAAGCCGCATGTCTGGCACCGTTAAATTCGGCGCGACGGTGTGTTTGGTTGACGAAGATACCGATGAGGAAAAGACCTATCAGATCGTCGGCGAATATGAGGCCAATATCGAGGCGGGTTTGCTGAATATCAAATCCCCTATTGCCCGCGCTTTGATTGGCAAGGACGAGGGTGATAGCGTGTCTGTGACGACACCGGGTGGTGTGAAGTCCTACGAAATTTTGACCATTAAGTTCGGGTAACTGGCGACATGTCGCAAGGCGGAAACAATCTTAAATCTCTCGGTGAGCGCCCCGCGGGCGATATCATCGCACTTGCGCTATCGTTTTTCTGGGTCGCGTTGGTTGGCCTGTTTTTCATTCTGATGCCGCCAGAGTCGACCACATCCGACCGTTTTGACAGCCTGCGGTTCATTCTGATCATGATCGCGATTTTTATGCCTGTGGCGATGATCTGGGTTGCCGCAATGGCTAGCAGGTCAGCGCGGGTGATGCGCGAGGAATCGACCCGTTTGAAAGCTGCGATTGACGGGATGCGTAAGACCTATCTTGAGACACGCGGCGCTGGTGCTGGCATGCAGCCGACTGTTGAGAAGAAGCTAAACGAGATTGCGCAAGCGACCCGTAAGACAGAAACGACTGTGGCGACGTTTGCCTCGTCGCGACCCACGCAGCAAAAGTTGCAGATCACGGGCGTTAAGGTTGCCGTTGCTGATGACCAGCCGAAATTGGCGCTTGGAACCAGTGCCGAAGATATCGCGGTCCCTTTGCCGAATGGCGATTTGATCCGTGCGCTGAATTTCCCAGATAGTGATCAGGACACGCGCGGCTTTGATGCTTTGCGTCGTGCGCTGAAGGATCGCAATGCCCGCCAATTGGTACAGGCCGCACAGGATATTCTGACACTTTTGTCGCAAGATGGCATCTATATGGACGACCTGCGCCCTGACCGTGCCCGCCCTGAGATTTGGCGGCGGTTTGCAAATGGAGAGCGGGGCCGTGCGATGGCCGCTTTAGGGGGCGTCCGTGATCGCTCGTCACTGACGTTGACCTCTGGCCGCATGCGCGAAGACACGATTTTCCGCGACGCGGCACATCATTTCTTGCGCCGTTTTGATAAGACCCTCATTGGATTTGAGCCAGAAGCGACCGATGAGGAAGTTGCGGCCCTTTCCGAGACCCGCACAGCACGCGCGTTTATGCTGCTTGGCCGTGTCACTGGCGCGTTTGATTAACGCCGATGTGGGAGATCTTTCTCAAGACGCTCCCGTTTTTCGCGCTGATCGGGCTTGGCTATGGCGCGGCGCGTATTCGGTTTTTTACGCCTGAGGGCACGGCGTATCTGACGAAATTCGTGTTCTATTTCGCCCTGTCCGCGATGTTGTTCCGGTTCTCGGCGAACCTTGCGCTGGGCGATATCTTGGATTGGCCCTTTGTCTTTGCTTACTTGCTGGGCTCAACCGTCATCTATGTTCTGGCGACAAGTGTTGCGATGGCGCGCGGCTTGATCGTGGCGGAAGCTGCCGTCGAGGCGCAGGTCGCCGTCATCGGGAACGTTGGTTTTCTGGGCATTCCGATGCTCATTTTGCTGTTGGGCGAGGCCGCGATTGGTCCTGTGATGATGGTTTTGGCGGTCGATTTGATCGTCTTTGGTAGCCTGATTGTGATCTTGATCACAGGATCGCGCGACGGGCGCATGTCGCTGGGCGTATTTCGCACAGTAGGCCTCGGATTGCTGAAAAACCCTATGATAGTGTCTATAACTTTGGGGTTGTTGGTATCTGGTTTGGGTCTGCCCGTACCTGCGCCTGCGAATGAATTTTTGCAAATTCTGGGGGCCGCGTCGACGCCGGGTGCCCTGTTTGCCATTGGCGCATCGCTGGCCACGAAATCGGCAGAGCGTGTGGCCGTCGCAGGCTGGTTGTCGTTCTGCAAACTGGTGTTGCACCCAGCGGCGGTGGCGGTGTCGGCACTGATGATTTTCGACATCGCGGCCTATCCTGCGGGTGTGATGATTGCTGCGGCTGCACTGCCTGTCGCAGGCAACGTCTATATCATCGCGCAGCATTACGGCGTGGCACCTTCGCGGGTCTCGGCCTCGATCTTGATTTCAACGGCGCTGAGTGTGCTGACCGTCTCTGGCGTGATCGCGTGGGTGACAAGCCTTTAGCCGTGCGGTAGCCATAACCAAACGAAAGGTATTTTCACATGGAAACTCTCTCAGAAAACCGCTGCTTTGGTGGTACGCAAGGCGTCTATAAGCACGCGGCGAAATCGACGAATTGCGACATGACGTTTGCGGTGTTTTTGCCCGAAGAGGCGCAGCATGGCCCTGTCCCTGTTTTGTGGTTTTTGTCGGGGCTGACCTGCACGCACGAGAACGCAATGGTGAAGGCAGGTGCGCAGGGCTGGGCCGCAGAGCAGGGCATTGCTTTGGTGTTTCCTGATACCTCGCCAAGGGGTGAGGGTGTGTCCAATGACGAGGCGTTTGATCTGGGGCAGGGTGCAGGTTTTTATGTTGATGCGACGCAGGCGCCTTGGGCCGCACATTTCCAGATGGAGACCTATATCGCGGAGGAGTTGCCTGCGCTTTTGGCAGAGCACTTCCCACTGGATATGGACCGTCAGGCGATTACGGGCCATTCGATGGGAGGGCACGGTGCGCTGACTTTGGCGATGAAGTTGAAAGGGCGGTTTCGGTCGGTGTCTGCCTTTGCGCCGATCTGTAATCCGACGGTGTCCGAGTGGGGGCAAAAGCAGTTTAGCGCCTATTTAGGGTCTGATTCTGCGAAATGGGCGGCGCATGATGCGAGCCTTTTGATGGCTTCTGCTGGGTTTGATGGGCCTGTTTTGATTGATACGGGCACGGATGATCAGTTTGGTCATTTGCTGGGAACTGCGGCGATGGCTGGGGCGATTGCCGAGGCAAAGCAAGAGGGGACTGTGCGCCTGCAAAAGGGCTATGATCATTCATATTTCTTTATCTCAACCTTCATGGAAGACCATGTCGCGTTTCATGCAGAAGCGCTTTATTCGTGATCTATGTCGATGCAGATGCCTGCCCAGTGAAGGCCGAAGTGGAACGGGTCGGGACGCGCCATAAGGTGCAGATGTTCGTGGTCTCGAACGGCGGGATCAGGCCCTCGCAAAACCCCTTGGTAGAGACTGTTGTGGTGCCTGATGGCCCTGACGTGGCCGATATGTGGATCGCGGATCGCGCCGGTGCGGGCGATGTGGTGATCACGGGAGATATTCCGTTGGCCGCGCGCTGCGTTGAGAATGGTGCTATGGTGCTCAAGCATAACGGCGAGCCTTTGACGGAGGCCAATATTGGTAACGTGTTAGCGACCCGCGACTTGATGACCGATATGCGGGCCGCAGATCCGTTTCGACAGGGCGGCGGCAAACCGTTTAGTAAAGCGGATCGGTCGCGGTTTTTGGATGCATTGGAACGGGCGCTGCGCGCAGCGGCGTTGAAAGGTTAAGATGACAGTCACGGCAGTTGTTTTTGATATCGGGAATGTGCTGATCGAGTGGCAACCCGAGCGGTTTTATGACGCGAAGATTGGCGAGGCGCGGCGGCGCGAAATGTTTGCAGCGATTGATTTGCACGGGATTAATGACGAGGTGGATCGCGGTGGAAATTTCCGCGAGCTGATTTATGCGGCAGCTGAGACCTATCCCGATTGGCGTGACGAAGTGCGGATGTGGCATGACAATTGGATCGATATGGCCAGCCCTGCGATCCCGCGCTCTGTGCGGATTTTGCGCAAACTGCGCGAGGGCGGAGTACCTGTTTTTGCACTGTCGAATTTTGGAATTCAGACCTTTGAAATGGCCGAAAAGGTTTATCCGTTTCTATGCGAATTTGATCGGCGGTATATTTCGGGGCATATGGCGGTGATTAAGCCAGATGCGGAGATTTACGCCTTATTAGAGTCTGATTGTGGTCATGCGCCGCAGGGGCTTTTGTTTGCGGATGACCGTATTGATAACATCAATGCGGCGGCAAAACGAGGCTGGCAGACGCATCATTTTGACACCCCAGAGGGCTGGGCGGCATGCCTCGTCGCAGAGGGACTATTGACCGAGGAGCAAGCACAATGACGGTGATGATCCCATTTAAGGACGGCCAGCGGGGCCTTGATTGGTTGGCGCTGACGGACGCCTTGGCGGCAGGGCATACTTTGCCCAAGGCCGAGGTCGAGGATGTGTTTTTGTACCGCGGTAACAACACGCTTTTAAACCGCTCGGCGTGGATCAAGGGTATGGGGATCGCGGTGAAATGCGCGACGGTTTTTCCTGACAATAAGGCGGTGGATAAGCCGATGATTGGCGGTGCGGTGAACCTGTTTTCAGATGAGGATGGGGCGCTGGTCGCGATCTTGGATTTCCATTTGGTGACAAAGTGGAAAACGGCGGGCGATAGTCTTTTGGCGGCGCGAAAGTTGGCGCGGCCTGATAGCCGTAACATTTTGATCGTGGGCGCGGGGACGGTGGGTGCGTCGCTTTACGAGGCGTATTCTGCGGCGTTTCCAGATGCGAAGTTCACCGTTTGGAACCGTTCACCTGCGGGTGCAAAAGCGTTTCAAAAGGCGATGCCTGATGTGGCGATTGCAGAGGATTTAGAAGCTGCTGTGCGGGCGGCGGATATCGTGACTTCAGCCACTATGTCGACGGAACCTTTGATCAAGGGGGCGTGGTTGCAGGCAGGGCAACACGTTGATCTTATTGGCGCTTATCGTCCTGATATGCGTGAAGTTGATGATGAGGCCTTGCTGAAAAGTCGCGTGTTTGTGGATAATGTGCACACGACCGTGGGCCACATTGGCGAGTTGAAGATCCCGATCGCGGCGGGGGTGATTGATGCCGCGCACGTTGTTGCGGATTACTATGCGTTGGAGACATTAACGCGCCGCGGTGACGATGAAATCACGCTGTTCAAGAATGGCGGAGGCGCGCACTTGGACTTGATGACGAGCCGCTATATTCTTGATACATGGAATGCGGCATGACGTCTGGCGAAGACGGTTCTGAGAGGTAGCGTTTGTACTATTTGATATTCTTGGCGCTTTGCGCTGCTGCATTATTTGGATTTCCGTTTTTACAGGAACGGCAGCGTCGTCCTGTGGATTGGGGGGATCGCAAGGCTGCGGCGGGTGATTTCGCCAAATTGTCGGATGGTCAGACGCATTACCGTTGGTCGGGTCGTGCGCGCGGGCCGATCATCGTGGCGGTTCATGGGCTGACGACGCCATCGGTTGTGTGGAATGCGATCACGCCTGCGTTGACCGCGCTGGGGTTTCGCGTGTTGAGTTACGACCTTTATGGGCGCGGGTATTCGGATGCCCCGTTTCGGCGTCACACATTGGATTTCTATGTGCAGCAATTGGATGAGCTGCTGACATTTTTGAAGGTTAAGGAAGATATTACGCTTATGGGGTATTCTATGGGCGGGAGTATTGTCACTGCATATGCCGCGACCCAACCTCACCGTATTGCGCGGGTGTTTTTGATTGCCTCCGCGGGTATGGCGATGTCTGAAAGCAAGTTGGAGCGGTTTTGCCGTTCTGTTCCTGTCTTGGGTGACTGGGCGCATGGGTTGATCATCGGTGAAAAGATGCGGCGCGTGCTTACCAAAAAGCGCGGAGAAATTGCCGAAGCACAGCGCCTGCAATTGACACGGCGCGGATATTTGCCAGCCGTTTTGTCGAGCAGACGTCATGCGCTGACGGCGTCATTGGAAGCAGAACATCGTAAGCTGGGGCGTGAAGACGTCCCTGTTTTTGCATTCTGGGGGCGCGATGATCAGACGATCCCCCTGACCGCCGTAGGGACACTCGCGCAATGGAACCGCAGGGCGCGGCAAGAAGACATTGCAGGCGTGGGTCATGGATTGCCTTATGAGCAACCTGACGCTTTGATAGATAAGATCCAGTTGGTCTTGCGGGAGCAATACTAATCTAGGCCGCATTTGGTCTGATGGCCGTTGCGTAATTGATTTTGAAAGACGTGCGATCTCGGCCTGCGTCTTTGGCGTCATATAGCGCTTGGTCGGCGAGACTGCGGAATTCTTCGAAATGCAGCGGTTTGGCGGACCACACTGTGCCAAGGCTGATGGTTGCGGGGATGTCCGCCTCATCACAGTTGATGGGGATGCGTGAAATCAGCGACCGACATCTTTCGGTGATGATTTTTGCTTCGTTGCTTGTGACATTCATCAAAACAAAGAGGAATTCGTCCCCGCTCATTCGGCAGACAATGTTGTCGGCACGCAGGCTTGTGCCGATACGGTGGGCGATTTCTTGTAGGACTTGGTCGCCAGCCAGATGTCCAAAGGTATCATTGATCGCCTTGAATTTGTCGACGTCGATGCAGGTCATCGCAATGCCGCGCTTGGGCCGAGGGGCGTTGAGGATACGTTGGTAGGCATCAACGGCACTTCGACGGTTTAAGACACCCGTGAGGGGATCGGTTCTGGCCTCGACGTACAGGCGGGTGGCTTCACTTGCCAAGTTTTTTTCTCGGGAGATCAGGAGACTAAAGATATTTACGCCGACGATGTTACATAAAGCCATCAGCGGCCCGTAGTGGGTGTAATATTCCGTTTGTACTGCCTCTGGTAAGAACAATCCGCCAATGAAGTGGAGTGATAAGATCAAACCAAGAATCTGTTTTGAAAGAAATTTGTTTTTGATCTGTGGGCTAATCCAATAGAGCCAAATCAATCCCATGACCGCAGCAATCAAGATTGATGCCATTCCCGCCATCGCTCCTGCGCCGCCCAATGCATATCTGGTCGTAATTGCGATCAAGGCACAGAGAGATCCGCCGCGCCAACCAAAATAGGCAGCCGCGACGCCCACGAATAAGTTGCGCAAATCAACGATCACACCGTCTGTGACAATGAGCGGGTTCAACATCGCGCACAGGGACGCAAGTCCGAAAATGATGCCGAGACTACAGTCGATCACCCATTGCTCACCGCTTTTTCGCGCGAAAACACCGTAGAGGTAGACTAATAAAACGCCGAGCCCGACTTGTTCGGAAAGAAGTGCGAAATTTTGAAACCAGACTGACATTTTACCTACCTCTGCTTGTTTAACAGTTAGGTGATGAAGATGATTTGAGTCTTAATTTCACACTTGAGTTTTCAGAAATTTGCTTCAAAATTCCCTAAAATTTGCGGGAAATTGAAAAGCTTTTGGAAATAATTAGCGCGCAAAAACCCTGCGTTCCTTGATTGGGAGGTGCACAATGGCGCTAAACGCGCCGATGCCGACCCCGACCCACCAGACGTAGGTATAGGTGCCGTAGATGTCGTAGAGCGCCCCGCCGAGCCAGACCCCAAGGAATGATCCGAGCTGGTGCGAGAAGAACACGATGCCGTAGAGCGTGCCCATGTAGCGCACGCCGTAGAGGTGGGCAACGAGGCCTGAGGTGAGTGGTACGGTGGCCAGCCAGAGGCTGCCCATGCCGACAGAGAAGAGGATTACGGTGAGGGGCGTCATTGGCGTGAGGATGAAAGCAGCCGCGATGATGGTCCGCCCTGTGTAGATACCAGCGAGCAGGTATTTCTTGGAGTAGCGTTTGCCCAAGTAGCCCGCGAGGAGCGTGCCGCCGATGTTTGCGAGGCCAATGAGTGAGATCGCAATGGCCCCAAGGGCGCTTGTGGTGGTGATGCCGATGTTTGCGAGCAGTGAGCCCTCTAGGATCGGCCCACACATTTCTGTCACGAAGGCCGGGAAGTGGGCGGTGATGAAGGCAAGTTGGTAGCCGCAGGAAAAGAAGCCTAGGAAGATCAAAGTGTAGGATGGGTCTTTGAAGGCGCGCATGAGGATCGTGCCCATGCTTTCCTCAAGCTCGGCTTTGGTGGCGGTGATAGGGCTGCGCATCATTGGCAAGACCATAAGCACGGCGATGATCATGCCAGCGAAGAAGACGAAGGTTTGCTGCCATGTGAGGAAGGTCATGAGGTATTCGGCGAGTGGCGCACCGAAGACTTGGCCCGCGGAGCCTGCGGCCGTGGCGATGGCCAGCGACATGGAGCGATTTTCGTCTGAGGACGCGCGGCCCACGACGGCGAGAATGACGCCAAAGCCTGTGCCCGCGATGCCGAAGCCTACGAAGATTTCGTAGAATTGGTGTGCGAAGGGGGTTGTCGCGCCAGAGGATAGGAGAAGACCTGCGGCGTAGAAGACTGCGCCTGCGATGATCGCTTTGCGATCGCCAATTTTCTCTGCTACCGCGCCGAAAATTGGTTGCCCAAAGCCCCAAGCAAGGTTTTGGATCGCAATGGCGAGGGAGAAGTCAGAGCGTAGCCAGCCGAACTCTGTCGCGATGGGGATTTGAAAGACGCCAAAAGAGGCGCGGATCGCAAAGCCTGTCATGATGATCATGCAGCCTGCGATGAGGACGGGGTTCAAGAGGGCGTTCTGACGGGTCATTGGCCAAATTGCGTTTGATTTTGTAAAATTGTCAACGGCTTGCTTTGTGCGCCTTGGTATAAAGGTTTGTGATGACTGGTTGCGCAAGGGACGGGGTGCAATGTATCGAATGCCTATGACGATGTTAGAGATATATCAGGCCGCTGTGGCCGAGGGGCGCTTGCATGAAGATTCAGCCCAGCTTGGCGTGATGGCCGAGTTGGATCGGGTACGCGTCGAGGTTGCTGTCCCTGTGAAGCGCGGGTTGTTTCGCAAGCCGCCACCGCCTGTGAAGGGCCTATATATGTGGGGCGGCGTCGGGCGCGGGAAATCTATGTTGATGGACCTGCTGTTTGACGCGGTTGAGGTGCCCAAGCAGCGCCGTCATTTCCATGCGTTTATGCAGTGGGTGCATAGTGAGATGAACGCGGCCCGTAAGTTGGGCGTTGACGATGCGATTGCGACAGTTGCGGCGAAGTTGGCGGTGGACGTGCGGTTCCTTGCGTTTGACGAGATGCAGATTACCGATATCACCGATGCGATGATTGTGGGGCGTCTGTTCGAGGCGTTGTTTGCGGCGGGTGTGGTGATTGTGACCACATCGAACAGACATCCTGATGAGCTGTACAAAAACGGGCTGAACCGAGCGTTGTTCGTGCCGTTTATTGACCTGATCAAAGAGCGGTTGGTTGTGCATGAGTTACGTAGTCCGACTGATTACCGTCAGGGTCGTTTGGCAGGTACGCCCACCTATTTTACGCCAACGGGAGCCGAGGCGCGGGTGGCGATTGATACGGCTTGGGATGGGCTGACGGGCGGCAAGTCTACGCCGCTGACGTTGCATGTGAAAGGCCGTGAGGTTGTTATTCCGCGCTATCATAATGGTGCTGGGCGCGTGGGGTTCTTTGATTTGTGCGGCAAGCCTTTGGGGGCTGCGGATTACCTCGCACTGGCTGAGGCTGTGCGCGTTCTAGTACTGGAAGATATTCCGCGCCTGTCACGGCAGAACTTTAACGAGGCCAAGCGGTTTGTGACGCTGATTGATGCGCTATACGAGGGTAAGGTCCAACTGATTTGTTCAGCGGCGGCGGTGCCTGAGATGCTATATGTCGAGGGGGAGGGCACGTTTGAGTTTGAGCGCACAGCAAGCCGTCTGCGCGAGATGCAGGCGGATGACTGGGGAATAGATTAGCCTGCGACTTCAGGGATCGCCAAACGCTGGCCGACTTGGATCGCATTGGGGCTCGAGAGCACCTTGCGATTGGCTTGATAGATCAAGTCGTATTTCTCAACGCTGCCATAGAATTTCACCGCAATCGCACCAAGGCTGTCGCCTGTCCCTACTGTGTAGAAGCGTTGGTCTGCGTCTTGATCAGATGCCAGCGCGATGTCCGTATTCGCGCCAGTGGGGGGAAGGGGTGGTTCGCCAGCGGCGGCGCGCGCTTTCTCAATTAGCGAATAGAGCAGGACGGCGGTGTCAACGGTTCCGTTTGCGGTTGCCAGCCCTTGGGGAATAGTGATGGTGCCAGCTTTGGCGGCCTCATTTACGATCGTATCGATATAGGCGTCGCTTTGGCCTTGTTGTAGAGCTTGCACAACGAGCATTTCGAGCGACGTATGGGGTGCAGGTGCGTCGCCACCCGCGGTGACTTGCTTGCCCGTGAACTGACCAATGCCTGAAAGAACGTTGGCGGTCATATCGCGCATTGGATCGTCTTGTGGCTGGGGCGCTGTTGGCGCGACGGTCAGGCCAAGACCTGCGAGCACGTTTGCTGTGGTTTCCGCCATTTTTGAGTTGTCCGTCGGCACGCTTAGGCTTGGTGCTGTTTGGGGCAAGGGCGCTTGGGTGATCGAGGAATCAAGGCTCGCGATCACGTCAGGGATGGGGCCGAGGATGCTGTCGTTCTGCGCACGGGTGAAGTCGGTTGTTTCAACCGTCGACGGGCGGTTAGACGTGTTCGGGCGCAGAACGATGTAGGCGCACAGGAAAATGGCAAACACAAATAACGCAACAACGGAACGGATCATTTCGGTTCTTTCTTCATGGCAGGACGGTGGACAAGCCGAGGTGCAGCCAATCTTCTAAACCGCCACGGTAGTTTTTGATCAATGAGGCAGGATATCCCGCCGCGACCAAGCTGTTGATGGCGCGAGACGCTTGTTCATCCCAAGCGCCATTGTCGTAGATCACGAGCCTTTGGGCAGAGTCAAAGTTCACTTCACCGTTGGCTTCTTGAGCGCCAAGTGCACGCAGGATGTCAGCCTGATACGGGTTTTCCGCACCGAGGGCCGCGAAGGGGACATTGACTGCAGCAGGGATCGCACCTTTGCCAAACCAATCTGGCAGGCGGGCATCGATAAGCAGGCCAGTGCCTGCGGCCACTTCGGTTTCTAAAAAGCTGAGAACTTCCAGTTCGCCTATAGGCTCAATGCCGGGCGCTACGACCATCGGCTGAATGCAAAATTCGGGGCAGGGGCGGCTTGTCTTTGCGAAATCACCTTGCAGGGTGGCGTTGACGTCTTGGGTGCGGGTGATTTCAAAGTTGCGCTCGCCCACCGTAAAGGTGCTGGTGGCCTTGTCCGCAGTAATATTTACGGATTGTGCGTACAAAGGCTGCGCCAGAATGGCGGCTAGGAAACCTGTTGTCGCGACAAACACCCGCATTTTTTACCACCTCAATTTTCGGCCACCATATTTAGTACAAAACACAGTATTAGGGCGGCGACCTTATAATTTTACCCAGATTTAGTGCAGATTTGCTTTGGAAGTCAAAGGTTCATTGCCGAAAGCCCGTATCAAAAACAAGAAGACAGGCCCTAAGCCTGCCCCCTCGCCCTGCCAAGGGCGGCGCGTATGGCCTGTTTTTTGTGGCTCTTCGCTGTTGTTGGTGAATCTGGCTTATTCGCGATTCGCCGTCAATCAATAATGATTCGTTTTGTCAAAAAAACCGCATTACTGCTTGCTGACGGCGGCTGTATTCCGGCAATCGGGCGTCACGGGGTCTAAAGTTGCCAAAAAGGCGGTGTCTGGTTCGATGCTGCTCGCCTCTAACCATTCGCCATTCAAGCAGACGTCTTGCCCGAAGTTGCCCGAGTTGAACCCGAACCCTGGGGTGCCGCAGTTCGAGGATGTCCCGTCGGCGTTCCAGCCTTGTGAGGCTGTGCTTGGAAAACTGCCGCCTGTCAGAAATGTCATGCCTGCGGGATCAAACCGTAAATGGAAGGTGGTGTCGGGCTGCGCTTGGCGCCGATCCCACGTGCCGATCAGCCGCCCCTTGTGGTAGCCAGAGATCTTAAATGCAGTCACGTCGTCTTCGGTGATAATAGCCCGATACATCGCGTCATCTGGTAGGGACATGCGCCCCGTCATGGTAAAGCCGCCGCCACCTTTCCAGCAAAGGTTGATCTCGGCGGCTTTTGCAGGCCCCGCGAGGCCCGCGATCACAAGTGTCGCAACCTTAAGCTTCGGGAATGAGAAGGCGCTGGCCGATCTGAATCTTGTCAGGGCTGGCAACTTTGGCCCGATTGGCCTCAAAGATCGTTTCATATGCATTGGTGCTGCCATAGAATTGGAGCGAGATATAAGCAAGGCTATCGCCTGATTGGACGGTATAATAGCGCTTTCCTTCGACGACATCGGTTTTTGCAGCGGATGCCGCAAAGGCGCGACTGCGCATTTCTTGGGCGGCTGCGACTTCTTTCGCTGTACCGCCCTGAAGCGAACGCTGCACAAGATCAAAGAGCAATGTTTGGCTATCGACCGTGCCGTCAGAGGTGGCAATGGAGTCTGGCACCTCGATGTCGCCGTTTGCCGCTGCTTTGGCCAGTAGGTTTTCGAGCTCTGCTGCTGTGCTTGCCGCGTTGCGAGAGTTCAGCGCAATCCGAGAGCCGCCATCCGCGTTTTCTGCCGTGACAGAATAAAGCCCCGCGACAACGCCTTCGGTCAGCATTCGCATTTTGTTGCGGTTCACGATGGCAATGGCTTCTGCGACCTTGTCTTCTTGGGAAAGCTCAACTGCGGGTGCGGTTGGCGTGCGGGCGGCAAGCACGGCGCTGGCGGATGGAATTGCCGCAGTCGCAGGGACCGCCACGTCGGATGGTGCCGCAATCGCGAGCAGGGCTGGGGATTGCGCCCGCGTGACCTGCATCTCCGCCAATTGTGCAGCCAAAACCGCAATCGCGTCATTCTGGCGGGGCTGGTTCATCTGGCTGAGCGTAAAGGCGCCAACGGCCCCAAGCGCAAAGGTCACGGCACCAACGGCGATAATCCAAGGCGCGCTTGACGATGTTTTTGTGGGTGTCTGGTTGTGCAGGTTCATGATTTTGCGTCCTCTGTGTTTAGTCCAAGTGCCGTCCAGACGAGCATGCCGCCGCGGTAATAGCTGATTTTATCTGCGGGGTAGCCCTGCCCGAGAAGCTGCGTGATCAGGGCGGGTGCGTCCAGTGTGGTCGGCCCGTCATCAAAGATGATCAAGGGCATGGCGTCGGAAAAGTTGAGCGTGCCTTCAAATGACCGCGCGCCCAAGGCGAGCATGATGTCGGAGAGGTAAGGATTTTCTGGCTGCACAAGGCTTGTCGGCACATTGACCGAGGCGCTGATGTAGCCTGCAGCGCGCTTTTCCGGCTCACGGCTGTCGATCAGCAATCCGTTGCCTGCGCTTACGGTACTCGCCACAAAGGCGATAACTTCGCGTTCGCTGACGGTCTGGATGTCGGCGGAAACTGTGTTTGGCGCGATGCAAACAGCGCCGCAATTTTCCATTGGTTGATGGAACGTTTCAATCAGCGCGGTATTGAGCGTCTGCGATTGTGTGAAGCGCCCTTCGACACCACCGACAGTGAAAGCAGCGTTGATCAGCTCTCCGTCAGTCTGGGCCATTAAGGATGTGGCAATTCCTGCGCTCACAGCGATTGCTGCGGCGAATTTTCGCGAAAACATGTCGATCCCCCAATCGATCACGCGCTATATCTAGCAGGAAATGCGCGTGAAATATTTATCGTAGCCTAGATATAGGCTGACAACGAATCATGCGTAAAGCGAAAATTAATCATTTCTTTAGATTAATTAACGGGGCGTGTTTTCCCGTAAGACGTGTCCTGCCAAGTAAAGCGATCCGCAAATCAGGATACGCGCGTTAGGGAATTCGGCCTTAATCTTTGATATCGCAGACTTAACGTCAACTTCGGTCGATGATGGCAGTCCGACTTTCTCCGCTTCAACCGCAGTTTGTGCGGCGGGGATTGTATTTACCTCACCCGGGATCGACACTGCGGTTAGGCTTTGCGCAACCTGAGCGAGAGGCGCGAGGTAGCCGCCGATGTCTTTCGTGTTAAGCATACCGCAGATCAAATGGGTTGGTTTGTCGGATTGTTGGCGCAGGGTCGCGGCCAGCGCATGTCCTGCCGCAGGGTTGTGCCCGCCGTCGAGCCAAAGCTCGGCCGGCGCTGCCAGATCGACCAAAGTGCCAGAGGTCAGGTGTTCCATCCGTGCGGGCCAGTAGGGTTTGGTGACGGCTGCTTCACAAGCGGCCTCATCGCGACCAAGGATGCGCAGAGCAGCAATCGCGGCACCTGCGTTCATGATCTGGTGCGGGCCAGCAAGGGCGGGCAGGGGCAGATCAAGCAGGCCTGTTTCGTCTTGATAGATCAGCCGCCCGCGTTCCTCGGACACATGCCAGTGCTGGCCGTGCGCCATCAGCGGCGCGCCAAGGCGGGCGGCGATGGCTTCGATCACGTCCATGCTTTCCTCGTGCTGCGGGCCGACGACGCAAGGCACGCCACGTTTGATGATCCCTGCCTTTTCACCTGCAATCGCAGCGAGCGTATCGCCAAGGTATTGCTGGTGGTCGAGATCAACGGGGGTGATGATTGTCACGGCTGGTTTATCAACGACGTTGGTGGCGTCTAATCTGCCGCCGAGGCCGACCTCTAGCAGGGTGAAATCGGCAGGGGTTTCGGAAAACGCCAAGAGGCCCGCAACAGTCGTGATCTCGAAGTAGGTGATCGGATCGGGGCCGTTTGTTTGATAGCAGCGGTCAAGAATTTCGGTCAGCGCATATTCGGAAATCAATGTGCCTGCGAGCCTGATCCGCTCGTGGAACATCGCCAGATGCGGGCTGGTATAGGCGTGAACGCTTGCGCCTGATTGCTCTAGGCCTGCGCGGATCATGGCTTGGGTTGATCCTTTGCCGTTGGTGCCGGCGATGTGGATGACGGGGGGCAGTTTGCGTTCTGGATGGTCGAGTTTTGCTAAAAGCGACCAGACGCGGTCGAGCGTGAGGTCAATCACCTTGGGGTGTAGCGCCATCATGCGCGCAAGGATTGCGTCGGAGCCTGTTGTCATCTTGGGGCCTTTCCCGTTTGGATCAAACGGAGGATGGATGCACCAGCAATGATGTCGAAACTGGCGCAGAAGGGGGGCCACCAAGCGGGGCCAGTAACTTGTGTGAACATGAGCCCGACATCAAAGATGCCGTGGGCAATCAACCCGCCTGCGATAAGGTAAAGCCCGTCACGAAAGCCGCGCAGGGCGAGAGCGGTGAAGCCTACGAAAATTGCAAGGTGCAGTAAGATTGCCAGCGGATCGGCTTCAATCACCGCAAAAACAGGGTAGAAAGCGGCAATGGCCGCAAGCAGCATGGCCGCGCCTGAACGTTCACGCAGCATGCCGCTTCGGAACAGGACAAAGGCGGTCACGATGCCGCAAACCGCCCCAATCAGGACCGCAGTCAGGATCACTTTGAAGTGGTTTCCGGTGTCGGAGCAGGCTCCGCTTCTGGCATCGGCAAATCACCTTTGATCGGCGCGGATTGCTTTGTCAGCATGCGCACAATTGTGACCAGCTCGTCTTTCAAATCGGTCCGTTTGGTCACGCGGTCCAGCATGCCGTGGTCGAGCAGATATTCGGCGCGTTGGAACCCTTCGGGCAGCTTTTCACCGATGGTTTGCTCAATCACGCGTGCCCCCGCAAAGCCGATCAATGCATTTGGTTCTGCAATCTGCACATCGCCCAGCATCGCATAGGAGGCCGTCACGCCGCCCGTTGTCGGGTGGGTCAGCACGACGATATAAGGCAGGCCCGCTTCTTTGAGCATTTGCACGGCGATTGTGGTGCGGGGCATTTGCATCAGGCCAAGAATGCCTTCTTGCATGCGCGCGCCACCAGCGGCCGAGAACAGGATCAGCGGTTGCTCAAGCTCAATCGCTTTTTCAGCGGCCGCAACAATCGCGTTGCCCACATACATCGACATGGACCCGCCCATGAATGAGAAGTCCTGCACAGCGATCACAACGCCCGTGCGCCCCATTTCACCCGCGGCCACCAGCATCGCGTCTTTTTCGCCCGTTTTTTTGCGGGCTTCTTTGATGCGGTCTGTGTATTTCTTTTGGTCGCGGAATTGCAGTGGGTCAGTGATTGGCTCTGGGACCTTCACCTCGACAAAGACGCCGCCGTCAAAGAGCGAGGCCAGACGGTCACGTGCACGGATGGGCATGTGATGGTCGCAGCTTGTGCAGACGTTGAGGTTATCCGCCAATTCACGGTGGAACAGCATGGTGCCGCATTCGCCGCATTTTGTCCAAAGATTGTCAGGGACTTCGCGGCGCGAAAACAGCGAGTTGATCGTTGGGCGGACGTAGTTGGTGATCCAGTTCATTGGCGACCTCTTAGATTACCTGCTTGAGATATGACGCTACGGCGCGAAATGCAATCAAGGACGCACAATACGCCGCAAGATCAGCCATGTCACGATTGTGAAGCCGATATCACCGAAAACTTCGAAACGGCCCATGTCTTCGACCCCAACCGCGGAAACCTTCCATGAAAATCCGTTCATATCGTCCTGGAGCGACAGGAAGTTGAACAACAAAAAGTTATTCATAAAGTGCCAGCCCCATGCCGCCCCGATATTTCCCGTGATCCGCGTGAGGTCTGCCCAAGCGAGCCCTGTAAGACAGATTCCGATCACAACCCCCCAAGAAATGCCTCCATAAACGGTAGGTTCATAGTGAAGAAGACCGAAGGCAATGGGCGGTAATGCGAACCAGATCAGTGGGTTTTGGAACCGTGCGGCCAGTTGCTGCAAAAGATAGCCGCGGAAGAATAATTCTTCGGCTCCCGTTTGTAGGAATACTAAAATGGCGGCGAGCGGCAGGAAGATGAGGACGGAGATCAGCGTTTGATTTGGAAGGGCGCCGTCAAGGATCACGCTCGTCATAAGCCAGAGCGCCTGCAGTACAAAGACGAGCGCCATTGCCTTGAGAAAATCCCGCCTCGCTTGTGGCAGCGATCCGATGAGCGTGGAAAATTTGCGGGAGTGGAGTAGTCTGATAACCGCCCAAAGCCCTAAGAGTGCTGCCCAGAACGTCACGAACAGCACCGTCATGCTCGCACGGGTGTTTGTGGACATGTCTGCGTCTAGAATGCCGAAATACATGGCAGGTGCGGTGATCGCGATTGTGAGGCCAATGTAGATGATGCCAAAAAGGAAGAGGCCAAGAAACAGCCGCCAGAGCTGAGGTTTTGAGCGTGCGGGGGGTACGAAGGTGTCAAATGGTACTGGAAAGCGGGTTGGTGTCATTTTGACGCGTCCGTGTGTAAAATTACTTTTTAATCGCGATTCGCGCGGCGAGCCACATGACGTAGACGCTGAGACACATGGTGATGATTTCAAAGACCGCCCAAGGCGCGAAGAGCGCCTCAAGGCTGTAGTCGTAGGCGAAAGGGTCTTCATAAGGGAAAAGTAGCAGAGCGAGGCCAGATGACGGCCAGCCTTGCACGCCAGAGACCACAAACGCGAAGAAATTATTGGCGATATGCAGCCCGATTGCGGCCCCGATGTTGCCTGTACGTGCCGTCAGATCAGCGCAAACCAGCCCAAGTGCCGTCGCCCAAATCACGTAAAGCACACCGTCCGCAGGGCCGTAGGCGTTCATATAGTGACCGATCCCGAAGAGGAACGACGGCACCCCCATCCAGATCCAGCGTTTGTCGGACAATGCTGCTAATTGTTGTTGTAGGTAGCCACGAAAGTAGAGTTCCTCCATGCCCGTTTGCACCACAAGGGCCGCAATCGTGATGGGTATCCACATGAGCCACGGAAGGATCGGGCGGACTTCGGCGACGGTGCTGAGGTCAAGCCAAGGTGGCAGAAAGGTTTGCACCAGCAACAGCAGGAAAACCGCCCAGCCAACTGTTTTGATGTTCGCCACGGTCTCAATGGGAGGCCCAACCATCGACCAAAACCCGCGCCCATGTAGTTTTCGTACCAAGGCGGTTAGTGCTGCCGCAAAAATCCCGAAGGTCAAAAGTTGCTGGATGACTGCAAATGGTGTCGCGCCAAGCTCGTAGGCCTCGCGTGCCGCCTCTGTCATGAAGAGCAATGGCAGGGCAGGTCCGATGGCAAAGACCAACTCCATCACGACCAAAATCGTTAGAACCGGCCCAAGAGACGCGTCATGCAGTGCGGGGCGTCGGAAATCACGCATGGACTCGTAAGGGGCTTTCATACCCCGTTTCTGCCCTTACATCACGCGATGCGCAACTCCAGTTACGACAATTACGGATCGCAGGCCGCAGTGCAATTATATGCGTGAGTTTAGGCACATCTGGCCCCAAATGGTGAAGCGAGATGCGGGTGGTG
>Ga0075467_10001463_pt1 | contig 19521 bp, 17 predicted proteins | sample DEB08_DNA_9_FD_75067 | JGI IMG/M metagenome (GOLD analysis project Ga0075467, IMG submission 75067) | Aqueous microbial communities from the Delaware River and Bay under freshwater to marine salinity gradient to study organic matter... | ecosystem: Environmental > Aquatic > Marine > Coastal ... | reverse complement strand
CAGCAGGTACATCAACGTTTCGAGGAACGCTTTGCCGATATCAAAACCCTGCTGCAACAACGTGAATACGACGCGGCCGCACAGCAGCATTTTTTGCAACAGTTCTTTGAGGACAGCGGACAGCTCGGTTTTGCCATCATGGGTGGACGCTTCGCCGAGGGCATCGATTACCGCGGCGACGCCCTGATCGGCGCGATCATCGTCGGCGTCGGCCTGCCCCAGCTCAGCAGTGAACAGAAATTGATACAGCAGGATTTCGACGCGTTGCAGCTCGACGGTTTTGATTATGCGTTCCGCTTCCCTGGTTTGATCCGCGTCAAGCAAAGCGCCGGGCGCGTCATTCGCAGCGAACAGGATCGTGGTGTTGTAGTATTGCTGGATCGGCGCTTCCAGCAATCTGCCTATGCCCGCTATCTGCCGGCGCACTGGAACCCGCAACACTGCGGGGATACGCAAACGCTGGAGCACGCACTAGGGGCCTTCTGGGATTCGCCGGATAACATAGAGTCAGATAGCCCTGAATCAGATAGTCATGAATCAGATGGAACCGACCCGGGTAGCAGCGGGCAAGATAACGCAGGACCAGCCGGGACCGAATAAAGATGGCACAGATTGAAATTCTACACGCCGATATAACTCGCCTGCAGGTGGATGCGATCGTCAACGCGGCGAATACAGATCTGTCCGCCGGAGCCGGGGTTTGCGGCGCGATTCATCGCGCGGCCGGGCCCGGGTTACAGGCCGAATGTCTCACTCTGGGCGGTTGCGCCACGGGCGAGGCAAAAATAACCGCAGGATACGATCTGACGGCGCGCCAGGTTATCCACACGGTCGGCCCGGTTTGGCGCGGCGGCGATCACCACGAGGCCGAATTACTGGAGAGCTGTTATCGCAACAGCATCGCGCTCGCCGAACAGCAGCAGCTTCGCAGTATTGCCTTCCCGGCGATTTCCTGCGGTATTTTTGGCTACCCGATCGAACAGGCCGCAGACATTGCGTTCGACTCGACGTTGCGAGCGCTGCACGCTTGCGAACATCTTGAACTGGTCATTTTTGCCTGCTTTGAAAATGACATCGAAGCGGCGCTCAAGCACGCCGCTGCGCAGCATTCGCTTTAAGGAGTCTCTGTTCAATTCATGGGGCAGAGGCTCCTCAGGTAAGAGTCAGATTTCCATCTTCTTGTAAACGCTGTCTACTTTGTCGCGCATCGTCTGATCGCGATCAATACGCGTACCAACTCGCAAGGTGCTGCCACAGCGCGGCGCGCCCATCTCGTGCATCTTTTCGTGACAGGCCTTGACCGCGGCCATCACCTTATCCCAGTCACCCTCGACGTTAGTGCCGTAGGAGTGCATCTCATGGTTCAAACCGGCAGCCTCAAAGATTCGCTGACATTCAACCACATACTTCGAAACCGAAACCCCGACGCCCATCGGCACCACACAAATATCGATCAACACATTCATTAAATCATCTCTCCGCAAAAGCTCGCGATGATACACCATCAAATTGAATCGGCCCATTGCTCCAGCGTCTGGTGCCAAAGAAATTAATCCCGAAAATTGTCTCTGGAAAACAGCTCCGGGCCATGGCAATCCAACAGCGCTTGCCCGATGCTTCATAAACAGGCGTGGGATTAATCCGCCCCGCCCCTTATAATCGGCTTTTTTCACAGAGGCAGGGTTGACGGTGACTGAATTATCGCTGCAACAGTCCAATCGCATTATCGAGGCAGTACTACAGGCCGCACGCGCGCGCAACATGCCACCGATAGCTGTCGCGGTGCTGGATACGGGGGCCTACCTGAAAGCCTTTCAACGTGAGGACGGCGTCTCGTTTCTGCGCGTACAGATTGCGCAGGCGAAAGCCTGGGGCGCCCTGGCGATGTCCTGCAACACCGATCAACTGGCCGAGCGTTACACCCAGGGTGCGCAGCAGCAGGGTTTTATCGATGCACTCAACGCAATGACGGGTGGCAGGATCATTCCATTACCCGGCGGGGTGCTGGTGCGTGACGCGGACGCGGTTATCGTGGGGGCAATCGGCGCTGCCGGGGGTGTTTCCGAAGAAGACGAAGCCTGTGTCCATGAGGCAATCACGGCAGCTGGTTTCTTCCTGTAGTCGCACCCGTCTAAGCACAGGAACCGGGAAGTTTGTGGACCAGGCAGGGCAAGCGGTCTATTGGTAGCCGGTCAGTTCCATGTAGCCGACCCCGGCAGGCGCACCCTGCTCGTCTTCAACCAGCACCACACCTTCCCAGTAAGGAATACTGGTATCCATCCATTGCTCGTCATACAGGGGGTGAATGCGCCAGCTACGTTGCTTTCCAACCAGCTCGATTGTCCACTCCATCGGTAACTCGCGCGTCTCGCTGTCACCGATCCTGACCGCGCTGCGCCGTGTAGAACTAAGAGTGATCGAATCAGCGCCCAGCAACTCGGCAGTGCCTTGCGGATTAATCCAGTTGCCACTCAACCAGTGATCGCCACCGGCGTGACGCAGTTGATACACCATCAGTTTGTGGCCATCGTCGAGGTGTAACGAAAACCAGTCCCAGCCTTGCTGATTATCCGCCAACGCCTGCGAACTCCATTCGCGATCGAGCCAGCCCCTGCCTCTGAGATCGGTTTTATCCAGCCCCTGGTTAATGAAACCCCGTACGCGGATATGGGGCTGGCTATAGTAGTAACTCGCCTGGCCCTGAGCCGATTTCTGACTGTAGCCATCGACACCATTGGCGACCAGATCGCCGCTACTTTCGAGCAACAGGATAACGTCGCGATCACCAACACTGAATTCGAGTTTCGCCGGAAACAGCGCTGCGCTGTTTGAACGCCACTGCCAGTCATCCATCCAGGCGTTGAAATAACCATCGCGGCTGATGCGGTTCACGCCGGCCTGACCGATACCGCCACGTGCGAAGCGCTGCTCGTGAAAATGCCCTTCAGGTGTAGTGATCGCCGCATGTGCCATCCAGATCTGGTTGCTGCTCCAGCCTGCCTCGACCTGCTGCGGGCTCAGGGCCTGGCGGAACAGCGTCCACTGCAGGCCCCATTGCCGTCCTTCATCATCGCTGAGGTTCGCCGTGAGGTACCACCATTCAATGCGATAGTCCGGATGTGCAGCGTGATCACGTGGAAATTGCAATTTATATCCAGGGGTCACCTGCGCAAAACCAGCCCCCTGGTCACGCAGACCACTCAGCACATCCTGGGCCCTGAGTTGCGTCAATACCAGGATCGCGCTAACGGCCAGCATCATCGAAATCAGCAAGCGCATCAAACCGTCTCGCCAAGCTGAGCCAATGCCCGCGGCATCTGGCGTCGCCACTGGAAGGCAACCAGAAACAATGTCGACACACAAATCAGGCCGATCACCAGCGCAAGCTGCAAGGCCGGCGCAAATTTCCAGATCAACGGCATGCTCCAGCCGAAGCTGATGATGTTGAGCTTGTTGATCAATATCCAGCTCAGCAAAGCCCCCAGCGGAATCGACAGCAACCAGACCATGCCACAGAAAATCAATAGCGGTGTGGCGACCAGCAGCAGTTGTTCGGATTGACGCAAGCCAAGCGCGCGCCACTGGGCAAACTGCGGCAGGCGCTCCTGCAGGATAGCCAGCAACGAGGCCAGCAACGCAATTGCGGCCACGATCATCGTCAGCAGGTTCATTGCCGCGGTGATCGCGAAGGTTCGTTCGAAGATCCCCACCGACAATTTTCGCACCGCGGCCTGCGATATCCAGTCGCCCGGCTGTACACCCAGAGCGATTAGAGCGCTCTCGGCCAGCTGCATGGCTTGCGGATTATCCTGCTTAAGCCATAGCGCGGTGCCGCGCGAGTAATGGTGTTTCCAGTGACTCGCGAGCTCAGTGTCGGGCAGGTAGAACTGAAAGTAAGGATTGCCATAGTCGTAAAAAATACCGACGACTTCATAGCGCCGCAATCCGCTATCCGCCTGCAAACTGACCTGCTCGCCGATTTCGACTCCGGCAAGAAAGTGAACCTGCTCATTGATCAGCACCTTGCCGGGCTGTTCGCGCCAGCTTTGCAGCGCCGTTGCGGCAGACTCTCCCTGCCAGCGCGATAACGGCAGCTTCAGGCTATCGGGGGCAACGGGATCGATTCCACGCAAGAGTGTCGGTCGGTCGCGCCAGCGCGCCGTAACCCCGATGCGATGATGACTGTCCTCCAGCCACTGCATGCTATTCGGCAAGTTAACCAATTGCAGATGACTGATCTGCGGGGCACGCAGGTAAATATCGGCGCTCTGGCGCAGTTCCAGCCAGTCAACAAACGCGGTACGGAAACTATCCACCAGCGAACCCACGCCGAGATTGGCCGTCAATGCCAGCAACAAAGCCATCATCGCGCTGCGCAGCGCCGGCAATTGCGACCAGCCGTCACTCACCATCCAGCGCGCCAGCAACAGGCGCCCGGGCAGCAGCCGGGCGAGCACGCGCAGTGCGAATGCCAGCAGGATCGGCAATACCCAGGCCGCGGCAAACAACACCAGCCCAAGCACCACAAATCCCTGGATTACCGTCTCCACATGGGCGTAGGCCAGCGCCGCCAGTACGCCCAGCAGCAATCCGGCAACGGCGAGGCGCTTGCGCGCAATGCTATCGTCGGCGAGCAGAGTCTCGTTGCGGGCCGCTTCGAGACCACGGCGTGGAAGCTGGCGATACAACGGCCAGGCCAGCGCCCACACCAGGCCGAACAGCGAGATACACCACGCCTGTAACAGAGTCCAGAAATTGAGACCGAGATCGGTCGCTACGACGGCGTTGTAAAGGCTTTGCAGACTGGCGCCAAGGCCGGGCAACAGCACCTGCGCCAGCAGGATACCCATGCCGAATCCTAAACCAGTGCCCAGCAGGCTCCACACCAGGGTTTCCAGCAGGATAGCCAGCAACAATAAGCGCGTATCACAACCCATCAACCTCAGGTTGAGCAAGGTTGCACGCCGGTACCAAAGCGAAAACCTGACAGCGTTGAAGACGATGAACAGACCGACGGCAAACGACAACAGGCTCATGGCAGTGAGGTGGCTGTGCAGGCTCTGCGTAAGCTCGCGCAAATCGAGGTGTTGCTGATTCTCTATCAGTTCAAGATGATCGGGCAGGCTGCCCGCGAGCTGCGCGAATTCGCCCGCTGTGATTCTGCCGACCGCGAGATAGCTGAGTCGATCATTGCCGGCAAGCGCCTGCGCCGCGGCAATGTCCAGCAGAACTCGTCGACCCTGCTGCTCACGCGCCTGGATCAGGGCTGGAGGCAGGCGCCTGCCGTCGCGTAACTCGAGTTGATCACCCTCAATGAGGCCGAACTCATCGGCCAGCACCTGCGGCACCCAGGCGCGATAGGGCGGTTGCACAAACTTCAGCCAGGTATCAGAAAAATCTTCTGTCGAGTCAGCGCGGCCAAAGCTATCGTCGGGCAGGGCCAGCAAATCGGTGGCGAGAACACTGATCGATACGCCCGCAGCCGTGCTGACCTCGAGTTCGATCAGCGGGAAGACCTGGCGAAATCCCTGTCGGCGCAACTCGATATAGAGTTCAGGCTGGATGCCCTCATCACGACGGCTGCGAATCCAGTACTGCGCCTGCACGCCCAGCAGGCTTTGTGCACGCTGATAGCTATCCTCGGCGTGGTGGTTGATGATCTGCACCGCGGACCACAGCGCAACCCCCGAAACCAGCCCGATGCAGAGGAAAAGTGTCTGCCAGGGATGGCGCCAATAGTGACTCAGCAACGCCTTCATCACCCAGCCAAATCCGCTGGTCATCCTTTTTCCGTCAATTTGCCGTTGTGCAGCCAGACGCGCCGATCCATGAAATCCGCCATTGAACGACTGTGGGTCACCATCAACAGACTGCTACCTGCTCGCTTGACCAGATCGCTGAACAAACCCATGACTTCAATACTGGAACTCTCGTCAAGATTACCGGTGGGCTCATCAGCGAGCACCAGCAGGGGTTTGTGCAGCAGCGCACGGGCAATGGCGACGCGTTGCTGCTGACCGCGTGACAATTGCTGCGGATACTTGGCAGTTTGCTCGGCGAGGCCGAGTCGGTCGATCAGTTCCGCCTCGTATGCAGGATCAAAACGTCCGCACAGGGCCGCCTGGAAGCGAATATTGTCGAGCACCGTGAGCGTTGAAATCAGGTGGAATTGCTGAAACACGAGGCTTAAGCGCGAACGCCGTAACTCGGCCAGTTGCGCCTCCCGGGCTGTGTGAATGGCATGCCCGTCGAAGTGGATTTGCCCCTGGTCGGCACGGTCGAGACCTGCAATAAGGTGCAGCAAGGTCGACTTGCCGCTGCCGCTCTCACCCAGCAGCGCCACCGAGGTTGACGCCGCCATGTCAAAATCAAGCTGCTCGAGCACGCTTTGCCGGGCTTCGGCATAGCGGTAAGACTTGCATAGGTTTTTAATACTGAGCATGGCGCTGGAATCCTAACCCATATCGTGGTCTGCCAATAATGAATATTACGTTTGCCGCAGCCTGATGGATTTGACACCGGTTTCGCGTAAACTTGTGGCGCATCGACAGGGGGCTACCATGACGGCAATTTGTGACATCAAGGATTTACAGAAGCGGGCACGCCGGCGCGTGCCGCGTATGTTTTACGAATACGCCGATTCGGGCTCCTGGACACAGTCCACCTACCGCGCTAACGAATCTGATTTTCAGGATATCAAACTGCGTCAGCGGGTCGCGGTGGACATTACCGAACGCTCGGTCGCCAGCGAAATGGTCGGCCAGACGGTAACCATGCCGGTGGCGCTGGCACCCGTGGGACTGACCGGCATGCAACATCCCGATGGCGAGATCAAGGCCGCCCGCGCCGCAGAGAAATTCGGCGTGCCGTTTACGCTGTCGACCATGAGCATCTGTTCGATCGAAGACGTTGCCGAGCACACCAGCAAACCCTTCTGGTTTCAACTCTATGTAATGAAGGACCGGGATTTCATCGGCCGCCTGATCGACCGCGCCAGGGACGCCGGTTGCAGCGCACTGATGTTGACCCTGGACCTGCAAATTCTCGGCCAGCGCCACAATGACATCCGCAATGGTTTGAGCGCCCCGCCCAAACCGACACTGAATGCGGCACTGCAAATTCTGGCGCGGCCACGCTGGTGTATGGATATGCTCACCACCAGGCGGCACGCGTTTGGTAACATCGTCGGTCACGTCAAGGGCGTTGGCGACATGTCTTCACTGTCGTCGTGGATCGGCGATCAATTCGATCCCAAACTTTCCTGGGAAGACATCGACTGGATCCGCGAACGCTGGGGCGGCAAGCTGATCATCAAGGGAATTCTGGATCCGGAGGATGCGCGCATGGCGGCGAAAACCGGTGCCGATGCTATCGTCGTTTCCAATCACGGTGGACGCCAGCTCGACGGCGCCCGTTCATCGATCAACGCCCTGCCGGAAATCGTCGATGCGGTCGGCAGCGACATCGAAGTACATTTCGACGGCGGCATCCGTTCCGGTCAGGACGTGCTCAAGGCGATCTGCCTCGGCGCTCACAGCACCTACATCGGACGCGCCTTCATCTACGGTCTCGGTGCCCGCGGCGAGGCGGGCGTCAGCCAGGCGCTCGATATTATCTACCGCGAGCTCGATACCACCATGGCGCTGTGCGGCGAACGCCTGCTGCAAAACCTCGGACATAACAACCTGCTGAATCCGCCGGCCTGATCACAAGGACCGATCTTTCAGCAAAAACCGATATTCATGCGACATTCACAGGTCTCCAGATTCAGTCGCCGGGTACTGGGTGCCGGCGCCGCATTCGCACTGCTGGCGGTGGTATCGGGTGCCTTCGCCGCGCACGGGCTCAAAACAATACTCGACGTACCACAACTGGCACTGTTCGAAACGGCAGCCAGGTATCAGATGTACCACGCGCTCGCATTACTGATCGTCGGCATACTGGCAAGCCTTCGGCAATTTTCTGAGCCCCTGTTAAAACTGGCCACTGGCGCCTTTATCCTTGGAATCTTTCTGTTCTGCGGCTCGCTCTATTTACTCGCGTTGAGCGGTATCACGTGGTTAGGCGCGATAACCCCCCTCGGCGGGCTAGGCTTCCTCGCCGGTTGGCTGGTGCTGATGATTGCGGCCTTAAAACCCGCGAACAATCCCGACTAGACCGCTATCCCTATTTTAGGTTTTCCCGCTGCGCCACGAGGGCGCTCAGGATCAGACGCGGTGTCACCAGGGCCCGGTTATTTCTGCGCGGATGACTCCGCGTCATCCACTGCCGGGGGCGGGATAAAGTCGCTCAGATGCCGGTACACCAGGCCATGCAGGTGATGCACGGCGTGCTCGGAAAAATAGCTACGCGCCGGATCAACGAAAAAACGCCCGCGCCGATATGACATCGAGTGCAGGCCTTTCTGCACATTTTCGACAAGTGCGACGTCTTCAGGGCCGAGCACCTCGCTGAAATAGCGGAATATCTCACGGCTCACCTCATCCAGTTCGCCATTCGGGGTGTAAACCGAAAAAACCTGGTGAGTCATCTCGGCGGCGGTCGCGCCAAACACGAAGCTGCCGATGGCGCGGCTACCGGGAAACAGCACGAAGGCGACGTCGGGCCAGACGTAAAAGGTGGCGAATTCTCGATCGCCAGCCGACAGGCCCTCGGGCAGGTTGTAGGCGCTGTTATGAGTGCGGCAGATACCCCCCTGCCAGGACCAGAGCCCGGTTACCTCGACCTTATAAGATTCCATGTCTACCAGGTCGACGAAGGCCTTGTGCGCGGGCTGGCAGTGGTAGCACTCGAGCAGGTTGTCGCCGACATTTTTCCAGTTGGCGGCGATATCGAAGACCACCTCCTCGGCCAGGTGATAGCTGGCAAGATCGGGCAACAGGCTTGCCAGGCGCTCGACCCCCGGTGCAATTTGCGGCAGCAGGTCGTCAGCTTCAGGATCGAGGTTGACGAAGATAAAGCCGAGAATAATTTCAACTTTCAACGCCTCGAGGTGGATTTCGGACTTGTCAAAGCCGCGAATGGAATCGCAGTGCGGTGCCGCCTGCAACTGCCCGGCCGTATCGTAGGCCCAGGCGTGGTAGGGACAGGTAATCAGTTTCGACCTGAGCGAGCCCCGCGCCTCGGTCAACAGCAGGTGGGCGCGATGGCGGCAGACGTTGTCAAAGGCCGCGATCGATCCATCAGCACGGCGCAACACAAATATCGGCTGGTCGACAATCGAGTCGGTGAGATAATCGCCACTGCGCGGGATGCTGTTGACCTGTCCGACGCAACGCCAGTTACGGCTGAAGATGTGACGCTTTTCGAGTTCGAACCAGTCCCGGTCGATATAGGTGCTGGCTGGCAGGGTCGAAGCAGTTTCCGGGTTGTCGTCGAAGCTGAAATTTTCCATATTAGTCTCGCCGGGCACATTTCGAGCCCATCGTTTCTGGTTTAACTCTGCGCCTGATTCTACCGCGATCGGGCATGATTGCTACTGCTCGCGCGCACGCAGATCGATGCGACGCACCTTGCCGGTCGTGGTCATCGGCAATTCATCGATAAATTCGACTTCACGCGGGTATTCGTGCGCCGACAGCCGGCGCCGCACCGATTGCTGTATTTCCGTTGCGAGATCCGGGCCCGCTGCATATCCCGGTGCGAGTACCACAAACGCCTTGACGATCTGCCCGCGCAGCTCATCCGGCTTGCCGATCACCGCAGCCTGCAGCACGGCCGGATGTCCCAGTAGAGAATCCTCTATTTCCCCCGGCCCTATTCGGTAACCGGCACTACTGATGACATCATCCGTGCGACCGACAAACCAGAGAAAACCATCTTCGTCGCGATAGCCGATATCACCCGTACGAAACCAGTTAGCCGTGATCTTTTCCTGGGTCGCCGCCGGGTTGTTCCAGTAACCAAGAAACATCACCGGATCATCACAGCATGCGGCAAGTTCACCTTCTTCGCCCGCTGCCAATACATTGCCGTCATCATCGATGACATCGACGCGATGGCCGGGATAGGGCTTCCCCATCGAACCCGGCTTTGGCGTCATGATGGCCGAACAGTTACCGACGAGATAATTGAACTCTGTCTGACCCCACATTTCATTGATAGTCAAACCCAGCGCTTCCCGCCCCCAGTGAATCAGTTCTTCACCCACCTGCTCGCCGGCACTCATGATGGCGCGCAGCTTCAGATCATGGTTCGCTTTGAGTTCAGGCAGGGCGCGCAACATCTTGAGCGCGGTCGGTGGAATAAAGGCATTGGTGACCGCATAGTCCGCCATCAACCTGCACACCCGCTCGGCATCAAACCCGGCAGACTCGAAAGCGACGATCGGCATGCCGTAATTCAAAGCCGGTAGCAAGGCATCCCACAGGCCTCCGGTCCAGGCCCAGTCGGCTGGCGTCCAGAACACATCACCTGTCTGAGGAAAGAAATTCTGCGACATCTCAAACCCGGTGAAATTACCGATGACAGCCCGATGCGCCACCAGTGCACCCTTGGGTGGCCCCGTGGTGCCCGAGGTATAGATCAAACAGGCTGGGTCATCGGCCCGTGTTTGCACCATCTCGAAGTCTGCTGCTGCGCGCCGCAACAGGCCCCAGAATTCATCGTCAGCTTCACCACAGTGACAGCCGATGAGCTGTTGCAGTTCGGGCAAGTCTGGTTGTAACTGCCTGATATCGTCATAGCGACTGACATGAACGATCGCGGCACAGGCCCCACTGTCACGCAAGCGATACTCCAGCGCCTCGGGTCCGAAGAGGATGGCCAGTGGCAGCGATACCGCGCCGAGCTTGTGGATAGCAAGATGCGCGACGATGGTTTCGATGGTTTGCGGCAGTACGATGGCAACGCGATCCCCCCGTTTCACACCCCTTGCACGCAACGAATTCGCCAGACGGTCCGAGTATTCCTTCAAATCAGCAAATCGATAGCTGGCGCGATTGCCGGCTGCGTTTTCTGTGTAGATAGCAACCTGGTCCGCGCGCTGCTGGTGTCGCTCACAGACCTGGTGGGCGATATTGAGATACTCCGGGACCGACCAGCTGAAGCGGCTGCAAATCTCGTCAAAATCCGTTTCCGCGCTATCAATCAGACGCATTGCTATATCTCCTGCAAACGGTAAGCCGCAGGGCGGCGGCAAGTTGACCGCAGATTCCCTCGCGGTGCGCAGGACAGGCCGCGATAGACCATGCCCGGCCATGAGCGCAACGCAGCACTGCCAATATGCCGCAGAGTAGCTTCCCTGACCTGATTCACTGCTAAAATTCGACGCAATATGGCCTCCCCGTTACCAATTTACTGAATCCAGCCGACTCAGGAAAACCGCCAAAACATCATGAAGATTATCGATAATCCGGTCAAGAGGACCGCTTATCGTGATTTTTGGACTAAACTACTGATATCCGTGTAGAATTTTCCTTTCGTTCTGCTAATAAAAGATCTGAAGACAAGCGCTTCTGGACAATAGCTATTATGAACAACTACGAAGACTGGGCAAATCTCGTCGCCAGGAAGTTAAAAGGCGAAGGTGATGTCATTGCAGCCATCGACAAAGATGAGCTGGACGATACGGCGGCAACAGAGATATTTGTACGAACCGTACTTAAACCGTTCTTACCGGAAAATTTCGGTATCGGTGCGGGCCGGATCGTCGACGCATTCGGCAATCGATCCGACTATCTCGATATCGTCATCTACAACCGCAGCTTTCCACGCATCGGAATGCCCGGCACACAATCGGATTACCTCTACGAATCGGTACTCGCCGCATTTGCCATCCGCTCAAAGTATGTTCGCAAGACATTCTTTGATTCGATGGATGCCTGCGCTTCCATGGCACGCCTGGTGACCAACGTCGATAAATCGGTACTGGTACAACTAGCCCAACGCAACGGATTGAAACCCGGGCCCAACAAGACCTTTGTTCACGAAGACGCCATTCGTACCGCTCGCTTTGAACTTATCGGCAGCCCGCCGGTATTCATGTTCGGTTTTACCGGCATCAAGAACAGCTACCGGCAGTTGCAGGAAAACATTGAACTCTGGATCGAGCATCGCAACCTGGACGATGAGGATTTGCCGATGCGCGCATTTCCGGCGGTGATTGCAACCCAGGGCTGTTTCGCCTGGCGCAATGCGGCTCCGCTGGCACTTTCCAATCGGGAAATGCTGGGTGTTGGTAACGACCATGCCCCCGTGCGGCTGATCGTGCTGCAATTGCTTTACCTGCTTAATCGTCGCCTAAACGTGACATCAGATGGTTACGGGCTTAAACCCAATCTGAGCGCTTACCTGAGCCAGTTTTCGGCGCCAAAATTTGAACTGGGTGTCGGCGACGTTGACAAGCTGGTCAATGTCAAGATGGTCGGCAATGACGAATCCAGGGCCGACGAGAGCCATCGCCAGCAACCCGCACGGGATCATTCGCCCAGCCCTGCGGATGCACAGCCAGCTGTGAAGCCTGCCGCGGCAGCAGTCGTAAAACAGGCGTCGGAATCCGTTCCTGAAGCGGCTTCCCGGACGAGTGACATACCAGTCTCAGAACCAGTGAAACAGGCGGCAGCAAACGCGGCCGCTGCAAGTAACACCGCCGAGCATAAATCAGTTCCCGGCAGCGCAACAAAAACTGCCACGGGCACTTCCTCCGGGGTTTTTGACAAGCCATCACCATTCGCATCGGCGCCTCCGCCTGTAGCCCGGACCTCCGAGGAAAAACAGGAACCCGCGCCGCGCAAACCACCTGCACCATCGCTCGGCTCTGCACCGATTCCCGGCGTCGACAGCGCGCAAGCCAAAAAGCCCGTGTCGATGCCAGCCGCGTCATCTTCAGGTTCAGCGCCGATTCCCGCCATGGCAAGCCTGGCAGGTGAAGAACAAGCAGCACGACCACCGGTGGCCACATTGGGATCAGCGCCGATTCCGATGTCGGATTCAATCGCGAACGATGGCAGCACCCCCCCGTTGCCACCGATTGACATTGAATTGACCGACTCCATGCCAATACCTGAAAACATGCCCGAAGAGCCCGTTGCGGAGTTGCCTGAAGAACCCGTTGCGGTGCTGGCCGAAGAACCCGTTGCGGAGATTGAAGAAGAGGCTGAGGCTGAGCCCGACTTCGAGGCAACCATGGTTATAGCGCCAGATGCTTCCCTGTCGAAAAAACCGGCAGACAATTCAAGCGACAAAATTGAAGACGAGGCTGAACCCGACTTTGAGGACACCATGGTTATTGCAGCGGATGCTGCGTCATCGAAAAAATCCTCAGGCAACACAACCGAGGCATTCATCGAGCGTGTCAAGGAGCAGCTATCCGAGTCCAAGAACGAAACCGGTAAGGGACAAGAGCCCTACGCATCGACCATCCCGCAGTAATCTCGCCCGCGCGGCATTGGCGCCATTGGAGCGCCAAAGCTACTGCAACCCAATTCAGGCATAGGAACATAATTTCTGCTGCCCGAGCCAACCACTTTTGCGCGTTCCAGGCCTCCGCCGTTGACATGATAAAAGTCAAGGTGGCTCGTGCCGACTTGCCATAGCATCGCGGGTGATCCGAATCACTCAATGCGAAAAGGCGATAATCATGACAAAAACTCTAACCCTGGTGGCGCTTGCCATGCTCAGCGCTAACGTTGCCGCCGGCGATGCCGCGGCGGGCAAGACCAAAGCAGCAACCTGCAACGCCTGCCATGGTGCCAACGGCATCAGCAGTAACGATATGTGGCCCAACCTGGCCGCGCAAAAAGAAGGCTATCTGGTTTCCCAGTTAAAGGCATTTCGCGATGGCACCCGTGCCAACCCGATGATGGCGCCAATGGCCGCCGCGCTCTCCGACGACGATATCGCTGATCTCGCCGCCTACTACGCAAGCCTCGCTAACTAAACCTGCGAGCTGACGATCGGGGAGTGCGCAGCGCCGCACCTCTATCGTTTCAAGTGACTTTCTGCAGAGCCTGCAAACCTGCACTGCGCCACGCAATCGGCCAGCCCTGAAAGACCAGCTACGCCACCAGGGCTAACTGCCTGAACCATGGACAGAGCTCCCGTTCGAAGCCTGCGTCTACTGCCAGGGGTAAATTGACAATAATCAAGGCTGACGGGATTTACCTGCCGATATACTCGCATCACCTCATAAAACGAACAGGGTGAATGCCGTGATATCGCTATTCCAGAAACATTCCAAAACCTTTCTCTCCATATTGCTCGCCATGATGATAGTGTCGACATCACAGGTCTTTGCCAAGGCCGAGGGCGAGGCCGAAACCCGCTACCAGGGCGCTGCCTCGGGTATCGATCCATCTACCACCACGGACATGATCGACTCCGAGGGCCCGCCGATGACGACCGACGAGTACAAGGCCGCCAAACAGATTTACTTCGAGCGTTGCGCCGGTTGTCACGGTGTACTGCGCAAGGGCGCGACCGGCAAACCACTGACTACAGACATCACCCGCGCTCGCGGCAGCGTATATCTCAAGACCTTTATTACCTACGGTTCGCCCGCCGGCATGCCCAACTGGGGCTCGTCCGGTGAAATGAGCGAGGCCGAGGTCGACATGATGTCGCGCTACCTGCAGCACGAACCACCAACTCCGCCCGAGTGGGGCATGGCCGACATGCGCGGCAGCTGGAAACTGATAGTCCCGGCTTCGGAACGCGTCAGCAAGAAAATGAACAAGTACAACATCGATAACCTGTTTTCGGTAACCCTGCGCGACAGCGGTCAGGTCGCGCTGATCGACGGTGACAGCAAGGACATCATCAACATCGTCAAAACCGGCTACGCGGTACACATCTCACGCATGTCCGCATCCGGTCGCTACCTCTTCGTGGTCGGGCGCGATGCGCGTGTCAACCTGATCGACATGTGGATGGAAATACCCGACACGGTCGCCGAGATCAAAATCGGTCTCGAGGCTCGTTCGGTCGAAACCTCCAAGTACAAGGGTTACGAGGACAAGTACGCAATCGCCGGGGCCTACTGGCCACCGCAATACGTCATCATGGACGGTAACACCCTCGAGCCGAAGACGATCGTATCCACGCGCGGCATGACTGCAGATACCAGTGAGTATCACCCGGAACCACGCGTTGCGGCCATCGTCGCCTCGCACGAACACCCGGAGTTTATCGTCAATATCAAGGAAACCGGCAAGGTGCTGCTGGTCAACTACGAGGATATCGATAACCTGTCGGTGACCACCATTCCAACCGCACGCTTCCTGCACGACGGTGGCTGGGATCGCACGCATCGCTACTTCCTGACCGCGGCCAACCAGTCCAACAAGGTCGTTGTTATCGACTCCAAAGAACGCAAGCTGACCGCGATGATCGATGTTGACAAGATCCCGCATCCGGGCCGCGGAGCCAACTTCATGCACGCCAAGTACGGCCCGGTGTGGAGTACCAGCGCACTCGGCAACGACAAGATCACGTTGATCGGCACCGACCCCGTCGGCCACCCGGACAGCGCGTGGAAGGTGGTCGAGATACTCAAAGGTCAGGGTGGTGGTTCACTGTTCATCAAGACCCATCCCAACTCCAAACACCTCTATGTCGACACGCCGCTCAATCCGGCCGAGAAGATCAGCCAGTCTGTTGCGGTATTCGACATCACCGACCTCGACAAAGGCTTCAAGGTGTTGCCGATCGCCGAGTGGGCCGGCATCTCCGGGGAAGGCCCGAAGCGTGTAGTGCAGCCCGAGTATAACCTGGCGGGTGACGAGGTCTGGTTCTCGGTGGGGGCCGGAACAGTAAAGGAATACGCGCTGGTCATCGTCGACGACAAAACGCTCAAGCTGAAGAAGGTCATCAAGGACAGCCGACTGATCACGCCGACCGGCAAGTTCAACGTCTACAACACGGTTAACGACGTTTACTAAGCCGCGTTACAGAGAGGGTACAGGGAAGTACCCCCTCGCTTCCACTCTGAAGACATGTACAGGTGCCGTGCCGGGCAGTTCTTCCTGTATCATCAGTTCACCCTGATTCGTCGAGCCGGTTAATGTCCAGATCCTTGCTACTCGCACTACTGCTCCTGGTGTTCACCAGCGCTGCCGCCAATGAGGCGAGCGCAAACGGGGCGGAGCTGTTTCAGCAGCATTGCGCCGGCTGTCACGGCGCCGACCGCCTTGGTCTGAGCGGACCGGCGTTGCTGCCGGGTAACCTGCAGCGCTTGAAGAAACCGCAGGCCGAGGCCGCGATCGCGAACGGCCTGCCCGCAAGCCAGATGCCAGCCTTCGGCCAGAAACTGGCGGCGAGCGACATCGACGCGCTGGTCGATTATATCTATACGCCGCTTGCAACCATGCCGACCTGGGACGCGGCACAGATAAGCGCCAGCCATCGAATCCTGAACCCCGCTTTGCTCGAAGCCGGCGCCGCGCAGTTGGCACCGGTTTACGACGCTGATCCGCTCAACCTGTTCCTCGTGGTCGAGGCTGGCGACCACCACGTTACGGTGCTCGACGGCGACACTTTCGAAGCGCTGACGCGCTTCAAGACGCACCATGCGCTGCACGGCGGACCCAAGTACTCGTCCAGCGGGCGCTACGTCTACTTCGCCTCGCGCGACGGCTGGATTACCAAGTACGACATGTACCGACTGCAAAAAGTGGCCGAGGTGCGCGCCGGCATCAACACGCGCAACGCGGCGGTTTCGGCAGACGACCGTTACGTGATGGTCGGCAACTACCTGCCTCATTCCCTGGTGATACTTGACGCCGTCGACCTCAGCCTGGTCAAGGTCATTGCGGTCACTGACCGCAACGGCGAGGCCACTTCGCGCGTCAGCGCGGTTTACACGGCGGCACCGCGCGACAGTTTCATCGTCGCACTAAAGGATCTCAGGGAAGTCTGGGAAATCAGTTACCTCGACGACCCGCCCGCGGTCTACAACAGCTACGTACATGACTACCGCATGGGTGAGGGATTCGCCGAAGAAGGACGTTTCCCGGTACGCCGTATCCTGCTCGACGATTACCTCGACGATTTCTTTTTCGACCAGGAATATCAGCACCTGATCGGCACCTCGCGCGGCGATCGCAAGGGTCAGGTCGTCAACCTGCTGGTCGGACGCAAGATCGCGACCATCCCACTCGATGGCATGCCGCATCTCGGCTCAGGCATCAGTTGGCAACGACAGGGGCGCAGGGTCATGGCCTCCCCCAACCTGCGCAGTGGCAAGGTCAGCGTCATCGATATGCAAACCTGGCAAACCGTCAGCGAAATCGAAACGCTCGGACCGGGCTTTTTCATGCGCAGTCACGAAAATTAGCCCTACGCCTGGGTTGACGTCTTCTTCGGACCCAACCGCGACGCAGTGCACGTGATCGACAAGGAAAGCCTGGAGATTGTAAAAACGCTGCGTCCGGCGCCCGGCAAGACATCGGCGCACGTCGAGTTCACGCGCGATGGCAAGTATGCCTTGCTCAGCATCTGGGACATGGACGGCGCGCTCATCGTCTATGATGCCAGCACGCTCGAAGAGGTGAAACGAATTCCGATGCGCAAGCCGGTTGGCAAGTATAATGTCTACAACAAAATAACCCGCTCCGCGGGCACCAGTCATTAAACCGATGACGTCAATTTACGCCAGATATCGCCAACAGCCATGACGCTCGACACAGTGATCCCCTATCTACCGCATTTCCAGGCACTGCTGAACAGCGCCGCGACCGTGATGCTTTGTGCGGGCTTCTATTTCATCCGCAATCAACAGCCCCAGCGGCACCGCATCTGCATGATATCCGCGCTACTGATTTCGAGCCTGTTCATGCTGTCCTACCTGACCTACCACGCCGCGGTGGGTTACATGCCCTTCGCCGGGCAGGGCATGATTCGACCGTTTTATTTCACGCTGCTGGCATCGCACGTGATGCTCGCGGCGGCTATCGTACCGCTGGTGCTGATTACCGTAATTTTCGCGTTGCGCGGCAACTTCACCGCCCACCCGCGTATCGCGCGCTGGACCCTGCCACTATGGCTATACGTTTCTGTCTCCGGGGTGCTGATCTACCTGCTTGGCTTCCACATCTACCCTCTCGGCAGCTGAACCGGAGGCGCCATGCAATACCTTTACTACACAATCGCCGCGATCCTGCTCTATTTCGGCTCCGACTTGATTCTGCTGCAAATCGAAAAGGTCCGCGGCAAACCTTTCGCAGAACAACGCTCGCTGATGTTTCTGCTGATCATCACGGTGCTCGCGGTTTCAACGTTCAAGCTTATTGCGGTGATGGTGAACAACTGAACCGCCGGCGGCGACACATCACGCCAGCTTTAAACGGTATCTCGCTTCCAGTATATTGGGCTGAATTCAATACACCTGCCAGAGACGCAATATTCATGAATATTTCATGCCGTGAAACAGGTTTCCTTCTGCTTTACCAGCAGTTTGATAATGTGTAATTTTCTATATTTCAGGCGCAGTTAATTTCAGTGGAAAACGCAGATACCCCTCAGGACAAAAACGGGCTGGAACGCAGCGTCAGTTTGTTCCAGGCGACCGTTTATGGCGTCGGCATCATTCTCGGCGCCGGGATTTATGCGCTCATCGGTGAAGCCGCCGGTATCGCGGGCAATGCAATTTGGGTTTCATTCGTCATCGCCGCATTGATCGCCGCCTGCTCGGCAATCTCTTATGCAGAATTGTCAGCGATTTATCCTAAGAGTGCGGCAGAGTTTGTGTATGTCAAAGAAATATCCGGCTCCACATTTTTAGGCTTTGTGGTCGGATACGTTACCGTGGTGACGGGTATCATCGCCGTGGCCGCAGTAGCGCTGGGGTTTTCCACCTATTTCAAACTTTACCTCGATACCGATCCGGTACTGGTTGCAATCGTTCTCATTTTGGCTGTAGCAACGCTCAATTTCAGTGGCATCCAACAAAGCGCCCGGGTCAACACCTTGCTTACATTTGTAGAGGCTGCCGGGCTGATATTTATTATCTTGATCGGTATACCGTACATTGGTGAGGTAAATTTGCTGGCAGTCGATTCCGGCTCAACGGTAAGTGACGCATCTGCCTGGAAACCAATGATGGCCGCTGCTGCCCTGATCTTTTTCGCTTACCAGGGATTCGAGGATATCGCAAATATTTCCGAGGAAACGAAATCCGCCGAGACAACGGTGCCGCTGGCGCTGCTATTGTCGCTATTGATTACGACAGTAATTTACATCCTCGTTGCCGTGGTCGCTGTAAGCGTGGTCCCAGCCGACTTGCTCTACGCCGCCTCCAAACTCGATAACCCGAGTGAGGGGCCCCTGGCGCTGGTCGCCAGTACCGCTTTGAACTCGCCCATGGGCGGAAATTTGTTTACGGCCATAGCCCTGTGCGCTACTGCCAACACCGTATTGGTGTTGCACATTGTGACATCCAGAATGTTATATGGAATCGCCAGAGATAACTGCCTCCCTGATTTTCTTGCCAGAGTACATCCAAAGACTAAAACTCCCCTGAGTGCAGTGGTGCTGGCAACGATTTTCTGCATTTTATTTACCCTTGGGGGCTCGCTCGGTGATGCT
>Ga0075467_10001462_pt1 | contig 19541 bp, 18 predicted proteins | sample DEB08_DNA_9_FD_75067 | JGI IMG/M metagenome (GOLD analysis project Ga0075467, IMG submission 75067) | Aqueous microbial communities from the Delaware River and Bay under freshwater to marine salinity gradient to study organic matter... | ecosystem: Environmental > Aquatic > Marine > Coastal ... | reverse complement strand
TTGACCTGAAGGCAAATGGTCTCTCCCAGCTCAATCCGGTTGTGATTGCGGTCGGTGCAATAGCAATCAACCGTCTTGCCGCTGGGATAGGTGACATCGGCAGCAGCGGGCAGGGCCATCAGGGCGGCAATGAACGCAAGAGTTTTCATAGTTCCTTGATAGCATGAAAGGCCGCTTGACCAAAGCCTTTCCATCGGCGACATGAGACCACGATGATACCCATGGACCGCCTTGAACAGATCGCGCAGCGTTTTCAGTTTCTGGAAGCGTCGATGGCTGCCGGGTCGGATGGCGCGGATTTCGCGGCACTGGCCAAGGAATATTCCGATCTGAAACCCGTGGTCGATCAGATCAATGCCTACCGTGCGTTGCTGCGCAATGTGGATGAGGCGCAGGCGATGCTGGCCGATCCCGAGATGGCAGAATTGGCCCGTGAGGAATTGCCAGAGCTGAAGGCCGCGCTGCCCAAGGCCGAAGCCGCGCTGCAGGTGGCACTTTTGCCCAAGGATGCAGCCGACGCCAAGCCCGCAATGCTAGAGATTCGGCCCGGGACCGGCGGCGATGAGGCCGCGCTTTTTGCGGCCGACCTGCTGCGCATGTACCAACGCTATGCCGAGGCGCGGGGCTGGGGTTTTGAGCTGATCGAAGAGCAGATGACCGAATTGGGCGGCGTCAAGGAAGTGGTGGCCCATATCACCGGCAAGAATGTCTTTGCCCGGCTCAAATATGAGAGCGGCGTGCACCGGGTGCAGCGCGTGCCCAGTACCGAAAGCGGCGGGCGTATCCATACCTCTGCGGCCACTGTTGCGGTCCTGCCAGAGGCCGAGGATGTGGATATCGAGATCAACGCCAATGATCTGCGGATTGATACAATGCGGTCCTCTGGGGCCGGGGGCCAGCATGTGAACACGACCGATTCTGCCGTGCGGATCACCCATATCCCCACGGGCATCGTCGTCACCAGCTCAGAGAAATCCCAGCACCGCAACCGGGACAAGGCAATGCAGGTCCTCAAGGCGCGGCTGTACGATATGGAACGTTCGCGGATGGACAGTGAACGCTCTGCCGACCGGGCGGCGCAGGTCGGATCGGGCGACCGCTCCGAGCGGATCAGAACCTATAATTTCCCCCAAGGGCGGCTGACAGACCACCGGATCAACCTGACTTTGTACCGGCTGGATGCGGTGATGCAGGGCGATCTGGATGAGATCGTTGATGCCCTGACCGCAGATGCACAGGCCCGCCAGATGGCACAGATGAACCTATGAGCACCGCAGGCGAGGCGATGGCGGCCGCTGCATCACGCCTGAGGGCGGCGGGCGTGCCTGACCCTGCGCGCGACGCGCGGTTGCTGTTGGCACATGCGGCGTCGGTGGATGCGTCGCGCGTGACCCTGATCGCGCCCGAGGAAATCGCCCCCGAGATTGCAGAGCGGTTCGAGACGCTGATCGCCCTCAGGGCCATCAGGGTGCCGGTTTCGCAACTGGTTGGCAGCAGGGCGTTTTATGGCCGCGACTTTCGGATCAGCCGTCATGTGCTGGACCCTCGGCCAGAGACGGAAACCCTGATTGAACTGGCGCTTAGCCAACCATTTGAGACAGTGCTGGACCTGGGCACCGGATCGGGCTGCATCCTTGTGACGCTGTTGGCCGAACAGCCCGGTGCACGGGGTGTGGGCGTTGATCTGTCAGAGGACGCCTGCCTTCAGGCCAGTGCCAATGCGGTGTTGTTGGGGGTGCAGGGACGTGCCGAGATCTATCAATCCAATTGGTTTGACAAGGTCGGTGGACGGTATGATCTGATCGTGGCGAACCCGCCCTATCTGGCCGCCAGCGAAATGGCTGGGATCGCGCCAGAGTTGCGTGATCATGAGCCGCAGATGGCGCTGACCGACGGGCTGGATGGCCTGTCTGCCTACCGGATCATCGCAGCGCAGGCCCAAGGGTTCTTAACTGAAAATGGCCGCGTCATGGTTGAAATCGGCTGGCAGCAGGGTCAGGCGGTTTGTGACATATTCCACCGCTCTGGCTGGGCGCAGGTGGACCTTGCCGAGGATCTGGATGGTCGCCCAAGAGTTGTTTGCGCAGGCCAACCCGCCTAAATCCGCAATTCGGGCTCTTTTTGCGGGTCATCTGCACATTTGCCCTTGCCCAGAGGGGCCAGCCGTGCATATTCAGGGGTGTTGCAGCGGTGGATGCTCAGGCGGTCCCGCGCGGCGTTATGCCCAACAATCAAGCGACTGATGATACCTGCGTTTTTTGCGCGCATCGGTTCAATAAAGCTCACCAGCACTGAAGGCTGATACCTTTTCATGAAACCAACAAGATCACGGTCCCGGTCAAAGAATAACCGCAACCGCAACAATTCCCAGCAAGGCGGCAATGTCGTCAATCGCGTCTTTGACAGCTCTGGACCAGAGGGCAAGGTGCGCGGCACACCGCAGCAGGTGATTGAGAAATACAATCAACTGGCCCGTGATGCACAGCTGAGCAACGACCGTGTGGCGGCAGAAAACTTTCAGCAGCACGCGGAACATTATCTGCGCCTGTTGTCCGAAGCGCAGCGCGAGATGGATCAGCGCCGCGAAGAGCAAGAGCGCCAGAACCGCGAACGTCAGGAAGAACAGGACCGTCTGAACCGCGAGCGTCAGGCAGAACGGGACCGCGAACGTGCCGAAAGACAGGAACGTGATGCCCAACAGGGCGGCGGCGAACAGCCTGCGGCAGAGGGGCCCGGGGCCGTTCAACCGGCAGAGGGTGACGCGGCCAATGAGGGCTCAGATGAGGACAGCGGTCTGGTTGAGACACCAGAAAGCAAACCCAAGCCCAAGCGCGCACCCCGGCGCAAGCCCAAGCCCAAGCCGAAGCCAGAGGGTGAAACGCCCCAGCCCGGCGGCACAGGCGATCACCCAGAGGCCGCAGAATAACATCACAGCCCCGCTTTTGCGGGGCTTTTTGTTGGGGGTTAGTCGACCGGCGGCGGGGCCAGTGACCCTTGGCTGCGCTGGACATATCTGATCCGCCCCGTGCGGCGCATAACCTCTGCGCGCGGGTGCCATTCATAGCGGCGATCTGCGGTGACAGGGGACCAGAACAGCCGCCCGCCATTGCGCCAGGGGTCAATCACGATGCCGGCCTGCATGGGGGCCCCCTTTGGGGTGATCACGGCCGTGCTGTGATCAATCAGCAGGGCGTTTTCGGCATTTGCGATGGCGCGGGTGATGTCGAGGGTGACGAAGTCTTCCTGCAGCAGCCGCGCTTGCAGGTCCTCGGCCCAGTGATAGCACAGGCCACGCGGCTTGCGGCCCGCGTTGACCTTTGCATTGTGGATCAAGGGGTGATCGGTGATCTGGTAGGCCAGCGCCAGCCTATGGGTGGTCTCATAAGACAGGCGTGCGGCGCGCGCGGCCTCGGCGGGGTCCACTGTTGCCGACAGGCTGCGCAGGCTGGCGGCAAGGGCTGCGATCTGCGGCTCTGTGGCGCGCTGTGGTCCCTTGGCAGCACAGGCCGCCAGCAGCATGCTCAGCGCCAAAGCGCAGAGCAGCCTCATTTCCGCGCCACCTCGCGGGCAAGGGCACAGAACCCTTCAAGCGGGATTTGTTCGGCGCGGTCCGTGGGCTTGATGCCTGCGGCCAGCAGGCGGTCTTCGATATCGGGTGCAATCCCCTTGAGCGAGGCCCGCAGCATCTTGCGCCGCTGGTTGAACCCTGCGGCCACGACCCGCGACAAGACCGCTGGATCGGCGGGAAAGCGGGGTTCTGGCAATGCTGTCAGATGCACGACGCTGGACGATACCTTGGGCGGCGGTGTGAAGGCACCGGGGGGCAATTGCATGGCAATCCGCGCCTCTGATCGCCATTGCGCTAGGATCGCCAGCCGCCCGTAGGCCTTGGTGCCGGGTTGGGCCACGATGCGTTCGGCGACTTCACGCTGGAACATCAATGTCAGGCTCTGCCAGAAAGGGGGCCATTGCGGCGGCGTCAGCCAGCGCACCAGCAGTTCGGTGCCTACGTTATAGGGCAGATTGGCCGCGACCCGTATGGGCGGTGTCAGATGCGCCAGCGGGTCAATTTCAAGCGCGTCGCCCTCCATCACGGTCAGCTTGCCGGGATAGGTCTGCGCGATTTCTTGCAGGGCGGGCAGGCAGCGGCTGTCTTTCTCGATGCACAGCACATGGCGCGCGCCCTCGGACAGCAGCCCACGGGTCAGGCCACCTGGGCCGGGGCCAATCTCAAGCACGTCACAGCCGGTCAGATCGCCCGCTTGTCGGGCGATCTTGGCGGTGAGGTTCAGGTCCAGCAGGAAATTCTGCCCCAGCGATTTGCGCGCGGACAGACCATGGGTCGCGATCACTTCGCGCAGGGGGGGCAGCGTGTCGATCCCGGTCATTGGGTGGCCTGTGCCATGCGGTGTGCCATGCGGATCGCCTCTATCATGCTGGTGGGATTGGCAATGCCTTGGCCTGCGATGTCAAAGGCGGTGCCGTGATCGGGCGATGTGCGGATAAAGGGCAGGCCGAGGGTGACATTGACGCCCTTGTCGAAATCCAGCGTCTTGATCGGGATCAGCGCCTGATCATGGTACATCGCGATGGCCGCGTCATAGCGGGCGCGGGCGGCTGCGTGAAACATCGTGTCGGCGGGCAAGGGGCCGATCAGGTCGAAACCTTCCTTCTGCATCTGCGCCACAAGCGGTGCGATCCAGGCGATTTCCTGCTGGCCCATGGCACCGCCTTCGCCGGCGTGGGGGTTCAACCCTGCAATCGCCAACCGGGGCGAGGGGATGCCAAAACGCTCTTGCAGGCCGCTGTGGGTGATTTCAATCACACGGCGCAGGCTGGCGGGGGTCAGCTGCAAGGGGACCTGGTCCAAGGCGATATGGATGGTGGCGGGCACCACCCTGAGCTGGTCGGAGGCCAGCATCATCACCACATCATCGACCCCCGCCAGTGCCGCAAGGTATTCGGTATGGCCGGGATAGGCGAAATCAGCGCCCTCGATCAGGGCCTGTTTGTTGATTGGGGCGGTACATAGGGCCGATGCGGCACCGTCACGCACCAGCGAGACGCCCAGGGCAATCATGTCAATCACATGTTGGGCATGGGTCGGGTTTGGCTGGCCTGCCACCGCTGGCGGGCCAAAGTCACGGGCCAGCACGGGCAGAACATCGGGACTGAGATCCGCTGCCTGCTGTGGCCGTTCGATCACCGCATGGGCAACGGTCGTGGGCAGGTGGCGCGGATCGCCCAGCCAGACAAGGGGCACTTCACCGGCCAATGCCGCCCAGGCGCGGGCGGCCACTTCGGGGCCTATGCCTGCGGGCTCGCCGCAGGACAGGACAACCGGCAAAGATGCAGCACTCATGGTTTCTGGATGCGGGCGTCAGCGCGCAGCTGCTCCATCAGCAGGTCGGCATATCCTTGCAGCTTGCGCTGGCGCAGGGCGCTGATCACATCCTCGCGGGTGGCTTCGGCATTGGCCTCGGCAGTGCGGCTGCACAGCATCAAAAAGACCAAGGTCTGCCCGTCTGCCCGCGTCAAAGCGGTGGAACTTTCGCCCGGATCAAGCTTGGCCAATTCGATGGCGATGTCCTGGGGGATGTCGCCGGGGGCCTTGCCGCCGCGCTCCAGCACTTCTTCGGGCTGGCCCTTGGCAATGCCGTAAAGGTCATCGCAAACATCTACCTTTGACCTGATCTTGGCGGCCTCTTGCAGGGCTGCCTCGCTGCGGCCACCGGGGATGTAATAGGCGGCATATTCGATCTGCGAGAAGCTTTGGCTCGGGGCACCGGTTTCCTCGATGCCGCGCAGCTGGAACAGGGCCACGGCATTCGTGATGGGCAGCGGGGCTGTCACGTCACCTGTGCCAAGGGCCAGAATGATCGGATGCAGGGCAGGCGGCAGGTTTTCAAGCGGGGTCCAGGGCATTCTGCCGCCCCGTCCGCGCGATGCGGTGGCAGAATACTGCCCGGCATAGCGTGAAAATTCTGCCTCTGACTTGGACTGCGCGATCCGCTCTGCCAAGGCCATCACACGGGCCGCCTGTGGTGGGGGGGCCGGGATGATGATTTCTGACAAAAGAACGCGGATGCCGGTGCCGTTTGAACGGGTGTTGCCCAGGGCGCGGTCAATATCGGCCTCTGATACGGTGACGCTTCTGCCGTAACGTGCGCGCACCAGTTCGCGCCAGCTGAGGGAATTGGCAACAAAGTCGCGAAAGGTTTCGCGTGCGACGCCGGATTGCTCAAGCGCCTTGATGAATTCATCCGCCGTCAATTGCGCGCGGGAGGCAAAGTCCTCAAGACCGGCCTGCAAACCTTCGGGGGTGATTTCCAGACCCGCCTGGGCCACGGCCTTGCTGCGCAGGCGGTCATCGATCAGGCTGTCGATTGTCGCCTCTCGGCCGCTGTCGGGGGCATTGAGCAATTTCATGAAGATCTGGCGCTGTTGCACCTCGAATTCGGTCACCACGGAATCGTCCACACGGGCGACTGGCGCAAAGAGGTTCTGTGCCTGCACGGCTTGCCCCGTCAGAGCGATCACGCTGGCCGCCGCGAGGCCCCGGATCAATGCGGATAGTTTCATCTGGATCACCTTTGACATGAGCGAATGTATTGTTGATTGCCCGATGAGGCAGCAAAGCCCCTCATTCCTATGTTAAACCCGAAATTGGTCGTAGGCTCAACACTCGTGGACGAAGAATAGCTGCGTGCAACCGTCAGATCGACTGCGACGCATTCATTATTGTAGCTCAGACCGAAGCCCGCCGTGGCCGCGCGGTCATCGGCGACATTGAACCGCCAGTTCCCGCTTAGTCGCCAATGCCGGTTGATGTCGTAACTTCCGGCCAGCAAGATCTCTGAGACGGCGGCGGCGCGGTCTTCGACGGGGTCCGCGTTCAGCCAGACATAGCTGCCGCCAAGGCTGCCCTTGCCAAAGGCCCAGCCGCCGCGCAGCACTGCCTTGGTCAGGCTGAAATCATTGTCCAGCAAGCTGCGCCCTGTCAGCGAAATGCCGTTTTGGGTTTTGACCTGTGCGGCGATCAGAAAATCCGAAGACGTGCCGCGCAGGCCTGAGGAGGCGGAAAAGTCAGGATCGGCGCTGCTGCGATAGACCTGGCCCAGGCTGATGTGGGTATCCCAGCCCTTGGGGTTCTGGCGTGACCAGTTCAGCCCCACGGCCGCAACAGTGCCCCGCTCGCGGCGGTCGGGGCGGGGAAAGCGCGACAGGGACAACAGATTGCCTTCGTCCAATTCGATACGGGTGCTTTCATCATTGGGCACGCGCAGACGCGCACCGCCCACCCAGCCGATCTGGGCCAGCGGCTCCAGCAGTTGGGTGACACCGCCCGCACCGCGCCGCAGCATCGGATAGCGCAGGGACAGTGCCGCGCGGGGAACAATTTCCGAATGGTTCTGTTCAAAGGTCGCATCCTGGGTGATGTCAAACAGATGCGCGCCCACACCGGCCTGAACATCCGCAACCAATCCGTTGCTCCAGGTGAAACGCCGCATCCAATCGACGCGGCCATGCAGACGTGTGACATCACGCCCGTCTACCTCAAGATCGGGATCGGGGCCGTCGGTGGACAGGTCAGAGTTGCGCCGGTGGCTATGTGCCTCAATGGCGAAACGCAGTTCGCCGCCAAAGCGTTTGGGGAAAAAGCGCCGTTCATATTCGATATCCAGCACCACTGTCGCCAGATTGTCGTTGATGTCATCGGCCCGCAGGCTTTCGAAATTATACAAGGTGCCACGGACAAATTCATCCCGGCGCGCCCTTGTGATCGTGACATTGCTTTCCAGCCGGTCCTCCAGAAGATAGCCGTATTCGTTCAGATAGGCGCGGTCGGTCGTGGATTCGATGTCAAAGCTCAGCGTGTAGCCGCGTTCAAGATTGAAATCCCCACGGCCAAAGAAATACCCCCGCAGCTGTCCGGGCCGTTGGTCATCGCGGGTGATGGCCCCGTCAAAGCTGATCCTGCCCCGGCGAAAGGCCTGGCGGTAGCGCAACTCAAGGGTGCGGGTCACGCTTGACAGATAGGGGGTGACAGTCAGGTCCCTGTGATCACCCAGCTTGATGAAATAGGGGATCTTGAGTCCGGTACCCAGTTGCGAGGTCGAGCGGATGGAGGGGACCAGGAAACCTGTCGCCCGCTGCAGTCCCGGTCCCGGCAGACGCAGGCGCGGCAGGTAAAACACCGGAATGTTCAAGATGCGAAACTGCGCCTGATCAAAATAGAGCTGCTGCTCAAGCTTGTCATGGACGATCCGTCTGGCGCGGATCTGCCACAGGGGGGGGCTGCCATCGGTGCAGATCTGGCAAGAGGTCACAGAGACCTTGGACAGTTGGTCATACCGTCCGTTGACCCGGTCCACCTGTGCTGCGGCCATTTGCAATTGCTGCGCCAGAATGATGCGGGCACCGGTCAGAAGGCCATTGCGCAGGTCTGATGACAGCTCGGCCGCATCGGCCAGGATGATCGTATCGGCCCCTTCGGTCAGGGTGATCGGCCCCTCAATCGTCAGCCCGCCGGTGTTTTGATCATAGCGGATCGCGCGGGCCTTGATCCTTGTGCCGTTCTGAAAGGCTTCGACATTGCCCTGTGCCACCAGCAGGCGGTCTGCGGTGATGAATACTTCGTCCGCGATCAGGATGGCAGGCTGCGGTGCTGCGGCCTCTTGCGCGGACAGACGCAGGGGCAGCAGGACCAAAGCCAAAACCAATGAAAGGAAAACTGCGCGCATCCGTTATCCGTCCTCGGCGTGAAGTAACAGGCCAGTGGCCAAGAGTGTGGCCGCAACCGCAGGGGCCCAGGCCGCCAGCAAAACCGGGATCTGTCCGTTTTCCCCGAGGATCTGCGCAAAGCTGCGGACAAAATAGAGGCTGAAGCCCAGCAGCACAGCAGCGAGCACCGAAATGCCGGTGCCGCCAAAGCGGGTATGGCGCATGGTAAAGGCGCTTGCCACCAGCACCATCGCCATCAAAAACAGCGGGCGCGCGAATTCACTCTGCAACCAGACCTCATGGCGGCGGGTGGAAAAGCCAGCCTGCTCCAGCTGCCGAATAAAGGCGGGCATGTCATAGATCGACACCGCAGCCGGCTTGCCGATGCTTTCGCGGATACGGTCCAATGTCAGCGATGAGGGAATTTCCATCGTGTCAAAATACTGCGCATTGGCCTCAGCGTTAAGTCCTTGTTGCAGGGGCCATGATTTGGCGTTCCGCAATGACCATAAACCGTCATGCAACGCAGCACTACCCGCTTCGATCCGGCGCATCGGGCCGTTTTTGGTATCATAGGTCAGAAAGGTCACGTCATAGAGCAGAGAGGCGTCATCGTTTGAACGCCAGGCCCGAATGACCGTCTGCCCATCCGCGCTGCCCTGACGCAGCCACAGCCCTTCATCGCTGATCGACAGGGCAGAGGCCCCCCCGGCGCGGTAACCTTCGGACAGTTGAAGATAGCGGTTTCCCGTGGCAGCCACGATCGGGTTCAGCATGGCGACGGCAACGATACCGATGGCCAGGGCGACCGACACGGGTGCCATCATTGAGCGCAGCGCAGACCGCCCGGCCGCACGGGTCACAACCAGTTCGGAGGAGCGGGCGAGGCTGAGAAACAGGCTGATGGTGGCCAGAATGATGATCAGCGGCAGGATCAGGTTGATCGTCTGCGGGGCATTCAGCAGTGTGAGCCCCAGAATTTTCTGCCAGCCAATATCAAACTGCGCAAATTTGCGCGCTTGCTCGACCGCGTCGATCAATACCACCAGCACGAACAGCACACCTGTGATGGCCAAAAAGGTCATGGCAAAGCGGCGGGCAAAGTAGAAATGCAAGATCATGCCAGGGCCCCCTTGCGGCGCAGTTGCACCAGCCAGCCGGGGTTTGACAGATGCCATAGCATGCCAAGCACCAAAAGCCCGCCCAAGGCTGTTGGGGCATAGATTACGGGCCACAGGATCGGGCTATCGCGCACGGTCTGCACCAGGGCCCCGCGGGCCCCGTCAATGGCGATCAGGATCGAAAAGGCGATGGCGATCTCGCGCCAGACCCCAAAGCGCGAAAAGCCGCCCATCAGAAGGGTGGTAAAGCCGATCATGGCGGTGACGATGCAAAACAGCGACTGGGCAAATCTGGAATGCAGTTCTTCGACGATCGCGCCCTTGCTGTCTCCGGTGCGCAGCATCAGCATTTCCCAATTGCTCAGCAGGCCGGGGGTGATGATATTTGGCACCGATAATTTGCTGTCCGGGCCGTCGCTGACCAGCGTCGAGATGTCAAAGGAGAAATCCCTGAATTTGGCCGTCGCCAGCCGCTTGTCGGTCTGGTTGAGCCTTTGGGCCAGCCCGTCCACCATGATCAGCGTGGTGCCCTCACCGTTGCGCACCAGATAGGCCTCTGCCGCGGTATAGATCACGCCTTCCTTGGGGTTGCGCCGGTCTGAAAGGAACACGTCGCGCAACACGCCATCGGGGTCGATCGCCCTTGTGTAGAATGTCACCCGATCCGTGGGATGCAAAAAACGCCCCTCGCGCAGCAGGCCTGCGGTGACATTTTGGGAAATTTCGGTTTCCCGCTGGGTCAGTTGGGCCTGTGCCATCGGCACCAGAAAATGGCTCAGGATGCTCATCATCGCCGCGACGCAAAGCCCATAGAGGAATACGGGACGGGCCAGCCGCCAGGGGCTTGATCCGGTGGATTGCAGCACCGTCATTTCAGATTCGCCGCTCATCCTGTTGGTCACATAGACGGCACCGGCAAAGGCTGCAATCGGCAGCACGGTGGTGATCAGCTTGGGCAGGCCAAGCGCGGTGAATTCAAGGAAAACAAGCGCGGATTGGCCATCGCCGATCAAACGGTCGAACAGGACAACCGCCCGGTTGATCCAGAACAATGCGACCAGAATGAGCGCAAAGAAGCCGAACAGCAGTAAAAGCTGTGACAGCATATAGCGGTCTACTCTTGCCACTGCGATCCCCCAAGATGCCTGCCGAGCTTTAGTATCTCCAACTTCTAGAGCAAAATATTGTCGGGGAAAACTGCTAACTGGTCATAGGTGCCAAGTCGCGCTAGGTCTTGTGGCGAAACAGAACAAAGGCCCATGACATGACTGCACTGACTCCCATCCGATTTGCCGAAACTGACATTGAACAGATCGCCGGACACGCGGGGCGCGTGGCGGTTTTTCTGGATCCAGAGGGGCGGATGGATGCAGGGGCACGCAGGGTCAACAAACTGACCCGTGGTGCCTTGGCGCGACTAGTCGAGGCGGAAAAGTTTGCCAAATCCAAACCTGGCGATACGATGAGCCTGGCCTTTCCAACCGGCATGGCAGCGGTGGCTGTTGATGTGGTGCATATGGTGCGCCGCCCCACGGTGGCCGAAACCCGCAAGGCCGGGGCGTCGCTGGCCAAGCTGCGCGGGCAGGCCGATCTGCTGGTTCTGGCCGCTGGCATGCGCCGCACCGCCGACATGGCCTTTGGGCTGGCCATGCGTGACTATTCCTTTGATGATCACAAGACCGATGCCCAGCAGCGCAAGGGCGAGGTGGTGGTGATGTGCGCCAAGCCCGATCAGGCGCAGGCTGCCGCAATGCCGCTGATGGCGGTGGCAGAAGGTGCCTTCATGACGCGCGACCTGACCAATGCGCCGGCCAATATCCTGACCACCACGACATTCGCCGAAGAACTGGCTGCGATGACCGCACTGGGGCTGAAGGTCGAAGTGCTGGATGAGGATCAGCTGGAGGAACTGGGCATGCGGACGCTGTTGTCCGTGGGCCAGGGGTCGGACAGTCCCTCAAAGGTCGTGGTAATGGAGTGGAACGGCGGTGCCAAGGGCGATGCGCCGCTGGCGTTGATCGGTAAAGGCGTGGTCTTTGACACTGGCGGTATCAGTCTGAAACCCGGTGCCGGGATGGAAGACATGACCATGGACATGGGCGGCGCGGGTGTTGTGGCTGGCACTATGCGCGCCTTGGCGCGGCGCAAGGCTGCGGCCAATGTTGTGGGGCTGGTGGGTCTGGTGGAAAACATGCCCTCTGGCAATGCCATCCGTCCAGGTGACGTGATCACATCCATGAAGGGTGACACGGTTGAGGTGATCAACACCGATGCAGAGGGCCGTTTGGTGCTATGCGACGTGATGTGGTATGCCCAAGAGCGGTTCAAGCCCGTAGGCATGATCGACCTGGCGACCCTGACCGGGGCCATCATTGTCGGTTTGGGCCATGAGAATGCGGGTGTCTTTTCCAACAATGATGCTTTTTGCAACGCCTTCCTGAAGGCTGCTGAGGCTGAGGGCGAGGGGGCATGGCGGATGCCACTGGGGCAGGCCTATGATGATCTGCTGAAAAGCCGGATTGCGGATATGAAAAACGTGGGCGGCCGGGCGGCGGGGTCGGTGACCGCAGCGCAGTTCCTGCAGCGGTTTGTAAAGCCCGAAACACCCTGGATCCATCTGGACATCGCGGGCGTGGCCTCGGTCAAGACGGATACGGCCTTGGCACCCAAGGGGGCGACAGGCTGGGGTGTGGCCGCGCTGAGCAGGTTGATCCTTGACCATTATGAGAAAGTATAAGCGCGCATGGGGGCGGCCTATTTTTACCATCTGACCCGGCGGCCCCTGGTTGATACCCTGCGGATGCTGTTGGGCAAGTCGCTGGAGAACGGCTGGCGGGTGGCGGTGCGTGGCACCGACCCCGCGGGGCTGGCCGATCTGGACAAGGCCTTGTGGCTGGGGCCCGAGGACGGGTTTTTGCCGCATGGTCTGGCGGGGGGCACCCACGATGCGGATCAGCCCGTCTTGCTGACCACCGCCCTCGAGGCCCCCAACGGGCCGAACTGCGTGATGGCCGTTCAGGGCGCAGAGGTGAGCGCGCAAGAAGTGGCTGCATTGGACAGGGTCTGCGTGCTGTTTGACGGCGATGACGCGGCCGCGCTGAACCGGGCAAGACAGCAATGGAAAGCGCTGAAAGACGCCGGGGCCTCGGCGCAATATTGGTCCGAAGAATCGGGGCGCTGGGAAAAGAAGGCGCAGACCTGACCCGCGAGCGGTGTCGGAAAACCGCTCAGCCCAGGACGCCGCGCCAAGGGACCGGCTGCTTGGCGGCAGGGGATATGCGATGAAACAGGTGTTTCAAGGAAGGCTTTAGCGGGTCAGGATCAATTCGCCCTGGCTGATCTCAATCCGGCCCCAGCGCTGCAGATAGCCCATGCCGAGCAAGGATTGCTGCATCTGCCCTTCGTTTACCACCGCAGAGACATCATGGTCCGTCACCGCACCCAGACGCACATCATCAAGCCGGACGAGGGCCGTGCGCACCTGGCCATTGGCGGTATTGGCGCGCCCGAGGTAGGACAAGGTCTGAAGATCAATGCCCGCGCGGCTGGCGTCTGCCTGGGTCAGGACCATATCGGTTGCACCGGTATCCACCACAAAGCGGACAGGCGTGTCGTTGATCTGAACCGTGAGATAGTAATGGCCGTCGCGGGCGCGCGGCACGATAATCTGATCGGTGCCCGAGAAACTGATCTGGGACTGGCGTGTATCACGACTGATGTCTTGCCATAGCCCCACGGCGGCGGCACCGCCGATAAAGATCATCCCCCAGACCGCCGCATATTGCAGCGTCTTGTTGAGACCTTCGCGCGTTTGCATGAAGAACCATCCGCCCACCATCACCAAGAGGATGACGAGGTAGATCAAGTGTCCTGTATCGATATCGGCCATCTGTGTCCCTTGCGTTGCCTTCGGTCTATATAGGAAGGCATGCGCCCGATGTCAGCCAGGGCCGGGGCCGAATCCGTAAGCCGCAAGGCCGTCGAGCACAAATTGTACCGAAAGGGCGGCCAAAAGCATGCCCAGTACGCGCGTGATCACGTCAATGCCGGTCTTTCCGACCACCCGGTCCAGATAGCTGCTGGCCATCAGGATCAGCGCCATGACCAGCAAGGTCAGCGCCGTGATCAGCAAGACCGTGATCAGCCCTTCGCCGCCCGGTTTTTCACCGATCAGCAGGATGACCGAGGCGATGGCACCGGGACCGGCGATCAAGGGGATGGCAAGGGGGAAGACGGAAGGGTCATGGCCTTCCTCTTCGCCCTCAGTGCGGTCCTCGCGGCGTTTCGTGCGCCGTTCAAAGAGCATGTCGAGCGCGGTCAGGAACAGCAAGATCCCCCCCGCGATCCGGAAGGCCGCCATGGAAATGCCCACAAAACCCAGCAGCGCCTCGCCGAAAAAGGCAAAGAGGGCGAGCACCAAGGCCGCCGTCAGCGTAGCGCGAATTGCGATGCGGCGGCGCTGTGCCGGTGTCATGCCACGGGTCAGCGCCAGAAACAGCGGGGCGATGCCAATTGGGTCGATCACCACCAACATGGTGACCAGAGCGGTGATCATATAGGCGGTGTCGAGGGTCATGGGCTTGCTCTTTTTAGGTGGGCTGCGCCCATGCGATTATTCCGGCCCCTTTGGGGCCATGATTTGGGGCTCTGCCCCATCGGCCCTTGGCCGATTCCCCGAGGTATTTACGGCCAAAAAGAGGATCAGGCGGAGGCCTTTTCGAGTTTGTCTTCTGCGGCGACCCAAAGTGCCTCGGCGCGGTCCAGCGCGTCCATAACTTCGGCGTATTTCTTGTTCCAGACTTCGAGTTCACCGACCTTGGAGCCTTCGTAAAGGGCAGGATCGGCGAGTTTCTTGGCCAGTTTGTCGCGCATTTCGTTGATTTTTTCAACACGTGCCTCGGCTTTGCGGACTTCTGAGCGCAGGGCCAGGATTTCGTCTCGGCTGGCGCGTTTGGGTTTGGGGGCCTCTTTTGGTTTGGCGTTCTTGCTGATCGGCTTGGTCGGTGTCAGCAGCATCTTGCGGTAGGATTCCAGATCGTCCTCATAGGGGGTGACCGTGCCATCCGAGACCAGCCAGAGCCGGTCCGCGACCATGCTGAGAAGGTGCATGTCGTGGCTGACGAGGATCACGGCCCCCGAATAATGGGTCAGCGCCTCCACCAGGGCCTCGCGGCTTTCGATGTCGAGGTGGTTTGTCGGTTCATCGAGGATCAGCAGATGGGGAGCGTCCAGAGTGGCCAGCAGCAAGGACAGCCGGGCCTTTTGGCCACCCGAAAGGCGGCCGACCTCTGTTTCGGCCTGATCAGGGCCCAGTCCGAACCCTGCCATCTGTGCCCTGAGTTTGGAGTGCAGGACGCCCGGGCGGGCGGTGATCATATGCTGCAGCGGCGTTTCATTGACCTGAAGTTCGTCAACCTGATGTTGGGCGAAAAAGCCGATGCGCAGTTTATTGGCGTTGATCGCCCGGCCGTCCATCAGCACCAGGCGGTTGGACAGCAGTTTCGACAAGGTTGATTTGCCCTGACCGTTCTTGCCCAGAAGTGCAATCCGGTCGTCCTGGTCGATGCGCAGATTGAGGCGTGCCAGAACCGGGTTTCCGTCGGTATAGCCGACAGATCCGTTTTCGATCGAGATGATCGGCGGAGACAGCTCTTCGGGTTCGGGGAAGGTGAAGACGCGTTTTGCCGCCTGTTCCGGGGTGGCGATCATATCCATCTTTTCGATCATTTTCAGGCGCGACTGCGCCTGTTTCGCTTTGGATGCCTTGGCTTTGAAACGGTCCACGAAGCTTTGCATATGGTCGCGGCGCAATTGTTGTTTCTTGGCCATCGCGGCCTGCACCGCGCGTTGTTCGGCGCGCTGGCGGGCGAACTGGTCGTATGGTCCCTGGTAGAAGGTCAATTTGCGGTCTTCGAGGTGGAGGATGCCATTCACGGCCCGGTTCAACAGGCCACGGTCGTGACTTATGATGATCACCGTATGGGGATATTTGGCGAGGTAGGATTCGAGCCAGAGCGCCCCTTCGAGATCGAGATAGTTGGTTGGTTCGTCCAAAAGCAGCAGATCGGGCTGCGCAAACAGCACCCCGGCCAGGGCCACGCGCATGCGCCAGCCGCCCGAAAAGGCCGAACAGGGCATCAATTGTTCCTCATCGTCAAAGCCCAGGCCCTTGAGAATGGAGGCCGCGCGCCCTTCTGCGGACCAGGCGTCGATATCGGCCAGACGCGACTGGATATCCGAGATCCGGCCCGGATCGGTGGCGGTTTCGGCCTCGATCATCAGGGCGGCGCGTTCGGTGTCAGCCTGCAGCACGGTATCGAGAAGCGATGTCTCTGAGGAGGGTACTTCCTGGGCCACGCCGCCGATCTTGGCGCGTGAGGGCAGGGATATCTCGCCTGCGTCCAGGCCCAATTCGCCGCGAATGATCTTGAACAGCGTGGTTTTGCCCGCCCCATTGCGGCCGACGAGGCCCACTTTGTGACCTTCGGGAATGACGGCTGATGCCTCCTCAAACAGGGGGCGGCCTTCGACGGAATAGTTGATTTCTGAGATGCGTAACATGGATGCGGTGTGGACCAACACGCGGGTGCCGTCAATCACGGGTTTTCATGTGCCCGGCCCCATGTTAGGGAGCGGCCAAATTAACACCCCATAGGAGCAAGCCACATGGCCCTTGAGCGTACTTTCTCTATCATCAAACCAGATGCAACCCGTCGCAACCTGACCGGCGCGATTGCCAAGAAATTCGAAGACGCGGGTCTGAGCATCGTCGCATCCAAGCGTATCCACCTGACAAAGGCGCAGGCGGGCGAGTTCTATAAAGTGCACGCAGAGCGTCCGTTTTACGACGAATTGTGTGAGTTCATGGCGTCAGCGCCCATCGTCGCGCAGGTTCTGGAAGGCGAAAACGCCATCGCCAAGAACCGCGAAGTCATGGGTGCCACGAACCCAGCAGATGCCGCACCCGGCACGATCCGCGCCGATTTCGCTGAAAGCGTTGGCGAGAACTCTGTCCATGGGTCAGACGCGCCAGAGACAGCGGCAATCGAGATTGCCTATTTCTTCTCTGGTCTGGAACTGGTTGGCTAAGACCTGGCGGTCTTTTTCAGTCAGGTAAGACAGCCGTCGACCGAGACATCATGCAAGTAAAACAGGGGGCCGCTTTTGCGGCCCTTTTTGCGTCAGGGCCTTTAGAGGCTTGCGTAATCGGTGATGATGGGCTGCGGGGCCGGGCGGGAAGGGGGGCGTGCTGCCGTCTGATGTCCGGTTGGTGCAGCCGGCACCGATGCGGGCGCGGGCTGTGCGGGGGTAGGGATGGGACGTGCCATGTTCTGCTCCTTGTGGGGGCCAGACAGGGTTTGGGGCTGGCCGATCACAAAAGCCTGCGCCGGCAGGGGGGCATTCCAAGGGCGCAAATGGGGCAATGCAAGGGTATTATGGTGCCGGCGCAAGCCTGTATGTGGTGATTTGCCGCCAGATCTGGCCGGGATAGAGGGTGATCTGTGGGAAGCCGGGGTGATGCGGTGCATTGGGCCAGCCCTGCGGCTCAAGCGCAATGGCTGCATATGGGCCAAGGTCACCGCCGTCGTCGCGGCACCCGTTCAGCGCCGGGATGAAGGCCCCGTTGTAGACCTGCAGCCCTGGCGCGGTGGTGGCGATTACCAGCCTCGTGCCGTCCTGACCCGTAAGCTGCGCAGACCTGAGCGGTGTCGGTCTGTCCACTGTGGCCAGGCAGAAGTTCACATCCAGTGCGGGTGTCAGCGGCACCAGACGCGGCGTCGTGAAATCAAAGCCTGTATTGGCAACCGGCGCAACCTGTCCTGTGGGCAGGTTGTCTGCATCGGTTGGGAGGTAGTGCGTGGCCATCACCTGCAATTTTTGGCCGGAAATATCGGGGTGTTCATCCAGCCGCCAATAGGGATGTGCGGCAATGTTCATCGGGGTGGGCCGGTCTGTTGTGGCACTCAGGTCCAGGGTCAGGCAATCGCCTTTCAGCCGGTAGGTGGCCGTGATCTGTCTGCGCCCCGGCAACCCTTGATCGCCATCCTTGAGGGTGATCGCAAGGTCAAGGTGATCATGCGCATGGGCGAGAATATCCCAGTCCTGCGCATGTAATCCGTCTGGGCCGGAATGCAGAGCGGTGCGGCCGCCCTCATTGCGTGCCATCTGATGGCGGGTGCCGCCCAGATCAACAAGTCCGTCCTTGATGCGGTTTGCGATGGGGCCGACCAAGGCACCGGCATAAATCGGGACGGCAAGATGGTCCTGCGTGTCAGCAAAGCCGATCACAAGGTTCCGCTGATCTTGTCCAAAGCGCACCGCAGCAAGGGTGGCCCCGCGCGGCAGAATACTGACATGCAGATGATCGGAGGACAGGTGCAGGGGGGCAAGTGGGTTCATGGATTACAGACTGACCAGCTTTGTCGGGCGGTTCAAGGGCGCAGGGGTTCTTGCGGGCCGGTCCGCTATTCGAATCCGGCCCTTTGCAGTGCTTTCAAAACATTCTGCTGGTATTCTTCACCCCCGACGATTTGCGCCATACTCTGTGCCCTGACGAAAGGGTAGCGGGCCAGCGCCTTGGCCTTGAATTTTTCCGCCTGCTCGGTCTGTCCCAACATTGCATGCGCCCCGGCGCGAAAAATCAGGCTGGCTGGCTCTTCGCTTGTGCGGTCGGGGAACTTGTCGAAGACGTCCAACGCGGCCTCATATTGCTCCAGCATCAGGTTCGCCCCGATTGGGCAATTCAATTGGTCTCCGCGCGGATAGGGATCAATTCTCAATGCAAGGTCTGATGCTTTCAAAGCGTCCGCTGGGCGACCGGAAAAAATCAGAATACTGCACCGCTCCGCATGGCTCATGGCGTCGTTGGGATTGAGTTCCAATGAACGGTCGATCGACCGTTCCGCCTCTGAAAGATTGCCGGCATACTTCTGAGTTGAGGCCAGCAGTGCAAAAGCACCCGAATTGAAAAGGTCGAGCTTTATGGCTTGGTTTGCCAGCTCCACCGCTGTTGCCAGCGAATACTCAGGGCGGAAGGTCCATCCGAACGCCAAATCGTTGATATGCGTGTTTGCCAATGCAACAAGCGCGTCGGCATATTCCGGGTCCTCCGCCAGCGCTTTTTCAAACATGTCGCGCGCGGCTTGGTTTGACTCACGGGCAACCTGCCTGAGCAGGTCACGGCCCTTGAGCACCAGATCATAAGCCCCAAGGCTCTCAGTCGGCGTAGAGGCGACGCGGGTTTCTTCGTGCAGTGTGACACGCACCGACAGGGCCGCCACAACCTGCCGGACAAGACGATCCTGCACTTCGAACAGGTCGGTCAACTGCTCATTGTATCGTTCGGACCAGATCAGCACCCCGGTCGAGGCATCGCTGAGCTGTACAGTAATCCGGATCTTGTCATCTGCACGCTGAATCGATCCGGTGACCACATAATCGGCTCCAAGATCTGATGCGAGCTGCGTCACCTCCACGGGCTGATCCTTGTAGGGCGACACGGCACTCCAGGACAGAACCAAGAGATCCGAAAAGCGGCCCAGTGATCCAATAACGTCCTCGGTTACGCCATCCCCGAAATAGCTGTCCTCGGCCGCGTCACGGCTGCTGAAGGGCAGAACAACGATGGCCGGTTTTTGCAAGGCTGTCGCGACGTCTGCATCGCTGTCTTTTTGTGCGGCCGGATCGCCGCTGCCG
>Ga0075467_10001461_pt1 | contig 19543 bp, 11 predicted proteins | sample DEB08_DNA_9_FD_75067 | JGI IMG/M metagenome (GOLD analysis project Ga0075467, IMG submission 75067) | Aqueous microbial communities from the Delaware River and Bay under freshwater to marine salinity gradient to study organic matter... | ecosystem: Environmental > Aquatic > Marine > Coastal ... | reverse complement strand
ATGATTTGGCTAAATTTATGTTTGCAATTAGTATATTTTGGACTTATTTATGGTTTTCTCAATTCATGTTAATTTGGTATGCTAATATTCCTGAAGAAGTAACATATTTTGTGACAAGAATAGAGGATTATAAATTACCATTCTTTGGAATGCTAGCGCTTAACTTTATTTTCCCATTCTTAGTATTAATGAATAGTGATTATAAACGTATACCTTGGTTTATAGTAATGGCTGGAATAGCTATATTAGTTGGACATTATTTTGATGTATATAATATGATTATGCCAGCAACAGTTGGTGATAGATGGGGATTTGGATTTGCTGAAGTTGGTGCTTTATCATTTTTCCTAGGACTATTTATGTTAGTTGTATTCTATGCAATATCAAAACAACCATTACTAGCAAAAGGGAATCCATTCATTAAGGAAAGTGAACATTTTCATTATTAATTAAATAAATAAAGAAGAGATATAACAATGACTGCTTTATTAACAATTATAGTTTTAGTATTTATTACAGTTGCAATTTGGCAAATGGTAAAAATCTTTGATTTGGCCAGTGCTAATAATGAAAATGCACAAGTAGCAAATTATAAGGACAATAAGTTAAATGCATATCTAATGCTAGGATTTTTAGCATTCAATTATGTAATTACTATTGTATGTTTTGTGTTATGGGGAGATTTGCCTCTAATGTCTAATTCAGCCTCAGAACATGGTCCTGGACTTGATAACTTAATGATCATATCAATGATCCTTATTTTTGTTGTTCAAACAATTACACAATTTTTACTTCATTATTTTGCTTATAAATATAAAGGTGAAAAAGGAAGAAAGGCTTTGTATTATGCCGATAATGACAAACTTGAATTTATTTGGACAATTATTCCTGTAGTTGTTTTAGCAGGATTAATTATTTATGGACTATTTACTTGGTCGGACATAATGAATGTCGAACAAGATGACGATACCGTTGTTGTAGAGTTGTATGCACAACAGTTTAACTGGAAAGCAAGATATGCAGGAGATGATAATGTCTTAGGTGAAGCTAACGTTAGACTGATAAATCTTGATAATGCAAATATTTTAGGATTGGATGAATCTGATCCTAATGCACAAGACGATATAATTACAACAGAATTGCATTTACCAGTTGGTAAGCAAGTAATATTTAAAATGCGCTCGCAAGATGTATTGCACTCTGCATATATGCCTCACTTTAGAGCACAAATGAACTGTGTTCCTGGTATGATTACTCAATTTGCTTTTACTCCAACTATTACTACGGCCCAAATGCGCCAAAACCCGGATATGATCGATAAAGTTGCTAGAATTAATAAAATTAGAGCTGGGAATAAAGTAGAAATTGAGGCTCGAGGGCAAGATGTGAGGTATGAATTTGATTACTTATTACTTTGTAATAAAATTTGTGGCAAATCGCATTACAACATGCAAATGAAAATTATTGTAGAAACCGAAGAAGAATATAATGCTTGGTTGAAAGAACAGAAAACGTTCAAGAATTCTTTAGTTCAAAATTAATTATAATTAAGATATAAAAATTAGATATAGATTATGTCAGCACACGCAGATACTCACGACCACGACGATCACGGACATCATCATAAAGAAACATTTGTCACTAAATATATATTTAGTCAAGACCATAAAATGATTGCTAAGCAGTACCTAATTACTGGTACTATTATGGGAGTTATTGGAGTTTTAATGTCGATGATGTTTCGTATGCAAATTGCATGGCCAGAAGAGCCTAATGTGTTATTTGAAGCATTATTAGGAAAATGGGCTCCAGATGGCGTTATGGATGCAGACATCTATCTAGCTTTAGTAACAATTCATGGTACCATAATGGTATTCTTTGTGTTAACCGCAGGATTGAGTGGTACTTTTAGTAACTTATTGATTCCGTTACAAATTGGTGCACGAGATATGGCCTCAGGATTTCTTAATATGGTTTCATATTGGATGTTTTTCATATCAAGTGTGATCATGATTCTTTCATTATTTGTTGAAGCTGGACCAGCATCAGCTGGATGGACTATTTATCCACCATTAAGTGCCTTACCTATGGCTCAAGGTGGTTCAGGAATGGGAATGACGTTATGGTTAGTATCGATGGCAATCTTTATAGCATCTTCTTTGTTAGGATCATTAAACTATATAGTTACAGTATTAAACTTACGTACTAAAGGAATGTCTATGACAAGACTTCCATTAACAATTTGGGCTTTCTTTATTACAGCTGTAATTGGTGTTGTATCGTTCCCAGTATTATTATCGGCTGCACTTTTATTAATAATGGACAGAAGTTTTGGAACATCATTCTTCTTATCAGATATTTTTATACAAGGTGAAGTACTACATTATCAAGGTGGATCACCTGTTTTATTCGAACATTTATTTTGGTTTTTAGGTCATCCAGAAGTTTATATTGTAATCCTACCTGCAATGGGGCTTGTGTCAGAAATTATGGCAACAAATTCACGTAAACCAATATTTGGATATCGTGCCATGATTGTTTCAATATTAGCTATTGCATTTTTATCAACTATAGTTTGGGGACACCATATGTTTATCTCTGGTATGAATCCATTCCTTGGTTCGGTATTTACATTTACAACATTATTGATTGCTATTCCATCAGCAGTGAAAGCATTCAACTGGATTACAACACTCTGGAAGGGTAATTTACAGATGAATCCTGCCATGTTATTTTCAATTGGTTTTGTATCAACTTTTATAACAGGAGGTTTAACAGGAATTATTTTAGGAGATAGTGCTTTAGATATTAACGTTCATGATACTTACTTCGTTGTAGCTCACTTCCATTTAGTAATGGGTATTTCAGCATTGTATGGTATGTTTGCAGGTATTTATCATTGGTATCCTAAAATGTTTGGTAGAATGCTTAATAAGAACTTAGGTTACATCCATTTCTGGATAACAGCCATTTGTGCTTATGGTGTATTTTTCCCAATGCATTTTATTGGTATGGCAGGATTACCACGTCGTTATTATACAAATAGTAATTTCCCATTGTTTGATGATTTAGCAGATGTTAATGTGATTATTACAGTGTTCGCATTAATAGGAGGGATTGTTCAAATACTATATTTATACAATTTCTTCGGGAGTATATTCTTCGGAAAGAAAACAGTACAAAACCCATGGAGATCTACAACTTTAGAGTGGACAGCTCCAATTAAGCATATTCATGGAAACTGGGAAGGTGAGATTCCTCATGTACACCGTTGGTCTTATGACTATAGTAAACCAGGACACGATGATGACTTTGTACCGCAAAATGTACCATTAAAAGAAGGTGAAGAAGAGTTACATCACTAAACTATAAATGGTTATATAATATATTGAAAGCCTTTCTAATTCAGAAAGGCTTTTTCATTATATTTGTTTGATATGAACGAAAACTTAGATCCATCAAGCGAGCATTTTTCACATGAAGAATTAGACGTTGAAAAAAAATTAAGACCATTGTCATTTGAGGACTTTACTGGTCAGGATCAAGTATTAGAGAACCTTAAAATTTTTGTTCAAGCCGCTAATGGTAGAGAAGAAGCATTAGATCACACTTTATTTCATGGGCCTCCAGGATTAGGGAAAACAACTTTAGCACATATTCTGGCCAATGAATTACAAGTCGCTATAAAAGTTACTTCTGGACCTGTTTTAGATAAGCCAGGTGATTTAGCAGGATTATTAACTAACCTTGAAGAACGAGATGTCTTGTTTATTGATGAAATACATCGATTAAGTCCGATTGTTGAAGAGTATTTATACTCAGCAATGGAAGACTACAAAATCGACATCATGATTGAAACTGGACCAAATGCTCGAACTGTTCAAATCAATCTTAATCCATTTACTTTAATAGGTGCCACAACACGTTCAGGATTGTTAACCTCTCCAATGCGAGCACGTTTTGGAATTCAGAGTAGACTACAATATTATAATACAGAACTTTTAACAACTATTGTGCAGCGCAGCGCAGGAATCATAGATATTCCGATATCTATGGAAGCTGCAGTTGAAATTGCAGGACGAAGTAGAGGAACACCAAGAATTGCCAATGCACTTTTGAGACGAGTTCGAGATTTTGCTCAAATAAAAGGAGATGGTACAATTGATATTAAAATAGCAAGATTTGCTCTAGAGGCACTTCATGTGGATGCTCATGGACTAGATGAAATGGATAATAAAATCTTATCGACCATTATCGATAAATTTAAGGGAGGACCAGTTGGTATCACAACAATTGCTACTGCTGTAAGCGAAAGTTCTGAAACTATTGAAGAAGTGTACGAGCCATTTTTAATTCAACAAGGGTTTCTAATGCGAACACCACGTGGACGAGAAGTTACAGAACAAGCTTATAAACATTTAGGGAAAATAAAAGGAGCAACGCAAGGTGGTTTATTTTGATTAATACTAAATCCAAATATTCAGATATTATCAAAACCGAAGCCAAACGCCTCGGTTTTTTGTCTTGCGGTATTAGTAAAGCTGAATTTTTAGAAACAGAAGCGCCACGTTTAGAGACATGGTTAAACAAGAATATGTATGGCCAAATGCAATACATGGAAAACCATTTTGATAAACGCGTTGATCCAACTAAGCTGGTTGATGATTCAAAAAGTGTTATTTCTCTACTACTAAATTATTTTCCTTCAGAAATACAAAAAGATGAATCTGCTCCAAAAATTAGTAAATATGCATATGGAACCGATTATCATTTCGTTATAAAAGATAAACTCAAATCGCTTTTGCATTTTATTCAAGATGAAATTGGAGACGTTCATGGTCGTGCTTTTGTTGATTCTGCTCCTGTATTGGATAAAGCTTGGGCAGCAAAATCTGGTTTGGGTTGGATTGGCAAACACAGTAACTTACTAACGCAACAAGTTGGGTCGTTTTACTTTATAGCAGAGTTGATTATCGATTTAGATTTAGAATATGATACCATAACCTCAGATCATTGTGGAACTTGTACAGCATGTATAGACGCATGTCCAACGCAAGCCATCACAGAGCCTTATGTGGTAGATGGTAGTAAATGTATTTCCTATTTTACTATTGAATTAAAAGAGAATATTCCAAATGACTTTAAAGGGCAATTTGATGATTGGATGTTTGGCTGTGATATATGTCAAGATGTTTGTCCTTGGAATAAGTTCTCAAAAGCACATAGTGAACCACTTTTTAATCCGCATCCAGAATTGTTAGAAATGACAAAAAAGGATTGGCAAGAAATCACTGAAGATACCTTTAAAAAAGTATTTCAAAAATCTGCAGTTAAACGCACAAAATATTCGGGTTTGACTAGGAATATTCAATTTCTAAAAGAATAGCAATATTATTTCTTAATTCACACCAACGGTTTAACTTTGTAAATTCACTTAATAGCAAATTATGAGCAAGGAAAGTAAACGTAGAGAAGCTTTAATATATCATGCCAAACCAACTCCAGGGAAGATTCAGGTAGTTCCAACAAAAAAATATGCTTCACAAAGGGACTTATCTCTTGCATATTCTCCGGGTGTTGCAGAGCCATGCTTAGAGATTGCAAAGGACGTTAATAATGTTTATAAATACACGGCAAAAGGAAATTTAGTGGCAGTAATTTCTAACGGAACCGCTGTTTTAGGTTTAGGGAATATAGGTCCTGAAGCTTCAAAACCTGTCATGGAAGGAAAAGGGTTACTTTTTAAAATATTTGCAGATATTGATGTCTTTGATATTGAAGTAAACACTGAAGATATTGAAGAATTTATTCAAACAGTAAAACTTATTTCGCCAACATTTGGAGGTATTAACCTTGAAGATATTAAAGCTCCTGAAGCTTTTGAAATTGAACGTCGTTTAAAGGAAGAATTGGATATTCCTGTAATGCATGACGATCAACATGGTACAGCAATAATTTCAGCTGCAGCTTTATTGAATGCCTTAGAAATCATTGATAAAAAAATTGAAGATGTAAAAATCGTTGTTAGTGGAGCAGGAGCAGCAGCTATTTCTTGCACACGTTTATATCAATCATTTGGTGCGACTCGTGAAAATATTGTTATGCTGGATAGCACAGGTGTTATTAGAAATGATAGAGAAAATTTGTCTTCGCAAAAAGCTGAATTTGCATCAGCTCGAAAGATTGATACGCTTGAAGAAGCAATGATAGACGCAGATGTTTTTATTGGGCTGTCAAAGGCTGATATTGTGACACCAGATATGCTCAAGGTTATGGCAAAGGATCCTATTGTGTTTGCAATGGCAAATCCAAATCCGGAGATTCCTTATCAATTAGCTATTGATACAAGAGATGATATTATTATGGCAACTGGTCGTAGCGATCATCCTAACCAAGTAAATAATGTACTAGGTTTTCCATTTATTTTTAGAGGAGCACTGGATGTAAGAGCTACTAAGATTAATGAGGAAATGAAAAAAGCAGCAGTTTTGGCATTAGCTGAATTAGCTAAGGAACCTGTTCCTGAGCAAGTAAATGTTGCATATTCTGAAACAAAACTCTCTTTTGGGAAAGATTACATTATTCCAAAACCTTTTGATCCAAGATTAATTGCAGTAGTGCCTCCCGCTGTAGCTAAAGCAGCGATTGAATCAGGAGTTGCTAAAAAAACAATAACAGATTGGGAAGCTTATAGAGACGAATTAAGAGCACGATTAGGAAGTGACAATAAAATAGTTCGCTTAATGCACAGCAGAGCCAAGCTTGATCCTAAGCGTGTAGTATTTGCTGAGGCAGATCAATTAGCAGTCTTAAAAGCTGCGCAAATTGCGTATGATGAAGGTATTGCTGAGCCTATTTTACTTGGAAGAAAAAAAGCTATTGAAGCATTGATGGAAGAAATAGAGTTTGATGCTGATGTCACCATCATTGACCCTAAAAGTGATGAAGAAGAAGCGAGGAAAGACAAATATGCTGAAATATATTGGGAACAAAGAAAGCGTAGAGGAATAACGCTTTTAGCTGCCAAAAAATTGATGCGTGAGCGAAATTATTTTGCGGCAATGATGGTTAATGTTGATGATGCAGATGCTTTGATTTCAGGGTATTCAAGAAACTACCCAACAGTAGTAAAACCAATTCTTGAGCTAATTGGACTTGATAAAGGTGTAACACGAATTGCCACAACCAATTTATTGATGACTCAAAGAGGACCAATTTTTTTAAGTGATACTTCAATAAATATTGATCCAGATTCAAAGGATTTGGCTACCATAGCAAATATGACTGCAACAACGGTTAAAATGTTTGGTTTAGAACCTGTAATTGCTATGATTTCATTCTCAAATTTTGGATCATCTCAGCATCAAAGTGCTAAAAAGGTTAGAGAAGCTGTTGCATACTTACATAAGTTTTACCCTAATTTAATAGTTGATGGTGAGTTGCAAACAGATTTTGCACTAAATAATGAAATGCTTCAGGAGAGATTTCCGTTTTCAAAATTAACAGGAAAAAAGGTTAATACTTTAATTTTTCCGAACTTGGATTCAGCAAACATCACCTATAAGCTTTTAAAAGAATTAAATAAAGCTGAAAACATAGGACCTATAATGATGGGTTTAAAAAAACCTGCACATATTTTACAAATGGATGCTAGTGTTGATGAAATTGTAAACATGACAGCAATTGCTGTAATTGATGCACAGAAAAAGCAAAAAAGAGAACAGTTGAGTAAGACCCTCAATTAAATTAATGAATCTTCATAATGTAAATAATTTTATTACATTTGAGACGTCAACAAAACGTAATTAATGATTACTCATATTCAAGGGAAACTTACTGAGAAAAATCCTACTGACGTTGTGATAGACTGTAATGGTGTTGGATATTTATTAAATATTTCATTGCATACCTATTCTCAGATTCCTGATGCCGAAAACTTACGCCTTTATACGCATCTTCAAGTGAAAGAAGATTCGCATACGCTTTTTGGATTTGCATCGTTAGCCGAACGTGAAATATTTAGATTATTAATTTCGGTAAGTGGTATTGGCTCAAGTACAGCAAGAACAATGCTCTCATCATTAACACCAAAGCAAGTTCGTGAAGGCATCGCTTCAGAAAATGTTGCACTTATACAATCCGTAAAAGGAATTGGACTAAAAACAGCTCAACGTGTCATCATTGAACTAAAAGATAAGGTGTTAAAAGTTTATGATATTGATGAAGCTGCTTATATTGCGAACAATACAAACAAAGATGAAGCGTTATCTGCTTTAGAGGTTCTTGGTTTTGCGAAAAAACAAGCTGAAAAAGTAATTGATAAAATAGTAAATAATCAACCTGATGCCAATGTTGAAACGTTAATAAAAGAAGCCCTAAAAAATTTATAAAAAATTTGAAGACAACCAACTTTATATTTTCTAAATCTGTTAAAACTCTTGTATTATCTGCGCTTATTTCCTTTGTGTATACAATATCTTTTGCGCAAAACCCTGTGACAGTAAGAGATTCAACCTCAACAACATTCTCATTTGGTAGTTTAGCATTGCCTAACCCAAATAGTATTGTTTCAAAATACACCTACGATCCACTTACTGATAGATACATTTATAATGAAACGGTCGGGAATTTTAATATTAATTATCCAATAATTTTAACGCCTGCGGAATATCAAAAACTTGTACTTCAAGAAAATTTAAAAAATTATTACAAACAGAAAATTGATGCTGCTGATGGTAAAAAAGAAGGCGTTGAAGATTTACAGAAAAATTTAATTCCAGAACTTTACGTTAATTCAAGCTTTTTTCAATCAATTTTTGGAGGTGATACTATTGAGATAATACCTCAAGGATCTGTTGAAATGGATCTTGGTGTGCTTTACACTAAACAAGATAATCCATCATTTTCACCAAGAAACAGAAGTAATTTTACGTTTGACTTCGATCAAAGAATTAGTTTGAGCTTGCTTGGTAAGGTTGGAACAAGATTACAAGTAACTGCAAACTATGATACACAATCTACGTTTGATTTTCAAAATTTAATAAAATTAGAATACACACCAACTGAAGACGATATCATTCAAAAAATTGAAGTAGGTAACGTAAGTATGCCGCTTAACAGCTCACTTATTTCCGGAGCACAAAGTTTGTTTGGTGTAAAAACAGAATTACAATTTGGTAAAACAACGATAACAGGAATATTTTCAGAACAACAGTCGCAGACAAAAACTGTGGTCTCTCAAGGAGGAGGAACGTTGGAGGAATTTGAATTTTTCGGACTAGATTACGATGAAAACCGTCACTTCTTCTTATCACAATATTTTAGAAATAAATATGATGCTGCTTTACTAAACTTTCCATTCATAAATTCTCAAATTCAAATTACCAGAATAGAAGTTTGGGTTACTAATAGAACAAATCAAACGGAAAACATAAGAAACGTAGTTGCTTTTCAAGATTTAGGAGAGTCAGATATTTTAGGTTCTCCAGTGAGTGTTAACGTTGGGCCAAACTCATTGCCAGACAATGGGAATAACGATTATGACCCAACTAATATTGGAGGTCCTGGGTCTCAGTTAACTAGTGCTGTTAGAGATATTGCAACTGTACAAGCAGGTATTTTGGTGCCTGGAGTTAATGAAGGATTTGATTATGGAAAATTAGAAAATGCTCGAAAGTTAATTCAAGGGAGCGAATTTAACCTGAACACGCAATTAGGATATATTTCATTAAATCAGCGTTTGCAAAATGATGAAATCCTATCGGTTGCCTTTCAATATACAGTAGGAAGTGAAGTATATCAAGTAGGTGAATTTGCAAATGATGGTGTTGACGCAACAGACTCATCTATTGATGGGAATACAGGAAATGTCATTATCAACAATAACAATTTAGTCACCAAAATGCTAAAAAGTGCTGTTACTAATGTTGATGAACCTATTTGGGATTTAATGATGAAAAACATCTATAACACAGGTGCGTTTCAATTAGACCAAGAAGATTTTAAACTTAATATCTTTTATACAGAGACATCTCCTCTTAATTATATTACTCCAGTTGATGGCACGCCTTTTCCAACCCCTGGACCAACAGAAACGGCTTTACAAGAAACACCATTATTGAGAGTTTTTAATTTAGATAGATTAAATTTCAATAATGATCCACAAGTAAATGGTGATGGTTTTTTTGATTTTGTTCCTGGCATAACTGTCATTCAACAAAATGGAAAAATTATATTCACCAATGTAGAACCTTTTGGGAAGTATTTATTTGATGTGTTAGATATTGATGGTAACCCAACAGATAACGAAGCAGATTATAACGATTTAACGCAGTTTAATGCTAACCAAAACAAATACGTTTATGATAAACTCTATAAACAAACAAAAACGGCAGCACTAGATGATGGAGAAAAGAATAAGTTTCAAATAAAAGGACGTTATAAATCATCTGGTAGTTCTGGAATTCCAATTGGTGCATTCAATGTACCAAGGGGTTCAGTTAAAGTTACTGCTGGAGGACGAGTTTTAGTTGAAGGAGTTGATTATACGGTAAATTATCAAATTGGAACTGTACAAATTTTAGATCCTGCATTACAAGCCTCTAATACTCCAATACAAGTATCAGTTGAAAATAATGCCGTTTTTGGTCAGCAAACAAAACGATTTACTGGTCTTAATGTAGAGCATAAATTCAATGAAAATTTTGTGGTTGGCGGAACATTCTTAAATCTTAGTGAGCGACCAATTACTCAGAAAGCAAATTATAATAGTGAACCAATAAATAATACTATTTTTGGATTTAATGCAAACTATTCAACCGAAGTTCCTTTTTTAACACGGTTAGTAAACAAGTTACCAAATATTGATACAGATGTACAATCTAATTTTTCAATACGTGGTGAATTTGCATATTTGTTACCAGGTTCTCCAAAAGGAACAGATTTTCAAGGCGAAGCCACTTCTTATGTTGATGATTTTGAGGGCACACAGAATGCTATTGAATTATTAACGCCACAATCTTGGTTTTTATCAAGTAGACCAAAAGGATTAGGGAGAGTGTATGCAGAAGGTCCTGAAGACGATAATGGTGTTCAAAACGGTTTTGATAGAGCGTTTTTAAACTGGTACACTATTGATCCTATTTTTTATAGCAGCCAAAAGCCAACAGGAATTTCAGATGATGATTTATCAGATTTATATACGCGACGAATTTTTATTGATGAAATTTTCCCGCAAACTGATATCATACAAGGGCAAGCCACAATTATTCCTACTTTAGATTTATCATTTTTCCCTGCGGAAAGAGGACCATATAACATGGATCCAAACGAAGCTGACGGTGTACTTAATAATCCACAAGATAGTTGGGCTGGAATTACTAGACAAATGACTTCAACAGATTTTGAGCAAGCCAATGTTGAATATATTGAGTTTTGGTTATTGGATCCATTTTTAAATAATCCAACAAATCCAGGAGGAAAACTTACTATTAATTTAGGGAATATTTCGGAAGATGTTATAAAAGATGGAAGAAAACAATATGAAAATGGCCTTCCTGAAAATGGTAACATTAGTACATTACCACAAACAGTTTGGGGTAGTGTAGTGCCGCAAAATCAGTCATTAATTTATGCCTTTTCAACACTTGGTGACGAACGAAAAAATCAAGATGTTGGGTTTGATGGTTATGATGATGCAGAGGAAGCTGCAATATTTCCTGCGTTTGCTGGAGTAGAAGATCCTGCTAAAGACAACTATACGTATTTTTTAAATACAGAAGGAAATATTTTTGAGCGTTATAAAAAATATAATGGGTTACAAGGTAATTCACCAGACACGTTTACTGATACGAATAGAGGTTCAACTACTCAACCAGATGTTGAAGATATAAACAGAGATAACACAATGAATACCATTGATAGTTATTTTGAATATGAAATGAATATTACACCTACAAGTTTAGCAGACTTGAACAATCCATATATTGTTGACAGAAAAGAAGACGATGTTTCTCTGCCAAATGGAGATAATGCTACAACCAAATGGTATCAATTCAGAATTCCTTTAACAGAGCCAACTAATGAGGTTGGAGGAATAACAGATTTTCGTTCTATTAGATTTACAAGATTATTTCTTAAAGAGTTTACGCAAAACACCATATTTAGATTTGCATCGCTAGACTTGGTAAGAAGTGATTGGCGACGTTATAAACTAGCACTCGATGATGAAGCTAATAATGATAATGATAATACAGATTTTTCTGTTGGAATTATAGGCCTTTTAGAAAATGATGGTAATTACGTTTCGCCTCCAGGTGTTGAGAGAGAACAACTAAATAATAACAATACAATTGTTAGGCAAAATGAGCAATCGTTAGTCGTAAATGCTTGTGAATTAGAATCTCAAGATTCTCGAGCAGTGTTTAAAAATATTAGCGTAGATATGCGTCAGTTTAAAAAACTACGAATGTTCATTCATGCTGAAGAAGGTGCAAATCCAGGATTAGATGATGGTGATGCTGTTGGTTTTATAAGGATAGGTAATGACTTTACCCAAAACTTCTATCAGATAGAAATACCACTTCAAGTAACCATTGGTTCATCAACAGATCCAGCAACTGTGTGGCCTAATATAAATGAAATTGATTTACCTCTTGAAGTATTAGAACAAATTAAATCTATAGGGATTTCAGATGGTTCACTAAGCAATGAAGATCCAACGTTTTATAATGTTATTGATGGCATTTTAGATCCAACTGCTGTTACAGAATTTTCAGCTTATACACTTGGTCAACAACGTGTAGCAATAAAAGGTAATCCTAATTTTGGTGATGTTAGAACATTAATGGTTGGAATTAAAAACGGGATTAGACAAGACGTTTGTGCACAAGTGTGGTTTAATGAATTACGCTTATCTGATATGGATAACGAAGGTGGTTGGGCTGCAGTTGTAAACATGGATTCCAATATCGCAGATTTTATGGATATTTCTGCAACAGGGAGACAAAGCACAACAGGATTTGGAACTATTGAGCAAGGTCCAAATGAACGAAGTAGAGAAGATATTAAGCAATATGATGTAGTTACTAATGTCAACCTTGGTCAACTACTACCAAAAAAATGGGGAATTCAACTACCATTTAATTATGGGCAAAGTGAAGAATTAATAACGCCTGAATACGACGAGCAGTATAAAGACATTAAACTTCAAAGTAGATTGGATGCAGCTGACTCAAATGAAGAACGAGAAATTATTAAAGAACAATCAGAATCTTATACCAAAAGAACAAGCGTTAATTTTATAGGTGTACGAAAAAACAGAACTAATGAAGAAAAGAAACCTCGTGTTTATGATGTTGAAAATTTAACACTCAACTATTCATTTAATCAAACAGAACATCGGGATTATGAAATTGAAAATGCGTTGGATCAAAATATCAGAGTAGGAGCTAATTACAATTTTAATTTCAATCCAATTAAAATAGAACCTTTTAAAAAGAACGATTCATTATTCAAATCGAAATACTTAAAACTTTTAAAAGACTTTAATTTTAATTTATTGCCATCAAGTTTTTCGTTAAATGCTGATATTATTAGACAGTTTAACAAACAAAAGTTTAGGGAAATTGATTTAACAGGAGGTAATATTGGTTTGGAAGAATTGTTCAGAAGAAATTACACCTTCGATTTCCAATATACTATTAATTATGATTTAACAGACGCCTTAAGTTTTAACTTTACAGCTGCCAACAATAATATTGTAAGAAATTATTTCCTTGAAGATAATTTAAATGGCGCTCAAGATCCAGAACTTGATGTTTGGGATGGCTTTTTTGATGTTGGTGATCCAAACAGGCAATACCAGCAGCTTGAACTTAATTATGAAGTACCTTTTAATAAAGTACCTTTTTTACAATTCTTAAAAGCAAGCTATGCTTATACAGGTGATTTTCAATGGCAAAAAGGATCGGATTTGTTTGGAAACTTAACTGTAGATGGTCAGACCTACGACTTAGGAAATACAATTCAAAACTCAAATAAGCATCAAATTAATTCGTCCTTAGACATGACAAGATTGTATCGTTATGTTGGATTGGTGAAAAAAACGAATAAAGGTGCAACTTCAAATAGAGGAGCACCTAACCCAAGAGCAAATCAAAACACACCAGAAACATCTTCTAAGTCTAATAAGGCATTCAACACCATGATTGACTTTGTAACTATGATAAAGCGTGTTCAAATCAATTATTCAGAAAATAGTGGAAGCTTTCTACCTGGTTATCTCCAAACACCTGGATTTATTGGTACGTTAAAGCCATCTATAGGTTACACTTTTGGTAGTCAAAGAGACATTAGACAATTGGCAGCACAAAATGGCTGGTTAACTGTATTCCCTGAATTTAATCAACAATATACTGAAGTTCACAACGAAAATTTAGATTTTTCCATCAATGTAGAACCAGTTAGTGACTTAAAAATCGACTTAACAGGAGGTAGAAGTTATGCAGATACGTACACAGAAAATTTTAATACAACTGATACTAATGGCAACGGATTGAGTGACATTTACAATTCACAAATTCAAAACACTTTTGGGAATTATAATATTTCAACATCCCTTGTAAAAACGGCTTTTGGCAAAAGTGATGAAACAGGTTCTGATGCATTTAATGATTTTAGAGAAAACCGTTTAACTATCGCCAATAGATTGGCAACTCAAGCAGGAATTGACTTGAATAATCCGGGGAATATTGATTCAGATGGTTTTCCAATTGGTTATGGCAAAACAAACCAAGCAGTATTGTTGCCTGCTTTTTTATCGGCTTATTCTGGACAAGATGCTGGTAAAGTAAAATTAGGAGCTTTCAGAGATATTCCAATTCCAAATTGGACATTAAAATATACTGGATTTATGAAAATGAAATGGTTTAAAAAGCATTTTAGCCGTTTTTCATTAACACATGGTTATAATGCAACTTATACCATAAACCAGTTTAGAACTAATTTAGATTATGATTCTGATAATCCAAATGAATTAGATCAAGGAGGTAATTTTAAAAACGAAACTTTATTTAGTAATGTTAACTTAATGGAGCAATTTAGTCCATTATTTAAATTAGATATGGAAATGAAGAGTTCGCTTAAAATTTTGGCTGAAGTAAGAAAAGATCGTTTGCTTTCTATGAGTTTTGATAATAACCTACTTACCGAAATTAAAGGTAACGAGTATATTGTTGGTTTAGGATATCGTATTAAAGATGTAAAAATAAACTCAAAACTTGCTGGAAATAAACAAATCATTAAAAGTGATTTAAATATGAAAGCTGATCTTTCATTAAGAGAAAACAAAACGATTATAAGATATTTGGATCTTGATAATAATCAAGTAACGTCAGGGCAAACTATTTGGAGTTTAAAGTATTCAGCAGATTATGCATTTAGTAAAAATCTTACTGGGATTTTCTATTTTGATTATTCTTTTTCTGAGTATGCTATCTCAACAGCATTTCCTCAAACAACAGTACGTTCTGGATTAACCTTACGTTATAATTTTGGAAACTAATTAACTATTTATATATTCGATAAAAATTACATTATGAACATTCCATCAGATTTAAAATACACAAAAGACCACGAATGGATTAAGGTAGATGGCGACACTATCACAGTTGGTATTACAGATTTTGCTCAAAGCGAATTAGGAGATATTGTTTATGTTGAAGTTGAAACAGTAGATGAAACTTTAAATGCAGACGAAGTATTTGGAACCGTAGAGGCAGTAAAAACGGTATCTGACTTATTTTTACCTGTTTCAGGCGAGATTATAGAATTTAATGAATCCTTAGAAGATGAACCAGAAAAGGTAAATACAGATCCTTATGGTGAAGGTTGGATGATTAAAGTTAAATGCTCAGACATCTCTCAATTGGACAATTTACTTTCAGCAAACGATTACAAAAATTTAATTGGTGCATAAAAAAATTCTGCTAGTAATAGCATTATTATATCCAATTGCTTTAGCGATAGCTAGTCTTTTAAATTCAAGTAATTTACCATCAATTGAAGTAGAAAATATGGATAAGGTTGTACATGCTATTGCTTATAGCATTTTAGGTTTGGTTTGGTATCTTGCCTTAAAAGTATTAAGTTTTTCCAGATCATTACTAATAGGCGCTTCTGGTGCTATAATTTATGGTATAATTCTTGAGGTATTACAAGAAACATTGACAGAAGTAAGAATTCTAGATATATATGATATTGTTGCAAACTGTCTTGGAGTAGCTTTTATTTCAGTAATTATTATGTTTAGAAATAAAACTCACGTTAAAAATTTATAAACCCTTGCTTTTTTAGCAAATTATTGGTTATTTTACCAATCTTGTAAAACACTATTTGATTATGGAACCTAAAAAAAATCCAAATGCCGATGTAAGCAGAAATGGCTCAGTCTATTTTGCTGTTGGTCTTGTCTTAATGTTATTTGTAACATACAGCACAATTAATTACAAAACTTATGACAAAAGTAATATTGACATAGGCATGGTAGATATGGATGCCTTAGATGAAGAAGAAATTCCGATTACTGAGCAAATTCAAACACCTCCACCGCCTCCACCACCTCCAGCTGCTCCTGAAGTAATTGAAGTTGTAGAAGATGAAGAGGAAATTGAGGAAACTGTAATTGAATCAACAGAAACTAGTGAAGAAGAAGAAATTGTAGAAATTGAAGAAGTAGAAGTTGAAGAAGTTGAAGAAGATATTGAGGTTCCGTTTGCAGTTATTGAAAACGTTCCTGTATTTCCAGGATGTGAGGCTGGAAATAACGATGCAAAAAGAGCATGTATGTCTGAGAAAATTACAGCTTTTGTACAAAAGAAATTTAATACAGATTTAGCAGGAGATTTAGGTCTTACTGGAAGGCAGCGTATTAGCGTCGTTTTTAAAATAGATAAAACAGGTAGTATTGTTGGAGTTCGTTCTAGAGCACCACACCCGAGCTTAGAAAAAGAAGCAGAGCGTGTAATTAACTTATTACCTAAAATGAAACCAGGTAAGCAAAGAGGTAAAGCAGTAATTGTACCTTATTCTTTGCCTATATTATTCCAAGTTCAAGACTAAGATTTATAAACATAAATTCAAAATCCCGTTACAGTAATGTAACGGGATTTTTTTTATACTTAAAGTGAAGTACTCATAATATTAATGTTTTAAAATAATAATTATAAGTTTTATAAAAAATCATAGAATCACAAATTAAAATTACAAAAATCAAAGTCCTTATCTTTAGTTTAGGTGAAATTTAACACCAACCTTTAGACACTTTTCACTATAAAGGTTAACGGTTTTTTATGTCCTATAATCAAAAAATAGTATCTTTCAGCAATTAATAGTTTCCATTGAAAATGAAGCACTACTTCCTACTTGTTTTTTGGTTTTTACAAATAACTGTGTTTGCCCAAGATATTTCAGAATTTGAAAAACCTCCAGTCTTCCCAGAATGTAATGATGAAGATGTAGCGAACTTGAAAAACTGTTTTTATAATCAGTTATCACAGTTTGTATTCACCAATTTTAAAGTTCCTCAATTGATTCGAGACGAAAATTACAATGGCGAAGTTGTAGTGTTGTTTGAAGTAAATGCAGAAGGTAATTTTGTAGTCATATATACAGATGCTATTTATGATGAATTAAAAGTAGAAACCAAGCGTGTTTTTGCTGATTTACCTAAAATTCAACCAGCATCTTATAATGGTATCATAACATTTAAGCAATATTCATATCACATAAAAATTCCTTTAGTTAATCCTGCAGAACAATCAATTCAAGATTTAGCTATAGTAGATAGCATTCAGATTTCAGAGTTAGAACAGTTATCAAAAGCTGAATATGACAATGTAAATAAAACTTTAAAGCCATATCAAGACAAGGAGTTTAATAGCCAGTTAAACATTCCGTTTACGCATCAATCTTACTCTAAGTTTGGTAGAAATTTAAATCTTATTGGTACAAATAGTCATACCGCTTCAAAACCTTTTATATATGAAGATGTTGCTCCTTACTTCGACTTTGATGCTCAAAAAGAAACATTAGCAAAAGAAGGAAATGCTTGGTGGACTAAAAAATTGTATAATGAACATTTAGTTCAAATACAAAGTGATGACTATTGGTTTACATTAGATCCTATTTTTGATTTTCAAGTCGGTAAAGATTCTGATGCAGATTTTAATACCACTTTTAACAATACTCGAGGATTTTATGTACAAGGAGGTTTAGGAAAAAAGCTAAGCTTTTCGGCATCTGTTTATGAAAGTCAAGGTCGATTTGCACAATATTTTAATCAATATGCTGAAAGCCTAAAAGCTTTTGGGCCTGATCCTGCTATTATTCCAGGTCGAGGTATTGGTAAAGGCTTTAAGGACGATGCCTATGATTATCCTGTAGCCGAAGCATATTTGTCTTACACTCCTGCAAAATTTATAAATATCCAATTTGGTCATGGCAAGAATTTCATTGGTGATGGCTATAGATCTTTATTACAAAGTGATGTTGCAAGTCCTTCACCTTTTTTGAAATTAAGCACTAAGTTTTGGAAAATAAAATACACTAATACTTGGATGTGGCTAAAAGATGTACGTCCTCAAGTAACTGAAGATGGAGCGTTCTTAACCAAGTACATGGCTAATCACTATTTGAGTTGGAATGTGTCAAAGCGTTTTAATTTGGGTTTATTTGAATCTGTAATGTGGACAAATTCAAACGACAGAGGCTTCGATATCAATTATCTTAATCCTATTATTTTTTATCGAGCTATTGAGTTTGAAACTGGGCAAGGTGCTGGAAATGCTATTGTTGGTGTATCAGGAAAGTATAAAGTAAATGATAATGTAAATATTTATAGTCAATTCATTTTAGATGAATTTTCATTAAGTGATATTAAAGGCGGAGAGAAAAGTTGGAAGAATAAGTTTGGTTATCAGATAGGAGCAAAATATTATAATGCATTTAAGGTAAATAATTTATTACTGCAGTTTGAATACAATCGTGTACGACCATATACCTATTCACACAATACGATTGTTCTTAATTATGCTCATAATAATCAATCGATGGCTCATCTTTGGGGATCTAATTTCAGTGAAGCTATTGTCATTGGGAGATATAATTATAAGCGATGGTTTGCCGATGCTAAATTCGTATTTGGAGTAAGAGGGCTTGATTTTAACGATGGTACTGACGACTTTAGTTATGGTGGGGATATTTATCGGAATTATAATGATGCTCCTTTTTTTACTGGAGTTGAATTAGGTCAAGGAAATAGAACCAATATTTTTCATGCAGAGCTGCAATCTGGTTATGTGATTAATCCAGCAACCAACTTAAAGTTATTTGCCTACGTGAGCTATCGAAATTTTAATCCAGAAGCGGAAACAGCGACAGCCTTTAAAAATAGTACTGTGTGGTTTAGTCTTGGCTTAAGAACCGATTTGTTTAATTGGTATTTTGATTTTTAGTGTTTTAAACTCTGATAAATAGCACGTTTTAT
>Ga0075467_10001458_pt1 | contig 19559 bp, 16 predicted proteins | sample DEB08_DNA_9_FD_75067 | JGI IMG/M metagenome (GOLD analysis project Ga0075467, IMG submission 75067) | Aqueous microbial communities from the Delaware River and Bay under freshwater to marine salinity gradient to study organic matter... | ecosystem: Environmental > Aquatic > Marine > Coastal ... | reverse complement strand
CCGAAGTTGCTTACCTTCTTGGTCTTGCCCCGCCCGTAGAGAGCTTCCTGGCGTTTGCGCCCGGTGGGCAGGCAGAAATGACTGTGCTTGCGATCGTGGCCGGGGCTGATCTGGGCTTTGTCATTGCGCATCATTTGGCCCGCATTGTTATTGTCATAACAGGCGCGCCGATCGCGGCCAGGTTGTTCCGGGTGACCGAGCGGGCTAGGTCCGATGAAAAGCCAAAGGAGCACGAGCAATGACCTTTACGACGAGACCAGAGTTGGCCGGCACATTCGGCATGGTCACGACAACCCATTGGCTTGCTTCGGCGACGGGCATGAAAATGCTTGAAGCTGGTGGTTCGGCCGCAGATGCGGCAGCGGCTGCGGGGTTCGTTTTGAATGTTGTCGAGCCGCATTTGAACGGCCCCCTTGGCGACATGCCTGCGATGATCTGGCCTGTCGGTGATGATCAACCAACTGTTGTATGCGGTCAGGGAACCGCGCCGGCTGGGGCAACCATTGACCACTACCGGAGCGAGGGGCTGGACCTAATTCCGGGCTCTGGATTACTCGCGACTGTGGTGCCGGGGCAGTTTGACGCTTTTATGTTGATGCTGCGCGATCACGGGCGGTTGCCATTGCGCGAGGTTATGGCTCCGGCGATTTACTATGCGCGTCATGGGCATCCGATCTTGCCGCGGGTCGCCGCCACAATTGCAGATATGGCGCATGTTTTTCGCGATGAATGGCCGACATCTGCGCCTGTTTGGTTGCCGGGTGGCGCGGTGCCAGAACCGGGCGCGTTGTTCGCCAATCCGATGCTGGCGGATTTCTGGGACCGTCTGGTGTCTGAGGCCGAGGCGGTTTCCGGGCGTGAGGCGCAGATTGAGGCGGCGCGAAAGGCGTTTCATCAGGGTTTTGTTGCCGAGGCTATCGACACCTATTTGCGTGATGCTTGCGTGATGGATGCCACAGGAGAGCGGCGAAAGGGCGTGATGACAGGCCAGGATATGGCGGGCTGGCGGGCCTCTTACGAGCCCGCTGTATCGGTTGAGCATGCAGGCTGGGACGTCTTTAAGTGCGGGACGTGGACACAAGGCCCGGTTTTGCTTCAGTGTTTACAGATGCTGTCTGGAGATGGTCTGGCGGAGTTGGATCCTGTAGGGGATGACTTTGTCCATTTGATCACTGAGGCACTGAAGCTTGGGTTTGCGGACCGTGAAGCTTATTACGGCGATCCTTTGACGTCGGATGTGCCGACCGAAACCCTTTTGTCTGCGGCCTATGGGCAGGCGCGGCGTGGCCAAATTGCGGATACGGCCTCGCTTGTGCAACGGCCCGGCCAGATTGCAGGGCATGAAGCTCTTGCACAGGCGTTCCTCAAACGTGCGGCGCGTAAGGCGGTTGACGACAAAGGGATCGGTGTAGGCGAGCCGACGATGGCTCATCTGACCGAAAAGCGCGGTGACACGGTTCATATCGACGTGGTCGATCAATGGGGCAATGCGGTATCTGCAACGCCATCAGGTGGCTGGTTGAAATCGAACCCGGTTATTCCGGGGCTTGGCGTTCCGCTTAACACGCGCGCTCAAATGTTCTGGCTGGACGAAGGTTTGCCAACCTCACTGGCGCCGGGGCGCAGACCGCGCACGACACTTTCGCCGTCGATGGCGCGCCGCCCCGATGGTACGCGGATTGCCTTCGGCACACCTGGTGGCGATCAACAAGACCAATGGCAGCTGACATTCCTTTTACGGCTGATCCATCACGGGATGAATTTGCAGGAGGCAATCGACGGTCCGCTGTTTCATACCGGTCATTTGCAAGCGAGTTTCTACCCCCGTGGCATAAGGCCCGGTCATCTCATGGCCGAGCCGCACTTCCCGGCCGCCACCCTTGAAGCCTTGAGGGCGCGCGGGCACAGACTTGAAGTGTCAGAGCCTTGGGCGATCGGGCGGCTGACGGCCGCATCGCGCGCACCAGATGGAATGCTCAAGGCGGCCGCCACGCCCCGGCTGATGCAGGCTTACGCGATTGGGCGCTGATTTCTGCCTGGTGCGATGCTCGGTTTTGCGGCGTTTTTTGCGACCATGGGCAGGCTGAGACGGACCAAAAGGCCTTGACGCTCGGTCTGAAGTTCCAGCGTGCCACAGTGGCGTTCTGCGACCGCTTCTGCAATCGATAAGCCAAGCCCCGAGCCTTCGCCGGGGCTTGCTTGGCCGAATCTTGCCAGAACGATCTCGACGTCTTCCGCGCGCAAGCCGTTCCCATCGTCTTCGACAGTAATGATCGCGACGCCGTTCTCTTGTGCCAGACTTAAGCGCACATGACCCAAGTTCGGTCCGCCGTGTTGCAACGAATTGTCCACCAAGTTTGTGATTGCCTCGCGCAGCATCAGCCCATCTGCAATCACCACGATAGCAGTGTTCTGCAAGTCAGCCGTTACCTGTACATTGCGCTTTTCGGCGTCGCTTTTCACAGTCTCGATCACCTCGCGAATCACTGTTCCGACCTCGACCGGGGTGTTAAATGCCTCGACAGGGGCTGCGCGGACACGTTCCAAGGTCAAAAGTTTGTTCGCCAAATCGCTGGCGCGACGCGCGGCAGAGAGCAGTCCGGCGGATCGCTCTTTTGCGGCTTGCGAAGTTGGTGCGGAATGCACGGCTTCGGCCATTGCAAGCACACCAGCGATGGGATTGCGCAATTGGTGTGCGGCGTTTGAGATAAGCGTCGTCTGCGCATCCATCGCGCGTTCCACCTGTCCAAACAGCGTGTTGAGATGCGTCACCAGCCCGCGAATTTCAGGGGGAACGGCCCGGCGGATCGGGCTTAGATCGTCAGAGCTGCGTCGCGAGATCGCGTCTTCCAGATCGAGAAGCGGCCTCAGGCCATGACTGACACCGAACCACACAACCAATGCCACCGAACCGATCAGAATGGCGATGACGGTAAATGTCCGCAAAACAAGATCGCGCACGAAGGCACTGCGCACCGCCACATCCTGCCAGACCGTAAAGGTAAACGCACCGCTGATCCCATCGACTGTAATGACCGACCGGTACCGAAGCACGCGCACGTCGCGGCTGTGGTATCGCCCGTCATAGTAGGTGATCTCGTCATCGCGTCCTTGGTTTACATCGCGCGGGACGGGCGGGGTCGCATAGCCGAGGACGTAGATGCCGTCAGGCGCAAATACGTGATAGAACACAGGTCCGCCGGATGTGTCGGCAAGGATATCTGAGGTTTCAAGCGAGATTGCGTTGCCGTTCGTGCGCGCCACATCCCCCGAGATAGCAAGAGCTGCGGAAAGCAAGCTTCGATCAAACAGATCGGCGGCTGTGGCGCGGGCATTGCTGACCTGCCAGATCGACACCGCCACGCCAATAGCCAGAATTGGGATAAGGATGATCAGCGTCAGTCGCAGGCGCAGCGAAGCAGATGTCATATCGGTGCATTCAGTTGGATCGTATAGCCGAGCCCGCGTTTCACTTTGATCGAGATACCGTGGGGCTTAAGCCTTTTGCGAAGACGCGAGATATGTGCTTCGAGCGCGACTTCCTCGATGTCGCTTCCGGTGCCGTAGGTGTGCTCCAGCAGTTGCAGCTTCGGAACGGTGCGGCCCCCGGCTTGCATCAATGCTTCTAGGATGCTGATTTCGCGTCGTGGGATAGTTTCCGGCCTGCCACCGACCTCGGCTTCGCGGGCATCCAGATCAAGCACCAAAAGCCCAAGCGAAACGGTCTTGCGAAATGGCTGCGGCTTTCTGCGGGACATTGCTCGGATGCGGGCCTCAAGTTCGACCATTTCAAAAGGCTTAACAAGGTAGTCGTCCGCCCCTGCATCCAAACCCTTCACGCGGTCTATCGTATCCGAACGGGCGGTGAGTAACAGCACAGGCCTTTCGTCACCGCGTTGGCGCATTTCTTTGAGGATTGTTATGCCATCCCGCCCCGGCAGGTTGATGTCTAGGATCACCAGGTCTGCTTCATCGGTGCGAAGATAGTCGCTGGCGTGCCTGCCATCGTCCAGCATATCGACGGCGTGGCCTGCATCCTGCAATCTATAGCTGATCCCTTGCGCAAGACTCGCGTTATCTTCGATTAAAACTATGCGCATTTTCTTGTCTTCGCCCTTGTCTTCGCCCTTGTCTGCAAGCTTGACGCAAGGTTCGCAGGACAACACACTGTTATCAAGCGGGTTGAATGACCCGCGTTGCTTAATAGCGCGTGTGCCAAAACGGTAAAGAAACGCGCCTCTGGGAGGAATAAATGACTGACTTTACCAAACTGCGTCATTCGGCGCAGGCTTTGCTTGCAACAACGGTGGCGCTTGCTTTCTCAACGGCGGCAATAGCTGGCGGCCATGGCGGCGTTGATCTGTCCGGCAAGACAGTAGAATTCGTGATCCCGTTCTCGGAATCAGGTGGCTCGGCGCGCTGGGCGAATTTCTATGCGCCGCTTCTCAGCGAAGCGTTGCCCGGCAACCCCACGGTTGTCGTCCGCTATCGTCCGGGCGCAGGCTCGACCGCGGGTGCAAACTGGTTTCAGGAGCAAACAACAGACGACGGTACTTTGATTTTCGGCACGTCGGGGTCCACACAGTTCCCTTACTTGCTTGGCGATCCGCGTGTTCGATATGAATATAACGACTGGAACGTCGTCCTCGCGTCCGGCACCGGCGGTGTCGCTTATCTGCCGCCGGATCTGGCTAGCATGATGGACGGTCTGGACGCGACTGGGCTTCAGGGCACAGATTTTCTCTGGGGCAGCCAGGGCGCAACTCGCCTTGACCTTGTGGCCAACCTCGCCTGGGAAATGCTTGGTATGAATGTCGAGCCTGTTTTTGGTATAGAAGGTCGAGGTGATGGCCGTCTGATGTTCGAGCGTGGCGAAGCTAACATCGATTATCAGACCTCATCTGCTTATCTGCGGTCGGTGATGCCAATGATCGAAGGCGGCCTTGCGGCGCCTATGATGACCTGGGGTGCCTTGGACGGCGCCGGAAACATCGTCCGCGACCCGACGTTCCCTGATATCCCGACGTTCGCCGAGGTTTGCGAGGCGACACCGGCCTGTGCCACTGAAGGCGCTTCGTGGGATGCATGGGTTGCCTTCTTCATCGCCGGTTTCCCGGCGCAAAAGATGGTGTTTCTTCCAGGCACCGCTTCGGCAGACCTGATCGAAACATATGCCAAGGCGTTCGATGACGTGATTGCACGCCCTGACTTTGACGAACTGGCAGCAGCAACTCTGGGAGTTTATCCACAGATGACCCGTGACGCAGGAGCGGCAGCGTTCAAGCTCGGCACCCAGGTGCCGGAGGATGCGCGCGCCTTCGTGGTGAACTGGCTTGAAGAAAGCTACGGCGTCACACTCAAGTAACGCCTAAAAGGCCCCACCGAAGGTTCGGTGGGGCCTTTTTTTAACACACACTGAAATATAAGGCGCACCGCCTCATGGACCTTCTCGCAACCGCGGCTCCAGCGCTCGGGGAAGCTTTTTCCCTGATCCTCCAGCCACAGCAGATTATGTTCTTGATGCTCGGCGTCCTACTCGGCTTGTCTGTCGGAGTTTTTCCAGGCCTTGGCGGTATCGCGGGCCTGTCATTGGTTTTGCCGTTTATTTTCGGAATGGACCCGGTTTCGGGTCTGGCTCTTATGGTGGGCCTTATCGCGGTCGTGCCGACCTCGGACACGTTTGCTTCCGTCTTGCTTGGCATCCCCGGCTCTACAGCCAGCCAGGCGACGGTACTTGATGGCTTTCCGCTTGCCAAAAAGGGCGAAGCCGCTCGCGCGCTTTCGGCGGCGTTTATATCGTCGCTTTTCGGCGGCATCCTTGGCGCGATCGTTCTGACATTCTTTATCCTGATTGCGCGTCCCTTGATCCTTGCCTTCGGCACGCCCGAGATGCTGATGATCACTTTGCTTGGACTATCGATGGTGGCGATCCTTGCAGGGCGGGTACCGCTCAAGGGCGTTGCAGCGGCGGGCCTTGGATTGATGGTCGGCACAATCGGAGAATCCGATGCGTCCGGCAGTTTGCGTATGGCAAGTTACAGCATTCCTTACCTGACCGACGGGATCAAACTGGTGATCGTCGGTCTCGGTATCTTTGCGGTTCCCGAGATCGTTTCTCTTTTGCGTCAGGACCGCTCGATTTCCCGCACTGGAGGCCTTGGCTCTGGCTGGATTCAGGGTATCCGCGACTGGTGGGCCAATATCTGGCTGTCGGTCCGCAGCGCCTTTATTGGCGTTCTTGTTGGCGTCATTCCTGGGCTGGGTGGGTCTGTTGTGGACTGGATCGCCTATGGCTTCACGGTGCAAAGCGCGAAAGACAAATCGCAATTCGGAAAGGGTGATATCCGCGGCGTGATCGGCCCTGAAAGCTCCAACAATGCCAAAGAGGGAGGCGGCCTTGTTCCAACGCTGATCTTCGGCATCCCGGGGTCTGGTTCGATGGCGGTCTTCCTCGGAGGACTTGCGCTTTTAGGGTACGATCCTGGGCCGCACATGGTGCGGCACAACCTTGACATCACCTACACGATTGTTTGGTCACTGGCCTTGGCAAACATCTTTGGCGCAGGCCTTTGCATTCTGCTTTCGGGGCAGATCGCCAAAATTACCACGATCCGCTTCACGCTTGTCGCCCCCTTCTTGTTTATGCTCATCGCGTTCGCGGCATTCCAGTCAAGCCAGTCTCTGGCCGACCTTGCCATGCTGTTGATGATCGGTTGCCTTGGCATCCTCCTGCGCCGTTTCGAGTGGTCGCGGCCCGCTTTTCTTATCGGGTTTGTGCTGTCGAGCCAGGCCGAAAGCTTTGCCAACCAGGCAGTTCAGATCAGTCGCATTCAGTTCCGCCGCGATTTTTGGCAGGGCATGGAGTATATCTTCTCGCCCGTTACTATTGGCATCCTGATCCTGTTGGTCATCTCGGTAGTGATCGGGTTACGTCAGGGCAAACAGATTTTGGGCGACAGCAATCCACCCACAGGGTCAAAGCGGGCGCCGCTGATCTTCCTTTTGGCCGTCACCGCTTATGTGGCCATTGCCGTTTATGACGCCTCCACAATCAACGTTCTACGCGACAAAATTTTTCCGGTCACAGTGGGGATCGTGACGCTGATTGCCTGTGCTGCGCTGGTCGTTTCTATGATGCGCCAGCCGGAGACATCGCCGGTCTTTGCGGACCTTGAATCCGGTGGCGAAGATGCCGAGGCACCCCACGGGCTTTGGAGCACGCTTGGGTGGTTTGCCTTCCTGTTAGGGCTGTCCGCATTGGTTGGCTTTGTGCTTGCTCTGACAGTGTTCCTCGTGTCGTTCCTGCGTATTAGGGCAGGAGTTTCCTGGACCCGTGCCATTATCCTAACGGTGATTGGTATCGCGGTTCTGGTATTTCTTGGGGGCACGCTTGGCCGCGACTTCCCACCGGGGCTTTTGCAGGACTTTGTGAAACTGCCGTGGCCCCTGACATGAGCCTTCACCTGTTGGCTCTTGCTGGTGACGGGATTGGCCCGGAAATCATGGCCGCCACGGTTTCGGTGCTGAGGGCCGCCTGTGCGAAAAGCGGGCCTTTGATCGATATTGAACCCGCCGATATTGGGTTCGTAGCGCTTGAAAGCGAAGGTATCACCATTCCTGACACTGTGATCGCGAAGGCGCGACAGGCAGATGGCGTGATCCTTGGTCCGGTCTCGCACAATGCTTATCCTTCAGTGGAGGAGGGCGGTCGCAACCCTTCGGGTGTCTTGCGCAAAGAGCTTCAGCTTTTCGCGAACATCCGCCCCGCGACCAGTCACAAAGCGGTGCCAACACCCACAGGTCATGACGTCAACATGGTAATAGTGCGTGAGAACCTTGAAGGGTTTTATGCCGATCGTAATATGGAAAGCGGGCCCGCCGAGTTTATGCCAGTGCCGGGCGTTGCCCTTTCGATGCGCCGCATCACTGCAGCAAATTCGCGCGCGATTGCCGAGGCGGGATATGCGCTGGCACGTCGTCGCGGGGCCAAACGTGTTGCCGTCATCCATAAAGCGAACGTTTTGCGGCTAAGCGATGGTTTGTTCCTTGAGACGGTGCGCGAGGTCGCTGCAGACTTCCCCGAGATCAAGACCGAAGAGCTTTTGATCGACGCGGCAGCAGCCTTGATGGTCCGCGATCCCACGCGCTTCGATGTTGTGATCGCGACGAACATGTATGGCGATATTCTGTCCGATCTGGCCTCTGAACTGGCCGGAGGGCTGGGCCTTGCCGCATCACTTAACCATGGAAAGTCCCATGCGATTGCTCAGGCCCAACACGGCTCGGCGCCAGACATTGCCGGGCAAAACCGGGCCAATCCGGCGTCTTTGATCGGGTCGGTCGTGATGCTGCTCGATCATTTAGGTCACGCGGCCCCCGCACGCTTTATCCGATCCGCGCTGAATGCCGCGCTTTGCGACCCGACTACCAGAACCACGGACCTCGGTGGGTCCGCAGGGACAGATGTCATGACGCGCGCGATTATTTCTCACATTGAAAGAGAGGTGGCATGAGCCAACGTCCAATTCCCTACCATTTCATGCGCGGGGGAACCTCGCGCGGACCCTATTTTATTCGTGCAGATTTGCCCGAGGATTTGGACGCGTTATCGGATATACTGGTCGAGGTTATCGGTGCCGGAAACCCGCGGAATATCGACGGGATTGGCGGTGGCGATGAAGTGACGACTAAGGTCGCAATGCTTAGTCCATCGGCGGAAGAGGGTGTCGATGTTGACTATTTCTTTGGGCAGGTTTCGGTAACTGAACGTATGGTCGATTATGGGCCAACCTGTGGCAATATCCTTGTTGGCGTCGGCCCGGCGGCTATTGAAAAAGGGCTCGTACCGGTCGGTGGAGAGACGACAACTGTTCGCATCCGGGCCGTAAATACCGGCGCTTTGGTCGAGGCCGTTATCCAAACTCCGGGCGGAAAGGTCAGTTACGCTGGTGATGTTGCAATTGACGGTGTGCCGGGCACAGCGGCCCCTATTGCTTTGAACTTCCTGGAGGTTGTCGGATCCAAATGCGGCGTGATGTTTCCGACCGGACAGACGAAGGATGTCATAGACGGCATTGAGGTGAGCTGCATTGATGTGGCGATGCCGATGATGATCGCCCGTGCAGAGGATTTTGGGCTGACGGGGTATGAAACGCTGGCCGAGTTGGGCGCCAATACCAGCCTTTTCAAGCGCATGGAGACGATCCGCCTTGAGGCTGGAAAGCGCATGGGGCTTGGAGATGTCACGAAATCTGTCACGCCGAAAATCGGACTGATTGCCCGCGCTCAAAACGGCGGGCATTTTGCGGCGCGCTATTTCATGCCGTGGAAAGCCCATCCCACATTGGCCGTCACAGGCTCACAGTGCCTTGCCGCATGCGCTTTGGCGTCGGGCACCGTTGCAGATGGCATCGCGCGCGCTGTGGTGTCCGGCCCCGAGGTCGTGCGCATCGAACATCCCATGGGCGAAATGGAAGTCACCGTTGATTTCTCCCGCGACGGTGAGACGTTGAATTTTCGCTCGGCTGGAGTTGTCCGCACCGCGCGTCTTATTGCGCGGGGCGAAGTGATGGTGGCGCAGGAGGGCTAGAAAATATGACGGGCGATCACCGGAAACTGTTCGATGCGCTTGCCGAAACCTTCCTTCGTGAGGGTGTCGGCACCTGCTTTGCGCTTTTGGGCGATGCCAACATGAACTTCGCCACGCGTCTGGCGGAAGGCGGATGCAAAATGGTCTACGTTCGTCATGAACACTGCGCCGTTGCTGCCGCCATGGCCTATGCGCGCAAAAGTGGTGAAACAGGCGTGGCAACCGTGACTTGTGGTCCCGGCCTGACGCAGTTGATGACCGCGCTACCTGCGGCAGTTCGCGCGAAACTGCCCCTTGTCGTATTGGCCGGGGAAGCACCGCTGAAGTCTGCGTGGTATAATCAGGCCATTGATCAGGCACCGTTCGTCACGGCGACTGGTGCGGCCTACCAGCCGCTTCATTCTCCTAACCTGATGCCGACGGCGATCCGGGATGCCTTCACACAGGCGGGCCGCGAGCGTCGACCTGTCGTCCTGGGCGTTCCGTTTGATTTGCAGAACCTCGACTGGTCGGGCGCGGAACTTCCAACGCCCTCGCGTGATCTTGCCCCGGTTGCGTCGCCAATCCCACCGAACCCTGATGATTTGCCCCGCGCAGCTGCTATGATCGCGGCGTCAAAGCGTATCGTGGTCATGGCAGGGCTCGGCGCGGTCGAGGCGGATGCGGGTGCGGCCTGCAGGGCTTTGGCCGAGCGGTGCGACGCGCTTCTTGCCACAACGCTTCCGGCGCGCGGGCTGTTTCACGACGCGCGGTTCAGCATTGGTATTGCTGGCGGGTTTTCGACGGAAACCGCACGAGATTGTCTTGGCGAGGCCGACCTGATTATTGGCGTCGGTTCGTCATTGGCACATCACAATTCGGACGGTGGAAAGCTTTGGCCGGACGCCGAGCTGTTGCAGATCGATGTTGATCCACTTGCGATCAGCCAGGGGCGTGTGGCCGCGCAGGCGCATCTGCGTGCCGACGCGCGGCTTGGGGTTGAGGCCTTGCTTGGGATGGTCCCTGAACGCTCAAAATCGTGGCGAACGCCTGCGCTTTCAGAACGCATCGCAACCGCCCCAGCAGACAGCGCGGTGTTTCCATCAGAAGACGGAGTGCACGACCCGCGCGATGTTGTTGCAGTTTTTGAGGCGCATCTGCCCGCCGATTGGCAGTTGGTGAACTCGTCGGGGCATTGTTCCTTCTATTTCGCGCAAATGCCGTCTCGTCCACAGACCCATTTTCTGACGATCCGAGAGTTCGGCGCCATCGGGAATGGTATTTCATTTGCAATGGGCGTCGCGGCAGCGCGACCCGATGACACGATTGTTCTGTTCGACGGTGACGGCAGCCTTTTGATGCATATTCAAGAGCTTGAGACGATCCGCCGCCATGGAATGAACATCCTGATCATCGTCCTGAACGACGGTGCTTATGGGTCTGAGATCCACAAACTGCGCGCAGAAGGTATCTCGGATCAGGGCGCCGTGTTCGGCCGCACCGATTTGGCTGCCATCGCGCGCGGGTTTGGGTTGGCTGGCGAGCGCATAGCCGATCTCGCGTTACTTCCCGGTCTCATCGACGATTTTGCGAAATCTGGAGGGGCGGCAGTGTGGGACGTGCCGATTTCGGACCAAGTTGCTTCACCGGTTATTCGCAGAGCGCATCCGCCGAAGTCATCATCGACAAGCAAGTCAAATTAGGTACGCTGTGGTATACAATGATAAGGGAGATCCCGATGACCCCAGAAATTGATACTGCCTTGAGCGAGGCCAAGCAGGCACTTGAGAAGGTGCGTCTTGGTCTTGCAGAAGCGATCGGCCAATACCCAACGCCGATTTATGGCTGCGGTGCGCAGTTCAATTATCATCTCGCGCAGCGCAGTCAGGCTGGCCTCGCCATCGACGCGCTTGGGACGAATATTTTCCTTCCGACACCACGGAGTGCGGCTGCCATGGTCGGCGTGGAAAGTCGATGAAAGTTCACATTCTCGACGATTGGTTCGACACGCTTCGCACCTTGCCTAGCTTTGACAAGCTCGCTGGGCATGACGTCACGGTTTGGAACGATCATATGGAGGATGTGGATGTTCTCGCGAAGCGGCTTGACGAGGCTGAAGCGCTGGTTCTCTTCCGTGAGCGAACGCCTGTTCAGGCGGCGCTTCTGGACGGATTGCCCAACCTCAAACTTATCAGTCAACGCAGCGTCTATCCGCATGTCGACGTCGAAGCCTGTAGCGCCAACGGTGTCCTATTGTCCTCCAACATGCACGCTGGTGCGCCGTCTACCGCCGCCGCCGAAATGACCTTCGCGTTGATTTTGGCTTCCGCGCGTCAGCTTCCTCAGCAAATGGCGTCGATGCAGAGCGGGCGCTGGCAATTAGCACCTGGACAAACGCTCTCTGGACGCAGGATCGGACTTTATGGATATGGACGCATCGCCAAACAGGTTGCGATCTATGCGCGTGCTTTTGGGATGGAGGTTGTGTGGTGGGCTTCCACTGAAGGGCGCGCGCGTGCAGCGCAAGCTGGCGAAACCGTTGCGGAAAGCCGAGAGGCATTCTTTGACGAAAGCGATTTTGTGAGCCTTCACGTGCGCCTTAAGCCGACAACGCGCAGCATAATCACCAAGGCGGATTTGGAGGCAATGAAGCCAACGGCCAGCTTCATCAACACCTCGCGGTCAGGCTTGGTTGCACCGGGTGCCTTGCTGGCCGCATTAAAGACCGGACGTCCCGGACGGATGGCGCTGGATGTGTTCGACACCGAGCCCCTGACTGATACAACCGATCCGCTTTTGCGCCATCCCAACGTGATAGTGACGCCTCATATTGGCTATGTCACCGAAGACGAGCTAAACGTCCAATTCTCTGATATCTATGATCAAATAAATGCTTACGCGACAGGCGCTCCAATCCACATGATCAATCCCGACGTCTGGAGAGGTTAGGCGTGAGGGGGTGTGGTTTTAGCGTCAAGGTGCGGTCCGTTCTGCGGAAAAACAAGCGCCCGCTCCGCGTCAGCAACGAAGTAGTCGCCGTACGAGACCGCTACGCCATCAAGGCGCAGATCGGCTTCGACCTCGCCTTCGCCTTTCCGGACACATCGCGCGGGCGTTTGGCCCAGTGCCATAGTGCCGATGTTTGTTGCGCCAAGCTGTTCCACATCCCGCACGGCGCCCCAAATGACGAGACCCGCCCAACCGTTCGCCGTCGCCTCGGCGGCAATAATATCGCCGCAAAGCGCGCGACGCAGCGACCCGCTGCCATCAACGACGATCACACGGCCCTCGCCGGACGTCTTGGCCCGTTCCTTGACGCGGCTGTTGACCTCGAAGGTCTTGACGGTTTCGGCGACGCCGTGTTCGTCAAAAAAATCGCAGGTCGGTTTCATCTGGTTTGGTCTTTCATGACTGTCCTGATCCGCCAAGGAATGCACGCACGAATCGGGCTGGCATGGTCGAAAGCGGCTCCATGCTAGAGCTTTTGCCTGCGGGCCTGTCAGAGCCTGCATTTTTGGCCATTCTTGGTGCGAGTTTTGCCAGTTCTTTCATCACAGCGGCCTTCGGGATCGGGGGTGGGGCTTTGCTGTTGGCGATCATGGCAAGCCTTTTGCCCCCCGCAGCCCTTATTGCGGTGCATGGAGTAGTGCAGGTTGGTTCCAACGCCGGTCGGATGGCTCTTTTGTGGCGGTCGATCTATTGGCCCGCTCTGCCTTGGTTTGCCGCGGGGTCGGTGATCGGAGCGGCCATTGGTGGTGCGGTGGTTGTGGAATTGGCGCCCCAATATGTGCAGATCGGTATTGGCATTTTTGTCATCTATACGGTGCTGACGCGCGCGCCAAAGTGGTTCAGCCGCTGGCCGGTTCTGACCGGCTTCATTTCCAGTTTCCTCACGATGTTTTTCGGAGCCACTGGATTGTTCGTGGCGTCCTATACCAAGTCCCACAGCCTTCCACGCCACACGCATGTCGCTACGCATGCGACGCTGATGACGGTGCAGCATGGACTGAAAGTGCTTGCGTTCGGCGTGCTGGGCTTTGCTTTCGGGCCCTGGCTTGCGGTGACCACGGCCTTGATCCTGGTAGGGCTTCTGGGAACGTTTGCGGGTAAGCTTGTCTTGAACCGGATAAGTGACGCACGGTTTGGCGTGGCATTGAACGCGCTCTTGGTCCTGATTTCGCTGCGTTTGATCTGGAACGGCATCAGCGCTTTTTAAAGTTGCGGGCCTGAGACGCCCTCAAGATCCCATGCGAGTGATGCGCGAACAGATCTCTGTGGCGGCAGATAAACTGCGCGCGGTGGCTTGCGCCATCTGCGGCAGAATCATCCATTCCAGCGACCACGCGGCTCCCGATCGTTCCTGCTCGTGAAGCATGGCGTGATGCATTCCCGCGACTTGAGTGGCATTAAAGCGCGCGAGCGTGGCCAGTAACTCGGGCAAGACCGGGTTTTGTTTATGCGGCATGGCGGAAGATCCACCTCCGCCAGAAATAACAATCTCGTCAATGCCTTGCTGTGTCATTAAGCAAATGTCTTGGCCCATTTTTCCGATGCTGCCGGTGATCAGCGCGAGTAAATTAGCGTAGTCCGCGACCGCGTCGCGCGTTGAGTGCCAGGCGCTCTTAGTGCTCAAAAGGTTAAGGCGATTTGCGACGTTTTCGACGATGGCATCGGCGTTGTCTGCAAAAGCCGCGCGGTTTCCAACGGCGCCGCCAAGTTGCAGGACCTCAACACGCGGGCGTATGGCCTTCAACCGTTCGATGTGTCTTTGAAGGGGGGCGGACCAAGTGACTATGCGGTCTGCGACGTCGATCGGTATGGCTACCTGCATCCGCGTTCGGCCCTTCATTTGGTTAGCGCCGAAGGTGGCCGTCAGATCGTTCAGCGCCGCGAGTGTTGTTTCAAGGCTGTTTTTGAGATGATCGTTTGTCTCACGCAGGGTCAGGGCGAGGGCTGTGTCGATGACGTCCTGTGAGGTGGCCCCGGTATGGACCGCCTTTGCGTGGGGTCCGACCGCTGATCTTAACTGCTGGACAAGCGCTGGAACCACAACACCATCGCGCGCGGTCCCCGATCGCAGCGCGGCGAAGTTGGGCGAAAAGTCCGCGATCGTTTCGGCCACATCCTTGGCCACATCGGCGGGTAGGGTACCAACGTCCCCAAAGGCGCGGGTCAATGCCGCCTCAAACGCCAGCATATGCGCGACTTGTCGGTCCGGTGACCAGATGGCAGCGGCTTTGGCGTCTTGAAAGAGACCGCCGAGCCACGGGTGGCTGAAGACATCGTTCATGGGGTGCCTTGTATCATTTGGGTTAAGATTAATTTGATGGCCGGATTTTGTCACCCGACGTGTGCTTTCTTCAAGGCTGACAGGTCGAGTTCCGCCGTCAGGCCTCCATCACATTCAATATTGCATCCTGTAATCCAAGAAGCTTCGGGGGAGGCCAGAAATACGAGGGTGCGCGCAATTTCCTCGGCGCGCCCGGCGCGCCCGGTGATTACAAGCCCGCGTTCTGCACGTTCGCCAAGCGCCGTCATGAAGTCGCCCAGGATCGGTGTTTCCACGGCGGCTGGGCTTGCGGCGTTGATGCGAAGGCCGCGCGCGCGCAAGGGGGCGACCATCTCCTTCGTCCAAAGAATAACGGCTTCTTTTGAAAGATCGTATGCCCGTACAGGGTCGATGACCTCGCGTTGCACGAAATCATCCAGTTCGATATCGCCAGAAATCGAGTTAAGCCTCTGGACTTGGGCATAATTCTCACGCCAGTGCGCACCAGCCCGCGAGGCCATATTGACGATTGCCCCCCCGTCGTTGATGAGACTCAAAAGATGCTTGGTAAGTCTTGTCAGAGCAAAATAGTTCACTCGCAAAATGTCTGCCTCAAGGCCTGTGCGGGGCGGCAGGCCGGCCGCATTGATCAGCGCGTCGATGCCGTGGTCCAAGACGACCGTGGTGATGGCGCCGAGGTCGGTCAGGTCGGCCTTGATCCAGTGATCAGCTGTGTCGGGTGGGCTGTTGAGGTCGATGACAGTTACTGTCGCCCCCCGCGCCTTAAGAAGCGTGAGGGTCGCGGCGCCGATACCAGAAGCCCCGCCGGTTACGACCACATGTTTGCCGTTCCAATCTGTCACGTCGTGCGCGCCGTCACTTTGGCGCAGATCTCGCGAGCCTGCGCGTCGTCTATGCTGTCGCCCGCGAAGGCCACAAACCCGTCCGGGCGGACAAGAACGATCTCATGCCCCCATGTGTTCAACCAGTCCGAACGGATCACCCGTGTTGTCAGTGGTATGCCGCAGCTCTGGCTTGCGATTTCCAGTGCGACGACGTGGCGCGCGTCTGCCACAAAAACCGTGAAGTCCGCGGTAAGCATTGCGCTTACCGCGCTGCCACCTGGACCGGGCGGTGGAAGATGATGCCCGGCGCGCGCGTTGAAGCTGTGCGAGCCGCGCGCGGAGGGCGAGCCCGTGGAGCCATGCACAATCGGCGAGCCTTGATAATTCGGCTCGAAGGCATGGACCTCGTCAGCGTCAAGATTTCTGGAGTTCCAAGCGGTCTCAAAGGCTTCTTTGTCAGTTTCAGGTGAATATTTCTCCAAAAACGCGCGGTCCTCGTCGATGAAGCGTTCAATGAAATCGCGCGCGGTTGAAACGAAGACCGGGCGGCGCTCGGCATTGTAGCTGTCGAGCAGGGCATCGCTTCCCCAGCCCTGTAGAACCGCTGCCAGTTTCCAGCCAAGGTTGCGCGCGTCTTCAAATCCGGTGTTGATTCCAAAGCCACCGTAGGGCGGATGGCTGTGGGCTGCGTCGCCTGCCAGAAAGGCGCGGCTCTTCCGGTAAGTTTCGGCCGTCGACACACGCAAATCCCAAAAGCCGACATAGTCCAGATCAAGATCGAAAGACTGACCCACTGCGCGGTGCAGCAGGGCACGAAAATCGAAGCTTTCTGTCGTCGTACCGAGGGGGACGGGGGCGTGGAAGAACCATGAGTGGCCGTGATCCACGCGCCCAAAAAACAGCCAGTACCCTTGGTGGTCGGGGTGCAGCACGTTGTAGAAGGCTTTGCCGGGGTGCCCCTCAAGGAGGCCGTGAAGTTCTTCCGAGCGAAACACCAGCAAAGCCATAAGCCTGTTGTGTTCGGACAGGTCTTCTCCAATTCCGCTTTCGCTTTTCACGAGTGAGCGACTGCCATCGCAACCCACAATATACTTGGCTTGGATTTGATCCGTGCCGTTGCCGTCCGTTTCAGAAATTTCAAGGCTTGCACCGTCTTGATCCATCGTCAGAGCCGCGCCGGACCATCCATAGCGGATCGTGATGGCGGATATGGCTTCGGCACGCTTTCTGAGGACACGTTCGGTCGCGTATTGGGGCACGCGGGCGTTGCTGGAGAAGTAATAATCCTTAACGCTGCCACGGTTCAGCCAATCGTAAGTGTATTCCGACAAAAGGGTGCCGTAGGCGGTCATCCCGCCAATGCCTGCCCCTTTTGGTAAGGGATGAGCGGTGCGCATTTCCGCTTCGCATCCCCACGCACGGAAGTGTTCGCCCGTGCGCTGCGTCAGGTTTTGCCCCTTGGGAATGGGCTGAGGTTCGAGGTGACGTTCAATGACGCAGGTCTTCACCCCGCGCTGACCCAGTTCGATGGCAAGACCCATGCCAACCGGGCCACCGCCGTTTATCACAACATCGAATTCTTTGCTCATGTCGCGGCTCCGACGACGCCTGCTTCCATGTAGATGTGCTTGGTTTCAAGGAAGTCGTGCAGGCCTTCCGGGCCGTGCAAACGCCCTAGGCCAGACTTGCCGTACCCTCCGGTTTCGCCTTCTGCAAACAAACGCAAGTGCGAGTTGATCCAGACCGTGCCAGCGCGGATTGCACGTGACATGCGCATTGCGCGGGCGGTGTCGTTTGTGAACACGGACGCCGCCAGACCATATGACGTGGCATTGGCTTTTGCGACGGCTTCGGCTTCGTCTGCAAAGGTTTCGATCGACACGATCGGGCCGAAAAGTTCCTCCTGAACCAAAGGCGAGGAGAGGTCATTGATCCGAAACAACGTCGGCGAAAGGAAAGCTGCATCCGACAGGCGTTCGCCCTTCAGCACCATTTCTCCCTCGTCACCGGCCTGTTCTATCAGGCGTTCAATTCGGGCGCGGTTCTCAAGATCAATGAGCGAGCCCATCTGGCTTTCGGGGCGATTGCCGGGGCCGACTTTGACAGCGCGGAAGGCCATTGTGATTTTTGCTTCGAATTCTGACGCGATGCTTTCGTGGACGACGAAACGGGCGGCGGCCACACAGATTTGACCCGCCATGGCCAAGGCGCCGTGGGTCAACTCCTTAACCGCGAGATCCAGATTAGCATCGGCAAAGACAACGGCCGGGGCTTTGCCGCCCAGTTCAAGCCCGACACGTTTTAGACTTGGCGCACAGGCGGCCATGATGGCTTGGCCTGTGCGGCTTGAGCCGGTGAAGCTGATGACGTCGATGTCTGGCGATGCGGTCATAGCTTTACCGACGGCGATGCCGTTTTCGTTAACTGAGTTCACTACACCTTTGGGAAGCGACGGTGCAGAGGTGATCGCCTCCATGATCCGGGCGTGGACCAGAGGCGTTTGCTGCGCGGGTTTGATGACCGTCGTGCATCCGGCCGCAAGGGCCGGTGCGAGCGATCGCATCAAAAGCGTGACGGGTGCATTCCAGGGAACGATGACGCCGGCAACGCCTGCGGGTTCGCGATTGAACAGCGAGAAATTTCCCGGCGCGGTTTCTTGCATCGTGCCACGAATATTGCGGGCCAAACCCGCATAATAACGGGTTTCCGAGATCGCGCCCAGGGTCTCCCCGATGGCTTCTGCGCGGATCTTGCCGTTCTCAAGAACAACGAGGTCGGCGATCTCGTCACGTGCGGCTTCCAGGCGATCTGCGATCTCGTAAAGGACTTGCGCGCGCAAGCGGGGAGAGGCGGCCCAGGGCGAGGTAAAGAAGGCCTCGCGTGCAGCACTCGCGGCTTGATTGGTCAGGCGTTCGCTGCCGAGATGATGTTGTCCCAAGGCCTCCAGCGTGGCTGGATTAACGCTATCGCACAACGGACCGTCGCCGATCCATTCGCCTCCGATGAAGTGCTTTGCTGGGTGTTCGGTCATCTTATGTCCTTCGTCTTATGGCGCGAAATGGCGGGACTGTGCGTCCTGATGGGTATCACGGTTCACGCGCTTTGCCTGGTGCTAAAGGGCGCGAGCACGCTCGAAATCTCTTGTGACGCATGACGAACCGCCTCCCTCAATTTCTCAAGTTCCTCGTTGTCGACAAGGGTTTCGTCACACGACACGCACAGCGAGGCGATGGGGGTTGTGTCTGCGGCAAACACCGGAGATGCCACGCCCAGAAGTCCGGGCGTAACCTCTCCTCGTGCGACAGCGACGCCTTCGCGTTTGACCTGCTTCAATTGCCCAAGGACCTCTCCTTTGTCGCTGCACACGTCTGGTATGATGAATTCATTCAGGTGTTCGTCGATCAGCGTTGATCTGTCTCGAAGCGGCAAGAATGCTACAATGGCCCGGCTGATTGCTCCGCGGCCAAGCGGCATTGGGCGTCCTCGCGGATAGCTTGAGCGGGGTTTGGCGTTTGCGCTTGCTGAAGCCACGCACAGAAGTTTCCGTCCGTACCAGCGCACGATGAAGGCCGAGCCTTGGAAGCGCGCGGCTAGCTTCGTGAGGTGCAATTGGCTGGCTTCGATCAGTGGATCCGCGCGTTGCATCAGGAAATCAAGCTCGGTCACTCGGGGGCCAAGTGTGTAGACCGCTTGCGATAAGGCAGCGAGATAGCCCGCGTCCTTCAACGTTTTCAGATAGCGATAAAGCGTGGGCCGGGTGTAGCCGAGTGCGCCCATCATTTCTTCCGGCGACCATTGGGGTTTATCGCCCGTAAACAGGTCCAGGATGGCCAGAATTCGTTCGCCTGATCCCGAGACTGAGGTCATGGGTTGGTCT
>Ga0075467_10001457_pt1 | contig 19562 bp, 14 predicted proteins | sample DEB08_DNA_9_FD_75067 | JGI IMG/M metagenome (GOLD analysis project Ga0075467, IMG submission 75067) | Aqueous microbial communities from the Delaware River and Bay under freshwater to marine salinity gradient to study organic matter... | ecosystem: Environmental > Aquatic > Marine > Coastal ... | reverse complement strand
GGCCGCGTGACGGCGGTGGATTTCACCCATTACGTGCGCTGTGGCTGGTCGATGGACCTGTCGTTGCCGGTGGCGGATCGGGCGATGCTGCATGCCGACAATGCCTATGATCTGCCGGCCTGCCGGATCACCAGCCACCGGCTGCGGACCAATACCCAGAGTGCCACGGCGTTCCGTGGCTTTGGCGGGCCGCAGGGCATGGTCGGGATTGAGCGGGTGATGGACCATGTGGCGCATGCGTTGAACATGGACCCCTTGGCGGTGCGGCGCGTGAATTATTATGCCGAGGCGCAAGGGGACGGGACAGATGCCTCCGGCGGGAGTTTGCTGGCCAAGATGAAGGCGGGCGCGCGGGTTCTGGACAGCGCAGCCGTTGCGGGACGCGGGGCGGTGAAGGTGGATGGCGGAGGGGGGCGCGCGGCGCGATTTGGCGGTCCGCATTCCCGCCCACCGGTGGCACCACGCGATGCGATGACGCCCTATGGCATGAAGGTGGAGGATTTCGCCCTGCACCGGATCACGACGCAGCTTGCGGCGGCGTGTGACTATGACGCGCGGCGCGCAGCGGTGGCGGACTGGAACGCCCGCCAGCCGGTGTTGAAGAAGGGCATTGCGCTGACCCCGGTGAAGTTCGGGATCAGTTTCACGCTGACGCATCTGAATCAGGCGGGGGCGTTGGTGCATGTGTATCAAGATGGCTCGATCCAGATGAACCACGGCGGGACCGAGATGGGACAGGGGTTGTTCCAGAAGGTCGCGCAGGTGGCGGCGGCCCGGTTCGGGGTCGGGCTTGATGCCATCAAGATCACCGCGACCGATACCGCCAAGGTGCCCAACACCAGCGCCACGGCGGCCAGTTCCGGCACGGATCTGAACGGGATGGCAGTGCAGGCGGCCTGTGACGAGATCAGGGCGCGGATCGCGAAGGTGGTTGCGCCAGAGTTGCAGGCGCGTGCCGAAAACGTGGTGTTCGCGGACGGCATGGTGCGGGCGGGCACGGCCGCGATGACGTTCGGGGAGGCGGTGCAGAGGGCCTATATGGCGCGCATCAGCCTGAGCGCGACGGGGTTCTATGCCACGCCCAAGATCGCGTGGGACAGGATCGCGGGTCAGGGCCGGCCTTTCTATTACTTCGCTTATGGGGCGGCCTGTTCAGAGGTCGTGATCGACACGCTGACGGGCGAAAACCGGATCTTGCGGACGGATATCTTGCATGATGCGGGCAGCAGTCTGAACCCGGCACTGGATATCGGCCAGATCGAGGGCGGTTTCGTGCAGGGCGCGGGCTGGCTGACGACGGAGGAGTTGGTGTGGGACGCGACGGGACGCCTGCGCACGCATGCGCCGTCCACCTACAAGATCCCCGCCTGTTCGGATCGGCCCGAGGTATTCAACGTGGCGTTGTGGGACGGGGCGAACCGGGAGGAGACGGTGTATCGGTCGAAGGCGGTGGGCGAGCCGCCCCTGATGCTGGGGATCAGCGTCTGGTCGGCGTTGGCGCAGGCCTGTGCGGCGTGCGGACCTGCCTATCCGGATCTGCCGGCGCCCGCGACGGCCGAGGCGGTGCTGGCGGCGGTGGAAAGGGCACGGGGATGACCGCGATCCGCGTTACGGTGGCGCGAACCGCCGGGTCGGTCCCGCGCGAGGCGGGGGCCGCCATGCTGATCTGGGGCAACCGGACCGAGGGAACGATCGGTGGCGGGGCACTGGAATGGGAGGCGATGCGGGCGGCACGGCAGATGCTGGCGGACGGGACGGCGTTCGCCGAACGGCGGCTGCCGCTGGGACCGGGGTTGGGCCAATGCTGCGGCGGGGCGGTGACATTGCGGTTCGAGGCGGCCGAAGCGTTGCCGCACCCGGCGGGCGCGCCGGTTTGGGTCTGGGGCGCGGGGCATGTCGGGCGCGCGATCGTGGGCGTGTTGGGGCCCCTGCCGGGCCTTGCGCTGACATGGGTGGACACCAGCGCGGAGCGGTTTGCCGATGTGCCACCGGATGTGACACCGCTGGTGGCGGCAGACCCGGCGCGAGGCATGGCCCATGCCCCGCGAGACGCCAGCCATCTTGTGCTGACCTACTCTCATGACATTGACCTTACGCTTTGTGACGCGGCGCTGCGGCGGGGATTCGAATTTTGCGGGCTCATCGGATCGGCGACGAAATGGGCCCGGTTCCAGCGCCGTCTGGCCCAGTTGGGGCACGAGGATGCCCAAATTTCACGCATCACATGCCCGATTGGCGACCCGGCGCTGGGGAAACACCCGCAGGCCATTGCAGTTGGCGTGGCTGCGGGGCTAATTCGTGGGCAGATGCTTAAGCAATCAGCATATACCGCCGCACACCGGGGGCGCGCGTGACCGCGCTGCTGTCCATCGATGGGCTGACCAAGGCCTATCCGGGGGTGGTGGCGAACGCGTCGGTATCCTTTGCGGTGCAGCCCGGCGAGGTTCACGCGCTGCTGGGAGAGAACGGCGCGGGGAAATCCACGCTGGTCAAGATGATCTACGGTCTGGTCAAGCCCGATGCCGGGGCCATGTCCCTGAATGGAGCGGCATATGCCCCGGCGGAACCGCGCGCGGCGCGGGCGGCGGGCGTGGCCATGGTTTTTCAGCATTTCAGCCTGTTCGCGGCGCTGAGCGTTGCCGAGAACATCGCGCTGGGCATGGAGAACCCGCCCAAGCCGCGCGATCTGGCGCAACGTATCCGCGACGTGTCGGAAACCTATGGGCTGCCGCTGGATCCGGGCAGGATGGTCGGCGACCTGAGCGCGGGAGAGCGGCAGCGGGTGGAGATCATCCGGTGCCTTTTGCAGGATCCGCGCCTGTTGATCATGGATGAACCGACAAGCGTGCTGACCCCGCAGGAGGTTGAGATCCTGTTTCACACCCTGCGCAAACTGGCGGCCGAGGGGACGGCGATCTTGTATATCTCTCACAAGTTGGAGGAAATCCGCAGCCTGTGCGACGAGGCGACGATCTTGCGGCTGGGCAAGGTGGTGGCAACCTGCACGCCGCGCGAGGTGACGGCGGCGCATATGGCGGAGTTGATGGTGGGCAAATCGCTGGCCGCGCCGCGCCGGGCGGCAACCGAACCCGGTGCGGTGCTGTTGGACGTCCGGGGATTGACCCTGTTGCCCGCATCGCCGTTCGGCACGCCGTTGCGGGATGTGCATCTGACGGTCCGGGCGGGCGAGGTGTTGGGCATTGGGGGTGTGGCTGGGAACGGGCAAGACGAATTGCTGGCGGCGCTATCGGGCGAGGTTCCGGCACCGGGGGCCGTGTGGCTGGAAGGGGCCGATGTGGGCCGGATCGGGCCGGATGCGCGGCGCGCGCTTGGCCTGCTGTGTGCACCCGAGGAACGGTTGGGCCACGCAGCCGCGCCGGACATGAGCCTGACAGAGAACGCGGTATTGACGGCGCGGCGGCGCAAGGGGCTGGACCGGGGCGGGTTCGTGGATTGGCGCGGCGCACGCGTTTTCGCCCAAGAAGTGATTGCCGCATTCGACGTGCGCACGCCGGGGCCGGACGTGGCGGCGCGCGCCCTTTCAGGTGGAAACCTGCAAAAATTCGTCATCGGACGAGAGATCTTGCAAGACCCGCGCGTGCTGGTGGTGAACCAGCCGACATGGGGCGTGGATGCCAGCGCCGCCGCAGACATCAGGCAAGCCCTTTTGAGCCTTGCGCAAAAGGGTGCGGCGGTTGTCGTGATCTCGCAGGATCTGGACGAGCTGCTGGAGATTTCGGACCGGTTTTGCGCATTGAACGAGGGGCGGTTGAGCGAACCGCGTCCGGCGCGTGGGCTGAGCATGGAGCAGGTCGGGCTGATGCTGGGCGGTGCGCATGACATGCACGATGTCCTGCCTGCGGAAGAGGGTGCGCAATGATCCGGTTGATCAAACGCCCCACCCCATCGCGCGGCTGGATCGTGGCGACCCCCGTTCTGGCGGTGATCGTGACGATGATCGCGGGCGGGATCATGTTCGCCCTGTTGGGCAAGGACCCGTTTGAGGCGATCCGCATCATCTTCTTGGACCCGCTGTTTGACGACAGGTTTGCCGCCTATTCGCGGCCGCAACTGCTGGTGAAGGCGGGGCCGCTGATCTTGATTGCCATCGGCCTGTCACTGGGGTTTCGGGCGGGCATCTGGAACATCGGGGCCGAAGGGCAATACATCATCGGCGCGATTTGCGGCGCGGGTTTCGGGCTGGCGTTCTACCCATCGGAAAACGTGCTGATCTTTCCGGGGATGGTGATGGCCGGCGCGTTGGGCGGGTGGGCATGGGCGATGATCCCCGGCATCCTGAAGACCCGGTTCCGGACGAACGAGATTTTGGTGTCGCTGTTGCTGGTCTATGTGGCAGAGGCGATTTTGGCATCGGCCGCGACCAATTGGCTGCGCAACCCCGATGGCGCGGGCTTTCCCGGCAGCCGCAACCTGTCGCGGCACGCGGGGACCGCCAACCCGGAACTATTGGCCAATACCGGCATGCATTGGGGCGTGGTCGCGGCCTTCATCGCGGTCATCGCGGCCTATGTGCTGCTGAACAAGCATGTGCTGGGCTACCAGATCAAGCTGGCCGGTCAGGCCCCGCGTGCGGCGCGGTTCGCGGGTGTGAACCCGACGCGGCTGGTGTTGCTGTGCCTTGGTGTATCGGGCGCGTTGGCGGGGATGGCCGGTTTGTTCGAGGTCAGCGGCCCGGCGGGACAGATCAGCATTGATTTCAATGTCGGCTACGGCTTTACGGCGATCATCGTGGCGTTTCTGGGCCGGTTGCACCCTGTCGGGATCTTGCTGGCCGGTCTGCTGATGGCGCTGACGTATATCGGCGGCGAACTGGCCCAGTTGATGATGGGCATTCCCGCCAGCGCCATACAGGCGTTTCAGGGAATGCTGCTGTTCTTCTTGTTGGCGCTGGACGTGCTGTCGAATTACCAGATCAAATTTGGCCGGGAGGCCGTGACATGATCGATCCCATCACCCTGATCACCGCATTGATCGCCACGTCGACGCCCATCTTGCTGGCGGCGATCGGCGAACTGGTGGTCGAGAAGTCGGGCGTCCTGAACCTTGGGGTCGAGGGGATGATGATCATCGGCGCGGTGTGCGGGTTCATGGTGGCGGTCGGCACCGGTTCGCCTTGGCTGGGCTTTGTGGCGGGCATGGCGGGGGCGACGGCGCTGTCGCTGGTGTTCGCCTTCCTCACGCAGGTGCTGCTGTCGAATCAGGTCGCGACCGGATTGGCCTTGACCCTGTTCGGGCTCGGGCTGGCGGCGTTGCTGGGCGAACCCTATGCCGGGATCATCCCGCCACCGACATCGGATGTGTTTCCGCAGGCCATGCACGCCATTCCGGTGATCGGGCCCATCTTGTTGAGCCATGACATCATCATCTACCTGTCCGTCGCACTGGTGGCGGCCACGTGGTTCGTGTTGAAGCACACGCGTGTGGGGCTGATCTTGCGGGCGGTCGGTGAAAACCATGACGCGGCGCATGCGCTGGGCTACAAGGTGGTGCGCATCAGGGTGCTTGCCATCATGTTCGGCGGGGCCTGTGCAGGGTTGGGCGGGGCCTACCTGTCACTGGTGCGCGTGCCCAGCTGGACCGAGGGGATGACGGTGGGCGCGGGTTGGATCGCGCTGGCTATCGTGGTCTTCGCAAGCTGGAAGCCGTGGCGCGCGCTGATCGGGGCCTACCTGTTTGGCGGCATTGCGGCGCTGCAACTGCGGTTGCAGGCGGCGGAAATCGGTGTTCCGGTGGCGCTTCTGGATGCGTCGCCATACCTTGTGACGATCATCGTTCTGGTCGTCATCTCATCGGATCGGTCACGCGCGGCATTGAACGCGCCGGCGGCCTTGGGCAGGGTATTTCACGCGACCAGCTAGGGGCCGGATGTGGCGCGCGACCGGAGCCACCGATAAATCATACTGAAAGCTATCCCAACACGGAGGACTGACATGACGAAATTTACGAAACTACTGGCCACTGCGGCCGTCGCGGTGGGCCTTGCGCTGCCTGCGGTCGCGCAAGAAGACCCCTTCCAGATCGGCTATGTCTATGTTGGCCCGGTGGGCGATTATGGCTGGACCTGGACCCATGACCAAGGCCGTCAGGCCGTGGAAGCCGCCTATGGCGATCGGGTTGAAACCGTCTATGCCGAAAACGTGCCCGAAGGCGCCGATGCCGAACGCGTCATGACGCAAATGATCCTCGGCGGTGCCGACATGATCCTCACAACGTCCTTTGGGTATCGCGAAGCCACCGAGAATGTGGCCAGACAGTTTCCGGATGTGCATTTCGAACACGCCACCGGCTATCTGGACGATAACTCGCCCAGCAACGTGGCGGTTTATTCCGCGCGCTTCTACGAAGGCCGCGCCGTCATGGGCCATATCGCGGGCCACATGACCGAAAGCAACATCGTTGGTTATATCGCGTCCTACCCGATCCCCGAAGTCATTCGCGGCATCAACTCGGCCTTCATCCACGCGCGTCAGGTAAACCCCGACGTGGAATTCCGCGTGGTCTGGGCCTACACATGGTTTGACCCGGCGGTCGAAGCCGACGCAGCACAGGCGCTGCTGGATGCGGGTGCCGACGTGATCTTGCAGCACACCGATTCGACCGCGCCGATGACGGTTCTGGCGGCTGCGGGCGCGTATGGCTTCGGTCAGGCATCCGACATGATCCAGTTTGCGCCCGCGCCGCGCATTTCGTCGATCATGGACCAGTGGGGCGACTATTACGTGCGTCGCGTGGGTGAAGCGATGGACGGCACCTGGGCGCAGTCGAACACGTGGGAAGGCATCGCAGACGGCATGGTCGGCATCGGTGAAATAACCGACGCCATCCCGGCCGAGGTTCGCGCATCGGCCACGGCCCTGCGGGATGCGATTGCGGCGGGCACGTATCAGCCGTTTACCGGCCCGATCAACCGCCAGGATGGCAGTGTGTGGTTGGCGGCAGGCGAAACAGCCGATGACCTGACGTTGGCGACCCTGCGCTTTTACGTCGAAGGCCTGACGGGCGATATTCCGAACTGATCCTCGGGCAAGCCGACTGACATCGAATGGCCCGCCGGTTCACCGCGCGGGCCATTTCATTGTGGCGTCAGTCAAACACCTCGCCGGGTTCCACACCCCAGAGCGCCGACATCGGAACCCAGCCGCGAAACCCGCCGACGTCGATGCGGCACCATTCGCCGTTGCATTCCTCGACCCCGGCGATGACGTCGCGTTCGGCTTGGGCGCGGACCGGGCTGGTGGCATCGGGGCGCTGCAGCATGTCCAGCATCGCGACCTCGACGATCGCGGTGCGCGCGCCGGACAGCAAGGTGTAATGCATCCATCCGCCCTGCCCGTCGCGGTCGACGACACGGCGCCAATGCCCGTGTTCGGCCACGACCATCATCGGCATGTTGCGGCGTTGAAAGACCCAGTCGATGCGATGGCTGCGCGACGGGCCACGGCGCGCGTTCGCCTCGTTCGCCTTGAGCGACACGAAACGCGGAATGGGAAAGCCCGTGACAGTGCCAAGGCGCGGCGTGATCGCGGCGGCGGCGGTGGCCACCTGCACGACCTCGGCGCCGGCCAGCAGGTCCGCGGGACGGGGTGTGGGGTGCGCGTCTTGCGCGGACACGGACGCCGAAAGCGCCAGCGCCACAAAGGTTCCGATCACGATATACCGCATCATGTATACTGCCCACATGCTGGGACCGCTTGAACCGCGATCCTCTTGCCGTTTTTGTCGCGGGGGCGGGTCAATACCTTGCGCCTCCGCTTTGGATCATAGACTGTCATGTTCAAGGCGAAAATGCCAGCGAGGGGAAGGGTCCGATGCCAGGTCAGAAGCTGAGTGTTGTCGTAACGCGACGGTTGCCGGAAGCAGTCGAGACGCGGATGTCGGAGTTATTCAACGTCGAGTTGAGCGTTGCCGACAAAAAACTGAGCAAAAGCGAGCTTGTGGCGGCCATGATGCGCGCCGACGTGCTGGTGCCCTGCATCACCGACCAGATCGACGCAGGCATGTTGGCGCAGGCCGGCGACCGCCTGAAACTGATCGCGAACTACGGCGCGGGCGTTGACCACATCGACGTCGCCAGTGCGCGACAGCGCGGTATCCTTGTGTCGAACACGCCGGGCGTGATGACCGATGACACGGCCGACATGGCCATGGCGCTGATGCTGGCGGTGTTGCGCCGGGTGCCCGAAGGCATGGCCGTGATGCAGCAGGGCCGGTGGGACGGCTGGGCGCCGACGGCCTTCATGGGCGGGCGCGTGGGCGGCAAGCGATTGGGTATTCTGGGCATGGGCCGCATCGGGCAGGCCGTGGCGCGGCGCGCGGCGGCGTTCGGGATGCAGGTGCATTATCACAACCGCCGCCGCCTGCACGAGGACATCGAACAAAAGCTTGAGGCGACCTATTGGGAGAGCCTCGACCAGATGATTGCGCGGGTCGACGTCTTGTCGATCAACTGTCCGCATACGCCATCGACCTTTCACCTGCTCAACGCCCGGCGCCTAAAGCTGATGAAACCGACGGCGGTCATCGTGAACACCTCGCGCGGGGAGGTGATTGACGAAAACGCCCTGACCCGGATGTTGCGCAGTGGCGAGATCAGCGGCGCGGGCCTTGACGTGTTCGAACGCGGCCACGAGGTGAACCCGAGGCTGCGGGAACTGAAGAACGCCGTTTTGTTGCCGCACATGGGCTCGGCCACGTTGGAAGGCCGGGTAGAGATGGGCGAAAAGGTTCTGATCAACATCAAGACCTTTGCCGATGGTCACCGGCCGCCCGATCTGGTTGTTCCCAGCATGTTGTAAGGCAGCCGCATATCCGCGGGGGATAAACCTGTGAGCAGGTTGCAGATGTGACAAGGCAGGCCGCGCCCTGTGGCGGCCGGCGACGGCGCGGCACCACAGAGCAACACCTTGCCGCCGCGCCCGCCGTGGTTAGAGTGACCCGGCAGGGGGAGCGAGCCATGGGTGCATTGCTGAACGACGACCGGATCATCGGGCAAAGCGGGCTGGCCCGTGGGCTTTACGATCATATCCGCGCCCGGCCCATCATTAGCCCCCATGGCCATACTGATCCGGCGTGGTTCGCGCATGACACGCCGTTCACCGACCCCGCCAGCCTGTTGGTCACACCAGACCATTACGTCTTGCGGATGCTGGTCAGCCAAGGCGTCAGGCTGGAAGATCTGGGAGTGCCGCGCCGCGATGGCGCCCCGGTCGAGACCGACCCGCGCCGCATCTGGAAACGCTTTGCCGATCATTACCACCTGTTTCGTGGCACCCCGTCACGGCTGTGGCTGGACCACACGTTCGAGAGCCTGTTTGAGCTTGCAGCGCCGCTTGGGCCGGAAACGGCAGATCTGTATTTCGACCATATCGCGGAATGTCTGGAGCAACCCGGCTATCGCCCGCGTGCGTTGTATGACCGTTTCGGGATCGCGGTGATCGCCACCACGGATGGCGCGCTGGCGCCATTGGACGATCATCGGGCGATCGCGGCCTCAGGTTGGCACGGCCGGGTGCTGCCGACCTATCGCCCGGACCAGATCGCGGACCCCGACCATGAGGGGTTTCACGAGGGGCTGGGGACACTGGCGGCGCAGACCGGCTGCGATACGGACACATGGGCGGGGTATCTGGATGCACACCGCGCCCGTCGTGCGTATTTCCGCGCCCATGGCGCCACCGCGACCGACCACGGCGTTCCGACGCCCGATACCGCGAACCTGCCCGCCTCGGAGGCCGCGGCCCTGTTTGACCGCATCCGCAGCGCCCCCGCCCGCCCGGCCGATGCCGCCCTGTTCCGCGCCCAGATGCTGACCGAGATGGCCAGAATGAGCGTGGAGGACGGCATGACCATGCAACTGCACGCGGGATCATTCCGCAATCACGGTGCGAGGGTGTTCGCCGATTTCGGGCGCGACAAGGGGTTCGACATTCCCACCCGCGTCGATTGGGTGCGTGGCCTGAAACCTCTGCTGGATGCCGTGGGGATGGAACCGGGTTTGACGCTGATCCTTTTCACGCTGGATGAGGGGACCTATGCCCGCGAACTGGCGCCGCTGGCCGGGGCCTATCCGTGCCTGCGCCTTGGACCGTCATGGTGGTTTCACGACAGCCCCGAGGGGATGATGCGGTTTCGCCGTCAGGTCACGGAAACGGCGGGGTTCTACAACACCGTTGGCTTCAACGATGACACGCGCGCCTTTCCCTCGATCCCGGCGCGGCACGATCTGGCCCGGCGGGTCGATGCCAGATATCTGGCGGGTCTGGTCGAGGAGGGGATGTTGCGAGAGGCGGAAGCCTATGAACTTGCCGTCGATCTGACCGAAACGCTGCCGCGCGGTGCCTATGGTCTGGAACGATGACGCGGTTGTGCGCGGCCACGTTGGTGCAGGCGCGGGCGGTCTTGCCCGCCTATGACCGCGCCGGGGTCACGCCCGGTATCGTGCATCTTGGACTTGGCAATTTTCACCGCGCCCATCAGGCCGTTTATACCGATGACAGTCTTGCCGCCGATCCCGGTTGGGGCATTCGGGGGGTGTCGCTGCGCAGTGCGGCCACGACCGATGCGCTGCGCGAACAAGATGGGCTTTATACGCTGGGCGTGCAGGATGCGGCGGGGTTGCGGACGCGGGTGATCGGGGCTGTCGTCGCCGCGATCAGTGCGTCCAATGGGATGGGTCCGGTACTGGACGCGCTGTGCGATCCGGCCACGCGGGTGGTGACCATGACCCTGACGGAAAAGGGGTATTGCCGCGATGGGGCGGGCGATCTGGATGTTGAACACCCCGATATCCGCGCCGACCGGGCCGCGCCCGGCACACCGATATCTGCGCCCGGACTGCTGAGCTTGGCCTTGCGATTGCGCAGGGATGCGGGCGTCGCGCCGTTCACGGTGCTGAGTTGTGACAACCTGCCCATGAACGGGGAAACAACCGCACGGATCGTGACGCAAATTGCGGCGTTGACCGACCGCAGGCTGGCCGCGTGGATCACCGCCAACGTCGCCTTTCCATCGTGCATGGTGGACCGGATCGTGCCCGCCACGACCGAGGCCGACCGGGCCGCCATCGCCGCCGCAACCGGGATGCGTGACGCCATGCCCGTGATGACCGAGCCCTTCAGCCAATGGGTGATTGAGGACGTGTTTCCAACCGGCCGCCCGCTTTGGCCCGGTGCCCAGATGGTCGGCGATGTCGCCCCGTTCGAGACCATGAAACTGCGGATGCTGAACGGTGCGCATACGACGCTGGCCTGTCTTGGGCAGTTGCTGGGGTTGGAGACGGTGGCCGACGCGATGGGCGACGCGGGCGTTGCGCGGCTGGTGGGGCGGGTGATGGATCAGGCGGCAGGCACGCTTGATATGCCGGGGGTTGACCTGTCGGCCTATGCCGTTGCGCTGCAGGCGCGGTTCCGCAACCCGGCCTTGCGCCATGCCACGGCGCAGATCGCGACCGACACCAGCCAGAAGATCCCGCAGCGCCTGTTGGCGCCGATCCGTGCGGCAAGGGAACAAGGACGGCCATGGGATGCGCTGGCGGTTGGGGTGGCGGCATGGGTCGCCCTGACACGGAATTTGCCTGCGGGTGATCCGTTGGCGGATACGTTGGCGCAGATTGCGCGGACCCATCCGGAGCCTGCGCAGCATGCGGGCGCGGTGTTGAACCTGTCGCAGATCTTTGGAGAGTTGACGCAAGCCGACTGGTTTCGCGGACCCGTCAGCGCGGCGGCGATCCGCATCGCCACCGATGGCGCCGGGGCCGTGCTTCAGGGAAGCAGCGCGCCGCGGTGCTGAATGACCTGTCCGGCCAACCGGTGCCCCGCCAGCACAGCCGCGGCAGGATCGGCGCCCGTGAGCCGCGCGGCAACATAGCCGGCATTGAAACTGTCGCCCGCGCCGGTCGTATCGACGGGGGCTATCGCGGCGGGGCATGGCACCAATAGAGAGGCGCCCCCTTCGCTGATCAAGGCACCGTCGGCCCCCAATTTCACCACGACTTCGCGCGCGCCTGCCGCCAGATGGGCTTGCAAGACCGCCTTGGCGCTGGTGGCGGCATCCACCACCTGTTCGTCCGGCCACGTCGGCAAGGCCACCGTGGCAAGCGCGCGCGCCGCCACGATCGTCTTGGCCATTGTCGCGGGATCTTCCCATAGGCGGGGGCGGATGTTGCTGTCAAAGACCACCATCGCACCACGCGCCCGGGCCGCGGCCAGCGCGGCCAGCACCACCTTGCGCCCCGTGGGGGGCAGGATCGCCAACGAGATGCCCGATGCGTAGATCACATCGGCGCTGGCAAGCGCGGCGCGCAATCTGGTGGCATCCTCGGCCATGCGACGCGCCGCCGACTGGCCCCGCCAATAGGCAAAGTGACGTTCGCCGCAGGCGTCGACGTCGATCATGTAGAGGCCCGGCACCGCCCCGGTCAGGCGCTGCACATCGGTGGTCTCGATACCCGCCGCATCCATGAAGGCCAGCATTGCATCCGAGGTCGCATCATCCCCCACGGCGGTGACGTAGCTGACGGTCCAGTCGTGCGGCAGCGCGCGGCGCAGGTGCCATGCGGTGTTGAACGTGTCGCCGGCAAACCCCTGCCGATACAGGCCCGGCCCCGCCGGTGACAGTTCCACCATACATTCCCCGATGGCTGCGATGCGTTTGCCCATGACCGTCCTGCCCCGTTCCCCGTTTGGTCCAGTTCAGCAGGCACACAGCCGATTGGCCAGAGGCCACAACACGCCAATGTCGTTTTTTCGCGGGCTTTGGTCGAATAGGTCGGGCTTGTCGGCCCGTCGTCTGGCATGCAAGGCAAGACCCATCTTGCCGGAGCGTTGCCCAATGAAGACCACCGTAAAAGCCCTTGTCATCGGCGGCGGCGCTGTTGGCACCTCGATCGCCTATCATCTGGCCAAGGCCGGGTGGGACGATGTGATGCTGCTGGAGCGGGATGAATTGACATCGGGTTCCACATGGCACGCCGCAGGTCTGCTGCCCTTGTTCAACATGAGCTTTGCCACGACCCACATCCACGACTATTCCGTCAAGTTCTACAAGACGTTGGAGGAGGAAACCGGCCTGAACGCGGGCTTTGCGGTGGTGGGAAACCTGCGCATGGCGCAAACCGATGCGCGGATGGACGAATACATGCTGTATGCCTCCACCGCCGAAACAGTGGGCGTTCCCTATGAATGGCTCACACCCGATGAGATCAAGGCGCGCTGGCCCCTGATCGAGACATCGGACCTGAAGGGCGCGCTGTATCACAACACGGATGGCTACATTAACCCCGCCGACGTAACGCAGGCGATGGCCAAGGGCGCGCGGCAACGCGGTGTGATGATCGAACGCAAGTGGCAAGCCGATGGGTTCCATTGGAACGGCGCTGCATGGGAGGTGACGGCCACCAAGATGGTTGAAAAGGGCGGCAATCTGGTTGCCTCGGATGAGCAGATCGTCATCACGGCGGAACATGTGGTCACGGCAAGCGGCAACCACGCGCAGCGCACGGCGCGGATGCTGGGCATCAAGATACCGGCGATCCCCGTCGAACATCAGTTCATCGTCATGGATCAAGATCAGGCGCTGGTCGAATTTCGCAAGGACCACCCCGAACACCCCGTGATCCGCGATGCGGATGCGCAAAGCTATGTCCGCGAGGAACGCGGTGGCTGGATTTTGGGCGTCTACGAGAAGAACGCCCCGGCCGTGTTTGAATACGGTGTGCCGGACAGTTTCCGCGCAGATCTGTTCCCGCTGGATCTGGAGCGGATCGAAAGCCAGTACATGGCGATGATCCACCGCATCCCCAGTTGCGAGAACAGCGGCCTGAAGGATGATTTCAACGGCCCGATCTGCTATACGCCCGATGGCAACCCGCTGGTCGGTCCCGCCTATGGCTTGCGCAACATGTGGCTGGCCGAAGGCTTTTCATTCGGCATCACGGCGGCAGGCGGCACAGGTCATTACCTTGCCCAATTGATGGTCAACGGCGAGGCCGAGATTGACATGGCGTCGCTGGATCCCAAGCGGTTCGGCAGCTGGATCACCACGGAATATTCCGCGCGCAAGAACGAAGAGGCGTATGACCACGTCTATATCCTGCATCACCCCGACGAGGAACGCCCCGCCTGCCGCCCGCTGAAGACCGCGCCCGCCTATGATCGGCAAAAGGCGCGGGGCGCGCAGTTTGGTTGCGTCAACGGGTGGGAGCGGCCGAACTATTACGGGCCGCTGGATGCGCCGGAAAGTTTCGACCACGACAGCCGGTCATTCCGGCGTGGCGGATGGTGGCAATATGCCAAGGCCGAGGCGGAGGCGATCCGGCACGGCGTAGGCCTGATCGACGCGACGGCCTTTACCAAGCATAGATTGCGCGGTCCGGGCGCGACGGCCTTCCTTGACTGGTTCACCACCAACAAGCTGCCCAAGGTGGGCCGGATCAACCTGACCTATGCGTTGACGCCCACGGGCACCACGCGCACCGAATACACCATCGTGCGGCTGGCCGATGACAGCTATTACCTTGTATCTGCGGGCGCGTGGCAGGCTTATGACAGCGATTATCTGGCCAAGGCGATCGCCGACAATATCGATCGTTTCGGCCCCATGTGGCTGGATGATTGCACCGGCATGCATGGTGTCTTTGCCATTGCCGGGCCGAAATCCCGCGACGTTTTGGGCGCGTTGATCCGCGATGCGGACCCGGCCACCGCGCTCTCGAACAAACGCTTTCCTTGGCTGTCGGCGCGGCAGATCGAACTTGGCATGTGCCCTGTGAACGCCATTCGCGTTGCCTATACCGGCGAGTTGGGGTGGGAGTTACATCACCCGATGGAAATGCAGAATTACCTGTTCGATCAGTTGATGACCGCCGGTGAAGAGCATGGATTGAAGCTGGTAGGTGCGCGGGCGCAGAACTGGCTGCGGCAGGAAAAATCCTATCGCGCCTTCGGAACCGAACTGGGCCGCGACGCCACACCGTTGGAGGCCGGGCTGGACCGGTTCGTGGACCTGTCCAAGACGTTTCAGGGCAAGGCCGCGATGGAAGCGACCGGCATCCGTTCGAAATGTGTCACGCTGCTGATCGACGGCCCGGCGGATGCGGACCCGTGGGGCCGTGAGGCGCTTTATCAAGGCGAGACCAAGGTGGGGCGGCTGACCTCGGGCGGGTATTCCGTGGCGTTCGGCAAATCCATCGGCATGGGCTATGTGCGGCCCGATCTGGCCGCTGCGGGGACCCGGCTGAAGGTGCGGATGTTCCGTGAATTGTGGGACGCCGAAGTGGTCGAGGACAGCCCCTATGATCCGGCGAACGCGACCATTCGGATCGATGGATAGGCGCAGGGGGCCAGACCGGCCCCCTGTCTGATTTATGGCGTGCGCGGCCCCCGGTGTCAGTTGAAGGTCGTGTACTCGATCTGAATTCCGTTCACGAGAATCGCTCTGATGCGAAACTGGGAAATCCGGCCCTCGTTCGTCCGCGCGCAGACATAGGTGCCCACGGGCAACGCCGTGATCGGCAGGGGGTTGGCGGTGAAGGTTTCGATACTGCAGCGTGCATAACCTCGGTCCGACCCGTCACCACGGGCAAACCGCGCCCCGTTTATCGGCACCAGCCGGGGCGTTGGCGAACCAAAGACCCGATACCAGATATCGGCCCCAATGGCCCCCACGGTCCCGTTGTCCAGATCGGCCCGGAGCGTGTCGGGCAGGACAATTTGCCCGCTGGAGAACGCGGTTGGCAGCGGCCGGGGCACGGGCGACGTGCCGATGAACACCTGCAGGGATGACACGCGGTTGTTGAGCAGCCCGCCAAGTTGGCCCTCGCTGGTGGTTACGACGCGGCAAAACCCGCCAAGGTTGATATCGGCGCACAGGCGCACCCGCGCAGCCCCCCAGAGCTGGACCGAGGTGATCCGGTTATTGGCCCAGTATGGAATCGTGTTGTAAGTGCCCGGCCCCCGGCAAAACACATCGCCCGTGAAATTCGGCAGGTCATAGAAACACGCCTGACTGCCGACAGGTGTCGGCGCGGGGGCCGGGAAGGGGAAGGGAAATGGCGTGCCCGGCACGGCCCCGCCGCAGACGATGGAAAACCGCGGCCCATCAGGCCCGATCGTCAGCTGGAAAGAACAATCATCGTTCGGCAGCACGGCACCCGGCGCGGCGGTCAGATAGGTGGAACTGACCCACCCATCCGGCCCGTCATGCGTGATGTAGCACCAGCCGTTGGTCTGGCATTCGGTCATATCGACCCGTTCGCCGGGGGTCAGCACATCGACCACGCCAAAGCTGGGGCCGGGCCCGGACCGCACATTCAGGTAGGTGCTGGCAGAGGCCGGCGCGGCGTGCACCGGCGCGGCCCACAGTCCCAGCAGGGCACAGCCCAGAACAAGGGCCATCAGTTGATCGAGAAATCGCATTTCAGCCTCCCGGTGCATGCCGACCAAGGCGAAACCGAAGCTACCCATGGCGCGAAGCGTGATTGTATCGGTCAATCATCGCATGCGGGACGCCGCGCGAATTGCGTTGCGTCAATCCGGGAAGGTTGGCGGGATCACGCGGAACGCGCGAAGCAAAGCATCACGTTGTTGGCGGGCATACCGACCGACGCGCGAAGCTGCAGGCCCGCATCGGTCAACCGGGCCGTAACCTCTGCAAGGTCCTTGTAGCCGATGGCCGGGTCTTGCGCCTGCAGGCTAGCGTGAAATGTCGCATCGCCGGGGCTGGTCGGTAAGCCGTCGCGTAGAAACGGGCCGTAAATCAGTGCAACACCACCGACCCGCAATGCTGCTGCAATTTCTGATAGAAGAATATCCGCCGCAGCCCCTGAGATCAGGTGCAGCAGGTTGGTCAGCACGATCAGGTCAAAGCTGTCTTCACGGGCGGACCAGCGCGGCGCGCAGGCATCAAGCGGGCGGGGCGCAAGAATGTTGGCCGCGCCGCTTGCGGCCACCCATGCCGCGATCGAGGCAAGCCGCGCATCATCCACATCGGTCGGTTGCCATGTCAGCCCCGGCGTTGCGGGCGCAAAAGCGATCACGTGTTCGCCGGTGCCCGACGCGATTTCCAGCGCGCGGCCGGTGACGGGGGCATGCTGCATCACGACCGACAGGATGGCGTCGCGGTTGCGCAGCGCCGCGGGCGCAGACATCCGCGCATCGTCGGGGGCGCGGTCTGGCGCATCCGGCAAGGTCAGGGGGCGTGTCACGCGACGAACCGGGCGGGCGACAGGGCCGCGACGGTCGCCGCATCCAGCACAGGCGCACGCCCGGCGACAAGATCGGCCACCAGTTGGCTTGCGGCGGGCGCCGTCTGAAACCCATACCCGCCCTGCCCCGCAACCCAGATAAAATCGGCCGCGTCGCTAGCACGCCCCAGAACGAGACATCGGTCGGGCGAAAACGTGCGCAACCCGGCCCACGTGCTGGTGACGCGCGTGACCTCGGTGGTGACAAAGGGTTGATACCGGGCGATCCCTTCCGCCAGCACCATGTCATCGGCCCACGCGTCATGCGGTTCGGCCGGGTCTTCCTCGGCAGGGGAAATCAGCCATGCGCCGGCATCGGGTTTGGCATACCATGCCTCGCCGGCGCCAATCAGCATCGGCCATGTTGTCACGTCATGGCCACCGGGGGCGGGCACACGCGCCATCGACCGGCGGAGCGGCGTAAGACCCAGCGGCCTGACGCCCGCCATTGTCGCAATCACATCGGCCCACGCACCCGCTGCATTCACCAGCGTGCCGGTGGTAAAGACCTCGGCACCTGCGGTGACTTGCCAGTGCGGCCCGTCGCGCGTGATGTCGGTGACGGCGGCACCGGTCCGCACCGTGCCCCCGTTGCCGCGCATCTCGGTCACGAAATTCTGGATCATGCGATCCGTGTCCAGATCCCATGCGCTTTCGTGATGGGCAGCATGGGCCACATGATCGGGGTTCAAGATGGGCACCATGGCGCGGGCGTCATCCACGCTGAGCCTGTCGAGGCCCATGGTGGCCACGTCATGGGCAAAGGTATCGGCCTGATCCGCCGCCGCCAAAATCATCAGGCCGCGCGGGCTGAGCACGCCGCCATGCGCCGTATGGTGATACGCAGCCGACGCCTTGTTCAACGCGACGGTGACCGGGTGGCCGTAATTCGCCTCGAACAGGGCCGCCGAGCGGCCAGAGGCGTGATAGGCCAGCGCGCTTTCCGCCTCCAACAGCAGTGTGCTGCCCAGATGGCTGAGCCGCGCCGCGGTTGATGTGCCAGCGATACCGCCGCCGATAATGATGAAATCATGATGCATTCCGTCACGCTAGGGCCGCGCCGATGGTCATGCAAGGCCATCATTGGCGCGGCCCCGACGGGCAGTAAGGCGGACGCGGGCAGCACCCCGGCAACAGCGCGACGGGCCCTGACCCCGGTGTGGCCCGGGGACCGATCAGGCGGGGCGCAGGCTTAGGCGACCTTGTCCAATCCCCGGCCTTTCAGCAGAGCATCGACCCCCGGCATCCGACCACGGAATGCGGTGTAAAGGGTGTCTGCCTCCTGACTGCCTCCGGCGGACAAGATGAAGGTTTCCAGCTTTTTCGCGGTTTCCGCATCGAACGCGCCGCCGGCCTCTTCGAAGGCCGCGAATGCGTCGGCATCCATTACCTCGGACCACATATAGCTGTAATACCCGCTGGAATATCCGTCGCCCGAAAACACATGGGCGAAATGCGGGGTGGCGTGGCGCATGCGGATGGCGTTTGGCATGCCGATACGGGCCAGTGTCTGAGCCTGCGCCGCCATTGGATCGGACGGCGCGGCGCCATCGTGGAAATCCAGATCAACCAGCGCCGAGGACACGTATTCCACCGTCTGAAAGCCCATGTCATAGGTTTGGGCCGCCAACAGCCGATCCAGAAGCGCCTTGGGCATCGCCGCACCGGTTTCCGCATGTCGGGCGTGTTTTTGCAGCACCTCGGGCACCTCGAGCCAGTGTTCATACAACTGGCTGGGCAGTTCCACGAAATCGCGCGCCACGGATGTGCCGCTGATGGAATCGTAGGTCACATCGCTGAGCATCTGATGCAGCGCGTGGCCAAACTCGTGAAACAAGGTGCGCGCATCGTCATAAGACAGCAACGCGGGCGAGCCTTTGGCAAAGTTGCAGACGTTCACAACGATGGGGCGCACATCGCCACCCAGTTTCTTCTGAGACCGCATGGCCGAACACCACGCACCTGACCGTTTTGACCCGCGCGCGAAATAGTCACCGATGAAAACGGCCACATGCGCTCCGTCGCGTGTCACCTCCCATGCGCGGGCATCAGGGTGATAAAGATCCACCGCAAGCGGCGCAAACTCCAACCCGAACAAGCGATTGGCGCAGTCAAAGGCGGCGTCGATCATGGCGTCCAGTTGCAGGTAGGGCTTCAACTCGGCCTCATCCAGATCATGCAGGGCCTTGCGGCGCTTCTCGGAATAATAGCGCCAGTCCCAAGGCTGCAGATCGCCGTTGATGCCGTCGGCGCGCATCATCGCGGTCAGGGCGTCGGCATCGGCCATGGCCTGCGCCTTGGC
>Ga0075467_10001454_pt1 | contig 19596 bp, 21 predicted proteins | sample DEB08_DNA_9_FD_75067 | JGI IMG/M metagenome (GOLD analysis project Ga0075467, IMG submission 75067) | Aqueous microbial communities from the Delaware River and Bay under freshwater to marine salinity gradient to study organic matter... | ecosystem: Environmental > Aquatic > Marine > Coastal ... | reverse complement strand
TGGTTGATTTTTTCTGATCTGCCCAACGGGATGGCGGCCGTCGGTATCTGCATCACGGTCGGTGCCGGGCTTTACATTATCATTCGCGAACAACGGCTTTCAAAGCAATCGGCAGATGCGCCCGCGGCAGTGTAACAAGGATCGGCGCATCCGTTTGGATCGTCACGCCACCTCCGGTTGCCGCATTTGACGGGCTGGTGAAGCCTGTCATCGTCATCAGAGTTTGCGTGAACGGCCATACCACGCCGTCCAGGCTGACGGTTGCCGGGGCAACTGGCATCAATGAAACACGCGTACCTTCCGGTAACTCCAGTACGCTTTGGCCGATGGGCGCCAAAAAGCTTACATCATCACAGTCAGTCAAAATAACCGGCTTGTCGGAATAGCGCATCATAACGCTTAGCACCGACAGGATATGATCCATCCGCCCGCCGGTAAAACCAAGCGCAATTATGGCAGGTGCGGCCACGCGGGTCAGCGCCTTTTCAAAATCGGTGGTCGATTGTTCCTCAATTTGGCACAGTAGATCAACAAATGTGTCACGTGCTGTCTGCGACAAACTATCCAAATCGCCAATAACCGCAATTGGTGCTATACTAGCCTTAAGCAACGCATCAGCACCGGAATCAACCGCAACGAAACCCGTAACGTGCTGGTATATATCATTTATTTCTAAAAATGTTGCAGACACACCGCCGACGAAGCAGACTGGTCTCGATGTTGAAACAATGGTTTCGCTAGACACAGATTGCACCTCAATTCACAAACATTCCCTAAAAGGGCCATAAAATGATCTCGAATGTCGTGTGTGTTAAGATCAACCAAGAACTTCAAAATTGTCCAGCGGGTGGCCGCTGATAACTTAGAAAGCTGTAGCGCATGAGCGAGAATAATAAAATCCTGGATGTTACCTACGGACATTTTTCTTGCCGGTTGGAAGGGTTCGACGACGCTGTTGAGACAATGAAAATAGTCGTCGGCTATTTTCATGAACTGGCGGGCAACAAGCTGTTTACGGATGAAAACTTCGTTGTTCCTGATATCGAAACACTGACGCGCCTCGCAGCAGAGCAGTCAGACGCCAGAATTGCAATCGAAGCCGAAGAAAACCGCGTAACTCTGCGTGTCATGGACGACGAAGAAATTGCGCGCGCGCCAGAAGAATCAGATGAAATCAATGAGCCGCTGCCGGAAGCATCGTTAGATTTCGCTGCGGAAATAGAAGACGATTCCGAAGGCTGTTCGATCGAAACGATCGAGGAAGATGTTGCCGAATTCGAAGCCGACGATGAACTACAGAACGTACACGAAGACGCAGCAAGTGAAGCTTATGACGACGACGAAGTAAGCGCGCCGGCCGACGTGGAAGAGAACGTATTCGCCAAATCGTCAAAGCCGACCGACTATGAGACTAGCGTCGCTGAAAAACTCCAGCGGATCCGTGCAGTTGTTGGCCGCGGTGGCCAACCGGCACGTGACGACACCTATGTCGAAGATTTGACAGAAGCCGAACCGAACAACGCGCCGAAATCGGTCAACCCGCTCGCGCAGCGCTTGGCAGAGCTTGCGAAACGCAATTCCGAATTGATGAACGCCGACAAGCTACGTCAAGCGGCTGAGGCTGAGGCTGAGGCTGAGGCTGAGGCTGAGGCTGAGGAAATTACGCCTTTGTCTCTGACAGATGAAGATGACTCTGACGACCTTCCTGAAGAAATCATCGCGGATGAGACAACCCCAACGCCTTTGGTGCTGCATTCACAAGAGGAAGACGACGTTGCAGATGACGTGTCGACTGACGAAGTTGCAGCCGAATCTGATACGGCGGACGATGAGGATGAAGTCGACTTTGACGACGATGACAGCGATGATGACATCGTTGATAGCGCAGATGACGTTGCAAACGACGAAGTGGACGTGGAGGAAAGTGCTGCTCCGGCTGATAAGGCCACATCAAAGCAGCCTGAACGCGACAACCAGCCGCTTCTTTTGACAACACGTCACCGCCCATCAATTAGCTCTATTCCAGATGATGGTGACGATTTCGACCTGCAAGAAGAAGTCGCCAAGATCGAACGCGAGATTGCATCGCGCCCCGGCAACGAATTGGCCCGCCACGGTCTACCCCGTAGCGTCGAAGATGCGATGAGCCGGATCATGACAAAGACGGATCTACAGCTTGATCTGCAAGAAACCCGCGATGGCCGCGATGCGATTGCACAGCTCAAAGCTGCCGTCGCTGCAACCGAAGCGGCCCGTCAACTGGGCGATTCGGGCGCAAAATCCCGCGATGTAAGTGCCTTGTTCCGCGATGATCTAGGCGCACTTGAAGGAACCGAGAATTCTGACGGGACGGCACTGCCACCCCTTAAACTGGTTGAACCCCTCAAGCCCGACGAAACCGACGAAGGCTCAAGCAGCAGTTTGCGCGAGGTCGCACCGCTGACCGAAGCCGCTGCCCGCCTGCGCGGAATCGCAGCATCATCGAAAGCCCGGTCAGCCGAGGCAAAAGTTCTGACCTTCGCAGACTTCGCCCAGCAACATGGCGCCACAGATCTGGTCGACAAACTTGAAGCTGCTGCCGCGTACCTCGCATATGTAGAAGGCGAGAGTGATTTTTCGCGCCCGCAGCTTATGAAAGTCGTGCAGTCCGCTACAGAGGCAGAAGTAACACGCGAGGACGGCCTGCGCTGTTTCGGACGGTTGCTGCGTCAGTCGCGGATAGTCAAGCTGAACAACGGACGCTTCCAACTCGCTGACAACACGCGCTTTCGTCCCAGCGGGAACAAAGCCGCGCAAGGTTAATCGCGACGTAAGCTAGAACAAGAAATGGCGGAGCATTGCTCCGCCATTCTTTTTATTGCTGCCTCTGGTCGGGGTCTTCTTGGCCAATCCCCTTGAAGATCCATTTCAGTGGAAACGCCCAACCGATTCCCAACAGGACGTAGAGAAAAAGCTCGATCGCGATCGGAAACCGCGATGCTTGGCTCATGATCGTGACGGCCACGACAATGTAGACCGGAAGTCCCACCACCAGCACAAAAAGTGCAAGCCGTTTGCGTGTTTTAAAAGTCATCTATCCTCAATCCGCGAAAGGGTCGGTTACCAGAATGGTGTCTTCTCTTTCAGGTGAGGTGGAAACTAGAGCGACGGGGCAGTCAATCAACTCTTCGATGCGACGTACGTATTTGATCGCTTGTGCAGGCAGATCCGCCCACGAACGCGCGCCTTCAGTCGATTCCGACCACCCATCGATTTCTTCGTAGATTGGCTTGCAGCGGGCCTGCTGGTCGGCTGCTGTTGGCAAATAGTCCAACGTCGTGCCGTCCAGATCATAACCTACGCAGATTTTCAGAGTCTCAAATCCGTCTAGCACGTCCAGCTTTGTCAGCGAAATGCCGGTTACACCGGATGTCGCACAGGTCTGACGCACCAAAGCCGCATCAAACCAACCGCAACGGCGCTTACGCCCTGTTACTGTGCCGAATTCGTGTCCTCTGGTTCCAAGACGGTTGCCGTCTTCATCGTGCAACTCAGTCGGGAACGGCCCTTCGCCAACGCGCGTGGTGTAGGCCTTTACGATACCCAGCACATAATCGATGGCATTTGGGCCAAGGCCCACGCCAGTCGCCGCCTGCCCTGCGATCACATTGGAAGAGGTCACAAATGGGTACGTGCCGAAATCAATATCAAGCAATGCGCCTTGTGCGCCTTCAAACAGTATCCGCTTACCGGCTTTGCGCTTTTCGTTCAGCACTTTCCAAACTGGGGCAGCATAGGGCAAAATCTCGCCAGCAATTTCCTTGAGCTGCGCAACCAAGGCATCACGGTCAACAGGTTCAATCCCCAAACCGCGGCGCAGCGGGTCATGGTGTTGCAAGGCGCGGTCAACGCGCGCCTCCAACGTGGCAGCATCCGCCAAATCAGCAACTCGAACAGAACGGCGACCGACTTTGTCCTCGTAGGCCGGACCAATTCCGCGACCAGTGGTGCCAATTTTGGTACCTTTGCTAGAAGCTTCTTCACGGGCCCGATCCAGTTCGCCGTGAATTGGAAGAATCAGTGGTGTATTCTCGGCGATCATCAATGTCTCTGGCGTGATCTCGACGCCTTGCTTGCGGATCGACGCGATCTCTTTGACTAGATGCCACGGGTCCAACACGACACCGTTGCCAATGACCGAAAGCTTGCCACCACGCACCACACCCGAAGGCAGCGCGTTCAGTTTAAAGACTTCACCGTCGATAACCAACGTATGGCCGGCATTGTGCCCCCCTTGAAAGCGCGCGATCACATCGGCCCGTTCCGAGAGCCAATCAACGATCTTGCCTTTGCCTTCATCGCCCCACTGGGCACCGACGACCACTACATTTGCCATAAGTATGTATTCCTTTGCAGACTGCGTTTCCCCTATATCGCTGCCCCCCGCTGTGGGAAACCGCAAATTTGCCCTATCGTCAGACTAGACACCCCCGCCTGCCGCCTGCATTGTCAAAACTCAGAAAAGAAGTGAGGCATATCATGGGTTTCGTCATTCGTTGGATATTTGCATTCGTGCTTTTGAGCGCGACATATAATCCGACCGATTGGAATTATGTGCGCTGGAGCATGGCAAACGCAGAGACAAGCCTGTCGGTGACCGTGCTTTTAGGCCTGATCTTATTTGTGGGTTACATCATTTATCTACGCGCAACCCTGCGGTCGATCGGCATTTTCGGGATGATCCTGATCTTGGCCGTCGTGGGCACTCTGCTATGGGTTCTATTCGATCAGGGTTTCATCAGTCTGGACAATCCAACCGTGAATACTTGGATAGGAATTGTTGCGCTTTCGATCGTTTTGGCAGTGGGGCTGTCTTGGTCAATTGTACGCCGTCGCCTGACAGGGCAGACCGATGTGGATGATATCGACGAATAACCGGCGCTATTAACGGGTTTGGGGGGTTGCGGGATGGCGTTGCAGCTTTTAGATACCGCTTGTTCGCGCACGCCCCGAAAGGCCCCTTTATGGAAAACGTCGTCCTCATTGTTCACCTGATTCTGGCACTTAGCTTGATCGGTACTGTGCTTTTGCAGCGCTCTGAGGGTGGTGGTCTTGGCATGGGCGGCGGCGGCGGCGGTGCCACGGGTGGCCGCCCAGCCCCAACAGCAATGAGCAAGTTCACTTGGATCCTGGCTGTTGCTTTTATCTGCACATCCATTGCGCTGACGCTTATTTCAGCAAGCAATTCAGCAGGGTCGTCGGTAGCAGACCGCTTTAACCCATCCGCAGCCGATGGTGTCGAAGTGCCTGATCTGGGTGACAGCTTGCTGCCCCCTTCATCTGCTGATGCGCCACTGGTGCCTGCAGGCGAGTAAACACAAGCGGTTGCAGTGCAGACACGCACTGCAACATGATCTTGGGTCAAAGCTTGCCAATCGGGTGCGAATCCGGTAAAGCTTAAACCCCGTGATGATGCGAATTTTCGGGTTCGTTTTCCCACTTATTTTGTACGTCTTCACGGGAGATTCCTACCAATGGCACGCTATATTTTTATCACCGGCGGTGTTGTGTCTTCGCTTGGCAAAGGCCTTGCCTCGGCGGCATTAGGGGCTTTGCTGCAGGCACGTGGATATTCAGTGCGCCTGCGTAAACTTGATCCTTACCTGAACGTTGATCCTGGTACGATGTCGCCTTTCGAACACGGCGAAGTGTTTGTCACAGATGACGGCGCAGAGACTGATCTCGACCTTGGTCATTACGAGCGCTTCACTGGTGTCCCTGCTCGCAAGACAGATTCGGTGAGTTCCGGTCGCATCTATTCCAACGTCTTGGAAAAGGAACGGCGCGGCGATTATCTGGGCAAGACCATTCAGGTCGTCCCGCATGTGACCAACGAGATCAAAGAATTTCTCGCCATTGGCGAAGACGAAGTTGATTTTATGTTGTGCGAAATTGGCGGCACCGTGGGGGACATCGAAGGTCTGCCTTTCTTCGAAGCGATCCGCCAGTTCGCCCACGACAAGGCACGCGGCCAATGTATCTTTATGCACCTGACCTTGCTGCCCTATCTGGCCGCGTCGGGTGAACTCAAGACAAAGCCCACGCAACACTCGGTCAAAGAACTGCAATCAATCGGTATCGCGCCTGACATCCTTGTTTGCCGTTCCGAACATCCGATCCCTGAAAAGGAACGCGAGAAAATCGCGTTGTTCTGTAATGTGCGCAAGCAGTGCGTCGTGGCCGCTTATGATCTCAAATCAATTTACGAAGCCCCGCTCGCTTATCATGATCAGGGCTTGGACCAAGCCGTGCTTGATGCATTTGATATTTCACCTGCACCTGCGCCAAAGCTCGATATGTGGCACGACGTTTATGACCGTATCCACAATCCCGAAGGATCGGTCAAAGTGGCGATCGTCGGCAAGTACACGCAGCTAGAGGATGCCTATAAATCTATTGCAGAGGCGCTGACCCACGGCGGCATGGCCAACCGAGTAAAGGTTAAGATCGAATGGGTCGATGCCGAGCTTTTCGACAATGAAGACGCAACTCCATACCTAGAGGGGTTTCATGCGATCCTTGTTCCCGGTGGTTTTGGTGAACGCGGCACCGAAGGCAAGATTAAAGCAGCGCAATTCGCACGCGAGAAGAAAATCCCGTATCTCGGAATCTGTCTTGGAATGCAAATGGCCGTGATCGAAGCCGCGCGCAATGTGGCTGGCTTGGACAAAGCTGGATCCGAGGAATTTGACCACGAATCTGGCAAAAAGCGTTTTGAACCTGTGGTTTACCACCTCAAGGAATGGGTGCAAGGCAATCACAAAGTCGCACGCAAGACCGACGATGACAAAGGCGGAACCATGCGTTTGGGTGCCTATGACGCAACGCTTGTTGAAGGCACAAACGTCTCGCGCATCTATGGCACTACAAGCATTGAAGAACGCCACCGTCACCGCTACGAGGTCGATATAAAGTATCGCGATGTACTTGAAAGAGCAGGCCTGCAGTTCTCTGGCATGTCACCCGATGGCAAGCTGCCAGAGATCGTAGAATGGAAAGATCACCCGTGGTTTATCGGTGTGCAATTCCATCCTGAGTTGAAGTCAAAACCATTCGCCCCGCACCCGCTATTTGCGGACTTTGTGCGGGCGGCGGTCGAAACCTCGCGATTGGTATAAACCTTAGAAGTTAAAGGTAATCTTACGGGTCAGCACAATCTGTGTGCTGAGTTGCTCGTCTGATTCTGAAATGGGGCTGTCAGCAGCATCGCCGCGCAGCCTGTCATATGTGATCGTGCCGATCACCTGCCAGTTGTCACTCACATCATAGATCGCTTCGATTTCTGCGCCTGAACTGATCATGCCGCTACCGGCTTCAAATTGATCAAAAACTCCATTTGCTAGGCTTTCGTCCCCAGTCACGCCAAAATAGGTATTTGCGTAAGTGTCATCACCCCAGAGAAACCGTGGTCCGATTGACATACGCAATTTTTCTGTTGGTCGGTAAATCATATCGCCACCGATCTCTGACACGAAAGATTCGTGGCCCACTGCGCCATAACGCAGGCTGGCGAAAAGCTCGTAATATTGTGCTGAATACTTGACGCTGCCGCCCAGTTCCAGCGCAGGGTCAACATCTTCAAGACCTGCAAGTTCTTCGTAATCGTCCGCATCGCGTCCGCTGATGTAGCGCAACGATCCACCAAATCCGAGGCCTGATGCCTCGCCCATCTCACGTGACAACGGGCCAATTTTCACTGTTTCAAGCGAGAACTTGAAACCAACGCCCGCGTCCTGATCTGCATCGCCAAAATAGCTTGGCCCAAAATTAGGACCTAGTCCCAACCGAAAAGAGACCTCGTTCTGCCCGTCTTGTGCAACTGCCATAGCGGGTGCTGCGACCAAAGCTGCGGCTGTTAGGATGCGTGAAAACATGAGTTGACCTTTCTGTGCGATACATTTGAAATAGCACAGCTTACTTTCCAAGCAACCCCGCAATAGACAGTATGGCCGCACTGCGCTAAGCCGCACCATCACACCATAGGGTTAAAGCATGCTTTCTTATCAACACATCTACCACGCCGGAAATCTGGCGGATGTGCATAAACACAGCATGTTGGCATGGGTGCTGGACTATATGACCCGTAAGGACAAACCCCTGTCTTATATGGAAACGCACGCCGGACGCGGGCTGTATGATTTGACCGATGCGGCGGCGATCAAAACCGGTGAAGCGGCCCAAGGTATTGCGCGGGCTGCCGATTGGTTTGCCCCCGATCATCCGTATTCACAAGTACGTGCGCGTTTCCGCGCCAAGCATGGCGCAAACGCCTATCCCGGTTCTCCTGCTGTTGCCGCCGAAAGCATTCGGCCGATGGACAACATTTATCTATCCGAATTGCACCCGCAGGAATTCGCGGCACTCCAGACGAACATGGCCGCCTATGGCGGTGTTTTCAAACAGATGGACGGCTGGGACATGGCCCTTTCGATGTGCCCGCCGGAAACGCGCCGCGGGTTGCTTTTGATTGATCCGTCCTATGAAATCAAAACCGATTACGAGACGATCCCCAAGACGATCAGTAAAATTCATCGCAAATGGGGGGTCGGCGTGATCATGCTTTGGTATCCGATCCTGACCGACGGCCCCCATAAACCCATGGTGCGTGCCCTGCAATCTGCCCTGCCAGAGGCCGTCACCCACGAGGTCAGCTTTCCCCCTGCCCGCGCTGGTCACCGCATGATCGGATCGGGGCTTTTTGTCGTCAACGCACCCTACGGCTTTGAAGAGGAAGCCACGCGGCTTTCTGCCCTCTTCCAAGCCAAGCTGCGTCACACTATGTAAGCAATATGTTTACTGATCTGATCCGGCGGATGACCGCACCCGAACCGAAAACCCTTCCTGACCCTGATGCGCGACTGGCGCTTGGGGCGATCCTTGTGCGACTTGCGCGAACCGACGGCGACTATTCAGCCGAAGAAGTGGCCCAAATCGATCAACTGCTGATGCGCCGCTATGCATTAACACTGTCGGATGCGCAGGCCCTGCGCGACCAAAGCGAAACGCTTGAGGCCGAAGCCCCTGACACTGTCCGCTTTACCCGCGCTATCAAAGATGCGGTATCATACGACGACCGCGTTGGCGTCATCGAGGCGATGTGGTCTGTGGTTCTAGCCGACGGCGTCCGCGATCATGAAGAAGACAGCATGATGCGTATGGCCGTTTCGTTGCTGGGTGTATCGGACCAAGACAGTCACCGCGCCAGACTGAAGGTCAGCGCTGGATGATCGCAAGTCTGCCAATGTATGCGCGCGCTTCAAACAGGGCCGCGCATGAAACCCTGTGGGGTTTGATCCGCGACGGGTTGCGTGCGCAGGGCATTTCGGCGCCAGACGCGCTGGACCACACCGTCGACCATATGGAAAGCTGGGGACACCCCGATCTGGTCCTCGGCCAGATTTGCAATCTGCCACTGCGGTCCATGTTTATGGACAAGGTGACTGTCATCGGCGCGAGCGACTATGGTTTAGACGGGTGTGCGCCCGGCTACTACCGCAGCGCATTTATTGTGCGAGGCGATGCCCAGGCCAACCACCCGTTGGACATGATCGATTCCCGTTTTGTTTGTAACGAACCGCTTTCGCAATCGGGCTATGGTGCAGCGCAGCTTTGGGCGCTGGCCCATGGCAAGCAGTTCCGGCCTAGTGCGACGACAGGCAGCCACCGCGCCAGCATTTCCGCTGTCGCCGAAGGCCACGGCGATATTGCCGCAATCGACGCGCAAACTTGGCGAATTGAATGCGGTGAAACCCGTCAGACGGATGCACTAAAGGTGATCGGGCATACTGCTGCCACACCCGGAATGACGTTCATCACCCGCAAGGGGCAGAATCCTCGGCCGTATTTCGACGCAATTGCAGCAGCAATTGACAAACTTCCGACCGAAGCCGCACAAGTCTTGGGGCTTAAGGGGATCGTCGCCCTTGGCGCAAATGCCTATGATTTGCCGTTTCCGCCTGAACTTGCGGCAATTGTCATCTAACGTTGGGTCAAGCTGCCCACAATCATTGCAAAAGCCCTTGAAATAAGCCTTACTCGTCCTTGGACAAATCAAAGTGCTGACTGTGATAAACGCTGCCCCCGTAATAGAAATTCGAAATCTCCACAAAGCCTATGGCGCACTCGAGGTCCTCAAGGGCGTCGATATCGTGGCACCTGCAGGCCATGTGGTATCGCTGATCGGCTCTTCTGGGTCTGGGAAATCTACGCTTCTGCGCTGCGCGAACCTGCTTGAAGACAGCCAGCAAGGCGATGTGATTTTCTGCGGTGAACCCGTGATCTGGAAAGGCAGCGGTTTGAACCGGCGGCCCGGTGATCACGCGCAAATGATTCGCATACGCACGAACCTTTCGATGGTGTTCCAGCAGTTTAATCTGTGGGCGCACATGACAATTCTGCAAAACGTGATGGAAGCACCGCTAACGGTTCTCAAACGTGACCGTGAAGAGGTCGAAACATCAGCGCGCAAATACCTAGATAAGGTTGGCATCGGCGACAAATGCGATGCCTACCCCGCCCAGCTTTCGGGCGGACAACAACAACGCGCCGCGATTGCGCGCGCGCTTTGTATGGAACCCAAGGCATTGCTGTTTGACGAACCAACCAGCGCTTTGGACCCAGAACTTGAACAGGAAGTCGTCAAAGTCATAAAAGACTTGGCTGCCGAAGGGCGAACGATGATTATCGTGACCCATGACATGCGACTTGCCGCTGATGTCAGCGATCACGTTGTGTTCCTGCACCAAGGAAAAATCGAAGAGCAAGGTCCACCTGCCGCGCTGTTCGGTCACCCTAAGACTGATCGGTTACGGGGATTTCTATCCGCGACGGTCGCATAAAACTCATCTAATCGGGAGAAAACAGATGAAAAACCTAATCCTAACAACAGCCGCACTTGCCATGGCAGGAAGCTTTGCAATGGCTGATGCGCACTCTGTTGTGCGTCTTGGCACCGAAGGCGCCTATGCCCCTTACAACTTTATCAACGACGCCGGCGAAGTCGACGGTTTCGAGCGTGAATTGGGCGACGAGCTTTGCTTGCGCGCGGAATTGACGTGTGAATGGGTCACAAACGAATGGGACAGCATTATACCCAACCTCGTGTCCGGCAACTACGATGCGATCATCGCTGGCATGTCCATCACCGACGAGCGTAAAGAAGTCATCGACTTTTCAGAAGCTTACACACAGCCAGATCCATCTGCTTTCCTTGCGATGGGCGATGTAGACCTGAGCACTGCAGTGATCGCAGCACAGTCCAGCACGATCCAGGCCAGCTACGTGACCGGCATGGCCGGCGCGACACTGCTTGAATTTGCGTCACCAGACGAAACAATCGCAGCTGTCAAAGCAGGCGAAGCTGACGCCGTTCTGGCCGACAAAGCGTTCCTTGAGCCAATCGCAATGTCCGACGCTGAAATGTCCTTTATCGGTGATGACGTGTTGATCGGTGGCGGTATCGGCCTTGGCGTGCGCCAGTCCGACACAGAACTACGCGACAAGTTCACAGCTGCCATCCAGTCTATGAAGGCTGACGGCACATTGAACGAGCTGATCGTAAAGTGGCTGCCAGGTTCGGCAACATTCTAATCTAAAGTTGCGCCCCGACTTCCCAGTTGGGGCGCATCATTTCCAATCAACTTGCTCAATGAAATCATGTCAGCCCTAACCGCTAGGCACCCACATTTTTAGTTATTGCACCGATCCCGCCACCCTTGAAGGGTTCCAATGGCTTAGCTGCTACCTGACAACAGGCAAGCACATGTCGATGTATTGGGCGTTTGGGACGGTTCTATTGTTGCTTGCGATTACGGCCCCTACCGCACTCGCCTTTGGCTTTGCGGGCGCTTCTGCGGCTCGAAGCGGGATCGCACCCCTGCGGTGGTTCGGGAAAACCTACATATCCGTTGTACGTGGCATTCCTGACATCGCGTTCTTTTTGTTCTTCGTCATCGCCCTTGACCAAGGGTTCGAATACATCCGTCACAAGATAAAATGCCCCGATTGGCCAGATGCAGTCCGCCAAGGCAATGACTTTGTTGTTTGTACTGCTGCCAAACTCCCCTTGGGAAATGCCCCGCAATGGGTCCATGAGACCTATGGCTTTATGTTGGCGGTCCTGACATTTGCTATTGTTTTTGGGGCTTTCGCTGCCAACGTTTTGTTTGGCGCAATGCGCGCAGTCCCCAAAGGCCAACTCGAAACAGCGGAAGCTTACGGCATGAACCGCCGCCAAACTTTTTGGCGCGTGCTGGTGCCTCAGATGTGGGTCTTTGCTCTGCCGGGGCTGTCGAACCTCTGGATGGTATTGATAAAAGCCACGCCGTTGCTGTTTCTCTTGGGCGTTGAAGATATCGTTTACTGGGCGCGGGAGCTTGGTGGGGCAAAGCAACCACAGTTCACCGAGTATCCGCACGCTGACTGGCGGATTTGGTACTTTGGTGCGTTGCTGGTGTTCTACCTGTGCTTCACCAAGGTTTCCGAAGTCGTGCTAGACCGGATTATGGCGCGCTTGACCCACGGCCAAGCCACCTCTGCGGGCGAAGCACAGCGAAAGGCAACGACATGAGTTGCTGGGAAACCATCGCCGATTACGCGTTGCGCAGCCAAGGCATTGGCGAAAGGCTGCTGCCACGCAGTGATTTTACGCTCTGCCAACAGTTCACGCTGATTGGCTCTGGCATGATCTGGAATATCTATTTTGGGGTCTTCGCCCTCTGCGCGGGCTTTTTTCTGGCCACCGCTGTCGCATTGGGCAAAGCAGCCCGTAACCCTTGGATCCGCAAACCCGCAGAATGGTTTATCTTTGTCTTTCGCGGATCGCCGCTATTCATCCAATTTTTCTTTGCTTACTTTCTTTTTCTCAGCCTCAAGGGCGCCTACCCTTTCTTTAGCCCGCTGACCTCTGCTTGGGCGGGCGCGTTAGTGGTGCTGTTCCTGAATACTTCCGCTTACACTGGCGAAATTTTCTATGGCGCGCTGCAGTCTATACCCAAAGGCGATACTGAAGCTGCAGACGCTTACGGTTTGTCCGGCTGGGCGCGGTTCCGCCGCGTGATATGGCCGACAATGCTGCGCCTTGCTTGGCCTGCTTACACAAATGAAGCGATCTTTTTGTTCCACGCTACGACGCTTGTTTTTTTCTCTGGCTTTCCGGCGACGCAACAACGCGGTGACGCGCTTTATTATGCGAATTACTTTGCAGACAAGACGTTCAACCCCTTCGTTCCTTACCCGATCCTTGCGGGATATTTCATCTTACTGACACTGGTTGTGATTGGCATCTTTGGTCTGGTGAATGCGCGCTTAAACCGGCACCTTCCTCAGGATTTGCGCAAGTCGATCAAAGTGAGGCCACAGATCATCAGATGAGCTGGCTCGACGATCATCCGGAGATCCGCAATTTACGTTGCGGAGCGGCTGACCTGAACGGTCAAGCGCGCGGTAAACGCGTCCCCCGCCGCTTTGCTGAAAAGCTAGAAAAGGAAGGTACACGCTTTCCGCTGTCCGTGCTGAATCTTGATATCTGGGGTGAAGATATCGATGACAGCCCAATGGTCTTTGACACTGGCGATGCCGATGGTTTGTTGCTGCCCACAGAGCGGGGCTATGTCCCAATGCCTTGGCTGCGCACCCCTTCAGCTATCTTGCCGCTTTGGGCCTATCATGACGACGGAACGGCTTTTACTGGCGATCCACGTCATGCGTTGGCCCGTGTTCTTGACCGATATAAACAGCGTGGTCTGACGCCAGTTGTTGCGACGGAAATGGAGTTTTACCTTGTCGACGACAGTGGCAAGGAAATTCAGCAACCAAAGTCTCCGCGTTCTGGTAAACGCCGCGCGGGCGCAGAGTTCCTTTCACTACGCGCTATTGATACTTTCGATGAGTTCTTCAACGAGCTTTACGAGGCTTGCGACGCGATGGACATCCCCGCCGAAGCCGCGATTTCAGAAGCCGGTATCGGACAGTTCGAAGTAAACCTTGAACATGTTCCTGACGCGCTTAAGGCGGCCGACGATGCATGGCTTTTCAAAATGTTGGTCCGTGGCCTAGCACGCAATCACGGAATGGCCGCCAGCTTTATGGCAAAGCCCTATGATGATTACCCGGGCAATGGCCTTCATACTCATTTCTCGATCCTTGATAAGAACGGCGACAACGTCTTCAACAACGGGACGCATGAAGGCAGTGCCCTGCTGCAAAATGCTATCGCGGGTTGTCTTGCTGGTATTCCTGATTTGACGCTGATCTTTGCCCCCCACGGGAACAGCTATGAACGTCTGGTGCCCGGTGCGCATGCGCCAACCAGCATCTGTTGGGCCTATGATAATCGCACCGCTTCGGTACGCGTCCCCGGCGGTAGCTATGCCGCGCGTCGGATTGAACACCGGCTCGCCGGAGGTGACGTAAACCCATATCTGTTCCTCGCAGCGGTGCTGGGCTCTGCTCTGGTCGGGATCGAGGATACATTAACACCACCTGCCCCGATCACAGGAAACGCATACGAACAAGAGTTGCCGCAAGTCCCAAGGACGTGGGACGACGCGATCAATGCATTCGAAAATAGCAAATTGGCAAGCCGGATTTTCGATCCCCAATTGGTCGATAATTTGATCCGCACAAAACGACAAGAAATGTTGCACTTTGATGAGATGACCCCCGAAGAGCAACTCGACCACTATCTCGACCTTGTGTAAGCTGGGTCCAAGACCCAAATAACTTCAATGAGAAAAACAATGAAAATCGGTATTTTACAAACCGGACACGCCCATGAGGCGCTTCTGCCAACGACGGGTGATATTGGTCCGCACTTCGAGCGTATGCTGGATGGTTTCGGCTTTACCTTTGCGATCTACAGCGTTGTCGATATGGAATTTCCGAGTGCAATCACGGATTGCGACGGCTGGATTATCACGGGCTCTAAGCATGGGGCATATGACGACGAACCGTTTATTCAACCGCTTGAAAACTTCATCCGCGACGTCTACGCGGCAGATATCCCGCTGGTCGGCGTTTGTTTTGGACACCAGGTAATCGCGCAGGCACTTGGCGGCAAAGTCGAGAAGTTCAAAGAAGGTTGGGCCGTCGGCAACACACACTATGACTGGAACGGCGAAACAATCGCGCTGAATGCTTGGCATCAGGATCAAGTGGTGGAACGCCCCGCAGACGCAACAGTCGTTGCAAGCAATGCATTTTGTGAAAACGCGGCCTTGGTTTATGGAAAGCGGGCTTTTACCGTGCAACCACATCCTGAATATGGACAAACGTTTATGTCAGGCTTGGTCGAATACCGGGGTAAAGGTGTGGTGCCTGACGCTCTCTTGGATCAGGCACGCACTGATCTTGATAAACCAGACGACAATTCGCGTGTCGCCGCACAAATCGCGCGCTTCTTTAAGGAAGGGACAGTCGCATGAGCTGGATCAACAAAATCCCCCAAGCCGCCCAAGATTATCTAGAGGCGAACCGTTTGGACGAAGTCGAATGTGTGATTGCTGACTTACCCGGTATTGCACGCGGCAAGGCAGTTCCTGCAAGCAAATGGGAAAAGCAGGCGCATTTTCATCTACCCAATTCGATTTTCTTCCAGACAATCACCGGCGATTGGGGCGAAGCTGCTGGCCCTGATGGTTTCCTAGAGCCTGATATGATCCTTAAGCCCGATCTCTCAACGGCGACGGCTGCACCTTGGGCTGTCGATGGAACCTTGCAGGTCATCCATGATGCTTTTGACCAAAAGGGACGCCCTGTCGCCTTTTCGCCGCGCAACGTGCTGCGCCGTGTTATTTCGCTGTACGAGGCCGAAGGCTGGACACCCATCGTCGCACCAGAGATGGAATTCTACCTTGTTGCCCGCAACATCGACCCTGCAAAATCAATCGAACCGATGATGGGTCGCACCGGGCGCCCTGCTGCAGGACGTCAGGCTTATTCGATGTCTGCTGTCGACGACTACGGCCAAGTTATCGACGACATCTACGAGTATGCCGAAGTCCAAGGCTTTGAAATCGATGGCATTGCCCAAGAAGGCGGTGCAGGCCAACTCGAGATTAACTTGCGTCATGGTAATCCTCTGAAACTGGCGGACGAGGTGTTCTATTTCAAACGCCTCATCCGCGAAGCTGCCCTTAAGCACGATTGCTTTGCAACATTTATGGCAAAGCCGATCGCAGGCGAGCCCGGTTCGGCAATGCACATCCATCATTCAGTGATAGATAACAAAGGCCGCAATATCTTTACCGGTCCTGGTGGCGGCGAAACTGATGCGTTCTTCCACTTTATCGGAGGATTGCAGGAACACATGCCAAGCGCCATCGCGCTGATTGCCCCCTATGTGAACAGCTATCGTCGCTATGTCGAAGGTGAGGCAGCACCTGTGAACCTTGAATGGGGCCGGGATAATCGCACAACGGGAATTCGCATTCCGATCTCTGACCCATCGGCACGGCGGATAGAAAACCGCCTACCCGGCATGGATTGCAACCCTTACCTCTGTATCGCAGCCTCTTTGGCGTGCGGTTATCTGGGCCTTAAGAACGAAATCCGTCCGGATAAACGTTGGCGCGGCGAGGCATCTGATTCTGAGGCCGAAATTGCGGGATCGCTTGCAGAAGCGCTTGAGCTTTTCGATGCTGCCACTGAATTGCACGAGGTCTTGGGGCCTGATTTTGCACGGGTCTATTCGATCGTGAAACACACCGAGCACACCGAGTTCTTGCAAGTCATCAGCCCGTGGGAGCGTGAGCATTTGCTCTTGAACGTCTAATCCATGAACCCGCTCTACCGCAATGATCGCCAAGGCGAACTGCCCAAGAGCTGGTACGCCGCGTCAACGGAATTGCCGCCTGAACGGTCAGCGCTGCGCGGGCATCAGACCGTTGATGTCTGTATCATCGGTGCTGGCTACACTGGCCTTTCCGCCGCGCGAGTGCTGGCCGAAAAAGGCTTGGAAGTCATTGTCCTCGACGCGCACCGTGTGGGTTTTGGTGCGTCTGGACGTAACGGTGGTCAGGTCGGCAGTGGGCACAACACGGATCAACGCACCCTGTCGCGCAAGCTGGGTAAAGAGCATGCCGCAACGTTGTGGGCCCTGTCCCAAGAAGCGAAAGCTGACATTCGCGCTAATTGCCTAAATCACATTCCCGAGGCCCAGTATAAATCCGGCATTGCGCATGGTCTTTACTCGGCCAGTGAAGCCGACGATTACCGCAGAGAAGTAGACTTCCTTGCCCAGAATTATGGCTACGATCAAACCAAGATGTTGTCGCCCGACGACATGCGCGAGATTGTAAAATCCCCGCTATATCAAGGGGGCGCGCTGGACGAAGGTGCGGGGCATATTCACCCTTTACGTTATGCGCTGGGGCTTGCGCGGATCGCAGAAGCCGCAGGCGCGCGCATCTTCGAACGTTCTGAGGTGCACCATATTGCCAAAGGCGATCCGGCTGAAATCCGCACCGACAAAGGCCGCGTGAAGGCACGCCACGTGATTATCGCCGGCAACGGCTATCTGCCAAACATCGAACGGAAAGTAGCTGCAAAGGTTATGCCACTTAACAGCTTCATCTGTGCAACCGAGCCATTGGGCGACCTCGCCACCAAGGTTCTGGCGCGCGATATTGCGGTTGAGGACAGCAAATTCGTCGTGAACTACTTTCGGCTGTCAGAAGACGGCAGGCTCTTGTTTGGTGGTCGCCCCAGCTATGCGCTTGGGTTTCCTGATGACATGACCACGTTGCTACAAACACGAATGTGCGCCCTGTTTCCGCAGATCAAGGGCGCGAAAATTGATTATGCTTGGGGGGGCACGCTAGGCGTGACAATGACGCGGATGCCTGCGGTTATGCGCATAGGACCGAACATAATCGCAGCTGGCGGGTACTCTGGCCACGGTGTCGCTCTCGCTGGGATGGCAGGCAAAGTCATGGCAGAAGCTGTCGCAGGTCAGGCCGGGCGATTTGATACTCTGGCTGACCTTAAAATCCCGAACTTCCCCGGCGGCACGGCATTGCGCGCGCCACTTTTGGCATTGGCAATGACGTGGTATTCTTTGCGCGACAAGTTAGGGATCTAGAGATTTCCCCTATTTGGCAATCTTCGAAAGCTTTTCTTGCAGTGCGGCAAGCTGTGACTTGATCTCGCCCAGATCATCACCTGCTTCTGTCTTATCGGCACTTGCAGCAGGAATAATTCCACCTGTCATTGCCTTAAAGAATGCTGCTTGTTGCGCACGCATCGCATCAAAACCCGGCATTGCGGTCAAGGGATTGGCTTTGCCCAGATTTTCAAATGCTTTCGACTGCCCGTCGCGCAGCATCTCGAAACTGGCCTGCAGGAACTCTGGTACCACGGATGCGGCTTGGCTGGTGTAGCTGCGCACCAAATCGGTCAGCACATCAACAGGCAACACACTTTCGCCGCGGCTTTCGTGTTCTGCGATGATTTGCAACAGGTATTGGCGTGTCAGGTCATCGCCGGACTTAAGATCCACAATCTGCACTTCGCGCCCCTCACGGATGAAAAGTGCGATATCCTCGAGTGTCACGTAATCGCTAGTCTCGGTGGTATAAAGACGGCGGCTCGCGTAGCGCTTGATCAGCAGTGGTTTGTTTGTGTCGGCCACAGGCGTCCCTTTCAAGAATGTTGCGGTGCAGAGAAGCCTATGCTGCGTCTGCGCAAAAAGAAAGCCTTAGTCGCAAACAAAAGACGGCCCGCGTTGGCGGACCGTCTTTGAAAACTTACCCTTAGGGAGGCAAGGGTGTTTTGAATACGCTTACTTAGCAGTTGCTTTTTTCGCAGCAGCAGTAACTTCGTTTGTTGCTTTTTTCGCAGCAGCAGTCATCTCTTCGGACATGTCTTTGCCAGCAGCCATAACCAGTTCCATTGTCTGGGTCTGAACCATTTTCGCGATTTCTGCGAAAGCGGACATGTGCTCGGCTGCGGATTCAGCGGAAGAAGATGCGAAATCTGTCATTGCTTTTGCATAGTCTGCAGGCTCTGCCTTAGCAGTTGCAATTGTTTCCATCTTAGCGAAGGTGTCTTTTGTCCATTTTGCGGACAGCTCAGCAGATTTGCCAGCAGCTGACAAAGCAACCGAGGACATCTTTTCAGCAAGAGCGGACTGGTTCTTGAACTGCTCTTCCATTGCTTTGGTATCAACAGGGAAAGCGCCTGTCATGTCTTTGAAGATCGCTGTGAAGTCTTGTGCAGTGTTAGCCATTGTAGAAGCCTTTCTGTTTGGGTCGATGCGGATCCGAATCCGCTGTTAATTTCTGACACCAATATGCATGCTGCACTGCAGCATTTCAAGTTTTTTCTGCACTGCAGCATAATTTATTTTGCACACGCAAAAAGATTAACGTTTGCGGCTACTTAGACTTCACATAAGTCCCCGGAGCGGGCGCCAATACGGGATAACCGTCACTTCCCGGCTCTCTGGCGGCAACCATTTTACCCGATTTCTTGGATAACCAAGCATCCCATCGCGGCCACCACGACCCTTCATGCTTGTCTGCCGAGGCATACCAATCATCCGCAGTCAGGCCTGTTTCG
>Ga0075467_10001448_pt1 | contig 19633 bp, 14 predicted proteins | sample DEB08_DNA_9_FD_75067 | JGI IMG/M metagenome (GOLD analysis project Ga0075467, IMG submission 75067) | Aqueous microbial communities from the Delaware River and Bay under freshwater to marine salinity gradient to study organic matter... | ecosystem: Environmental > Aquatic > Marine > Coastal ... | reverse complement strand
CGACAACCTTGCCCAGCCAACTCTTTAATTGCCGCTTGGCCGATGTCACCGCTGCCACCCGTAATTAAGGCAACTTTGCCTTCTAAATCTTCATACCTTGCCATGATTTCTCCGTTAATTTAAATTCGACACAACATCACCACGGCGACCGCACTCTCGCCTTCGTGGCTAATAGAAACATGAGAATAATTGACACTGTTCTCCTGCATAAGCTGATGAAATCTACCCGAGAGTTTCAGCATTGGTCGACCATCTTTACCGGATTGAAGTTCAATATCTTTAAATGAAATTGAATGCCGAAACCCTGTACCCAATGCTTTTACGGCCGATTCTTTAGCCGCCCAACAAGCACTGTAACGCTCAAACCTTTTCTCTGCGCTCTCGCAATACTCTTGTTCAGTTTTGCTGTAAACAAGATCTAAAAATTTTTTACCGCTGCGATTTATCGCCAGTTTGATTCGCTCAACTGAGGCTATGTCAACACCCACACCATAGACACCGTGGCTCACTTGGGGCGGTAACTCGGTGAGCATGTTTGCAACCGATAGCTCGGTGTCTGTCGACAATGCGCGCTTCACACTAAAAGCTCTTCTGAGTCGCTTATGTCTAGGTAACCTTGCTGTAAGTCTGCTCTGCCATGATATCGGGCAACTTGCCTTATAGCGTTGATCAGCATGCTGTTTCGTAAGTAGATATAGCTAGCAAGCCAAATGATTTGTGCGCTTAATAAAAAAGGGTAAAACCAGTTCTCATAGTTCTTCATAAAGACTGTGGCTAACACTATTTGTATTGCGATCATTAACAGCCACCACGCGAATAAAGGAAATTTCTTAACTTTATAACTGTCTTTTATGTCATTTTTACTAAACTCGAGTTCCATCTCTTTAAGATCAATAATTTTTATTAGCTTTGAATTTAAACCACCAATGACATGGCTCATTGGGTTTGAATGCGCACTCAACAACATTAAAAGCGAGGTGATCGATATGGTCACTAACATCGTTACCCATGCCACATCAAACGATGCCTCTTGAATAGAATTTAATGGGCTAATAATGGCAAAATTTAACAATAAAAAACAAAGGGCTTCAGGGTATAGGTAGAATTTCTTTACATATTCATGGGTAGATAAATGCAGACAATTTTGCTCTTCAAATGCATAGCAGCGATAAAACATATCAGCCGCTATCAGTAGAACAAAAAACAATATAAGCGGGAAAATAAACGACCCGATTATCCAAAGAATAGATAAATGAAGACTAAATGCATAAGGCACTAAGTAGTAAGACACGACGAAGACAAGGCTAGATGAAAATATAGCCAGACTGAATGACGCTCTAAATGGTCGCTCTAAATAACCTCTATAAGTGGCTTTACCCTTAATACTTTTTTTATCGCTACTATCGACTCTAAATTTACTGGCATAGATGGCATAAGGCCAGGTGGCCCACAAATCCTTTGTCATGCGAAATGCCGCAGTAAAGCACAATGCTGTAAAGAACAAAGCGACACTTAAAACATCAGTTTCATTTACTCGCAGTGACAATAAAGCCACTAGCACAGCCGCGACCGAAGCGTAAATTAAGGCAGGAATTAGAGCAGAAAAGAGTAAGTAAACTCGATAAGGCATGGCTGCCATATCAATCTCCAAGCCTAACGATATCTTTAATCGTTTCGACCTGCTCTATTGTAAATTCCTCAGTGTCACCAGCAATTGATTCAAGTAAACGGCTTAATATTTTCTTCGGCCCCACTTCTATAAACTTACGATGGCCCTGATTAATTAAGCCCTCAATCGATTCGCGCCATCTCACTGTGGCGGTAATATGCCTGACTAAATTTTCTTGAATTTCAGTTAACTTTGAACAGGGTTGAGCCGTCAAGTTATTGATGTAGCTAATTTTTGGCTTGAGCATCTCAGTCGCCATAAGGGAATGGCGAAACTCTTCAACACACCCTTGCATAAGGTTGCTATGCCAAGCACCATTAACGGGTAATTTGATAGCCTCAATATTATTTTCAGAACAATAGTTAAGCACTTTAGACATAGCGGACTTTTCACCCGATATAACTTGCTGGCTATTACTATTATCATTTGCAATAACAATAGATTTCTTTTCAGTAAGGCCACTCAGGATCTTATTTAAGTCTTTAGGCAGGACATTCTTAATGGCATACATTTGCCCTTTTTCGAGTTTAGCCTCCCGCTGCATTAACGTGCCGCGTTTGAAGGCAAGTTTAAGTGCATTCTCTGTCGTTAGACTTCCCGCAACCTGGAGTGCACTGTACTCGCCAACGGAATGGCCGAGAACAACACTCGGGGTAATTTCGGTATTGTCAAAAAGGGTTTGTGCGGTTACAAGATTAGTCGCGGTGATTAATATTTGTAAATTGTCAGTATTGCTTAACTTACTGATAGGCCCTTTAAAGCAAAGCTTAGTAATGTCTTTCTGAGCAATTTCATTGGCTAAGTCGTAAACCTCTCGAGCACTTTGCGACTTCGAGTAGAAATCTTTACCCATTCCAATAAATTGAGAACCTTGCCCTGGGAACATGACAACCCATTGGTCTTTTATAGCTATGCTTTCGCCGCTCATCACTAACCGCCTCTTTTCTTTTTTTTTATTATTAATGAGATTTTTTTAAGAATAAAATCGACGCAATGACTGCCATCGGATTCAGTAGGGAACTCTTTAAATTTACTAAGCAGATATAATCACCCATCAGCCGAGTTGGCTGTCATCTGCCTAGACAAGTATCATTAAATAACTAGAACGTTGTAGTGGATATATTATGTGATTAGACTGACAAAATGTCAATTTACAGGTTGAGCATTATGGGAGCTCTATTAAAATCAAAAGCTTAGCGCTGGGGCTAATGGCATAGACGCCATAAAACTTCATTACCATCTCGGCTGCGGCTAAAATACCTAACAACTATTCTAAATATTTCTTAGTGAGAACCCCTCCAAGAAATTTATCAAACCAACAAAATTGATTTGTACATTTATAATGCTCGCAAGCACCACGAAGTGTGCAACAGCAATGGGCGTGCGAATACAAATTTATTAGGTAGGCGATACATAGCGAGAGCTATGTTTGTAAACCAGCACGAGTTAAACAATGTAACTAGCTAGGCGTGTTACTTAGCCGGGGTTTCCTATTGGTAAAGTTCCTTGAATGCCTGATAGCGTTTCCGATTTGCGCCCATATCGCTATATCCAACTCGTGAAGCGGAGCGGAAGTGCACCTGCCCTTCGCCGGCGTCGATATAAAATTCAACGTCATCTTTGAAGCGAAACAGTCGTGTGGTAAACACCGTATGAATGTAATCATCGGCCTGTTCGACGATCTCGTTACCGCCCATCTTAGCCAGGCAATCGATAATTGCCGCTTTGGTTTCAACCGCACTGCCCTTGAGCGTTAAGGCTTCAACCTGTTTAGCCGATTGGCTGGTCTGACTACTGACAGCGTTTGGGCTGTGCGGCAAGTCGGCGAGTTTACCGTTGGTAACGCCCAATGTGTGTGCTTTGCTCATAAGATTCCTATCAAATAAGGTGATCAAGAAGTTCAATTAAAAGCTACTCAGCGCTGCTAAGGAGGGGATGACACCCCCTTAGCATTTTCCGAAGAGATGCATGCTTGGTAGCTTAGATTCTTAGTATACCTATTCTTGCTTAAAAAACGTTGATTCCTAAAGGGCTATTCCAAAGGGCTATTCCAAAGGGCTATTCCAAAGGGCTTTGAATCTTGACCCCGCGAATACCCAAATACAAGCCGAGCGCTATCATGGCAATTAGATTAGACAGCATAAACGCTACAGTAATGCTGCCGTGCCCGAGTAACGGAATAAAGTCTCGGCCAACCAATGCAACAACAACAAACAGAGAAGCAAAGACACCCCAAGCTGAGATCAACTTTGGTATTAGGCCAGACTTGAAGAACAACAAGAAAATGCCGGCATTAGCGGCGCTGCTAAGTACAAGCGAAAGATGAAAGGACGTGTAATCCGAGGTTACCTGCAAACTAGTGAGCAGCAAACGTTGCGCGCCACCACCAATAATATCGAAAGCTGAATTGTCAGCAATTAGAGCCGCATTCATAGCGTAAACAGCGCCGAGCAAACCGACCACGGCGGCCGACACAGCAATTAAAAAACTCCAAGTCGCCAGTACCAAGCCAGATTTTCGTAATAGCAAAAATAAGCCAATGCTAATAAAAATTTGCAGCATAAATGAAAAAAGCGCGAGGTAGGCTTTCCCACGCAAGCGGCTCTCAGCGTCCAACATATTCTCCGATGTCTTAGCAATATCAGCCGACAAGTTTATATCGATACCGGACGAGATAGTCATCGCGGCTATTACGCCGACGATAATTGAGCCTATTAGCGACCAACCTACGTATCGGCTAAGGCTTTGAAGGTTAATAGGTTTGTTATTTTGCATGAGACCTCCTGGGCCTATTACGCTGTAAAGTAATCTTTTTTTATTCGATCACGAGCCTTGCTGGCTAATAAATGTTAGATGCGAAAACAGTTTGATTGGATTCAAATAAAATCATGCTATTGAGCAAAAACCACTGCCAATAGGGCTTTCAGGGCATCAGGCTGTATCAATGCCCGGTTTGCCCTAGCTTTGGCCTTAGCCAAAGACCAGGCTCAGTGCATGAGTGCTTTTTATCTCCACCGCTCGGTGGTTTTTTTGCAACGCCACTGAGCTGTATTTTTGCTGATAGTCATCAATCATCGCATTAATTGATTCTGTTTTAACTTTATCTCGCTGGGCGATAAATACCAGTGTCGTTTGCACTGAAACTTGCTGTTTTTTTGTATCAAGCCTTAGCCATGCTCGACCACCTGTCATTTGTAATTGAGCCTGCTCTTGGTGCTCATCGTCCAATTGTACGAAGCCCTTAACCCGGTAAACACTCAGTGGTAAATCCTCAACCAATTTTCGTAGTGATATCAATGAAAATGAGCGATCACTTTGGTAAACCCAAGTCTCAAACAATGGCGCTGTTGAACCTAGTGTCGGCTCGAGTATTTTCGTTACTGATGGGCTATGGTTCGGCTCGCTAAATATCATCTCGAGTGGTATGCGGCCTTGGCAAGCCTGTAAAATTCGGGCTGCTGGGTCAATCTCGATAACGAATTTCTTTACTGCCTCCAATTCTTGCGTATCGACTAAATCGACTTTGTTAATTACTAGCAAGTCTGCCACACGAATCTGACGAGCGATCAGATCTTTAAATTCATCTTGCTGCGACAAAGCTTGTTCAGCATCAACGATCGAGATAATACTGTCGAGTTGCACCAATCCCTCGATCGCCGCGAGTTTAAACGTGTGGGCAACCAAGCTCGGGTCAGAAACGCCACTGGTCTCAATCACAATATGTTGCGGTCGTTGCTCAGATGGCTGATTGATCAGCCGTAAAACTTCAACAAGAAGATCCTCGCGGATGTTACAACAAATACAGCCATTGCTAAGGCTGACCGTTTCACCTTCAACGTTGACGATCAGTTGCGCATCAATATTCAACTTACCAAAATCATTCACTAAAACGGCGATTCTTTTACCATGATCAGCGCTAAGCAGATGACTCAACAATGATGTTTTACCGGCGCCAAGAAAACCACTAATAATAGTGATAGGTGTCGGCACGGCTAAGGCTATATCGTTACCCTGTGATGCGGCAAACAAAGATTCATCGGTCATCAGGATCTTGCAACTGTTGATTGAAAATCACACCAGCATTTTTACTATTGGCATCTAAAGACACGGCTTTTCTAAGATAGTCCACATCCTTTGGGTCGCCAAGCGGCGGTTCGGCTAGATTCTTGGTGGGTGAAATCCGCACCGGCCAGGCCCTGTCAACCGGAACCCCAATGCGTGTAGTCGGCTCGACCCTTTCGCCGGTTTTAATCTCTACCTCAGCACTAACGTTAAACACCATAAAGTCAGCACCTATCTGGTACTTCTTGTCCCAGTTTTTACGTACATCGGTAATCATCTCATCAACCGACCGAGGGTCCATTGGTGTATGTGTGGTGACACCGAGCCTGGGTTGGGTTCTCCTGAAGATATAACCCAAAGCCTCGGCCGGTGTGTGTGAATTAGAAACAATAGCCTCAGCTTCTGCTTCAGTTGCATTGGCTCCATTCATCACCGACGATATTGACGGAGCCGTTTCATGAATCATCAAGTCTGCGCCTTTTCCGTAGGTGAGCATGAACTCATTCGGCAAGGTGTCGCCAGAATAAACTAGGGTAATAGTTTCACTGCTGCCTGCGGGCACCCACTCTAATCGGTAACTGACCGCACCATCGATTATGTGCAGGGCCGGGAAAGAGGTGATTTTGATGCTACCGTGCGTCTCGTCGTCGCGCTCGTATACTACGCCGTTACAGAGGCGATAATTGAACTCAAAGATATTGAAGTCTAAATCATCGCTATGGTCATGCTGACCTTCAGGTGCTGTTTTAAGTGCATAGCTACTTTGCGCCCCACTGCTCATGGTGCTAAAACTAGTAGTATGCCATTGAGTGAACTTCTGCATTCCCTCAACCAAATTGCGCGTGCCCAAGACAGTCTCAGACTCACGGTTTTCACTATCGGCCTGCGGCCATAGCGGCCCAGAAGGCCCATGAATTTTTAATGGCGTAAACCGATCGCCTAAGTTGGGACCAAATGCGTAGATAAAAGGCAAGTCAGAACAATGGTCCATGTGCAGGTGCGAAAGAAAAACATTACTCATTCGCGACATTGGAATTTCCATCGCGTTGTAATTCAGAATACAACCCGGCCCAACGTCAAACACAAACGAGTCCTTAGCCTCATTGCCAAGCTCTACAAACACGCTTGGGCCTTTCTGCGATGGCGTAACTACGTTGCCCCAGCCAGTGCCGATTAAGGTAACGCGCATTTCACCATCGGCCAACTCTTCGCCGGGGTAAAACCAGAGGTTTGATCTTGCGGTCACATCTAAGGTGGTGCTTTTGGGAGGAGTCGATTGTTTCATTACACTTTCCTATGTTTTTTATTTCTTAATTTTAATCGGTGATAGATCTATATCACCGACATGCAACACAAAAATCCTAATAAAATTACCAGCCATAACTCAAGCCTGTGTTCGCTTCTCTTGCATTATCTGGTCAACTGTCTCGAATAAGAATGCATCAATCTAAAGCAATATTCAATTTGGCTATACTTCCGTCTTTACTAGACTGGTCCCTCGAAAGCCGACATACACAATGAATACAGATCATATCGGCGTCGCAGTGGGCGTTAATTTTTATACGTTCTAACGGTAAGTGGGCCGTTAGCGTTTTCCTGCATTTCTAAGCCAGATGTTTGGCTGAGAAGCTTTACGCCGTAGGATTCACCCCCTATCATGTTGGAAAAACGAGGCAAAATATGATCATTAAATCACTCTCTCTGGGCCTTATTGTTTTGGCCGTCAGTATCGCCAATACAGCCGCTAATACAACAGCTAATACAACTATGGCAGACGAATCTCTGCGTAACGATATTGCCGCGGATTATGAAAATAATCTCGAAGATTTATTCATCCACTTTCACAAAAATCCGGAACTTTCCTTTAAAGAAAGTAAGACCGCCGATAGACTGGCAAAAGAGATCAACGCATTTGGCTTTGATGTCACTCAAGGGGTTGGCGAAACTGGTGTCGTTGCAGTAATGAAAAACGGTGAGGGTCCAACCGTTATGATCCGTGCAGATATGGACGGCTTACCGGTGAAGGAAGACAGCGGGCTTTCGTATTCATCAATTGCTACGCAAATAGATATCGATAACATAGAAAAGCCGGTCATGCACGCATGCGGCCATGATGTACACATTACCTCTTTGGTTGGTACAGCCAGACAAATGGCGGCTCGAAAGGATCAGTGGTCAGGCACTTTGGTGTTGATTGGCCAACCAGCGGAAGAGCGCATTTCTGGTGCCCGAGCAATGCTTGAAGATGGCCTCTACACACGCTTTCCGAAACCTGACTATGCATTGGCTTTTCACGTTTCGTCCGGCACGCCGTCGGGCCGTATAGAATTACCATTGGGAATTTCCGGATCGAGTTCTGACAGCGTTGATATTGTCGTGCACGGCGTAGGTGCCCACGGGGCATCACCTCACATGGGCATAGACCCGATTCTTGTCGCCGCTCAGATTGTCGTATCTCTTCAATCCATTGTCTCGCGGACAATCGCGCCACTTGATCCAGGAGTCATTACCGTTGGAGCAATTCACGGCGGCTTCAAGCACAATATAATATCCGACAGAGTTGAGATGCAATTAACCGTTCGCTCGGACGATCCAAAAGTTCGTGAAGAATTACTCGATGGAATAGATCGTGTAGCTAAAGGTGTCGCCATATCAATGGGCGTGCCGCAAGACTTAATGCCAGAAGTGATTCGTTCCAAAACCGAGACCACTCCACCGACTATCAACGATACAGAAACCGCCCAACGCATCACCGACGTGTTTGAAGCCAAGTTGCCAAAAGGAGTTATGTATAGCCAACCTCGAGCAGGGATGGGAGCCGAAGATTTCGCCTACTTTGTAACTCCGGAATTGGGCGTTAAAGGTGTGTATTTTGCTGTTGGAGGTACTCCTGAAGACGAGGTGGATGATGCACCGTCACACCATTCGCCGTTTTTTAAAATCGAGCCGGAGCCATCAATAAAGCTGGGTACAGAGGCCATGGTGATTGCGGCAATGGACCTAATGCCTAAAAAATAAACAGCTAGGATTTTAAGCCCTGAGAAATACCTTTCAGGTAAACGTCGGTAGTAAAAAATAGCCACTCTATGACGTGGCTATTTTTTATTTAGACTAATTTGGATGCTTCTTTCCATTAACCGCCATGTTAAAATTTGGGCTTATATTCTCACACAGCTAATCATAATCAAGCGTCAGAACAGTTTGGCTTATCCACATTGAGAGCGCCGACGTCGGCACCACTAAAACAGGTCCAAAATGGAAGCGAAACAATTAAGTGAGCTCTGCATTCATGGCTCACAATGCGTTTACGATTATGTCTCGAAGCGACGTAATGGCGGCGCGCAAGAAATAAATGTTGATGTCATTGAACATGTTGAAGAACAAGAATTTAAATTCAAGCTATCGAGAACCATTTTCGATTTAGACTCAATTACTTTCTTGTTCAGTGATGGCGAGCGCCGTTATTTTGAAAACGATGAAATTAGCATCGTGATTTACGACCAAGAACAACGCTTTGTTATTGTTAAAACCAGCCTTGAAGTTGCCCAACTAATCAATAGCACGATAGAGCACCCCAACGCATGGAAATTAGTATTCGATCTGAAATTCTTAATCAAAAGAGTGATCGAATGGTATCAAAATAATGGCGACGATTTATTTTTTGTACAAGGTCGATCACCATCAAAATTAACCTTTGATCCGTCGGTTATCTTCGCCGACGCACAGCCAAGCAAAGAGCAAATGAAGGCTATCGCTCTGAGTTTTAACTCACCACTAAGTTATATCTGGGGTGCTCCAGGCACAGGTAAGACCCGCTTTGTTTTAAGCTATGCCCTGCTCACCTATATTAAGCACGACGCAAAGGCGTTAATACTTGCGCCGACCAACTTAGCCTTAGAACAGATCTTTAGAGGCGTGATCGACGTTATTGAACGCGCCAATATTGATAAACGTCAATTACTGCGATTAGGTACGCCAACCAAGAGCTTTGCCACTGAACACGGTCAAGTCTGTGAGGACAAAGGCTTGGATGTGAAACTGGCACAACTGGATAGACAAATTGAGATATTAGAATCTATCCGAACCATCGACCGTCTCAATAAACCAAATTTAGAAACGATGTTGGTCGAGTTAACTTGGCTTGATAAACGCCAAAAGCTAGTTCATTTTACCGACTCAAAGCTGACCGATCTAAAAGCCAAAATAAATTCAGAAAAGAAGAATTTAGATGCGATTGAAAACTCTATCAGTGCTCATCAAAAGGCGTTAACTAGCAGCGCTTTGAATAACAATGCCTTAAAGAAGAACGGCATAGCTAAGTCAAATACTAAGTCTGCTAAATACACCGCTTTGGCTGAATCGTTAGAAAAATTACTTATACGTCAAAAGCAAACAGCACAAAGATTGAGCGATCATCAACAACGATTTTTCAGTATTGATGACGATGTAAAAGGCCTAAGGAAAATTGTTCAAAATAAAGAGATTAAACTGCAAGAATTGGCAGACAAAGCGGGCGTTAAAGAAGACGACTTAAGTTTAGTCAGTGTGGTTAAATTAAAACATGACTCACTTGCTAAGCGCGCGAGATTATTCTCGATGGCGCAAGAATACGAGCAGTTCGCCGAACATCAAATGGACGCAAAACTCGAGCAATATAAATCTGACTCTGCGACCTTAAAGGCCTACTCAACCGATGCTCGCCTCCTCAGCGCTAACGTCATTGGCATGACCTTAGACTCATTTATGGCCCGCACTATGGCCCGTACTGTGGACAAACCATTCACAGTCGATCACGTATTTATTGATGAAGCTGGCTATGCCAGTTTAGTTAAGACATTACCAGCCTTCATCACCCGAGGGCCGATAACCTTATTAGGAGACCATAAACAATTACCCCCAGTGTGCGAGTTAAATCGCGACAACATTCTAAGCACATCGAATAACAATGCCGCCTTTGTCTGGGATTTGTCCGCGATTCACTGTGAATCAGTTTGGACTGCAGCCACGCCGGAAAATGCTGTTGACGATTATCAACAACAGCGCGCACCCGATTTTAATATGTTAAGTAGAAGTGCGCTGACAAGCAGTTTTCGGTTTGGCAAAAAGCTCGCGTCAGTATTAGACCAGTATGTGTATGTCGAAGAAGGGTTTCATTCGGGCTTAGATGCAGACACCAAATTGAGTATCTTCAATGTGCAGAACCAGCGCCGATTTGATCAAGCAGACATTGGCCGCCGAGCCAACATGAGTGAAGCATTATGCGTATTAAAAATCATTCAACAAGGCATTATTGAAACTAATGATTTTGCGGTACTAACGCCCTATCGGGATCAGGTGTCTTTGTTAGCAAAGTTAAAGCCAGAGTTGCTAGATCATGATCGCTTACTCACGGTGCATAAGTCTCAGGGCCGCGAATGGCATACGGTAATTTACAGCGTCTGCGATATTGGTAATGGCGCTAGCCCTTGGTTTACCGATTCCACTAATGCATTATCGGGCGGCTTGTCGAATGTGAATACCGCTGTTAGTCGCGCCAAACAACATCTTATTATTGTTTGCGACTCAAACGCCTGGGAAGTCAAAAAAAACCAGCTAATCGGCGGCTTGATTCAGGCTCGTAGTAAGCGTTATCAATATCAAGAGAACTGATAAGAGACCTCTGCATAACTCTAGCACAAGATAAAATGTTGACTAAATATTTGTCGCAATTAGATGCAATCAGAAAACACCGGCTCCCCAGTTAGCGGAAACGAGTTACGGAAAAATACTATTTCACTATTGAATTGCCAAGACATGGGCGCATCAAGAAATAATGACTTCGTATGCGCTCTTTCAATCCGACAGCACAAAAAAATGCCAAGAGTATTACTTGGTGCTGCAAGCAATGGGTTTTGACAGTGAGGTTGTGCATCAAGATGAGCACTTCTATCTTCTGGTTGATGAGCAACGAGCGCAGCAAGCGTATCAGCAACTAAGACTCTACGTCGCCGAAAATGCAGAAAAGGAAATCATCGAAAAGCCCCTAAGGCCAATGTCTGAGGGCTTTATCGGAGCCTATCTCTACGGCTTATCATTGTTGATTATTGCGGCCTTCAAAAGTACCAAGGCCTTCGGTTTTAATTGGCACGCTAATGGCCTAGCAAACTCTGAGAAAATCGCTGATGGTGAGTGGTGGCGCACGATCACCGCCTTAAGCTTGCACGCTGACGCAGCTCACTTGGTCGGCAACATTGGCTTTGGTGCGGCACTTGGCGTACTGGTATCCCAATATATTGGCAGCGGAGCAGCTTGGTTCAGCATTTTGCTCGCAGGTGCGTTCGGCAACGCCCTGAATGCGTATTTCTATCAAACACTGCATTTGTCGATTGGCGCCTCTACAATGGTCTTCGCGGCGCTAGGCATGTTGGGCATCTTTGCTTTAAACGGCAGTCAGTCCTACGCACAGCGCGGCATTCGCCGTTGGGCACCACTAATGGCAACACTCGCATTATTGGGCTTTCTCGGCACAGCCGGCGAACGAACCGATATCATGGCGCACCTCACCGGCTACATCAGCGGCTGCATCGCTGCGGTGTTATGGATGGTCGCATTGCGCCGCACCGACAACGATATTCCATCGCAAAGTAAGTTTGCGCTGGCTTGTGTCGGCTTAGTAGCTGTAGCTTGGGCGCTAGCTCTTGGATGATTCGTACACTATTGATGGCACTCAATCGCTAGCTTATTAGTTAGAGACCTCAGTTAACTCAAATGGCTGTAGGTTTGAGCATAATAGGCTGGGGCATTTTTATACTCACGGCCACAAAGCCTAGATTCAATGTGACAAAAATTGCAAGGTTTAGCTATTTACCGCAATCGTGATATAACATTGTAATACCAAGACATATGTAGCGCCATTAATAAATCCCAAAATAGCTAGAGTCACTCCCCTATGTTAAGACATAAACTTATTATTTTGATGATGTTGTTTTTATCATCAATTATCGTTCAGCAAAGCCACGCTGCATTTCCAGATGATTTCTCTGACGTTACCTGGATAGACCCTGATATATCGTCATGGGCACAAACGGCAACCATGACCGCCAATGTTAGCGGCTCTAGTCTGGTAATCACTGATAATAAAAGGAATGTATGGCCAAGAGCATTTAATGACACGGCTGGGGACTGCTGTAATCGATCCTTGTGGGTAATCGTTAAATTAGAAGGCCAATGGTACGCATCAACCTTCGAATACATGCGCGTTGGGCAAATTAATAAATTTGCTGAAGCAGTAAACGGTCAGCAAATCAAACGAGCTCCTTTTCTTCGGACAGGCTATCGCTGGGAACCTGCCGATGGCGAAGTGTACGGTTTCATGACCAGTGGCATAGCTCGTTTTAATTTGGATAACAACAACGTTCGAGAACGAAGCAATGTGGCTCTATACCGATGGGGCGTAGGGCCAACAGATAATGTCGATTTCACCGAAGTTCCGCGTGGCTCTGATGGCCGACCTGGAGGCGATGAACCTGAAGATGAAGAACCTGAAGTGTGCGTTGAACCCGAGACACCTGCAACCGTCAATGCAAGTCACACTTATACCGGCCCAGCTCAAGGCTTGGTGGTGATAACGGGAGCGCAAAATGCAACCCTCCCTCTCAACGATGACGTCTCGATTGTTGTTAAAGACGACAGGACACTGGCCTTTACCGTCAGCGATGAGACATTCGTTAGCGAGGTGCAGCAAGATGGCACCTTCGAAGGCGTCTATAACTTAAGCGCTTTATCTGGTGCTTGCCAAGTTATCATCAGTGTAAATGGTTTAATTTCTGGTAAAACCTCGACTGGATCGGCGCAAGGCAGTGGTAATTGTATTGGCAGCCAAGCACGTTTTACAGCGACCTACAGTGCAACCTCGGCGACTGAACCAAGTTATCTTGATCAACGCCCCAATGTACCAAAACCTCGGCCGGTGTGCGGCAACAACACTAAGGTGTTGCCAGCGGTAACCCTATTGTTGGGCGAAGAAGAATAGGGTTTAGACAAATCAGCCGATGTTGGGGGAGCAGTCTCTTTGGGTTATTACTGTATTCAAGAAAACCGAGCACTTGAGTTGAGTTGGTAAGTTAATGGCCTGGTAAGTTTGAGCTAATAGTCGATTAGAAATCTGCTCGCAATATTGAACTTACTCGGCACATAGATTGAATGAACCAACATCTTGGAACATCTTATCGGCCGAATAAAACTATGCGGTGAATGTTTGCAGCTCGCCGCACCAACACGATATAGCAACCCAAAGTAACATCGTACTGGCCAACGTTGGTTATTAACCATTGCTTGCACCAGTCCCTGGTTGATGATGTCACCCATCAAACCGTGCGATAGGCCTGAGTTTACTAGATTCGTTATCGGCTGATTACTAATCGTTTTCTATATGCCACTTTCAATATACGAGGTTCTTAACATTTGGGCGTCCATGCCTGTGCCAGTCAATTTTAGTTATTTGGCGTATTTATTTTCTTCAACGCTTATTGATTTATCGGTATCGCAAGACCACTTATCGAAGAAGAAAAATGCTCGCAAGGAAAATATCAGCGAGGCGGAAATATCGCGCACACTTAACTTAAAACTGTGGTGCAACGCCTAAGACGACTTGTATACCTTCAGTTCTTGCAAGAAACTGAGCTCAGTTTCAGGCGTCTAGCTCCACTGTGATCAGTAGAATATATAGTTAAAACCAATCAAAAGAGCGAACTCAACTTGAATGCCCAATAATATAATGCTATTTTTATTTTGCATTAAGTTGCTTCAAATTGACATTGACGTTGATTTTAATAGTTAAATGGGTTCGGCAGGGTTAAGCCGATTTAGGATAAACGCTGAGCAAAGAAGCTCATTTATTTACTCTCAAAAAAAATTTCGAGTATATACAAAGCATAAGTTCTCGCGGGAGGGAATGGAAAAATGGATGACATTAGTTACGGTAAAACGGCCGCATTCGATGAGGCAAAAACAAACAAACCATCGAGACGAACATTCTTAAAATTAAGTGCGACTTCGGGGGCAGGATTAGCGGCAGGAGCGGCAGTCAGCTTGGCACCTAGCATTGCTCTGGCGGATGACTATTCGGCAACCGATAGTAATCGCTCGATAGGCGGTGGTAACCGAGAATTCGAAGCAGCCGCTATTAAGATATCTAGTGCTAAAGAGCGTTATTACGAAACCAGAGCATTATCTAAGCAGAAAACCAATGGTGATGAACGTCGCTATCGACAAGAAAACTTCTATGCTAGCTTCTCAAAAACTTTGCCTCATGATCAGTTCGGCGAAGTAGATCCACGGGCATTTCGTAAGCTAGCTCGTGCTATGCGTTCAGGAGCTAAACGTGATTTCGATGCTATTCCGCTCGATCCTGCGTCAACACGTAAGCTAGCTGATCCACAGGGTGCTTTTCGTTTTGAAATTGCCAGTCTTGATAGTCATGCAACACGGATTGCACCATCACATAAGTTCCGCAGTGCCGAGCTAGCGGGTGAACAGGCTGAAGTGTATTGGCAAGCGATTACTCGCGATGTACCATTTATCAATTACACAAGCGACGCATCAATAGCCGATGCAGTTAGCGACCTTAACGCTATGTCTGCGACACCAGGTTCAGGCGGTATCGCCAGCACGACTAACTTATTCCGTGGTGAAACACCGGGAGATTTGGTCGGCCCATATATATCTCAATTTCTTGCTCGCCCTTTTAATTGGGGCCCTGTAGCAGTTGTGCAGAGCTACACAAAACCGGTTGCCGGTAGCGACTTTATGGTCGATGTAGGCAATTGGCTAAATGTGCAACGTGGCGCAGTAGCTGAGACCGTTGGTGCCACTGAAACTAAATACATTTACAATAACCGAGCATTGGCTGAGGCTGTACACAACGATGCTCTTTATCAATACTATTTGCATGCTACTTTAATCATGTTGGGCAGCGTGCCAGGAACGGATGTTAACGGTGCCAGCAAATTTGATCCGGGCAACCCCTATTTTAATGGCAGTATCAACAATCAAGGCGCTTTCACCAGTTTAGGTGGGCCTAACATCATCGATTTAGTATCAAAGGCTGGCAATCTGTCATTATCTGGCGCATGGTTTCAAAAGTGGAGCGCACACCGATTTCTGCGTCCAGAAGCACTAGGCGGTCGTATACACTTTCACAAAACAGGTCAACGCAGCTATGAGTTGCACTCGGATATTCTTAACTCTGAGGCGCTTAACCGTGTATTCAACGCAAATGGTACATATTTGTTGCCGATGGCTTTTGTTGAAGGTTCACCGACGCATCCATCTTATGTCGCCGGCCATGCTACTGTAGCTGGCGCTTGCGTAACCGTTCTTAAAGCCTTTTTCAACGAAGATTTTGTATTGTCGAATAATGTCCAAGCTGACGCTACTGGCGATGCATTAATTGCCTACAACGGTGACCTTACTGTCGGCGGCGAGTTAAACAAGTTAGCTAATAACGTTGCTATAGGCCGTGATGCCGCTGGCGTACACTATCGCCAAGATGGTATACAAGGCTTGATTGCAGGTGAGCAGCAAGGCTTAGCATTGTTAGCTGAAACGACTAAGACCTACAATGAGGCCGATTTTGATGGCTTCACCGTCACCAAATTTGACGGCACAACAGTCTCAATTAAGAACGGTAACATTAGTTAAATAATTTAACGTTAATATCACGGTACTGTAAATTGATGAAGGCGGCCCTATTTATTTAGCGGCCGCCTTTTTTCTAGCAACTACATCAACCTTATAGAGACCCTAACACCTCCTAAATCGCGCCACTGAGCTGCCTCCCAGCCATGATCGCTATTGGCAGTGTTTTCTACCTCAATTGAAGGCATTCCAAACACTTTTTATCTCACCCCTGAGTTACGCTGAGGTCTCTTATAATAAAGAATTTGGCGATAACCCTCTTAATTTATTAGACTGTCCGCACTCGTTATATATATTGCTATTCCAGAAGCTACTATTCCAGAAGCAATGGGGACAGACAATCAGGTATTAAATCGTCTTTTAGAAGACGTGCTTCTGCACGTTTCATCTCTAAGCGGCTTAGGTAGTATATTACCTTGCCATTAGCATCCGAATAATAGCGACTGGAAACAGCCCAACATTGTTCTTTGTATGGTTTCACGCGGTCAGACTGTTTGCTTAACGTACGAACTTTCCTGTGTTCTAAACAGTCAACGCTAGAGGACTCCCGAATGTCGGATATCAACTTATTTATCTCATCCTTTCGCATACTTGTTCTATTTTGGCCTGAATGTTTCATCAGACTTTCGAATTCAATATTGCAAATATCACGACTTAAATATATTTCGCTCGCTGCTGAGCTTCCACTTACGAGAATTAGTAAGACTGCCAGTATTTTCAAAATAAAATCCATTTGTTAGTTGTTATTGGGGCTTGATTTCAACTCTAACATGAAGGAATGCAAGCCTAACTGGTTTATTCGACCGCCGAGCCTAGTACTTTATTACCCCAGACACAGAGCGGGCTTGGCGTTCATTAAACACATATCATTCTAATAACGAGCCGTTAGCTATAAGGGTAATCACTCTGCAACTCTTATATTGCCCTCGTGCTTAGCCTGTCGTAGCGGCTACTCTTCTTGACAAATCCGCACTGGCGGCACAATTCCCAACCCGGATTTAGTTAGACATTGCGCTTAGACTGAGCCGGATCGTTTCGGTTTGGGCCAAAAATAAAACAGGCTGGCTGAAAAGTTTAATAAACTCAGGCTTGTAGTCTTAGTCACCCTAGTTGTCAGCTGATAGCGCTTTAAGTGCAACGCTAGTCGTTGCAAAATGCCAGCTGATGAGATAGCGTCAATTCTCCGACGAGGTTGTACCAGCGCTCTTTATTTTCAAAGTTGGAGCCAACGTTTATTGCAAGGGCCTTGATAAGAAGGCCTATATTGGAGCAGCCTATGCGCAACACAATTCGCCTAAAAATTCTCGCGATGACAACACTATTGCTAGTGGTGTTTGCGGTTACTACTGGCTTGTCCACCTATTTAGTCAAACTGGTGGTCGAAGAAATCGATGGAATAGCTGAATACCATATGCCCTTAGCCGCGCAAGTGTCTGATCTTGACGTGCTTACCTATGAGTATGAACTGGAGCTTCGCCGTTTGGTCGCACAAGACCCCATTGATACCGAAAAAGTAGTCGAGTTAAGAGCTACTCACAGCGAAATAAAAAAAACCGTATTAAGCGATATAGCGGCAACTCACACTCTGCTCAAAGCCGGGGTGGTCGATACTCGCAACGACCTCTCCGACCGACTTGCGCTAGCGCAGATACAAGGCTCTTTCAGCTTCCTCGAAAAACGCTTGGCTCCGTTCCTTGAAACCGGCGATCAGGTACTAAGCGCAATAGAATCGGGCAACAGTGCACTGGCGAATACCTTAATTGCCGACTTTGCCGCCTACGAAGATGTTTTTGGCGCCGAAATAGCCGGCGTACGAAAAACGCTAGAACAACTGACCTTCGACTCAGTAAGTGAAACTAAGAGCAATCAAACAGAAATTTTAGCGATAAATATCGCCCTGTTTGTGATGTCAGCAATCATCGGTCTAAGCTTATTCTTAATTCTTACTGGGCGACTGCAGCGTTCCTTAGCACAATTACTCGATGGTACCAACGCAGTCGAAACTGGAGATTTGGGTATCAAGCTGTCGATAACCTCGAAGGATGAGATAGGCCAATTGGGCCATGCGTTTAATCACATGGTCGCAGAGCTGAATGAGAAAGAACGAGTAAAACATACCTTCGGCCAGTATATCGACCCTCGTATTGTATCCAAATTAATCGCCAGTCAAGGTGATCAAGAATCCATATCCGAGCGCCGGCCTGCAACGGTGTTTTTCTCTGACATTAAAGGCTTCACCGGGATCAGCGAACAGCTGACCGCCAACGCCATGGTCAAGCTACTGAATAATTATTTCTCCGCCGTGACTCAAGAAATCCGTGGCCATAACGGCATTGTCGACAAATACATAGGCGATGCGGTGATGGCGTTTTGGGCCGAGCCGTTTTCGGCCAGTGACTGCCATGCCACTGATGGCTGCCTTGCCGCATTAGCGCAGCAAAAAGCCTTAGCGGAATTTCGCACCAAGCTTGCCGAGATAACCGGCTTACGCAGAGATATACCTGAATTTCTAGTGCGTATGGGGCTAGCTACCGGCGAGGTGGTGCTCGGTACGGTTGGCTCCGACATCAGTAAATCTTATACCGTGATCGGCGACATAGTGAATACCGCTTCTCGCCTCGAAGGTGTTAATAAAGTGTTCGGCACCAGCATCATCGTTAGTGACGAAACCTCTCGACTGACTCAAAGCGCAGTGAAAACACGCGAGCTCGACCTAATAACCGTAGTCGGCAAAACGGAGCCCCTTCGTGTGCATGAGCTGGTCTGCACCACGGCTGAGCTGACCGCTGAAATAGGCGAATTAATCGAACTTTTTGCCGCTGGCCTTGCCGCATATCGCGATCAACAATGGGAAATCGCGACGCAACTATTTAACGATTGCTTAGCCTGCCAACCCGGTGATGGCCCCTCGCAGGTGTTTCTAAAACGTATTGTCTTATTAAAAGAACACCCACCTGGGCCAGACTGGGCAGGCGTTTGGAAGCTTGAGGCAAAATAATCGTTATCGCCAGACACCCGCTTGTCTGAGTTTGCTTGTAATTTCGTTGACTATTTTGAAGCGAGGCGTTTCACTGGCATTGGTAAGTAATATAATTGCATCCATATTGTCAGGGTAAGTGACGATAAGAGACTTATAACCTCGAATGCTCCCTGGATGCCTGGCAACCAACTTTTCGTTATCTCTATATACTTGCCACCCGAGTCCCATGTAGATATCTCCCCAAT
>Ga0075467_10001446_pt1 | contig 19651 bp, 13 predicted proteins | sample DEB08_DNA_9_FD_75067 | JGI IMG/M metagenome (GOLD analysis project Ga0075467, IMG submission 75067) | Aqueous microbial communities from the Delaware River and Bay under freshwater to marine salinity gradient to study organic matter... | ecosystem: Environmental > Aquatic > Marine > Coastal ... | reverse complement strand
TGATTGAATATCAATCCCATCGATGCGGATCGTCCCTGCCGTGGGATCGACAAATCGAGCCAGCATATTGGCCAATGTCGTCTTGCCGCTCCCTGAGCGCCCCACCATCGCCACGACTTGACCTGGCTTGATATCAAGGCTGACGTCACACAGGGTGTCTCGTTCCGAATCCTCAAAACGATGAACCACGTGCGTGAACTCAATCCGACCCGCCACAGGCGCAGGAAAATCGAGTCCTGTTTCTTTATCTTCACCTTTCTGATCAACCAGATCAAAAACACTTTCGGCCGAAGCCAGCATGCGCTGCATGCTCGTCAGTACGTTGGTCAACCGTTTCACAGGATCAAAAATTTGCGCCAACGCCGCCATAAAAGCGGCAAAACTACCAACCGTCAAAATGCCAGAGTTGGCCTCATGCAAGGCCACACCAATGGCGATAGCGACCGCGATCGCAATAATGACCTGCGCAATGGGACGCAGGGCGGAGTCAGCAATGGCTGCGCGCATTTGATGGCGACGAAGATTTGAATTCACGTCACCAAACCGATTATTTTCAACCTCATAACCATCGAACAGCTTAATCACGCGCTGTCCTTGAATCCCTTCAGAAACCACTTCGGCAAGCTTTGCATTGGTGCTGATGGTCTCGCGATTAATGCGTCTAAGTCGCTTCATGAACAAACGCGTAATGTAGGCCGAGCTTGGCAAAATCACCACAATAATGAGAGCCAACTGCCAGGACATATAAAACAAAACACCCAACAGCGACAAAACCACCAGTGACTCCCTAATCAAAACCGTCACCACTGATGTCGCTGTTGTTGTGATATTGCCAACGTCGACGGTGAACCTGTTCATCAGCCGTCCGCTGTCTCCCCGCTTGAACTCACTGTCAGGCATCGACAACAACCGATCAAACATGTCAGTTCGCAATCCAACCAGCATGTTGTTGGCAACCCACGCCAAAAGGTAGTCGCTGACAAAAGAACAAATCCCACGCAACAAAACCAACAATATGATCGCCAGTGGCACCTGCCAGACATAATCAGGTTTGGCGCCAGTGAGCCCCTCATCAATGAGCGGCTTCATGGCGATGGCCAAGGTAGGTTGAGTGGCGGCAGCTAACGCCATAAAACACACTGCTGTTAACAGTGCTTTCCAGTATTGACCAACCCGAGCGTAAATCCGGCCCCAAACTTTGTTTTTTAAGGGATGGTCGGCATGAGATGATGTTGCAGACGGCTTCAATGGGATCCTTTCGCAAATTAGCGGGCTAACCCAAGCACATAAAACAAAAAACTGTCATTTAAGGCGTGATGCTAACCTTTAGTCAGCATAAATTGTACCGATTCAAACTCATTGATCGTTCCGCCCTTATTTTGAGGGGCTTTGCCAAGGCTCCAAACTGGTTTATTCTGCGCGCCATGTCTGCTGTTAACGACCCGACTTTTGTCATCGCCGTGCGCCTGCCCAACTGGGTTGGAGATGTGTGCATGAGCCTGCCCTGCTTACAGTGGCTAAACGATCAGGGTCACGACTTGGTGATTTTTGGTCGGCCATGGGCTAAACCTCTGGTGCAGCAATTCAATCCATCGGCCTTTGTGGCTCTCAGCGGCTCATTTGGCGCCGACTTAAAAACCGTTAAACAGTTCAGATCAACACAGCGCCAAATAACCCACGGTTTAATCCTGCCAGACTCTCTTTCTAGCGCCGCTCTTTTTCGATTGGCCGGCATTAACAGTGCAGGACACCGCCATGACGGGCGATCCTTACTGCTAAAGTGGCCCGTCCCAAAACCAAATGCTGGCTTGCATGCTTCACAGAAATGGTGGCATCTCGTTAAGGAATCGGCGATGCGTTGGGCACTGCCCACCCCACCCACACAAGCCCCAAGGGTCTTGTTAGCCATTTCGGCTGTCGACGCCCAAGCTTCCAGTCAGTCTATAGACGCAGCTAATTTGACCGGCAAATCATTTATCTTGCTGGCACCAACCGCAACAGGTTTGCATAAGGGTCAGGTGAAAGTTTGGCCACATTTTGCCAGCCTGAGCAAAGCACTAGTCGAAATGGGGCACCAACTGGTCATTTGTCCCCCACCCAACGAAGTGGCGCAAGCGCAGGCACTGGCTCCTGGTGCTACCTTGATTGCCCCGCTAAACCTAGGCGGCTTTGCCGCCCTCGCCAAAAGGTCTGCCTTGGTCATTTGCAATGACTCAGGTGTCTCTCATTTGGCAGCGGTCGCGGGTGCCAAACAAATCACCCTTATCGGTGTGACAGAACCCAGCCACTCGGGTCCTGTGTCTGATAACGCGATCGTCATGGGTAAAATGGGGCAGTGGCCGTCTCTAAAAGCAGTCATTGACGTCGTGGCAGATCAGGTGGCTGTCATTGCCGACCCAAACAACGTTGGGTCAGCTTAATATGCTGACCCAAATCGCCAACAGCCTGCTGTTTGCACCGAACGTGTTGGTCGCAGCCGCAGTAATCGCTTTGGTGCTACTGCTATTCAAACGAACAATCACAGGCGCCATGACCCTGGCGTTTGGGCTATTTTGGGTTTTGGTGTGGTCATTGCCCATTACGACGCTTTACGCTGGTGGCTGGCTCGAAAAACGATACGCGCAGCATCAAAACGTTGAAATGCCGTTAGCTGATGCCATTGTTGTGCTGGGAGGCCACGTTCAGGGCAACCGGTCTAACTGGTTTGAACCCTACGACCGCCAGTCAGTTGTCAATCGTGAGTCACGCGCAGCATCACTGTATTTCGCTGGGCGCGCACCGCTGATTATTTTGTCTGGTGGTGCACTTGAAGGTAACATCAGTGACACAGCAACCATGGCACGTTCGCTACAAAAACTGGGCATCCCAAATGACGTCATCATTCAAGAAACCCAAAGTCAAAACACCTTAGAAAATGCCGAGCTAACCGATCAAACACTGCGCTCACTGCAAAAGAAAAGCATCTTTCTCGTGACCTCAGCCCTACACATGCCGCGTGCCATGCTGGCATTTGAAAGCACAGGCATCAAAGCATGGCCCGCCCCATTGCCGCCACAAATAAGATGGGTTCAAAAAACCAATCAGCGCACATGGCTGCCTAATTTACATGCTTTGCTTGCAAGCCGAAGCATCATCAAGGAGTACGCTGGCCTGTTGGTTTACTGGAGCGAAACTACCTTCAACACCAATTAGCAAGTTAATTCCCACCAGGGGGCCAAGCGCCTACCGGTAACATCATAACCAGATTTTAAGACTCAGCCGACCACGATGGACACAAGACTAGCCACATTACGCGCCGAAAACTGGATGGTCTTCGCTCTGGGCGCAGGCCTTTTTGTGTCAAAGCCTGTCATTTATGCCAGCACTGGCTTATTAACCCTCTACTTTTTGCTTCGCTGCTTCAAAGATTCGACCTATCGACGCGCTGCGTTCTCAAACAAATTAATCGTGGCGGCACTTGTTATCTATGTTTTTGGCGTTGTAGCCTGCCTGTTAATGCCAACAACGTTAGAAGACCTTGGCTTCATCGCCCGAAAAAGCCTTTACCTTGTTATTTTTGCACCCTTACTACTGGCTTTTCGCCATCCTTCAAACAGAAACTACGCGCTCGCTGGACTAATGATTGGCTTTTGGATAGCCGCCGTCATGACCCTCCTTCAGATCGAGCAACCACATGAAGGGCGTTTATCAGGTGCGACTTGGTTGGTTGATGTCTGGGGTGTCTTACTTGCTCTATTTTTTGTTTTTTTAACACCGAGAATCTTTGATCAGCAATACTCAACACCAGTACGCGTTTTGTTTGCGATAACAGCCCTGACCGCTTTCATATTTCTCATGTTAAGCGGAGCGCGCGGACCTTGGCTCGGCGCTAGTTTTGCCATCGGTCTTTACCTTCTTTTTTACCAGCGACGCACGCTTGGCGTTATCTTGGTTATTGCTGTCGTTGCTTACCTCCCGATCAAACACTTTGCCCAAGCGCCAGTTGCGCAAATCGAGCAAAGGGTCGCTTCAATAGTTGGCACCGAAGAAAACATGTCAAATTGGATTCGACTGACGCTATGGAAATTATCCATCGCACACAGCATCGAAAAATTCGAAACAAATCCAGTTGAGTTGTTGCTGGGATCTGGAAGCACGAGCCATTTTGCAAAGGTCTACGATTTTTTTGAACGAACCGATGCGCTCACGCAAGAAGAAAAAAACAAATTGTCAGCGCCAGATGTTGGCTACCCGTCAAACGACACTCACAATATGTATTTGGATGCGATAGCCAAGCATGGTTTGGTTTGGACACTTGCTAACATTTTTTTATTTCTTGCAATGGCAACGACGGGATTGCGTCGATTCCAACCAACCCACACATCTGTCTTAGCGGCACCCGCGCTGGTGATCTGCTTTCTGTTGACAGGTGTTTTTTACACATTGCTGCCTCATTTCGCAGCCACATTTTTCATATTTTTTTCAGCGCTTGCACTTCGATCGAATGAAACCCAACCAGTCGAAAATACTTCTGTGTCGTGAGCGATCATGCACACAAGACTCATACTACCGATGTTCAAGACTAACAAACACCACTACCCGATGAACCGAAAGCTCGCGCAATCTGAAACAATTTGAATCAGTACACCTCTAGGGGTATAAGCAACTGATTGTTTCGGTCACTTTACATGCCTTGCCCAGCAAACAGATTCGGAATCATCGCTCTTCGTCCAATAATGGATCCGGCCGATCCTCCTTAATAATGCCGAATGGCGTCCAAGCGCGATTCTCTGCTGCTGCCTGATCATAGAAGGACGGGAAGCTTTTCTCGGGCGTCACAGTAGGCAAATGACGTTTGTGATACGAAGCATCAAAATGAATCATTGTTGCTTGGTATCGTAAATCACTCAGCTTAAGTCCGGCTTTCTGGAGCCGCCTTTGAACGTCTGAGTCTTCCGCTCCCCACTGAGTCGAATGGCGTTCGTCAAATCCATTCACCAACAACAGATCTGACTTCTGGATTGAGAAATTACATCCGACAACACCCCACTTCTGAGATGGTAGTTTCTTCAAAAAGCGGTATGGCAAACGGAATCCTTTTTCAATGTTCCGAGCCCTAAAAGTGAGTGACCAAAAAATAAGACGAAAAATGTTCCTAAAAACAATTAAGTCGGGCTGACTGCAATCAAGATGATCAATAGCATCTCTAAAACAGTCAATTCGTCGACCAACTGCACAGAAACCTAACTTGGATGCCCGCACGTGATCATCAACAAAATGAACTTGAGGCACGCAGTCACCATCAATAAAAATGAGTGTCTCACTTACAGCACTTTTAACCGCACGATTCATAACGATTGTTTTTCTAAAACCTTCGTCTGCCTGCCAAAAATGTTTAGAAGGAAAAGAGAAGGCCTTGAGCATTTCATCAACTTGGGCGACAACTTCTGGGGTTGATCCATCATCAGCAATTAAAACTTCGAATTGACCGCGGTATTGATTTTTTAATGCAACTAGCACTAATCGCAACAACTTTATGTCGTTGTAAAAAGCAATGATTATTGATGCGTCAGGCATATAGAAGTGTAGTGGTTTAAAATTGGAAACATATAATCAGTGCCCCCGTACTCAAATTTTTGAAGGACTTGATTCCCACAAATGGATGAAGCGTCGAAGACCAATTCTATTCGAGATCTGGCATTTCGGGAGCGTTACCTTAAGGGTCGCATCATCGATATCGGCTTTGGAAGAGACTTGGTTTGTTCAGGTGCTGAACCCTTCGATTTGCCAGATGGCGATGCACAAGAGATTGCTAGCATCAGGGACAATAACGCATACGATACTGTTCACAGCAGCCACTGCCTTGAACACATGAGAGATCCCGTCCATGCCCTTTCGCAATGGTGGGCGCTTGTAAAACCGGGTGGTCACTTGATTGTCGTCGTCCCCGATGAGGACCTATATGAACAAGGCTTTTGGCCAAGCCGCTTTAACCATGACCACAAAGCAACCTTTCGGCTAAACAGTCCAACCTCTTGGTCACCTGTTTCTCATGACATTAAAGCAATTGTTCAATCACTACCTGGTGCATACATTGTTGAGCTCGAACGTCAAGACCTAAAGTATGACTATTCTCTGCAAGCCAAAGGAATGACGCCTAACCCACTGGTGCCCCTTATTTTTTTAAAATCTTTTAAAAAAATAATGAGAGCTGTTGTTAAACCATTTCCCCTCGCCCGCCAGAGGCTAACATGGCGTATAGAGAATGCGTATTTTCGAACGCATGGCATTCCCATTGATCAAACATCTCGCGACGCACTTGCTCAAATACAAATTGTAGCTGCCAAGCGAACCACCAAGAACTAGTTAGCAGGCATTTTCAAGAAGAGCTTCTCGAGCGCCGCATCAAAGCGAGCGTCATCAAAAGCATCAATACGCGTCCCAGCAACAGCATCTGCTAGAAAGGTGATCGCCTGATCAGAGTTAGGGTGCCAACTGTCATAGTTGTTTGTTTTTATCAACGGCGATAGATCAGGAGGGTTGTAAATTGCCAAAAGCGGTTTACCTAAACCCGTAGCAATGTGGACGACGCTTGTATCGACCGAAACAATAGCCTGGCAAGCCCGCACTTGTTCAAAAAACTCAGTCAGTTCCGATGTGGGTCGCAGAAAAACTTTTGAGGTCAAGTCATTGGCTATCAACAAATTGATTAAGCCCTTTTCTTTATCAGGCGTTGCAATCATAAAAACAGAAACACTTAGGCCTTTCTTGGCAGCGACTTTCAAAATACCTCTGATTGCGCTCACAATTTTTGAATCACTAAAGCTTCGGTGTCGGCTCGCACCAAAAGGGCAAAACCCGATAACAAGGTTGTCATGCCAATAAGACATGACATGCTTGTGAGCGGTCATGTTTTCTGGCAGCCAATACTGTCGGTTGTCGAATGGGACAGATAACTTTTCAAGCAGCGGGATGGCTTTTTCAGAAAAATGCAACTTTTCAGTCATAGCACCTAACTTGATGTCGACGCATTTGAGGCCATCGTCTAGGCTAGCGACGTGTCCCGGCCGAATCAAATACAGCAAGAGCAGATCTCGCGCTTTAAGCGCCTGCGATAGGTGGACGACGTATCGGGGTCTCTTAAGCTTCTTGGCGATATTAAAAACGGACCTAAATCCGGGTCGCTTAGGCGATAACACCACCCTATCAAACTCAAAGGTGTGATCAAAAAGCTCAAAAAAATCAGCCCCAGTCGCGACCCAGAGCTTCAAATCAGGCCGATGCTTTTTAAGCTCACGCCAAATCCAAGACAACACAACCGTATCGCCAAGCTTGGCATCCCAACGAACAAAAAGAATAGCGTCTTCAACATCACCTAAGGCATTTGGCGCTCGATCTAACAACACGACCGCTATTGCTCGACGAATACTATCGCGCCAGGCCCTGACGTGATTAGTAAACGATTTCAAAGCCATCGGCATCAACCCAATCGTTTAGCGCTATTAGAAGATCATCTGGCACGTAAACGCACCACTGTTCGCCCAGACGTATACGACATGAAGCACCCGCGGACTGGTAAGTAATTTCCACCGGCATCCCAGCACCTTGTTCGATGGCCCTAAAAGGCGACAAGAGAGCCTGAAGACGATCTGCATCAGCCTTGCCATTCAAGCGAATGGACAAGGCGCGCGCGCGCGCTTCACGCATGGCCTGTAAATCAAAAACATCATCAACCGAAACCCGAAAACCACCCGAATATTCATCAACGGCGACTTTGCCGCAAAGGACAAGCAGCGCGTCCTCTTTAAACCGAGCTCGATTGGCCTCGTACATTTCATTAAAAATCATCACATCAAGCTGCGCAGTGCCATCATCAATGGTTGCAATCAGCATTTTGCCGCGACGAGTCATTTGCGGGCGCAGCGCTGCAATCGTACCGGCAAGCCACTGAACATCTCGCGATGGCGTCACATCATTCAACGAGCGGGGCACCATGCGCCGAACCTCATCGCGCCACGCATCAAACATATGGCCGCTAAAAAAATAGCCCAGCGCCACTTTTTCCTCAGCCAGCTTGCGACGCAAATCCCATGGATCAGCGTTTTCAAGAACACCAGCCACCACATCGCTGCCATCATCACCGAAGAGCGAGACCTGAGAGGCACTGCGTGCGGCCTGTTCAGCCGCTTCCACTGCCGTGGGCAATGACATGAGCAAGGCCGCTCTGTTAGGCTCAATAGCGTCAAAAGCACCCGCTCTAATCAAAGACTCTAGGCAACGCCGATTAACGAGTTGCCGATTGATACGTTGGCAAAACTCAAACAGCGAAGTGAATGGTCCGCCTGATTGGCGCGCTTGGACAATTTCCTCAATCGCAGCCTGCCCTGCCCCTTTGATTGCACCCAACCTATAACGGATGGTGCGAGGTGGCTTGTCCTGAGGATCGTTGTCCTCACGCACCGGCTCAAATCGATAGCCAGAGGCATTGACATCAGGCGGCAAAACCTTAACCCCATTGGCATGGCAATCACGCCAAAACGTTTGAACCTTATCAGTGTCGTCCATATCGGACGAAAGCGTGGCCGCCAAGAACTCAGCCGGGTGATGCGCCTTAAGCCAAGCCGTGTGATAAGCAATCAGCGCATAGGCAGCCGAGTGTGACTTGTTGAAACCGTAACCGGCAAACTTCTCCATCAAGTCGAACAACTTCACGGCCAAAACCGGATCATGCCCCTTTTGCGCCGCGCCTTGTTGAAACAATTCACGCTGCTGAGCCATTTCCTCGGCTTTCTTTTTACCCATGGCGCGACGCAAAAGATCAGCACTGCCTAATGAGTAGCCACCGATGATCTGCGAAATCAGCATCACCTGCTCTTGATACACAATCACACCGTATGTGCTTCTGAGCGTATGTTCCAGATCGGGGTGGAAATAATCAACAGAAGCACGACCGTGCTTGCGATTGACAAAATCATCAACCATGCCCGACTCAAGTGGTCCAGGCCGATAAAGCGCCAAGACAGCAATCACATCCTCAAAGTTGCTTGGCCGAAGCTTCTTTAAAAGCTCTTTCATGCCCCGCGATTCAAGCTGAAAGACAGCCGTTGTGTTGGCTTCACAAAGCAATTGATAAACCTTGGGGTCATCAAGCGTTAAGGCCATGATGTCAAACCCTGAGAGCTCAACGTTGAACTGTCGCACGTAGCGCACGGCCCAATCCAAAATCGTCAGGTTTCGTAACCCCAAAAAGTCAAACTTCACCAAACCAGCGGCTTCAACATCGTCCTTGTCAAACTGCGACACAGCGCTACTTTCCTGCCCAGGCTGGCAATAGAGCGGGCAGAAATCCGTTAACTTGCCTGGTGCAATCAAGACGCCACCAGCATGCATACCGACATTTCGGGTTAATCCTTCGAGCGGCCTCGCCAAGTCAATCAAAGCGCGGACTTCGTCTTCTTTTTCATAACGGGCTTTGAATGCAGGCTCGTCCGTCAGGGCGCGGTCAAGCGTCCAAGGGTCTGCGGGGCTAAAGGGGATCAACTTAGACAGGCCGTCGCAAAGCATGTAAGGCATGTCTAAGACACGCCCAGCGTCACGAACCACCGCTTTGGCACCCAAAGTACCAAAGGTCGCGATCTGACTGACGGCTTGGCGACCATACTTGTCTTTAACGTATTCAATCACGCGTTCACGATTGTCCTGACAAAAGTCGATATCGAAGTCAGGCATCGAAACCCGCTCTGGATTCAAGAATCGCTCAAACAGCAAATCGTAACGAATGGGGTCTAGATCAGTAATACCTAACGAATAGGCGACCAGTGAGCCCGCCCCTGAGCCACGGCCAGGGCCAACCGGCACACCGTTTTTCTTGCCCCAATTGATAAAGTCTTGAACGATCAAAAAGTATCCCGCAAAACCCATTTGAATAATGGTTTGGCACTCCCAGTCCAATCGCGACTGGTACTTTGGACGGTTCTCGATGCGTAAGGTCTCATCAAGGAACAGTTGTTTTAAGCGGACCTCTAAGCCCTCGTGGGAAAGCTGCACCAAATAGTCATCAATACCAAGCCCGGCTGGCGTCGGAAAATCGGGTAATTTTGGCTGGCCCAAGGTGAGCGTCAAATTACAACGCTGGGCAATGGCGACCGTGTTTTGAAGCGCTGAAGGCACATCACTAAACAATGCTGCCATTTCGTCGGTCGACTTCAGGTACTGATCTTCAGTAAATCGCCGCTCACGCTTGGGGTTGGTCAGGATTTCACCATCCGAGATGCAGACCCTAGCTTCGTGAGCCCGATATTCCTCAGCGCGAATAAACTGAACAGGATGCGTAGCCACCACCGGCACAAATAATTGCTGTGCCAATGCCAACGCACTATCCGTGTATGACCAGTCCGCTTGGTTACCAGTACGCTGCAACTCCAAGTAGTAGCGGCCGGGCAACGCCTGCATCCATTGCTGAGCCAATTGGGCAGCCACATCCGATTGCCCTGCCAACAGGGCCTGCCCCACGTCGCCATGACGGCCACCGGACAGCACAATCAACCCAGGAGCCTGCACAACCCATTCACGCTTTACAGCAGCTTTGCCATGTTGGGTATTTTCCAGCCAAGCCCGCGTGATCAGTTCACACAAGGAACGGTAACCCTGCTCGTTAGCCACAAGCAGTAAAATACGGTAAGGTTTGTGTGGTTCGGACTCATTCGTGAGCCAAACATCACAACCGGCGATCGGTTTGACGCCTTTGGAACGGGCCGCGTTGTAAAACTTGATTAGGCCAAACACGTTCACCAAGTCTGTTAACGCCACCGCTGGCTGTTCAAGTATTTTCGTTTGCGACACCAAGTCATTGATTCGAACAATACCGTCAACCACCGAAAACTCGGAGTGGACGCGCAAATGAACGAAGGGGATGGGGGGCTGGTTGCCTTGCATGCTTAAGATTGTACTCAAGGACTGTCGATACACATTATGAAATGGCTAATTCTATTCACTTGGTTGGGCGCTATCCTCTTCGCGCATTTCAGGGGACAGGTTCGCTTGCCGCTTAAGCGCCAACTACTCGACCAGTCCGTACTCTTGGCACCCATCAATGCCCTAATGGTTCTGAACTCGAAAGCCCCCACCACGCCTTATGTGCCGCTTTCACGCTCGCCTGAATTGAGTCTGCTTCAAGACAATTGGAAAATCATCCGCGAAGAGGCCCTGCACTTGGCCCAAATACGCGAAATCAAAGCCCCTGTTGCCCATAACGACATCGGATTCAACTCTTTTTTTAAATACGGCTGGAAGCGTTTTTATCTCAAGTGGTATGACGCCAAACACCCATCAGCCGAATCGCTCTGCCCCAAAACCACTGCGTTGCTCAAACAGATCCCAAGCATAAAAGCAGCCATGTTTGCCGAATTGCCACCCGGTGGTCGTTTGAACCCGCACCGCGACCCTTTTGCAGGGTCATTGCGATACCACTTAGGACTTTCCACGCCTAATGACCCTTCTTGCTACATCGATGTCGATGGCATTCGCCACGTTTGGCACGATGGTGAAGGCGTTGTTTTCGACGAAACGTACGTACACGAGGCACAAAACAACTCAAATCAAAACCGAATCATCCTGTTTTGTGATGTCGAACGCCCATTGAAATGGCGCTGGGTTGAGCGCTTTAACCACTGGTTTGGCCGCGTCATGATGTCAGCGGTAAGCTCACCAAACGCTGAGACTGATCAGACCGGTTTCATCAATAAACTCACGCATTGGCATTGGGTCATTGATCAAAAACGCAGTGCTTTCAAGACGGCCAACCGCACCCTTTACAAAGCAACTAAGGTGGCCCTGATAGTGCTCGCGATCTTGCTCTTCTTAGCGATTTGACCAAGACTAACGTTGCAACGCCTCCCATGCCTTGTACAGACGCTTGGCAGACACGGGGTAAGGCGTGCGTAGACGTTGCGCGAAAAGCGCAACACGCAACTCTTGCAACATCCAAAAGAACTGATCTAGCCCAGGTTCCGGCGCGCCTGCCAACGCCTGCCGGGCGCGCCGGTAGTGCGCCAAAAGCGGCGCCATTTCACTCATCCGCTGCTGATCTCGATCCGCATCAGCTCGAAGGCCGTCAAACCGAACGGCAATGGCCTCTAAGTAACGTGGCAAATGCTTGAGTTGCTCATAGGGTGTACGCATCACAAAATCGGAGGGCATCAATTCACTGAGTTGAATCACCATGTCTTTGCAGGCACTTTCATGCACTTTAAACTGAACCAACCGCTTTCTAGCCACCTCTGATTGCTCAAGAATAGACAGCACATGTCGAGACAACTCTTGCGCCAAAAGCCCTAACCTTTCCTTGGCCAATTCTCGGCTGCTGGCAAAGCTCTCCGCGTCTGTGGGCCATGGTTGCTGCTCGAGCGCTGCACGTGACAAAGCCGCATCAATAATTTGCCCGCGTAGAGACTCCCACGACCCAAGCGGCATATACAAAACACCCAGTCGCAAAGCGTCTGGCAGGTTCTTTTCTAAAAACTTGATTTGCTCTTTCAAACCAATCCGAAGCAATCGCAAAAGGCCGAGGCGGTGGCAGCGTTGCGCGGTTTGCGCATCATCAAAAACATCAATCCGACAGTGCGTACCTTCATCGACCAGCGCAGGATAGCCCAAGATACTTTTACCGGCGCGGCGTATCTCCATGACTTCAGGTAGCGACTCGAATGTCCATTGGGTGATCTGCTCCAATGCCTGATCAGCAATAACCGGCTCACCTTCTGCGGCCATTTCTTGGAAAGTGGCATGCGCTTGATCGCCGAATTGCGCTTTAAGCTGCGACAAATTACGACCTGCTCGCAACATTCGGCCGTGCTGATCAATAATTCGAAAATTCATAAACAAGTGCGCAGGCAACGAATCGACCCGAAAGTCAGACTCCTGGACTTTGACATGAAACTGCTGATCAATGTCAGCAATAACAGCTGCCGTCAAGCTGACCGTCGGCGCAGACATTCGGTCAAACCAGCGTGCGTGAAACGCTTGGGCATAATCGGGCACGGGCACGCAGTGCTTGCGTAACTTTTGCGGCATAGACTTGACCAACCACTGCACTTTTTCTTTCACCATCCCTGGCACCAACCACTCCCAGCGCGGGGTCGTCAATTGATTCAGCAACACGAGGGGCACCGATACCGTGACGCCATCCTTAGGCGAGCCCGGTTCAAAGTGATAATCCAATTTAAGGGCATTGCCCTGCCAGCTCAGCGTCTTTGGAAACACATCGGTGGTAATGCCCGCCGCCTCATGACGCATCAAGTCATCCCTGGAGAGCTTCCAACGCTGTACTTCTTGGTCATCTAGTTGCTTAAACCACTGTTTGAATGCCACTGTTTGACATATCTCTTGGGGCAACAACCGGTCGTAAAATCCCGCGATCAAGGTTTCATCCACCAAGATGTCTGGTCGTCGACTGCGATGCTCAAGACGCTCAATACTCTGGATTAGTTTTTTATTGTGCGTCACAAACTCAAACGGCAAGTCAATCTCACCGGGCACCAGCGCCTCGCGAATAAAAGTCTCGCGGGCACGAGCCAAGTCAACCGGACCAAAATGCACCTGCCTACCGCTGTAGATCGGCAGACCGTAGAGCGATGCCTTTTCTTGAGCCACCACTTGCCCGCGACGACTATCCCAACGCGGATCGCCCCAGCTCTTGGTCAGTAGGTGGGCGCCCACGCGCTCTATCCACACCGGTTCAATTTTTGCAATGCAACGCGCGTACAACCGACTCGTTTCAACCAACTCACCCGCCAGCACCCACTTACCCGCTTTTCGAACGAGCTTCGATCCAGGATGTATCCAGAATCGCAGGTCGCGCACCCCTTGGTAATGGCTGGCCTCTTCGGACTTCAACCCAACCTGCCCGATCAATCCCGTTAACAGTGCTGAATGAACCTGCTCATACGTGGCTTCAGTTTGGTTGACTCGCCAGCGCTGCTCACCAACCATGGCAGCGAGCTGCCCGTGAATGTCATGCCATTCTCTTAACCGCACAGCCGACAAATAGTTTTGCCGCAAAACGCCGACCAGTTTGCGCTGTGAGCCTTTGTGAGCGACTTGCTCGTGATACCAATCCCAAAGTTTTAACCATGCCAAAAACTCTGACTGCTTGTCTGCAAATTTGGCGTGCGCTTGTTCGGCTGCCTCGCGCGCAATCACGGGGCGTTCGCGGGGGTCTTGGACGGCCATGGCAGAGGCAATGATCATCATTTCTCTCAAACATTGCTGGTCGCGAGCGGCCAGTAACATACGCCCAACCCTCGGATCCAATGGCAATCGAGCCAACAGCTTTCCAATACTCGTTAAAGAATGAGCCGAAGCTTGAGGCTGTGAACCAGTACTCGATGCGTTTATATTTAACGCACCGAGCTCTTGCAACGTTTGATATCCATCTGCGATTGCTCGCCCCGTGGGTGGATCAACAAACGGAAACCGCTCGATTTCTGGCAGCCCAAGGGACTTCATCCGCAAAATAACGCCAGCCAGTGACGAGCGTAAGACCTCAGGCTCACTGAAACGCCGCCGACGCTTGAAGTCTTCTTCATCGTAGAGACGGATACAAACGCCTGGACCCAAGCGCCCGCAGCGTCCCGCCCTTTGATTGGCTGAGGCCTGACTGATGGGCTCGATTTGCAGCTGCTCGACCTTTTGTCGCCAAGAGTAACGCTTGACTCGTGCCAAGCCGGCATCAATCACATATCGAATGCCAGGCACTGTTAACGATGTCTCAGCCACGTTGGTTGCGAGCACCACGCGACGAGCGCGGGTGCTTGGCCGAAAGATTTCTTCCTGTTCATTTTGTGAAAGCCGAGAAAACAATGGCAAGATCTGTGTGCTTTGCGGATGATGCTTGCGAAGCGCTTCGCTGGTTTCGCGAATTTCGCGCTCACCGGGCAAAAAAACCAGAATATCCCCTGGCCCATGGCGAGCGCACTCATCAACCGCATCAGTCACCGCGTCACACAAATCCCTTTCTTGAACGCCCTCTTCAAGCTGCCCCTCGATTTCAGCGGCCTGCTCGGCAGGTAGCTTAACCGGGCGATAACGCATCTCTACTGGGTAAAGACGTCCCGAAACCTCAATAATCGGTGCCGCTTGACCGTTGGACGCCGCAAAATGCTGAGCGAACCGATCCGCATCAATGGTGGCAGACGTGATGATGACTTTCAGATCAGGTCGCTGCGGCAGAATTTCTCTCAAGTAACCCAAAAGAAAATCAATGTTTAGGCTACGCTCATGAGCCTCATCAATGATGATGGTGTCATACGCTTTGAGAAGTCGGTCCCGCTGCGTTTGAGCCAGCAAGATACCATCAGTCATCAATTTGATAGCCGTTGTGACATCGGTACGCTGCTGAAAGCGAATTTGATAACCAACCCATTGACCCAGCGGGGTTTGGAGCTCTTGCGCGATACGACGGGCGACCGATGTCGCCGCCAAACGGCGAGGCTGGGTGTGCGCAATCATCGCCTCACGCCCTCTACCCATGGCCAAACAAATCTTTGGCAACTGGGTCGTTTTACCCGAGCCCGTCTCACCGCTTAAGATCACAACCTGATGCGTGGTGATCGCGAGCACGATGTCATCTCGCCTCGCGCTGACTGGCAAATCATCCGGAAAAGCGATTTCGGGCAACGGTCGTGGGGAAATGGCAACGGTTTGGGCCGTCTGCGTGTCTGAAACCAAGTCGACAACCTCAATCTAACGCATGGTAAGCGCATGCATTATAAAATGGACCATGATAGGCATATTGCAAACAATGGGTTAAAAGTTGACCCGACGATTCAGTGAGCGACATGAACACAGAGGTCGAATTACCCACCATTATGACTGACTCGGACTTTTCTGCCACTTCTAATGAAGACACCGTCTCAGCACTAGAAGCGGCCGATTCCGCTGCGCCTCAATTTGTGCGATGGTTTCGCGAGGTTGCGCCCTACGTTCATGCTTTCCGGGGTAAGACGTTCGTGGTAGCTTTTGGTGGCGAATTGGTTCAGGCCAACGCATTAAACGCGCTGGTACAAGACTTATCTTTACTGAGCGCGCTAGGCATCAGGCTTGTGCTGGTTCATGGCTCTCGCCCACAAGTCAACGAGCAGTTAAGCCTCAAAGGCTTTAAACAGCAGTTTGGGCGCGGCATGCAGCCCACCGATGACGCAGCCCTTGAGTGCGCCAAAGAGGCAGCTGGCGAAATACGCCTAGACATCGAAGCTGCCTTCAGCCAGGGACTGCCGAATACACCAATGTCGCACGCTCAAATCCGCGTGATTTCTGGCAACTTTGTCACAGCCCGCCCAACAGGCGTGATCGATGGTGTCGACTATCGCCACACTGGTCAAGTACGCAAAATAGACACCGACGCCATGAAAGTGGCGATCGAACACGGCTCTATCATTGTGCTGTCACCGCTGGGCTTTTCGCCGACCGGTGAGGCATTTAACCTTGCCATGGAAGACTTGGCCACTAGCGTTGCTGTTGCCCTAAGAGCTGAAAAACTGATTTTTTTAACTGAGACCGATGGTGTTATCGGCGCAGACGGCAATGTTGACACCGAGCTGGCTCGTTTAGACGCCGATGCCCTTCTCGCTACGAATGCCCTTGACGAGAACACCGCTTTTTATTTGCACTACGCCTCAAAAGCCGTCAAACGGGGCGTTGCCCGCGCTCACATGATTCCATTTTCGTTAGATGGCGTGGTTCTGCTTGAAATATTCACCCACGATGGTGTTGGCACCATGGTCGTTGAGGACACCCTAGATGATTTGCGCTCAGCCACGATAGACGATGTGGGCGCTATTCTTAGGCTGATAGAACCACTAGAAAGTGATGGCACCTTGATCACCCGAGGCAGAGCGGCCATCGAGCGTGATGTTGAAAACTTTTCGGTGCTTGAGCATGATGGCGTTATTTTCGGTTGTGCCACCCTGCACTACTACCCTGACGAAAAAATGGCTGAAATGGGTTGTTTGATCGTTCACAATGAGTGGCAAGGCGCAGGCGAAGGTGAGTTGTTGCTTCGCCACATGGAGTCTCGTGCCAAGGCGTTGGGTGTGAAGCGTCTGTTTGTTCTAACCACACGCACAGCCCACTGGTTCATGAAACGCGGCTTTGGCAAAGGCGGCGTCACCGATCTGCCCAAAGAGCGCCAAGCAGCCTACAACCGCTCAAGAAACAGCCAAGTGTTTATCAAGCGGCTGTAACCCGATTTGCGTCTGATTTTAGGTGACAGTATGGCAAATGGGCGCACAAAACAAAGGTGAATGGCTAATCAACCGCTAAGCCATCACTACAATACCAAAACATTGATTTAGACCAAAAAAGGGCTGACATGACTCGAATTATCCAATGCACCAAGCTAAAAAAAGAAGCAGAGGGACTAGACTATCCGCCATACCCAGGCGAAGTAGGCACCAAAATTTGGCAGACCATTTCAAAAGAAGGTTGGCAGCAGTGGATGGACGTACAAACGCGTCTCGTTAACGAAAATCGCCTGAACTTAGCAGACGTTCGTGCGCGCAAGTATTTGCGCGAGCAAATGGAAAAATTTCTATTTGAAGATATCGATGTCGAAGCGCAAGGTTACGTGCCGCCCTCTGACTAAGTACCTTCCCGAACCACACGTTCGGCTGCTTTGACGCCTTGGTGCCGCACATCAGCGCCATGAACCATAAAAATCACGCGCTCGGCCATGTTTTTTGAGTGATCCCCGATGCGCTCTAGTGAACGGGCAACAAATAGCAAATCAATACCCCCTGAAATGGTTCGGGGGTCCTCGATCATGAAAGAGATCAGGCTGCGCATCGCAGACTTCCACTCTTTATCCACTTGTTTGTCGCTTCGTACAACAGCAGCGGCAGCAACAGAATCTTGTCTGGCAAAAGCGTCCATCACATCATGCAGCATTTGTGCCACGGCTTTGCTCATGTGTTGAAGCTCAATCTCTGGCACGAATTTTTTCGTGTCATCATGCAAACGGCGTGCCATCGATGCAATCTTCTCGGCTTCGTCGCCTGAACGTTCCATGTCAGTCAACATTTTTGCAACGGCCATCAAGGTCCTCAAATCAATGCCGGCTGGCTGTCTAAGCGCGATAATCGTTGCGATTCGCTCATCCACAGCCACTTCGATTTTGTTGACCTCTTTTTCATTTTCTTTGACGCGATCAATCAAACTCGCATCACCAGTGACCACCGCATCAATGGCATCATTGATCATACTCTCGACGCAGCCACCCATTCTCAGCAGCTCGCTGCAGATCTCATCCATTTCGACGTCATACTTACGGAAAGTGTGTTCGGTCATTTCAGCGCCTATTGCCATTAATTTAGGAGATACACCAACAAAAATCGGCCTATCAAAAGAATTCAACACGTAGTGTAAGAGCAAAATATGACATTTTTATGAATTAATGTGAGAGTCGTGTCTCAACCCCTCGCGGCCCAGCAACCAGCGCAACATCAGCCCGGCGAAGCGCAAAAATGCCATTTGTGACAACACCAGGTAAGTTATTAAGCTCGACTTCAAGTCCCGGGGCGTCCAAGATCTTAAGCCCTGCCACGTCAACAATCGGATTGCCATTATCAGTCATAAACCCAGTCCTTATGCTCGGTTGACCACCCAAAGCAACCGCCCGCCTCATGACGCTAGCGACAGCCATCGGTAAAACCTCGATAGGCAAAGGAAACCGGCCCAGCCACTCAACCTGCTTAGAAGCGTCAACAATACACAGGAAACGCTCAGCCACTGAAGCGACAATTTTTTCTCGGGTCAAGGCCCCTCCTCCACCCTTGATCATCTCGAGTGCTGGATTAATTTCATCAGCACCATCAACATAGACAGGCATCGACGCCACGTCATTGAGAGTAAGCACCGTCACACCACCTTGGCGCAAGCGCTCCGCCGTGCGCTCTGAACTGGCAACAGCCGCGCGAAACGACTCACGCTTTAAGCACAAGGCGTCTATGAATAAATCAGCAGTAGAACCCGTGCCTACACCAATCACCGCATCCGAGGTGAGCCACGGCTCTATATAGTCAACTGCAGCTTGAGCCACGGCTTGCTTTAATGCTTGTGGATCCGTTGTCACGCTTTTTCATCCTTTTCTTCAATAAATGGCCGACTGATTTCAGACAGCAGGCCCCCCTCAATCTCATCATCCTTGCCACTTGGCAGTGATTCGACTGCACTTAAACTTCGCAGCATGACTCGCGTACGCGTTTCAGTCTTGCCTATTTTATTGGTCGCAGACTCAAGCGATCGTTTCACATCAGCCAAAGACTGGCCAAACTTACCAAACTCGGTTTTGACGCTACGCAGCACCTGCCAGACCTCGGAAGATCGTTGCTCGATGGCTAGCGTACGAAACCCCATTTGAAGGCTATTGAGCATCGCAGCCAAGTTTGCTGGCCCTGCCACATTGACCCTAAGTTCGTGCAATTTATCGAGCACCCCGGGCAACCGTAGTACTTCGGCATACAAACCCTCGCTGGGCAAGAACATAATGGCAAAGTCAGTTGTGTGTGGCGGCGAAATATACTTGGCCGTGATTAACTTGCCTTGCACCTCAATGGCTCGACCTAATGCTGCAGAGGCTTGGCGCACTGCATCGATATCAGCAATATCCTGCGCATCG
>Ga0075467_10001443_pt1 | contig 19673 bp, 2 predicted proteins | sample DEB08_DNA_9_FD_75067 | JGI IMG/M metagenome (GOLD analysis project Ga0075467, IMG submission 75067) | Aqueous microbial communities from the Delaware River and Bay under freshwater to marine salinity gradient to study organic matter... | ecosystem: Environmental > Aquatic > Marine > Coastal ... | reverse complement strand
TCCTGCCATAGCAGAACCAACGGCAACAGATAATTGTGATACTGCACCAGCAATAGAATTTGAAGAAACGAGAGCAGACGGAAATTGTGAAGATAGTTATGTATTAGTAAGAACTTGGACAGCGACTGATGCTTGTGGAAATGCCACTTCTCAGCAACAAGTAATTACAATTGATGATACAACGCCACCAGTATTAAGTGGTATTCCTGCGGACTTAGAAGGGAATTGTGCAGATGGCGCAGGAAATCCAACGGCAGGTATTACGGCAACGGATAATTGTGATAGTGATGTTGAAATTACTTTCACAGAAGTAAATGAAGACGGAAGTGCATCAGAAGGATGTTCTGGAGATGTAGTCATTATTAGAACTTGGATTGCAACCGATAATTGTGGTAACACCGCAATGGGTACACAAAGAGTATCTATAGTTGATAATGAAGCACCAGTCTTAGCGGGTATTCCTTCGGATGAAACAGTTGAATGCGACCAAGTTCCAGATGCAGCACAACCAACCGTTACCGATAATTGTGATGCTTCACCAATCATTACTTTGGATGAAGCTAGAGTGGATGGCGATTGTGCAGACAGTTATGTATTAACTAGAACTTGGACAGCAACAGATGCTTGTGGAAATACAACGCAAGGAACGCAAGTCATTGTAGTGAATGATACAACTGATCCAGTTTTATCAGCAACACCAGCAGATGTCACGGTTAATTGTAATGAAGACTTACCAACTGCGGATGCAATAACAGCAACGGATAATTGTGATACAGATGTGGAAGTAACTACAGAAGATGTAAGAACAGAAGCAGATTGTGGTTTTGTCATTACGAGAACTTATACGGCAACAGATAATTGTGGTAACAGCACATCCGTACAACAAGTAATTAATGTCAGCGATATTAGCGAACCAGTCTTAGCAAATATTCCTGCCGATGAAACGGTAGAATGTGATGCGATTCCTGCACCAGCAACACCAACGGTGACAGATGATTGTGATACAGATGTAGAAATTGCCTTTGATGAAATTCAAGAAGCAGGCAGATGTGAAGATTCTTATGTGATTATCAGAAGTTGGACAGCAACAGATGATTGTGGCAATAGCACACAAGCTACGCAAGTCATTAATGTAGATGATACTACTGACCCGATTTTAACGGGCGTTCCAGCAGATATTACAGTTGATGCTTCGGCAGGAGAAACAACGCCTGACCCAGCAACACCAACGGCAACGGACAATTGTGATAGCGATGTAGAGATTGTATTAACAGAAACGTCTAGTACAACAGAGGGATGTGGAACGGCATTAGTTAGAACTTGGACTGCGACTGATAATTGTGGAAATAGCACAGTAGCTAATCAAACCATCATTATTATTGACGGGTTTGAGCCTTCTATTAATCCAACAAACAGTACTATCTGTTTAGGCACAACAACTGAATTTAATGTAAGTCCAGCAGGTGACCAATATACTTATGTATGGACAACCACAGGAGGTATCTTAAGTAGCACAACCATTGCAAATCCAGTATTCACAGGAGATGCAATTGGCACATTCGATGTTTCTGTGACGGTAACAGATACCGATGCAAATTGTGTAGGCGAAGCAACAACTCAAATCACAGTAACCGATTCACCAGATATTGAAGCTAATAATAATGGGCCATTATGTGCAGGTCAATCTTTAAGATTAACGAGTACAACGGGCGGTACAACTTACGCTTGGACAGGACCAAACAATTTCACTTCAACGGAACAAAATCCAGTTATTGATAATGTAACAGCGGATAACGCTGGCGACTATACTGTAACGATTACTTTCGGTGAATGCACAGAAACAGCAACAACTTCAGTAGAAATAGGTGACCAATTAAGTGCCGAAATCACAGGAGATGTAAATGCCTGTTTAGGCGCACCATTTAGTTTATCTGTAGATAACGGAACAACTTTCGCATGGACAGGACCAAATGGCTTCACGTCTAGCGAACAAACAATTAATATAGCAGAAGCATCTCAAGCAGATGCAGGAATTTATGAAGTATTGGTTTCAAATGCAGATGGATGTTCTGTTACTTTATCAGTAGAAGTGAGTGTACTTCGGTCACCAGCACCATTTGTATCTAGCAATAGCCCAGCGTGTGCAGGAGGAACCTTAGAATTATTCTCTTCTGGTGGGGTAGCTTACAGTTGGACAGGGCCAAACGGATTTACGTCTGAAGAACAAAATCCAATTGTGTCTAATGTTATGAACTTAGACCCTGGTACTTATACGTTTACCGTAGAAGTTAGAACAGAAGCGGGATGTACTGCAACAGAAAGTGTGGAAGTCACCATCTTAGATGCAGTAGCAGTTGACGCTGGAGCAGACCAAGTGGTTTGTCGAGGCGATAATATCCAATTAACGGCAATTGGAGGAGATGATTATTTATGGACTGGCCCAAGTGGTTATTTCAGTACAGAACAAAATCCGTTAATAGAAAATGCAACGACGGCAAGAAGTGGCTTATATATCTTACAAGCGACAATAGGCGATGTTTGTCAAGCTACAGATACCGTAATGATTACGGTAAATGATGTGAATATTGAAATCGTTTCCACAGAAGCAGATAATTGTGAATCAGGCAATGGAATCGCTACTTTAGCACCTGCCGATTTAACGTATGCTTGGAGCGATGGAGGAACAGGCGCTAGTAGAACAGAATTAACGGCAGGAACTTATACGGTAACTGCAACAGATGATAATAATTGTACAAGCGAAGTTACCGTAATCATCGGAGCGATTTGTGAATGTCAACCAGCAGAAATTGCTAGTTTAGATGTCACAGAAGCATCTTGTGGTGAATCAAATGGGGAAGCCATTATTAATTTAGTTGGTAGACCAACTGATTATCTCTACACTTGGACACCGAATTTAGGAACTCCTAATGCAGCAGGTAATGGTAGAACGGATATTCCAGCAGGAACTTATACCGTAATAATTTCTTTCCCTGATGCGGATGATTGTTCTATAGAAACAACCATTGCAGTTGGTTCTTCTGAAGGGCCAGAAGTGGACGATATTATTGTAGAACCAGCAACTTGTACAGGTGGCAATGGTTCAGCAACGATTACACCAACGAATTATACATACATCTGGTCTTTCGATAATTTCACAGGAAATAACCGAACAGACTTAGATGCAGGAAATTATCAAGTAGTGGTCTTAGATCCAACAAATGCAGACTGTCCAACAGTTGTCAATGTAGAGATTACCATAGAAAATACTTTAGAAATTGAAGCTATTGTCAATAACACACCAGCTTGTGGAGAAGCAAACGGTAGCGTTTCTATCTCTGTAAATGGAGGAACAGGCAATTATACCTATACTTGGGTGGATGATGAAACCATCACGACTCCACAAAGAAGTGGTTTAGTAGCAGGAACTTACCAAGTAATGGTACTCGATACGGATTCGGAAGGTTGTGAAACTATGTTCACTTTCACCTTAAACGAAGATGTTTCAGGTGCTACGGTTGAAGTTGACCCAATAGTGATGGTCACTTGTAATGGTGATACAGATGGAACAGTAGAATTCACTATTAACTTAAGTGATGGATTTGTAGAACCTGCAACGACAATTATTCAAAATGCTGCTAGTGAAACAGTTGAGAATGGAAGCTTAGCTCCAGGGAATTACTGCATCGTGATAACAGATGCGAACGGTTGTTTAGCAGGTAGTGCTTGTTTTGAAGTACAAGAACCTACGCAAATGGAAGTTGCTGCATCTGCTACGGATAAGACTTGTGAGACAGGCGGTAGAATCGGTGTCTTAGTAGCAGGAGGAAACGGTCAATATATTTTTGATTGGGACGATATTCCAGGCACAAATAATCCACAGAATAGAATCAACTTAGAAGGTGGTACTTATAACTTAACAATTACTGACCAAATGGGTTGTCAAACAATTGTTGACCCAATTGTGATTAATGATAATTGTGATTGTGAGATACCAACTATTTCAAATGTAGTCGTCATTGATGCAGAATGTGGAGAAGCAACTGGTTCAGCAAGTATTAATGTCAATGGTTCAAACGAGGCATTCAATTATACTTGGTTACCAAACGTCAGTCAAACATTTACGGCAAGTGATTTAGAAGCAGGTGCTTATTCTGTAACGATTAGCGTACCGGGCAGAACAGATTGTCAGACCCAGAAACTTTTGTTATCGGTAATTCTGATGGTCCAGTAGCAGAAGTAGTAGCAACAACTCCAGCCAACTGTTTAGCTTTTGATGGAACAGCTACTTTAGCACCATCTGATTACTCTTATACTTGGAGTGATGGCAATAATGGCTCGGTTAGAACCAATCTAGGAGCTGCAACTTATACGGTAACTGTAACGGATCCAGCAACAGGCTGCCAAGACTTCTTACAAGTAATCATTGACCAAGTAAGTCCATTAATGGGCGATGTATCGGTTGATAACCAACCAACTTGTGGTGAATCAAACGGTACTGCAACGATTGTCTTAACAGGAGGAAGTGGTAATTACAGTTACTCTTGGGGCAATAGTGCCACACAAAGTAATTTGCCATCAGGTACTTATAATGTGGATGTAGTAGATAATACAACTGGTTGTGAAACCATGGTGACCTTTACTTTATTAGATAATGTTTCTGGTGCAACGATTACGGTTGACCCAATCATTACGCTAAGTTGTGTAGGAGCTACTGATGGAAATGTAAGCATTACCACTAATTTAGAAGCTGGATTTGCGACACCTGCTACCGAAGAAATTATGGACGGTAATGGAACCACAGTAGCAAATGGCACTTTAGGGGTAGGCAATTACTGCGTCATCTTGAGAGATGCCAACGGATGTGTAGCTGCCGAAGCTTGTTTTGAAGTAGTGGAACCAAGTCCAGTTGTTATCGAAGTAACCAAAACAGACATCACTTGTGATGCAGCAGGTACTATCGACCTTACGGCAACAGGAGGAACAGGAAACTATACCTATGATTGGGCAGATATTGCAGGAACAGCTAATGAAGCAGATAGAACGATTCAATTAGCTAGTACTTATAGTATAACGATAACGGATGAAAATGGATGTACCGCAATTGCAGAAAATATAACGATTACAGACGAATGTGAAGATGCGTGTACAGCTCAACCAGTAGTAGCCAATACAACGGTACTCGATGCGACTTGCGGTTTACAAAATGGGACGATTACTATAGAAGTAGTCGGAAATGCTGCCGATTATACTTATTTCTTTATGCCAAATATTGGGGTAGCGAATGAAGTTGGTAATACAAGAACAGCATTACCAGCAGGAAGCTATACCGTTACCATTGCAGAAGCAGGAAATGAAGACTGCTTTACGACGGTGACTTTAGCCGTAAATAATATCGACGGACCCCAACCGATTGTACCAACCATAACGCCAGCTACTTGTTTAGCAGCGGATGGTTCAGTAAACTTTGGTACGACGCCAGCAAATATCACTTTCTTATGGTCTGACCAAATGGTGACCAATAGTAGAAATGATTTAGTTGGAGGTACTTATGCGGTAGAAATTATAGACAGCAATACGCCTGATTGTTCCGCCTTTGTCACGGTAGAAGTACCAAGTCAAGATGGCTTTACAGCAGAAGCACAAATTAATAGCCAACCAACTTGTGGAGAGGCAAATGGTTCAGTAACCATTATTCCAACAGGAGGAGTCGGCCCTTATGCTTTCGATTGGGGAGCAACGGATACGGAAACAGATTTAGCAGCAGGTACTTTTGAAGTCAATGTAGTAGATAATGGAACAGGTTGTTTAACCACCGTTACCTTCACTTTAACGGATAATGTATCAAGTGCGATTGTCACCGTAGTACCAAGAGTATTTACTTCTTGTATCGGTGCAGATGATGGCGCAGTAAGTGTAGAGTTTGATTTTGAGGATGGATTTGCACAACCATTTACCACCCAAATTCAAGATGCAGACAATAATGAGTTTGCAGATGGAAGTTTAGCACCGGGCAGTTACTGTTTAGTTGTTAAAGATGCGAATGGTTGTATTGCGGGAGAAGGTTGTTTCACGGTAGTTGCCCCAAGTCCAATCAATGTAGAAGCACAAATTGAAATGGCTTCTTGTGACCCAGATGGTACGATTATTATTATCGCAACTGGTGGAACTGGCGAGTATAGCTACGATTGGGCAGACTTAGAAGGCACAGATAATATTAAAGATAGAGAAGACTTGCCAGCAGGTACTTACAGTATAACTGTTTCTGACCAAAATAACTGCTTGGTAGTAATTGATGAGTTAATCATCAATTCTACCTGCGGTTGTGAGGCAGATGCAGGTTCATTAACTATTGTGTCACCCGTGTGTATCGAAGGAACAGACGCTGTTCTGACCGCTACTCCTACGGGTGATATGGTCCTTCCTGATGGATATGAAATCAGGTATGTATTAACAGAAGGAGAAGCATTGACGATTCAACAAGTTGAAACGAGTCCAGCATTTACCGTAACCGAAGCAGGAAGCTATACCATTCATACCTTAGTTTATGACCCAACTACTTTAGATTTAAGTATCGTTGTACCAGGAACAACTACAGGTTCTGATGTGGTCGCTTTATTAATCCAAGGTGGTGGACAGATTTGCGCCGCTTTAGATGTAGCAGGCGCACCAGTTACCGCTGGAAAAATAACAGCAGAGTTTATTGAAGTAGAACCAGAAACTTGTGATGACGAAGATGGTGCTGCGGTACTATCTCCAAGTTCTTATCAATATAACTGGTCGAATGGTGGAACAGGAACTACTCAAACTGGATTAGCAAATGGTATGTACACCGTAACGGCAACCGACACGGAAAGTGGTTGCACGCAAATATTGACGATAGAAATTGATGAGATTTGTGATTCTATGATGGTGACGCAATGTGTTATTCCAGCAGTAACCAACACCATTATTACGGATGCCAACTGTGATATAACGAATGGTGCTGCCATGGTAATGGTCAACGGTAATGTATCAGACTTTACGTTCACTTGGACACCAAATGTAGGGACTCGAAATGCGCCTAATTTCCGAACAGGCTTAGCTGCTGGAAGTTATGAAGTAGAAATTTCTAGAAATGCTATATCCAATTGTACGTTTACCCAAACAATAGTAGTTGGTAACGTAGATGCACCGTCAATTCCAGACCCAATCATTACACCAGCAACTTGTTTATCACCAACAGGTGGTGCAGACTTTAGTGCAGCAACAGGTGATTTAACCTTTGCTTGGAGTGATGGTAGTACGGATGCAGTTAGAACAGATTTATTAGCGATTACTTATGCCGTAACGATTACGGATGCTAATACCTCTAACTGTCCAGCAGTTATTGGGATAGAAATACCAGTCAATAACCCTTTAGTAGTGACACCAGAAGTTATTACTCAACCATCTTGTGGAGAGAATAACGGAAGTGTCAGGTTGAATGTAAGTGGCGGAACTGGCCCATACAGTTATTCTTGGGGTAATAGCGATACACAAGATAATTTATCAGCAGGCTTAAGTGAAGTAACCGTTATTGATAATGGAACAGGTTGTCAAACAACCGTAACCTTTACTTTAACAGACAATGTTTCGCAAGCAACCTTGACTTTAGAACCAAGAATCTTTACTTCTTGCTTTGGAGCAAATGATGGAAATATTTCTTTCGAAATTGAATTAGCAGATGGATTTGCTGCACCAGCATCCACTACCATTCAAGATGGAAATGGAGATGAAGTAACCAACGGAAGCTTAATTCCAGGAGGATACTGTATTGTAGTTGTAGATGCGAACGGTTGTGTTGCAGGAGAAGGATGTTTTGCAGTTGCTGACCCAAGTCCAATCAACGTGGAAGTGGAAGCGGTTAATAAAACTTGTGATGACTTAGGCGGTATTATCTTAAACGTTTCAGGCGGAACAGGTGCATATACCTTTAACTGGTCTGACCTTGACGGTAATGATAATGTAAGAGATAGAGATGAAATTGAAGCAGGATTGTATACCGTAGGAATTACAGATGAGAATGGCTGTGCTGTTTCAATAGCAGATATAAATGTATTGGACGAATGTGCAACTTGTAACCCACCAGTTGTCACGAATACAATTGTTACAGATGCGAATTGTGCTGATAATAATGGCGCAATTACGATTGCAGTTGATGGAAACATGTCAGATTATACCTTCACTTGGGTACCAAACTTAGGTACCCCAACTGCACCAAATGTCAGAACCGATTTATTAGGAGGTGCTTATGAAGTGATTATTAGTTTAACAGGCGTTCCAAATTGTAGTGTAACCCAAACAGTTGTTGTAGGCAATGCAGATGGCCCAACAGTTGGTGACCCAGTTATTACGCCAGCAACTTGTGTAGCATCTGACGGTGGAGTTGATTTTAGCGGTGTGAATAGCGCGTATACTTATGTATGGAATGATGGAGTGACAGCAACCACTAGAACGGATATTGCACCAGGTGTTTATGCGGTAACAGTAACAGACCCGAATGAACCGAATTGTCCAATGATTGTATCGGTAGAAGTACCAAATATTAATCCATTAGTGGTCACACCAGAAATATTAAACCAACCAACGTGTGGAGAAAATAATGGGGCGGTTCGTTTAAATGTTACAGGTGGTACAGGGCCATACAGTTATTCTTGGGGAGATAGTGATACACAAACGGTATTACCATCAGGAACAAATACCGTAACCGTTGTGGATAATGCAACAGGTTGTGAAGCAGCAGTAACCTTTACGTTAACGGATGCAGTAACAGCAGCAGAGGTGATTTTAACATCTCCTGTAATGACAAGTTGTGTAGGCGAAAATGATGGAGACGTAACCTTTACGCTGAATTTAGCAGATGGATTTGCTGAACCAGCAAGCACAACGATTGAAGATGGAGAAGGCAACACTTTTGATAATGGTGGGCTAGCACCAGGCGATTACTGTGTTGTTGTAACGGATGCCAACGGTTGTGTTGCTGGGCAAGCTTGCTTTGTAGTACTTGCACCATCACCAATCGATGTATCGGTAGAAAAATTAGATGTAACTGCAACCTTAAATGGTTCTATCTTATTAACCGTAACAGGAGGAACAGGAAATTATACCTATAACTGGGCAGATTTAGACGGAACAAATAATCCAGCGAATAGAACAGATTTAGAAGCGGGTACTTATACCGTTATTGTGACCGATGAAAATGGTTGTACTGTTACTATAGAAAATATAATTATTACAGGAGGTGACGAAGAATGTATAGAGGCAGTTGTCACGAATATGGTTGTCTCAGATGCAAGTTGTGGTTTAGAAAATGGAGCAGCAACGATTAATCTTGCAGGTAACTTAAGCGATTATACCATCATTTGGATACCAAATACAGGAACTAGCAATGGAGTAAATAGCAGAACTGAATTAGGTGCTGGAACTTATCAAGTACAAATTTCCACCAATGGAGCAATGAATTGCTCAATTACAGAAACGATTGTCATCGGAAATACAGATGCACCTACAATTGGTGACCCAGTTATTACTGCAGCGAATTGTTTAGCACCAACAGGAGGCGCAGACTTTAGCGCAGTAGCCAATGGATTTACTTTCGCTTGGAGCGATGGCGAAACGGGCGCTATTAGAAATGATTTATTAGCGATTACCTACGGAATAACAGTTACTGACCCGAATAATGCAGATTGCCCAGCAGTCATTAGTGTAGACATTCCAAGTCAGAATACTTTAGTCTTAACACCAGAAGTATTAAATCAACCAAACTGTGGCGAAAGTAACGGTGTGGTAAGAATTAATGCAACGGGTGGAGTTGGACCATTTAGTTACTCTTGGGGAGACAGCGATACACAAACGAATTTACCAGCAGGTTTAAATCAAGTAACCGTAACAGATAATGCCGCAGGTTGTACGGCAACCGTAACGTTCACTTTAACAAATGATGTTTCCGCAGCAACCGTCACCTTAGTACCAAGAATTTTAACTTCTTGTATCGGTGCGAATGATGGGCAGATTGATTTTGAGGTGACCTTTGAAGATGGTTTTGCTAACCCTGCGGATGTACAAATTCAAGATGGTAGTGGTACTGTTTTTGAGAATGGTTCATTAGCACCAGGTAGTTATTGTGTGGTGGTCATAGATGCCAATGGTTGTTTTGCAGGAGAAGGTTGCTTCACGGTAGTTGACCCAAGTCCAATCAACATCGAGGTACAACCAGAAAATGTGACTTGTAACCAATTGGGTACAATCATCTTAGAAGTTACTGGTGGAACAGGTGCTTATACTTATAATTGGGCAGACCTTGGGGGTAATGATAATGTCAGAGATAGAGAAGGTTTAGCAGTAGGAAATTATAATGTGGAAATTAGAGATGAAAATGATTGTGTAGTCAATATCGAAAACATCGAAATTATTACGGAATGTGAGGATTTTGACCCACCAGTCATTGAAAATACGATTGTCATAGATGCGACTTGTGGTAATCCAAGTGGTAGCATTACGGTGATGGTTGAAGGCAATGAGTCGGACTATACTTACGAATGGACACCTGCAACAGTAGCGATGAATGAAATAGGGAATAGTATTTCTAGCTTATTTGCAGGTGCTTACACGGTAAAAATTACCGATAAGGTGAATAGTAATAGTGTTTTAGAAACGACCATCATAGTTAATAATATTGATGGGCCAACCGTTATCGACCCGATTATTACGGCAACTGCTTGTTCAGGAGCTACGGGTAGCATTGACTTTAGTGCTGCACCAGCAGGAGTGGTTTTCTTTTGGAATGATATTGAATCAGCAACAAATAGTCGGACTGATTTAGCGGCAGGGGCTTATGTAGTGATCGTCACCAATGAAGCTGCTCCTAATTGTCCAACGGTATTAACTTTTGAAGTACCAACAGAAAGCGGATTTGCAGCAGAAGCAGCGATTAATAGAAAGGCGACTTGTATGGAAAATGATGGGTCTGCTACGATTATTGTGAATGGAGGAACAGGACCATTCACTTATTCTTGGGGCGATAGTGATACTAGAAATGATTTAGCGGCAGGGATGTATAGTGTAACGGTAGTTGATAATGGAACAGGTTGTACAGAGGTAGTTTCCTTTACCATCAACAATGACATTGTATCAGAAGCAGCGGTTATTTTAAATAATGAACCTGTTGTTTCTTGTATTGGTAATAATGATGGTGAAATTTTATATACGGTAGAAATTGACCCAGCATTTAATGAACCAGTAATAGAAACGATTATTGATGCAGATGGAAATGAGTATGAAAATGGTACTTTATCTGCTGGAGAGTATAGCGTAAGAGTGACAGATGCAGAAGGTTGTATTATTGTCTCTCAACCTGTAGCAGTCAATAATCCTGCACCAATCCAAGTTGGGGTAAAAGTGACCAATGTGACTTGTGATGCAGATGGAATGATTGAAGTAACGGCTACTGGAGGAACTGGTACATTAAGCATCGTTTGGAATGATGCCGTATTAGAATCGAGTTTAACGAGAACAGGTTTACCAGCAGGAACGTATGGCTTTGGTATTGTAGATGCCAATGGTTGTGAAGTAAACGTAGCATCTGTGACAGTAGCAGATGAATGTGGTTGTGAAGCAGCTGCTGGAACAATCGCTTTAGTGGGGAACTCTCCAGTTTGTTACGAAATGCAAGCAATTACCGTAGCAGCCACACCAGACGGAAATGCAGTTGTACCAGAAGGTTATTCCTTAAATTATGTATTAACTAGAGGAACTCAATTATTAATAGTACAAGCTTCAGAAACCCCAAGTTTTGAAGTGAATATGTTTGGAACATACACAATTCATACTTTAGTATATAACCCAGCAACTTTCAATTTCTCAGACATTACCATTGGTCAAACCAATGCGTTTGATGTGAATGCGATGTTGATTCAAGGTGGAGGCGCAACTTGTGGAAGTTTAGATATAGTTGGTGCAGCGATTCAAATTGATGATTGCACTAGTACCATGTGTGATAATCCAGTTGTCACGAATGTAACGGTTATTGAAGCAACTTGTGGTAATGAGAACGGTTCGGCAACCGTGAACGTCCAAGGAGATATGGCAGATTATATCTTCTCTTGGTCTACGGATGATGACATCATTCTTGAAGCCAATAATGTAAGAACTGGATTACCAGCAGGTGCTTATACGGTTACCATTACTTTAGCGGATAATCTAGATTGTGAAACAGTTCAACAAATTGCCATTGGTAATGTAGATGGACCAGTCTTACCAACACCTGTTATTACTGCTGCGACTTGTTTAGCAGGAAACGGGGCAATAGACTTCTCTGGCGCACCTGCGAATTTGACCTTTACTTGGGCAGATGATTTCACGACTAGAAATGTGAGAGAAAATCTTCCTGCTAGAACTTATATCGTAACGGTCAATGACAGCAATATTCCAGATTGCCCACAAGTGATGAGTATTGAAGTACCAAGTATTAATACTTTGGTCGGTTCAGCAACCATTAACCAGCAACCAACTTGTGGCGAAGCGGATGGTTCAGTTACCATTACAGTTGCCAACGGTGAAGGACCATTTAACTTTAGTTGGAATGCAGACCGAAGTGCGACTAGAATAGACTTAACTTCTGGAACATATGAAGTAACGGTGGTAGACGAAGGAACAGGTTGTATGACCGAAGTGACTTTCACTTTAACCGACCGAGTTTCTGAAGCAACTGTCTTTATTGAAGGAGTCACAAATATTTCTTGTCCAGGCGAAGCAGATGGTGGAGTTATCTTCATTGTCAATGAAACAGAAGGATTTGCCAGCCCAGCAACAACTAAAATTACAGACGGTAACGGCAATGTATTTAATTCCGGTAGTTTACCTGCTGGCGAATACTGTGTGGTGGCTACGGATGCAAATGGCTGTGTAGCAGGTCAAGCTTGTTTTGTGATAGAAGAGCCAACTGGCATTAATGTGGATGTGGCATTAACCAATAAAACAGCGGATAGTGAAGGCAGCATCGACTTAACCGTAAGCGGTGGAACGCCAAACTATACCTTCGACTGGTCAGACCTTAGCGGTACGACTCAACCAGAAGATCGGACAGATTTAGCACAAGGCACTTATAATGTAACTGTAACGGATGCGAATGGCTGTAGTGTAGTGGTAGCGAACTTATTTATCGCTGATTTTGAAGCTTGTGAAGCAGTTGCAGGAACAGCAGTTGCGACCAATAATGCAACTATCTGCTTAGACAACGGCGAAGCGGACTTAACCGTAGACGTAGAAGGTGCAACAGTACCAGCAGGATTTGAACAAGCTTATATCTTGACTAATGGAGCAGAAAGCTCAATTATCAGGATTAGTACTTCTCGAAGTATTAAGATGATTGAAACGGGCGAATTTTCGATTCATAGCTTAGTTTATAACCCTGCAACGATTAACTTAAATGACTTTAATAATAGCAATTCAACGATTGCCGATATTAATGTTTTAATCCTACAAGGTGGTGGAATAATTTGTGGTTCACTTCAAGTAGTTGGCACGGTTGTCATCTTAGAAGATTGCCCATTTGACCCAGTAGCGAATACGAGATACCAAGATGTGGCAGTAACTGATACCGATACTTTCTGTATTGATTTAGCAGGCTTTGATGAAACTGGATTAATGGTGACTTTAGCATATGGCAGCAATGCTGGAACTTCGGATTATGGAACTTATAGCTTAGTTGGAAACTGTATTATTTACACAGCAGGTGATGTTCCAGGTACCTTCCTAGATTCAATTACGGTAATTGCGACGAATAGTAATAATGATACCTTGACGACTACTTTCATCATTTCTATTTACAAGGAGGATTGTGAAAACACGATGGAATCAATGACGATAAATGTAGGGAATTGTGCGGATGCAGCACCAATTTGTTTACCAATTCCAATAGAGGAGTACCAATCTTATAGCATCTTCTCGAATGGACAACCTTATGATGGAAGTCCAGTACCTTGTAATTTTGATACGGTAATTGCTTACACTTACTTCACTTTATTGGGAATGGGAGACGCAGGACCTTATCAATTAGACTCATGGCCAGTCAATGGTACTTCTTTTGCAGGAGACTTTGCGAATGTGAATGATTTAGTGGATTCTATGAATACTTGGGATCCAACGGGAGATTGGATGATTTTACCAAATCAATTATTGATAGTTGGTGGAAATCCTGGGAATGATTACGGCATCATGAATGTGACGCAGTTAGCGTTCTTAAACTCAACGGCTGAAATTGGCTTCAATATCGGATTAGTTGCCTTAGGAAGTGAAATTGCCTTACCAGTTGGCGACTACCAAATCAAGTTAGTCAACGATTCGACTACTTGTATTCATACGGTAAATTTGACGATTGAGTGTAATATGGATTCAATTCCAGCACCTGAAAATGATACTTTAAGCTTACTAGTTCAAGTAAATCAAACCGAACAAGTTTGTTTAGAACTAGAAACAGGATTTGATAGATTAACAACTGACTTTGTTTTATACAATGGAAATACAACAGATGCTTCTGCCTTCGGAAACTGGACAATTACCAATAATGGCTGTTTAGCATATACGGCAGGTGCAACGGAAGGCATCAACGTAGATACGATTTGTGCAGTAGCGATTAGTGTTGAAGGAATTAGAGATACCACTTGTATCATCGTCAGTATTACCCCACAAGAAGCAACAACCGAAACGATTCCATTTTTTGTGGAAACGTTGGATTCTGTAACGGTTTGCGGTAATATTCCTGTCGATTTTGGAACTGATTTATCTATCATGCTTCAAAATGGTGGAACAGGAAATGCGAGTACTTTTGGTAACTACACGGTTGATACAGACAATGGCTGTATTAATTATTTCGCGAATGGAATAGTGGGTGAAAATGTAGATACCATTATGGTCGTGATTTGTGATAATCAATTGAACCTTTGTCATACGGTTAATTATATTGCAAGCATCACAATGGGAGACGAAGTAGTAGAAACATCTACAGATACATTAATCCTAACAGTAGTAGCGAATAACAGCGAGTCCATCAATATTCCATTAGAAGATGGATTTGATGCAGGAACAACGACCATTTCGCTTGAAAATGGAGGAAGTGTGAGTGGTTCTAGTTTCGGAGCATGGGAAATTGACGAAAATGGTGACCTAGTATATAATGCAGGAAACACAGCAGGGATTGGCGTAGATACTATTTTAGTGATTGCGACGAATGCAGCGGGCGTTCAAGATACGACGGTTGTCATTGTGAATATTACTGCTATACCAACTGTTCAAGATACTATCTTCTTCGATATTAGAGCAGAGGAAATGGGTGTCTTCTGTCCAGTCTTACCAGATACATTTGGAATGAATTTATCATCGAACTTAATGTTTGGTGGAAATAGTGCTTCCTCTGAGTATGCAGATTATACAGTCGAAGATTCTACAGGTTGTATTACTTATATAGCCAAAGAATTAACGGGTGCATTTGTAGATACGGTAGAAGTAGTGACTTGTGATATAGATGCAAACATTTGTATTAGAACCTTCTTTATTGCCACCATCAATCCATCATTGGATACGATTCAGGTGAATACGACTGAAGGAAAACCAGTTGAAATCTGTATTCCAACAGACCAGTTATTTACACCGTTCGATTCACTCGAATTATGTAATGAACCACAGTTTGGCACAATAGAAGTCAATGCAACGGATACTTGTTTGACTTATACCCCAAACCAAGGTTTGATGATTGGCGGAATGGATACGCTTTGTATTGTCACTAAAGATAGCTCTGGTATCACCGATTCAACTTACGTGATTATCGAGGTAGTGCCACCATGTACGGAGTTATTTGAAGATGAGGTACAAGATGTAATAAGCACAGAGTGTGAAGTTGGTTTTAAGTATTGCGTAGAAGTACCATTGAATGCAATCAATAACTACGATTTCTTCTTAAATGGAGCACCGTATGAGGGCGTTTTTGAGGCTTGTAATATAGATTCTGCCTTCGCTTATACTTACTTCACCGTTCCAGATAGAGGGGCAGTTGGACCTTATACTTTAAACAATTGGAGTATTAATGGAACAGACTTTAGTACAGTTTTCCAAGACATCAGCGAGTTAGTAGATTCAATGAATGTTTGGGATAAGGTTGCAGTTTGGACATTAAACGAAGACTTGTTGATTATTGAAGGTGGAATGTCAGGCATCAATTACGGTATGTTAGATATTACCCAAGATGCGACGAGTGCAATGGCAACCTTATTAATCAATGATAATATTACACCGAAAGGAACGATATTAAGTCTACCAATTGGTACGAACCAACTAGTTGTCACAGAAAGAAATCTAGGATGTACAGATACTATTACAGTTAATGTAAGTTGTAGAGAATGTGAGGAAGTTTATACAGGGCCAACCGCATTATTCTTAGATAATTGCGATACAACTGCTATGGTTTGTTTAGACATTGATATAGCCAATGCAGGTGACTTTACCATTACAGATAATGGACAAATTGCCGAGGTGACCACTTGTGAAGGAGATAGCTTAACGGCTTATAATATCCAGTTAATTCCAGATAATGGCGAAGTTGGACCTTACGAGTTAAATGGTTGGGATGTCAATGATTCAATCTTTATTGGAACAGCTTTCAATACTATAGCGGAGTTAGTACAACAATTGAATGATTTCGACCCAACAGGTAACTGGTTCATTGATACCGAAGCAGGATTGATTAAAGGAGGTAACCGAAATATGCGCTACGATAATATGCGTATCACGCAAACGGACACCGAGAATAGAGCAGTATTACAAGTACAATTTGTAGGCGGTATGGACAATCTTGGTTTAAATCTGACAACAGGCATTCACAGCATCTTTGTGACTAACTTAGTAGATGGTTGTGAATACAGTTATGAAATTACTATTGATTGTAAGATTGACGTACCAGAGAACGGAACGGTGATTGATACCACGATTTTCAAAGACGATACCCAAACGATTTGTATTAATACAGATAGTTTGCCTGGAGCGCCAGTCAGCATCACAAATGTATGCGAATCAGCAGCAACAGGCATGATAGAATATACAATAGATACAGAAAATTTCTGTGTAACGTATACTGGAATATCAGAAGGTTCAGACGCCTTATGTATCGAAGTATGTGATGCAGATGGAAATTGTGACACCACGAATATTATCATTCAAGTATTGCCATTATCTGCAAAAGATACCATAGAAGTAACGGTAGTAAGTGGCAAGACAGAAACCTTCTGTTTAGAAACGACCATCCTACCAGGAGAACTAGATACGATTTTCAACTTCTGCGAAGAGAATGCTGGAACATTTGCGGATGTATCTGTCCTAGAAGGTACACCATGTATCGAGTATACGGGTAACGCTTTAGGGCAAGATGAAGCATGTATAGTGATTTGTGATGTGGATGGAAATTGTGATACAACGATTTTCTTAATCAACGTAACAATTCCACCAACAGACACGGTTGATAGAGAAATCATTTTAACTTCTGATACCTTATCAGTTTACTGTTTTGATTTAGGAGACTTAAGTGGCAATATTGTCAGCTTCGATAATTACTGTAGCTCAGATTCTTCTGGCAACGTTCAGTTTACACTAGATACAACGACTTTCTGTGTGGACATCAATCCATTGGCCATCGGACAAGATACCGCATGTTTAGTAGCTTGTGATGAATTCGGTGTATGTGATACAACAATTCTAGCGGTTACCGTACTGCCAGGAGCAGATGATTTGCTACCAATTGCGATTGATGATGATACCTTAACGCGATTAAACACGCCAGTTATCATTGATTTAATAGCTAATGACACTTTCAATGGAGATACAGTAGAGATTGGTATCATTGATTTACCAGAAAATGGAACGACCTTCGTCAATCCTGACAACAGCGTCACTTACGCACCAGATAACGATTTCTGTGCTATCGAAAGAGATTCTTTCACGTATTTCATCAGTAATGGAGTAGGGCGAGATACTGCAACGGTTAGTATACAGGTATTATGTGATGATGTCACCGTATATAATGGCTTCTCTCCAAACGGAGATGGCGTGAATGATGTATTTACGATTTTAGGTATCGAAACTTTCCCAGATAACGAAGTGACTATCTTCAATAGATGGGGTAATGAAGTCTTCAATAGAAAAGGCTATACGAATGTTGAAGGTTGGGACGGTACATGGCAAGGAAACTTAGTGCCAGATGGTACTTACTTCTACGTAATCGATAAAGGAGATGGCAGCGACCCAATTAGTGGGTATGTCTTTTTACAACGATAATTGACTAACATAAAAAAGGCGATGCTTTTGCATCGCCTACTTTTACGGTTTCTTATAGGAATTAAGGTTTTAGTAAACAAATTAGGAGTGGGTGACAGAAGTTGCTTGCTCTTTTTTATTAATAGCCTATTAGTAAGATTCCTTTTAAAGGAAGTTGTAATCTACTACTAATATACAAAGTCTCCAAAAAGGTATAAATTTTTGTAAAATCATCAGATTTCCGATAGTCATTCCTAACAGCAATGACTAAATATTCTACATTAAACATCATGCAGGCTTGAAAAATATCTTTTAAAAATTGATTATTAGCGACGGCTCGACCAGCTTCTATTTCAATAACTATTTTGCCATCATTACTTAAAGCATCCGCATTAAAACTTTTATCAATTTTATTATCAAAACCAAAGAGAACGGGTACTGGAATTTTATCATTTTTCTTTTTCCCTGTTTCAACCAAATAATCTATTTCTTCTAAATGAGGCCTTATTGCTTCAAGAACATCATTGCTGCTAAGTTTGAAATTTACTGAAGATATTTTTGAATCCACTTTTTCAAAACAGGTTATTACCTGCTTTATTTCTGGCGTAATTCCTTGAGATCTTGGAAAGAACTGAAATCGTATCATGGTTTTAAAGCTGTAATTTCTGAGAAAAGAACCTATTGAAGGAAAATTCTATCAAATTCAAGTTGCGGAGAACTTGAATTATCTAATGCAAAGCAGCCCGAATCTCCAAGCCCTCAATCACCTCCACTTCCCGATCAATCCACCAATGCAGCCGATCATAAACATCCTTCCGATTAAAATAATTCATCGCCATTTTAACAAAAATATGCCCATGCTTAGCTTCCGAAGTCCACAGCATTTTATAAAAGCGTTTTAATTCGGGATCTTCCAAAGCATCAGCGACCATTTTAAAGCGTTCTGCCCCACGAGTTTCCAAGACAGAAGCAATTAACAACCGATCCATAAACCGACGTTCTGGGTCAGAATAGGCCTGTTTGAGTAAACGGGCGACATAAAAATCTTTGGTCATTTTAGCGGGTAATTCCACGCCTCGTTTTTCCATCAAAGCATAGACTTGCTGAAAATGTTCCAACTCTTCCACCGCTGTTTCTATCAATTCTGGAATAATTTCCGTTCGATTAGGATATTTTGCCACAAAACTCATCGCCATAGAAGAGGCTTTGCGCTCACAATCCGCATGGTCTTGCAGAAAAGTATTAAAATCTGCCATCACCGCATCAATCCATTCTTGTTTGCTAGGGACGCCTATTTCTAAATTTAATTGCATTTTTTTATTTTTGGTAGGAATAAGGAAGGGCAAATTTACAAGATT
>Ga0075467_10001441_pt1 | contig 19686 bp, 20 predicted proteins | sample DEB08_DNA_9_FD_75067 | JGI IMG/M metagenome (GOLD analysis project Ga0075467, IMG submission 75067) | Aqueous microbial communities from the Delaware River and Bay under freshwater to marine salinity gradient to study organic matter... | ecosystem: Environmental > Aquatic > Marine > Coastal ... | reverse complement strand
TTTTTCCCTAAAAATGGTCCTAAAGGCACATATTCCCAAGCTTGTAAATCGCGCGCACTCCAGTCGTTAAATACCACCATTCCAAAAAGGTAATCTTCGGCTTCTTCGGTAGTAATACGCTCACCCAAAGCTTTACCGTCGGTGGTAATGAATGCCATTTCCAACTCAAAATCCAATAATTTACTCGGACCGAAAACAGGCGCATCGGCATCTGCGGGCTTGCTTTGTCCTATAGGGCGACGGATGTTTTCACCCGAAACAATAATCGATGAACTTCTACCATGATAACCCACCGGAAGATGTAACCAGTTAGGCATAAGGGCATTATCGGCCCCACGAAACATGGTTCCTACATTAAAGGCATGCTCTCTACTGCTGTAAAAGTCTGTATAGTCTTGAATAAAGACCGGCATTAACATTTGCACTTCTTCTACTGCGAAGAGAATAATATCTCTTTGCTCGGCATTTCCTTGCAAAGCAGGATCGTTAATATCAAAAATATCGGCAATTCTATTGCGCACTTGGCGGCAAGTTGGCTTACCCAAGGTTATGAAATCGTTAAGAGTGTCTTGTAAAAACACATCTTCCGGAAGGATGATACCTTCAAAATAACCTAGTTGATGCAAGGCACCTAAATCGATGGCATAATCGCCGATACGCGTGCCAATGGTAATGTGATCATCTTTCGCCATAAACACTCCGAAAGGCAGGTTGTGAATGGGAAAATCGCTATTTTTTGATATATCTAACCAAGACTTACGGTTAGGGTCGTTTGCTGTCAGCATTTTCTATTTACTTTTGGGCAATATTAACAAGATTAAGTCCCTTAGAAAAACTCAACATGTATAAAGACCAAGATATTTTTGATTTAATAGAGCAGGAACGCGACAGACAAACCGAAGGAATTGAACTAATCGCTTCGGAAAACTTTGTTAGTGAGGATATTATGAAGGCGATGGGCTCGGTACTTACGAATAAATATGCCGAGGGATTCCCCGGAAAAAGATATTATGGCGGTTGCGAAATTGTGGATCAGGTAGAAACGATTGCCATTGATCGTGCTAAAGCACTTTTTGGGGCCGAATATGCCAACGTGCAGCCGCACTCAGGTTCGCAAGCCAATGCGGCGGTATTTTTAGCTTGCTTAAAACCAGGCGACAAAATTATGGGCTTCGACCTTTCCCATGGTGGTCACCTAACGCACGGCTCGCCCGTTAATTTCAGCGGTAAAACCTATAAAACTTGTTTCTACGGCGTAGAGCAAGAAACGGGAAGATTGAACTACGATAAAATTGCGGAAATCGCTGAGCGCGAGAAGCCTAACTTGCTAATTTGTGGTTTTTCCGCTTATAGTCGCGATTTAGATTATCAGCGCTTTCGCGAGATTGCTGATTCAGTTGGCGCTCTACTTTTAGGCGATATCTCGCATCCAGCGGGCTTAATTGCCAAGGGTCTTTTAAATGATCCGCTTCCTCATTGCCATATTGTAACCTCTACCACGCATAAAACCCTGCGCGGACCGCGTGGTGGTATAATCATGATGGGTAAAGATTTCGAAAACCCTTTCGGTGAGAAAACGCCTAAAGGAGTTACTAAAATGATGAGCCAACTTTTAAATGCAGCGGTATTCCCAGGCACACAGGGTGGTCCTTTGGAGCACGTTATTGCTGCTAAGGCGGTAGCTTTCGGCGAAGCCTTGCAAGATGAGTTTATGCATTATACGCTGCAGGTTAAGAAAAATGCTAACGCTTTGGCAGATGCGCTTGTAGCTCGTGGCTTCAATATTATTTCCGGTGGTACCGATAATCACAGTATGTTAATCGACCTAAGAAACAAGAACATCAATGGTAAACAAGCGGAGCACGCTTTAGTGGAAGCTGATATTACCGCCAATAAAAACATGGTTCCTTTCGATGATAAATCGCCTTTCGTTACCAGCGGAATTCGCTTAGGAACACCAGCTATAACTACTCGTGGCTGCGTAGAGGCCGACATGGAAAAAATCGCAGAATTTATCGATCGCGTGATTAGTGATTTCGAAAACGAAGAGAACCTAAATCAGGTTAGAGAAGAGGTTAACGCTATGATGAGCGAGCGACCTTTGTTTAACTGGTAAGAATTATAATACGTCTTAAAAACTCCTTCAGTCATTAGATTGCGGGAGTTTTTTTTTGCTCAAGGCAGATGGGTTTTTAAAAGATATTGAGGGAAGCCCCTAATTCTTCTGCACCAATTTAAAATAGTCTTCTAGGGTGATTTCCGCATCAATAAAAGCGGCGCGGTCGCTGAAGAGTTCTTGGATGGTATCGGAACCGCGCATTAGAAAGATGGGTTCATCTTTAATAAAGCTGGTGTAGGTTTTAGCGGCTATGCGGAAATGATCTTCATTGCGCAGATTACTTAATTCTTCCCCATCTGCGCAAGCGGTAAAATGGAGGGAAAGGGAATCGAGATGCTTAAAGTGATTGCCTAAATGACTGAAAATAAAGGCTTCGTCGGCCGCGGACTGTCGAATAATGTCGAAATTCAAATTTAAACTATCGCGCTCAAGAACTCGTCGCTTCAGCTGGTAAATAAGCATGGGCGCTTTGGAACGAATATCGATTCGGTAAAAAAAACTGCGCACATTATGGAAGTATAAGCGGCTGTTGGCGCTAGTTTCAAAAGTAATGTCAGTATAATCTATTGGTCGTTTTTTGGGAACAAAAATGAAGGCAATAATTAGCATCAGCGCCAAAAACTGCAGAAACCAACGCCATAAAATAGGCAGGGACTTATATTTTAACCACCATTTCACATCCCAAAAACCGCGGCAATGTGTAAAGGTTTAGTGAGCTAACGAATTATTGTTTTTGAAATTTAGCCACACCGAGTAATTGTTCTTTATCGTAAAAATGCAGATTGTAAAATCCGCTTTGCAATTTTTTTAAAGGAATGGAATATTGATAGGCCTCTATAATCCCATCTTGCGCAAGCTGGCCGGTAAGATTGTAAATTTTAAACTTAACTTTTTGATCCCAAGCTTTACTGAGTTGTACTATTTCACTTTGGCTAGGATTGGGGTAAATGTCAATTATAGGAACGATGGCATTTTCTCTTAAATCACTGCATTCTCCTCCAAAGGAGTTGATAATTATGTCGTCTATCATCCAGCCTTCTCCCGCAAGAGCCATTGAATCGGCCGAAAAGTTAAAACGTAAATACACTTCCCAAGGTCTTTTAATTGCATAGCAAGGAAACATAATCATAGTATTAATCCAGCCCGCTGATTTCCCAGTAAATCCGTTTTTGTTGCCAATAAGATCGTGCTTGGTGTAGAGCTTATAAACCTCCGTGCCATAGGAACCAATATTGGTATTTTGCTGAGACCATAAATAGAAGGGGTTAATACTATCGTGAAGTAGTTTCCAGGTTTGACCGCTATCAATGGAGAGTTCGATATTTCCGAAGGCGTGTAAGCTATCGAGGTCATATCGGTGCTTAAATTCAAGGGAAGTGCCATTGCCATAGATGCTAAAGCCTATATAAAATGTATCGCTCGAACTAGTGCTATAATTAAGAAGCGTATCGGTAATGAGGGCGAAATCACCACTATAAGCCGAGTCGAAAAGTGTTTTTTGCGGCTTACCTATTTGCCAAATGCCACTACTTTGTGTGCTCTCAAAATACAAGCGGCTGCTATGTAAATTATTCTCAAAATTTAAGGTGTCCCATATAGCAGCTTGGCCTATTACAACACTTTGAGACAGTAAGAATAGGAGGCAGAAATTCCAGACTTTCATTTTAAATATATTTAGCACTTAAATTAGGCAATTTTTTAAACCAAAAGCACTTTCTTCGGTTTACAGGAATAGGATTTTAAAATGAATAAAAAAGCAATTGTCATTGGCAGCGGAATAGCAGGACTAGCAACAGCTTGTCGTCTAGCCCATCAGGGTTTTTCCGTAGAAGTTTTTGAGGCCAATTCTTATCCTGGAGGCAAGTTAAGCAGTAATGGTAATAAGTCCTATCGCTTCGATTCCGGTCCGAGCTTATTTACTTTGCCAAGCTTAGTGGATGAATTAATTACCGATTGCGGTAAGAATCCTCGTCAATATTTTAAGTATTACAAGAAGGATACTGCCTGTCATTATTTTTGGGAAGATGGTACCAAACTGCAAGCTTCGGGCGATAAATACCACTTTGCATCAGAATCAGAAAGGCAATTGGGCGAAAAGGCCGAAAATGTCTTAAAGTACTTGGAGGAAGCTGAATATATTTACAAGTATACCAGTCCTGTATTTTTAGAGAAATCGCTCCACAAAGCTTCAACCTATCTAAATCTTACCACTTTAAACTCTCTAATTCGCATCTACAAGCTAAAGCTAACGGCTACCTTACATGAAGTGAATGAAAAGTCTTTTGAAACCAATAAAATGGTGCAGCTTTTTGATCGCTTTGCTACCTATAATGGCAGTAGTCCTTATCTAACTCCAGGGGTGATGAGTTCCATTCCGCATCTTGAACACAATATCGGTACTTATTACCCTGAAGGCGGTATGATTAGTATTACCAAAGCGCTCTACGAATTATCGAAAGACCTTGGTGTTAAATATCACTTCAACTCGCGGGTTGATGAAATTTTAGTTGAAGCTGGTCTAGCTAAAGGGATTCGTGTGGGAGAGGAAAAATTCTTTGCCCACTTATTGGTTTCCAATATGGATGTGGTGCCTACTTATCGTAAATTATTGGCTTCAGAGCCTGCACCTGAAAAGACCTTAGCTCAAGCTCGCAGCAGTTCGGCTTTAATTTTTTATTGGGGAATTAAAGGTGTTTTTCCGGAACTAGACTTACATAATATATTTTTCAGTGACGATTATAAGGCAGAATTTAATGCCATATTTAAGGAAGCGCAGGTATTTGAGGATCCTACTATTTATGTGAATATCTCCAGTAAGGAAGACTCTTTTGACGCGCCTAAAGGCTGCGAAAACTGGTTTGTAATGATTAATGTACCAGGTAATACAGGGCAAGATTGGGATGCGATTATTAAGAAAGTTCGAGCGAATACTTTAGCAAAATTGAGTCGTATATTAAAGAAGCCCATTGCCGATTTAATTGACTTTGAAGAAATTCTCGACCCACGTAGCATTGAGTCGAAAACATCTAGTTATCAAGGCTCATTATATGGTGCGGGATCTAACGATATCATGTCAGCTTTTTTACGCCATCCTAATTTCACCAAGAAAATTAAAGGTTTATACTTTTGTGGTGGAAGTGTGCATCCAGGAGGAGGAATTCCCCTCTGTTTATTAAGTGCCCAAATTAGCGCGAATATTATTAAAACAGATTATGCCTAGCAAGCTGTATTATTTTACCAACCGTTATGGGCTGTGGATCTTAGGGGTGATTCACTTTTTTGGCGTCCTAGTTATTAGTTGGTCGAATACCGATTTTTGGGCCAGTTTTACGCCTCTAAATTTACTAATCGCTACCGCTTTTGTTTTTATGGTTGCCACCAAGATGCGCAGCCTCGCTATTTTCTTTTTCATAAGTTTCTTGATCGGTTATTTCGCTGAATTGTTAGGTACCCAAACGGGTTTTCCCTTCGGCAATTACCAGTATCTCCAAAATCTTGGTCCTAAAATTATAGAGGTGCCTTTGCTTATTGGTGTAAACTGGTTTTTAATGGCTTATGCTTCGCGTATTTGGGCAAACCGTTGGTTGGAAAATCATCTTGCGCAAGCACTTTTAGCGAGCCTATTAATGGTTTTTGTAGATTTCTTTATTGAGCCCATATCTGCCAGCCTAGGTTTTTGGCAATGGGAGCATGATATTATCCCCACAGAGAACTATTTTGGTTGGTTAGGGGTTTCTTTTTTGGTGCAACTGCTATTTCCGCCATCTTTGCAAGGCGAAAGCAATGCAATTGCCCAATGGTATTTGCCTTTGATATTTTTGTTTTTCTTAATTCTCAACTTTACCCTATGACTTGGTATTGGGTCGCTTTAATTGTTTTAGCCACTTTTTGGGCCATGGAATATGTGGCTTGGTTTACGCATAAATATCTGATGCACGGTTTATTGTGGTTTTTACACGAAGACCATCACGTGAAGGAGCCTGGTTTTTTTGAGAAGAACGATGCCTTTTTCTTGATTTTTGCAATACCCTCCTGGCTTTGTATTATGCTGGGTATGATGAATAATAACTGGATTTCGGTGAGCATTGGCGCCGGTATTGCCGTTTATGGGTTCGCCTATTTTTTGGTTCATGAAGTTTGGATTCATCGCCGTTTTTCTTGGTTCAAAAATACCAACAGTCTTTATTTAGCGGCAGTTTTAAGAGCGCATAAAATGCATCACAAGCACTTAAATAAGCAGCCAGGGGAAAGCTTTGGCATGTTGATTATTCACCCGAAATATTGGCGCCAAGAAGTGGAAGCGCGTAAAAAGCAGAAGGCGCGTTTAGCCAAGGCTTAGGGTATTCAAATTCAATTCAATATTGTCGGCTAGTCTCTTTTGAACCGCCGCTTTCTCGGCATATTTCTGCCAGTTTCGAACCACAGAATTAATCTCTGCTATTATTTGGGCTGCTTTTTTAATAGAGTTTTCCTTTCCCACTTTAAGTAGATCTGTTTCATTAATGCTAAGGCGTTTAGAATTTACGCTTAAAGTTTGCTGACTAACCCAATGATTACTAGGGTCGAAAGAGAAACAAAGATCGTATGCGGGAGCTAATTCCCACTTCTGATCCTTTTTTAGGAGAAAGGAAAAGTTTTTAGTATGATCATCGTAATTCGTGGCTAATACATTAAAAACCATACGTCTAAACATTTGCTCAGCCTCGGGATAGCTGAGGCGTAATTGCCGCATAGTTTGAAAAACCTGCTCATAACCGAAAGAGTACATTTCATTATAATCGTAGTGCTGTAAGCCGCAAAGGGTTTGAATATGGTGCTTAGTATTTCCTTCACGGTCAAAGCGTTTGGTCATAAAATGAGCCCGGCCACTTTCCTCGAGTAACCTAGATTTACTCATCTTTATACCGCAGTCTAAAGCCATTAGGTAATAAGCATATTCTACTCGTCCCCAATGGCTGCTTTCGCCAAACTGCTCGCTACTTACGCCATCTAATTTTATAAGCCAATGCTCAAATCCTTTTGGCACTTGGGCTTGTCCCGAACGAACTTCTAGCGTTTTTTCATTATATGCGATAATGGCTTTAGGGCGCGCTCCTCCGGCAGATGTGCCTACTTTAAAAAGGTCTTTTAAATCTTCATGCTCCTCGGTGTTTAGGTCGCTTTTAAAAGCACTTCTTTCGTCTTTAATTTTTTTGGCTATTTCTACCAAACTTGAAACCTCAAGGCCAAAACTTTTTAAACCGCCTTTTACTTGGGCAGGTTCAAATTCTAAGGCACCCATACCACGGTGACCGATAAAGCATAATTTTTCAACGGGATTCATGCTATTGGCCGTTCGGCCTTGCTGGGCGAGCCAAGAGTTAATAAGGCTGTGTCCGTATTTATCGGGTAAAGAATCGGCTAATAAGCCAGGCAGACCTTTAAAGGTATCCTCATTCGACTGTTTAGACATTCTTAATTCGGGAAAGCTATGGATGGCAGAACCTCGACTAATTGGCATTTGAAGAGGAGATAGGTCCCAGCCCTTAGAAAGAAAGCCTGGTGCATATTGGAAGAAAGCGAGTTTTTTACGTTCATCCCAACGCAGTGCGCCAACATATTCACCCCATATTTTAATTTCGGCGATATCTACCATTCGGGTATTTCTTCATTAAGGGAGTTAGAGCCGCTAGGGTAGGGTCTAACTCGTTTCCGTTTTTGCTTTTTCAGCTTGGCATATTCGAGGGGGCTTATTTCTTCGTCGCTAGTAAAGTTATCTAACATTTGTAAGCTGTCTAAGGCACGTAAGATGGGGATTAAGCTGGTTAAACTTACGGATTCACCTTTTTCAATTTGACTGATGGTCCAACGGTTAAGCCCTGAATTTTCTGCGAGTTGGGCTTGGGTTTTATTTTGACTAAGTCGCATACTTCTAATGGCGGTACCGATTTGACGTAAGATTTCGGAATCTGACATTTCTGCCCATATTTTGTTGGTATATCCCATCGTTAAGTTGTTTTTAGCCTATAATGTGAGTTTATCCCAACAAATTTATGCTTTTTCTTTGGGTAAAAAAAATGCATATACTTCCCATCACTAAGATCTTTTTAAGAGGTTAATGTGAGTATTTCCCATTAAAATATCGTGATTGCCAGTTAAGAGTATACGAAACTCAAGAATAGGGAAAGTGTTTTTCATTCATCGTCTGAATGCTGAAAAAAACAAAGCCTCAAAATGGAAAACGATTTAAGACACTTCTACTGAAAAGGGTTTCTCTTTAATAAAAACGTTAACATGTTCTTGTAAGGAAGTAGAAAGGCTTAGGCCTTTAAAGTCGGCTTTTACCGGATAACGCTTATGATTACGATCGACCAAAACTACCGTCTTCATTACTTTAATGGGGAAATTAAGAAAGTAACGTACACCGTAAATTAGGGTCGAGCCCGATTTTAACACATCGTCTACTAAAACCACGTTGGCGTTTTGAAAATCTAAAATACTCGGTTCCAAAATGGGTTGATCTTCTAGGGGATTATCCTTGTCAAAACTTAAGCGATGCAAGCTGCAGTTTAAGTCTGATATTTTATCAAGCTCTTCTTTCAGCAAGGACGCGAAAAGATAGCCTCTATCTGCTATTCCAGCGATAAAGATTTGTTTTTCGTCGCTGAACTCTTCAAAAATTTGCCAAGCGATTCGGCTTATTTTACTGCAAACAGCCTGATGATCTAATACCTGTGTTCCCATTAAAAGTATATGAAGTGCAAATATAGTTGATGGATTAAGGAAGAAGCTAATTCGGTCCTTAATTTACCGGCATTAGTGTATCAATGGCCTTCGCCAAACGAAAATCTAAGGTGCTAATGCCTCCTATATCATGCGTATTGAGTTTAATTTTTACCTTGTTATATACATTTTCCCATAAAGGATGGTGATTCATTTTCTCTGCCGCTAAAGCAACCGCAGTCATAAATGAAAAGGCCTCAATAAAATTTTTAAACTGGCAAGTGCATTGTAAAAAACCATTCTTATGCTGCCATCTAGCATCTAAATTTTCTAATTGCTTTTGGATTTCGTCCGAATTGAGTTTTTCCATAATAAGGCTTTATTGATGATTCTTTGTAATGATGAAACTGTGCTTTATAGCCACTTGCTCCAAAGCTAGGTTTTACCCACCGTTTACACTAATTTATATGCGCTTAGTATTCTTTGGGATGCCTTTTTATAGTTTCGATTTGAATTTTAACGAACATCGATTACCATGAATAGAACAAGTCACTTTTTAGTGCTTTTTGGCTTTTTGCCTAGTCTTATCGCTTGCAGCAATGCCCTTGCAGAGAATACGCAAGTAAATGAAACTAAAGCTTTCTTAACCATTAGCCTTGATACTAATCGCATCGATAATTCAAAAATTGTAAATCCTGAAGGGCAACTACTTCTCAGCTTTGAGGCTTATCCAACTTTTGAACATCCAATTAGTTTGGTACAACTAAAAAGTGCAAAGTCACTTAAAGCCTACAACAGGGTTAGCAGATATAGAATTAGCTTTCACAATAAGTGCAGAGTACGAGGCCGAAAACCATCATTTAGAAGAATATTATCCGCATAAAGAATTAACGGACTTTCTTATTAAAATCGTAGAGAATATGTCCGCTTAGATTTCTGCTTTAAACGAGAAAGGTGAAAAAATTTGTCAGGATTTTGATCTCAAAATTATCGCTTTGGACAATTGTTAAATTAAAGGCTAATTGTTTATCTCATTTTTAACGCGTGCTAATAATTGCGAAAGTTGTAGCGATATATGATGCGACAAAAGCTCATTTTCGATTTTACCTTCCAATAGATTTAGACTTACCGCTTCGATTTCATGAACGTAGCCATTACCACGATATCTAATCTCAAAATCTTTTGTTATGCCTTCATTAAGGCTAAGGCTAATTTTTTCAGGATGATGAAAACGTGAGTGAACTTTGATAGAACCTTTTGTACCGTAAATATGCGCTTCTGTTGGCGTTTGCACTTCAAAGCTTGACTCTAATTGGGCTAGCGCTCCATTGGGAAATTGCAAAAGCATTTGGCAATGACTATCTACTCCAGAATCACTGTATCGAGCAAAAGCCTTTATTTCCTCTGGCTCACCTAAGGCTATTAAACTAAGGTAAAGTGGATAGAAACCCACATCCAAAAGGGAGCCTCCTCCTAAAGCAGGATTAAAAAGTCGTGAGCTTGGAATGTAATTAGGTTTAAAGCCAAAATCTGCTTTAAGCGAGATGATTTCTCCAATGGTTTTTTCTGCTAAAAGACTAAATAGTTTTTGGCTTGCGGGGATGAAGCGCGTCCAAATACCTTCCATTAAAAAGAGTTTTCGCTTCCTTGCTTCTGCTTGTAAGTTTTCTACTTCCTGCGGATTTAGTCCTATCGGTTTTTCGCAAAGCACGGACTTATCATGCTGCAGGGCGAGCATGCTAAATTCAAAGTGCAGACTATGAGGTAAGGCGACATAAACAATATCTACCGCTTGGTCTTTTAATAGTTCTTGATAGGAACCATAAGCGCTTTCAGCATGGTAATCAGTCTTGAATTTCTCCGCTTTTTCAAGTGAGCGAGAAGCGACGGCCTGCAGATGTGCGGCTTCACTAAGCACTATATCCTGAGCGAATTTATGGGCAATTTTACCTAAACCAATAATGCCCCAGTTTACCTTGTTCGTCATTGTGCAAAGGTTAAGATTCTGTGCTGAATAAATTGCCCGTTAAAAAGAATTAAGACTCACCCGCCTATGTATGGTGAAACAGATTGCTCCGAAGCGTCAATTTTAGTATTGCTTTTACCTAAATTTGAAATATGGAATCAGACAAACAAAAAATAGCCGAGGGCATCCGTTTTTTAGCCGTGGCACTGCCCTTAGTGTTTAGCGGCCCAGCTTTGTATGTAGGTTTAGGAATGCCAGCCTTACGTAATGGAAATTACCTTTGGGCTATAATAAGCATAGTAATAATGCTTATCGCGGTATTCCTTATGGTGAAAGGATTAAGGCGGGTACTAAGTGGTTTCTTTAACGACTAAACTCTTTCGAAAAGGGCGATACTTTCTATATGCGCAGTATGGGGAAATTGATCAACTAAGCTGAACTTTTTTAAGGCATAACCCGCCTCTGCTAGAATAGCCATATCGCGTGCTTGCGTGGCAGGATTACAGCTTATATAAACCATTCTTTCGGCTTGTAAGCGAATCACCTTGCGTAAGGTTTTCGGGGCAATTCCTGCCCTAGGTGGGTCGAGTGTTAGAGTGTTGATTTTCCCTTGATATTCAGGGTGATTCAATAAGAAATATCCTACATCGGAAGCGTGAAATTGTAAATCATCAAAGCCGTTGGCTTTTGCATTTATCTTAGCATCTGCCACTGCTTGCTCCACCAGTTCCACCCCAATAACTTTGGCCTTACTAGCCCTTTGTGCTAATAATTGGGTAATGGTCCCCGTGCCTGAAAACAAATCTAAAACATAGGGTAAATCGTCAATTTCTTTTTCAAATACATAGTCTAAGGCTTTTTTATAGAGCCTTTCTGCGGAAGCGGGATTAGTTTGAAAGAAGCTTTCGATGCTGATTTTAAAATTTAGGCCGGAAATGCTTTCTTCAATTTGATCTTCACCTATTAAAATATTTCGCTCGCCTTCATGAGCATTGGGGCGGTCGCCAATATCGTCGTTTATCGTATGCACCAAGCCACCAATACGGTCGCCAAACTCATCTTGAAAAAGCTGGGTAAATTCTTCGGCATTAAAGCGATCCAACTCGCTACTACTGCTCATAAAATTGATAAGCAGTTTATCTTGGCTATAGGACTTTTTAACTCCGAGCATTCGGCAGAAACCGCTGTGTAAACGTCCGTGCCAAGCACTAAAGCCACGCTCTTTAAAATAGCTTTCTAATCGAGGCAAGAAGTTCTCTACCTGCGTATCAAAAATACCTGAATCACCTTTTAGAGATTCCACCGCTAACCATTGTCCACGTTTCTTAAATCCAAGAGCAAAACCATCCACTAAATGATTGCCTTCGGCAACTACCGCCGCAAAAGAATACTCCATTTTATTGCGATAGTGAAAGGAGCGGGGCGAAGGCAAATACTCATCGTAAAGCTCTTCCACATTTTCAATTTTGCCAATGCGACGAAATAGCTCCAACGTATTTTTCTCCTTGTAGCCATACTGCTTATCAAGCGGGAGGTTTATATAAGGAGCACCAGGAATTGCATGGAATTGCGGTTCTTGCTCTAATGGACTTTTTTCTAAAACAGCCACTAAATTGGCTTCAGCATATTGCCTTTTTGCTTTACTGATGCGCACTGTCACTTTTTGCCCAGGAATAGTATTAGGAACAAAAACGATATATCGTCCCTGCTCATTGTCAATTTTTGCAATGCCTTTCCCTTCAAAGGCTAAATCGTTAATAGTTAAATCAACAATCTGATGTCGGTGGTAAAAGTGTCTTTGTGCCATAGAGCGCACAAAATTACCTAATTTGCGGCCCGAAGACACATCTTAAATTAAAATATCTCATGCACGATTCTCATGTGAAATCAGCTTCACAGTCTTTAATGGACCTTGAAAATAAATATGGCGCTCATAACTATCATCCTCTGCCGGTGGTTTTAGACCGTGGTGAAGGGGTTTATGTTTGGGACGTGGAAGGAAAGCGTTATTACGATTTTCTTTCCGCATACTCAGCTGTAAATCAAGGACATTGTCATCCCGCCATCGTTGGCGCACTAAAAGAGCAAGCCGAAAAAATAACCCTTACCAGTCGCGCCTTTTATAATTCTAAATTGGGCGATTACGATAAGTATATGGCCGAGTATTTCGGTTATGATAAAATTTTACCGATGAATACGGGTGCCGAAGCGGTAGAAACAGCGATAAAAATTTGTCGTAAATGGGCCCAAGAAACAAAAGGTTACCCCGAAATTAGTACTAAAATAATAGTAGCGGAAAACAATTTCCACGGACGAACGACTACCATTATCTCTTTTTCAAATGATGAAGAAGCAAGAGCGGGCTTTGGCCCTTATACCCCTGGCTTCGAGAAGATTCCTTACAATGATTTAACCGCCTTAGAAAAGGCATTGCAAGACGAACATGTAGCGGGATTTTTAGTAGAGCCCATTCAAGGCGAAGCAGGTGTGGTTACCCCAGATGCGAATTATTTGCGTGAGGCGCGTGCCTTATGTCATAAGCATGATGTTGCTTTTATTGCCGACGAAATTCAGACAGGAATTGCGCGAACTGGCGCATTATTAGCGGTTTGTGGCTCTTGTACTTGTGAAGGACATTGCGAACGCCAGGAAGCTACTTACGTGAAACCGGATATTTTAATCTTAGGTAAGGCATTAAGCGGTGGTGTTTATCCAGTATCGGCAGTTTTGGCCGATGATCATATCATGCATGTGATTAAACCGGGAACTCATGGTTCTACCTTTGGCGGAAACCCGCTAGGAGCAGCAGTTGCCATGGCGGCCTTAGAGGTTGTTAAGGATGAAAAATTAGCGCAAAACGCTCGCCGTTTAGGGGAGATTTTCCGCGCGGAGATTAATAAGTACATAGATACTAGCAAAGTGGTTTCGAAAGTGCGCGGCAGAGGCTTACTTAATGCCATTGTAATTAATGACTCTCCCGAAAGCGATACCGCTTGGAATATCTGCTTGCGCTTGCGCGATCATGGTCTTTTAGCCAAGCCTACCCACGGAAATATTATCCGTTTTGCTCCGCCTTTGGTTATGACGGAAGAACAATTAATGGAATGCGTAGAAATTATTACGCGTACGCTCAATGAGTTCGAATAAATAGAATTGTAATGTTAAAATAGGCGGTTCGGTTTCGAGCCGCCTTTTTTTTGGTCAAGCCAAGATGGGTTTTTACAGACCTAAATCTTTAATTAAATCACCTACGTTTTTTTCAGTGTCACGTAAAATCTGATTGCACATTTTCAATAATTCTGCTGCACGCTTCACCTTAGCCGTTAACTCATCTACCGAAATTTCATCTTCTTGTAAATCTTGCATTATTTCTTGCAATTCCTCGAAAGAGGCATCATAGCTAATTTTAGTCTTACTCATTTTCAATTCTTTTTACTTCCGAAATTACTTTTCCCTTAAAAAGAGTACTTTCAATTTCGTCGCCAATTTTTAATTCCTTGCTGTCTTTTATCGCTTGGCCATTATGGCGACTAATGCTATACCCGCGTCTTAGGGTGTTTCTCGGTTCTACTAGCTGAATGGCTTCCGCAATGCGTTGCACCGTATTGCTTTGCACTTTTAGTTGATATTCTAACAATCGGCTTAATCGTTCTCTAATATCGGCTAGTTTGGGAGCTTCAATATCCTTTAATTTCACCTTAGGTTGGCGCGTCAGTCTTTGCTGGTATAGCTTCAATAAGACTTCATTTTCATTAATCTTATCCGCGCTAAGCCGAATAAGGGCGCCCGCATTATGATGGATAATTCCTCGTTTTTGCTGCACATTACTAATGGGGTATTTCCCTAAGATTTCAATATAGCGCTCCAATTTAACCTGCTGTAAGCCGATGCCGTGGCTAGCAGCACGACGAATGTGATTAAAATTCTCTAACAATTGACTCTCGAAATTCTGCATTTTGTCAATCAGATAATCGGCCAAGGCAGTAGGTGTGCTATGCGGGCTTTTCACAATCATATCCAAAATGCTCAAATCACTCTCATGACCAATACCGGTTAGCACGGGAATTTCAATTTGCGCTGCGGCACGACAGAGTTCTAAATCGTTAAAGGCATCTAAATCAAGTTTACTACCTCCTCCGCGGATAAAAGCAATAGCATCGTAATTTTCTATTTGCACTTTAGCTAAGGCACTTAGTAATGTTTTGGGCGAATCATGCCCTTGTACTTTAGCTTCAAAATGGTCTATTACAAATTTATAGCCTTGCTCATTGCGGCGCAGGTGTTCGTTGAAATCTTGGAAAGCGGCCGCTTGTGAAGAGGTTATTAAGGCGATTCGTTGAATTACCCGCCCTTCAAAAGTCTGCTTGTTTAAAGTGAAAAGTCCTTCTTCCTTGAGGCTTTCGATATTTTTTTGTTTGCGCTTTTCTAGCTCGCCCAAAGTATAGCTTAGGTCCACATCGCTGATGCGAAGTTTTAAACCATAAATCTCATGAAACTCAATCCTGCAGAGAAAAACAATTTCACTACCTTCTTTTAAAAGAGCCTTGAAGTTCTCACCTAATTTTAGTTTCAGATGACTAAGGCTGGTGGCCCAAATTATGGCTTGTACTGAAGCTTTTTTTATTCCATCAACTTCTTCAATAAGCTCTAAATAAGCATGTCCCGCTTTAGAAACGGTAAACTGCGCGATTTCTGCCTTTACCCAAAATAGACGTTGTCCTAACTCCCTTTCAATTAAACCCTGCAAGGCTTGGTTTAACTTAAGGAGGCTATACACCTTGGGTTTGGCAGTTGGTAGCGCTTTTTCCATAATCTGCACGAAGGTAGCAATGATTTTATTTTTAAAGGCTTAGAAATTACTAAGGAATTATTTAGAAAACTTTTAGCCCTAAACATTCGATTATAATTAAGACAAAGGTCTGCTCATGTCTCTAAATAAGCTTATTTTTGCGCCCTTTTAACCTGACTTAGATCTATAATTATAGCCACAGATTTTCAATAAAAGGAAAAGACTAGTCTGGATCGTGCAGCTGTAGCGGGCTACAGCAAATGAGCTAGATGCAGGATTTTCGCTTTTATTGGAAAAAACTTGTCAGCCTCTTATAAAAAGCAGTTTTTGACGCCTTAGCTGTTCACAATAGCCCGCTATAGCTTCATCGCTTTCGGCTTAAAACCCACTATTTATAAGAGGTCTGAGGCCTAATTTTATATCGAACTAAGGTTTTTAGTTAACCTAAAGTGTTTAGAATGAAAGAGTTTATTCGCCGTCAAAGTGCTAATGCTCGTAACGATATTTTTAGTGGATTAACCGTCGCTTTAGCCTTAGTGCCTGAAGCCGTGGCTTTTGCCTTTGTAGCGGGAGTTGATCCTTTAGTAGGATTGTATGCCGCTTTTATGATTGGTCTGATCACTTCAATATTCGGTGGTCGTCCTGGTATGATTAGCGGAGCGACTGGTGCTCTTGCAGTAGTAATGGTTTCTTTGGTGGCAGAGGGTAATGCCATGGGCGCGGAGTCGGAGAGTTTAGGATTGTACTACCTCTTTGCTACCGTTATCCTTATGGGTTTGATTCAAATGCTGGTAGGGGCTCTAAAGCTTGGGAAATTCGTACGACTTATTCCTCATCCGGTAATGATGGGTTTTGTAAATGGTTTGGCCATTGTTATCTTCCTTTCGCAGATGGGTATGTTTAAAGAACGGATCGGCGGAGAAACGGAATGGATGTCGGGCCAAGCCTTGTATTTGATGATTGGTCTCGTTGGCTTAACCATGGCTATCATGAAATTTTTGCCGCGTTTGAATAAGAAATTACCTGAAGCTTTAATCGGGATTTTAGTGGTTTCGGCCATTGTTATTTTCGGGAATTTAGACGTAGCCACGGTAGGAAGCTTTATTAGAAGCGGAGGCGGAACGGGCTTGGAAGGAGGTCTACCCGAATTTCAATGGGCTATTTTTGAAAAGATTCCCTTTAATATAGAGACGCTTGCTTTCATTTTACCCTACTCTTTAATATTGGCGGCCATTGGTTTAATAGAATCTTTAATGACCCTAAACTTAGTGGATGAGCTCACCGAAACCCGCGGCAATTCTAATCGCGAGTGTTTGGCACAAGGCGGTGCGAATATCGTTACTGGTCTTTTTGGTGGAATGGGAGGTTGTGCTATGATTGGTCAATCCATTATTAATATTAAAGGTGGCGGCAGAACGCGTTTATCGGGAATTGTGGCGGCCCTAACCTTATTGGCCTTTATCCTTTTTGCTTCACCTTTAATTGAACGAGTTCCCATCGCCGCTCTAGTAGGTGTGATGTTTATGGTGGTGATAGGAACTTTTGCTTGGTCTAGTTTCCGCATTTTGAATAAAATCCCTTTGAGTGACGCTATTGTTTTAATAACGGTTTCTTCATTAACGGTAATTTTTGATCTAGCTCTAGCTGTGGCCGCTGGTATCGTTTTAAGTGCTCTTGTGTTTGCCTGGGAAAGTGCTAAACGCATCCGCGCTCGCAAGCAAATTTTGGAAGATGGTTCTAAGGTTTACGAAATTTGGGGACCATTATTTTTTGGCAGTATTCAGGCTTTTAAAGCTAAATTTGATCCCAATAATGATCCTGACAAAGTTATTATCGATTTTATGGAATCTCGCGTCACAGACCATTCTGCCTTGGAGGCCTTGCACGGTTTGGTAGAAAAATACCAATCTTTAGGTAAAGAGGTCCATATTCGTCACCTTAGTGAAGAATGCCAAGTTTTAATGGTAAAGGCTTCGCCTAAATTGGCAGAAGTAATTGAGAAGAATATAGATGATCCGCGCTATCATGTTATGGCGCAAGCAATGCAATAAGTATGGAACTCGGAAAACGCAATAAATTAATCGCCAAGCGCTATGCCCCTCAAGGCATGTATTTAGAAGACGCTAAAGGAAACGAGGTGCTACTTCCCAACAATCGCTTACCTAAAGGGCACAAGATTGATGAGGAGATGGAGGTTTTCGTGTACCGCGATTCGGAAGAACGTCTTATTGCTAGCTTAGAAATGCCAGTAGCAGAGGTGGGTGATTTTGCCGTTTTAGAAGCGAAACAAAATACCTCCTTCGGTACTTTTATGGATTGGGGTTTAGATAAGCAGATTTTAGTTCCTTTTAAGGAGCAGCATAATCCGATGTTAGAAGGTTCTTTATATGGTGTTTACATTTATATAGATGCCTTAAGTGAGCGTTTAGTTGCTTCGGGCAGATTGGAGCGATTTGTAGAAAAAGAGCCGAATGATTTGGAAATTGGGGCAGAAGCAAATTTGCTTCTCATCGAAAAAACCGAACTGGGTTTTTTAGCAATAGCCGATAATCGCTACCGCGGCCAAATCTATCACAATGAGATTTTTGAGCCCTTAAAGGTGGGAGATAAAGTAAAAGCCCATATCCGTAAAGTGCGGGAAGATGGTAAAGTAGATTTTCTAGTTCAAGCCATGGGAGTACAAAATATAGAAGTAAACGCACAAAGAATTTTAACTCGCTTAGAGAAAGACGGTGGCTTTTTAGCGCTTAACGATAAAAGCAGTCCTGAAGAGATTAAGGATAAGCTGAGTATGAGTAAAAAGACCTTCAAGAAAGCGGTAGGAACTCTTTATAAGCAGCGCTTAATTAATATCGACGACAAGGGCTTAAGCATAAATAAATAGTCAGCTTGAAATGTTTTATTGTTCTCGGTAATATTTTAAACTACCATCGCAATTAGCAGTAATTTTGATCTACAAATTTTGATAGATCATGCGTAAGCAAGTAAAATATAATCTCCCTGCTCAATTAGTGGACATGGGCGGAGTACCCTTAAAACAGGCTATTCCCACAGAAAAGGTTCCACAGTTTGACCCTTTTCTCATCTTACATCACGCAGAAATACAAGCCTATTCCGATCGCCCAGCGCGGGGTCAAGGAATCGGGCCGCATCCGCACCGTGGTTTTAGTCCGGTAACTTTTGTAGTGCAAGGAGAAGTGCATCATCGCGATAGTTTCGGAAATAATCAAATTGCCAAAGAAGGGGAGGTACAATGGTTAAATGCAGGGGCGGGAATCGTTCATAGCGAAAGGCCTTCCGAGGCATTGGCTGCGGCGGATGGAAAGCAAGAAATCATTCAGTTATGGATAAATTCGCCCGCTGAAAATAAGATGGATATTCCGGCTTATTATCATCTATCAAAAAACGAAATGCCTCTTTTCACTTCGGTAGATGCACACTTAGAAACAAGCCTCGTTGCGGGATCCTATCTTGGGGAAACCACCAAGATAAAGAATCACTTTCCCATGACTATTCTATGGGGGAAAGGAAAAAAAGGTGCCCACGAAACTTATGAGATTAATGAAGATTTCGCCACAGCACTATACCTAATTAAGGGACAGGCGCAATTGAAAGGCTACGGCATTGTGGAAGCCGAAAGCTTTGTAACCTTTAATGAAGGCGGCCGTATAATTGAAATTAACCTTTTGGAAGACAGCCAGTTTTTAATCCTTTCTGCGCAAGCGATAAAGGAAAAAGTAGAGCATTACGGACCCTATGTGATGAATAATCAAACCCAAATATTAGAGGCTATGCGCGACTACCAAATGGGTAAAATGGGAATACTTATCGAAGAGGATTAGTGGATGCTTAACCAAGTATTCTTTGCTTACTTTTTGCTAACTCACTTTTTAAATGTCTAAAAAACTGATAGCGTTGTTTTGCCGCAACCTCACTAATTAAAGTTGATTTACGTACCAAGCGATCATACCAATTGTAAGTCATTTCATTTAATTGGGGATGATCAGAGATTAAAGTATTAAAGGTAAGATGACCAATAAATGATAAACGCACGCCATTAACAATTGCTAGTGCGCCATTATTAGAGAGCTCAATATCGCTTTCGTAAAG
>Ga0075467_10001440_pt1 | contig 19689 bp, 18 predicted proteins | sample DEB08_DNA_9_FD_75067 | JGI IMG/M metagenome (GOLD analysis project Ga0075467, IMG submission 75067) | Aqueous microbial communities from the Delaware River and Bay under freshwater to marine salinity gradient to study organic matter... | ecosystem: Environmental > Aquatic > Marine > Coastal ... | reverse complement strand
CTTGCCAGTCGCCATGCCAATACATCCGGAGCGGTTCGTCGCCGGGAATGCTGTCGATCAGCTCAACTTTATAGGGCTCGCCGGTGTCGGTGTAGTGTTGCACGGCGCGCGCGCGATCCCAGACTTCGGTGCGCACTGGTTCACGGGCGTTGATGATGTCTTTCATCTTGGCTTCAATCTCGCCCAGGTCTTCGGGAGTGAAAGGCTCGACCCGATCGAAATCGTAGTACCAGCCATTGGCGATCACCGGACCGATAGTGACTTTGACATCGGGCCAAAGCGCTTGCACGGCGCGGGCCATGATGTGCGCAAGGTCGTGACGGATCAGCTCAAGCGCCTGATCGTCGTCCTTCATCGTGTGAATCGCAATGTCGGCGTCCGCGTTGATCGGCCATTGAAGGTCGTGGTGCGCGCCGTTCACGGTCGCACTTATCGCCTTTTTCGCGAGCGAGGTCGAGATGTCTGCGGCCACATCGGCTGCGGTTACGCCGGCCTCGTAGGGACGGGAATTACCATCGGGAAGGGTAAGGGAAATCTGGGCCATTGGCCTGAAGCTCCTCGTCAGTTTGGCGCCCACGGAACGCCCGGTTGCGGGTTATGTGTGCGGGGGATTTGGCAAGCGTCGGGGCGAAAGTCAACACATGAGCCACAAGCGCTTGCATCATGTTGTCGATGCGCTAGCGTTTTGAGAAATCGGAGGGCCATCATGACGGACGGAATTCATCACAGCGGCATTCGCAATCTTGCCTATAGTCAGACGGCGGGCGCGGGCCCCGGCGTGGTGTTTCTGGGCGGTTTTCGATCTGACAAAGACGGCACCAAGGCGATCTATCTTGAAGATTGGGCGCAACGTCGGGGCCGCGCGTTTTTGCGGTTTGATTATTCGGGGCATGGGCAGTCGTCGGGAGATTTTCTGGACGGCGCGATTGGCGATTGGTTCGAGGACGCGGTGGCTATCATCGAGGCATTGACGCAAGGACCGCAGGTGTTGGTCGGCTCGTCGATGGGGGGCTGGATCAGTCTTTTGATAGCACGCGAGCGGCCCGATCTGGTGGCGGGATTGGTCACGATTGCGGCAGCACCGGATTTTACCGAGGACGGCATGTGGGCGGGGTTTGACGAGGACCAAAGGGCTGATTTGGCGCGCTTGGGTCGGGTCGAGTTGCCGTCGGAATACTCGGAAGGTCCTTACGTGATCACGCGTCGATTGATCGAAGAAGGGCGGACGCGTCTTGTGCTGCGGGATGCTCTGTCATTGCCATTTCCGACGCGGTTTTTGCAAGGGGCAGCCGACGCGGATGTTGATGTGTCGGTTGCCTATCGCTTGATGGATCATGCGACCGGAGACGATATGCGGTTGACGGTTGTGAAGGGGGCGGATCATCGGTTTTCGTCGCCAGAGTGTCTGGCGATGATTGTTCATGCAGTAGATGACGTGTCTTCGCGTGTGGCGGACGCGCCGGACTAACGGGCGTCTAAAAGCCATAAAGCGTGCTTTGCAAACCTGGTGTCCAAAGAGTCCGGTGGCCTTCGCTGGCAATTTCGAGGAACTGTTTTTCGGCTGAGCCTGGGGCCGCAAAAAACTCGCAGCCCAAGACGATGGGCACGATTTTGCCGATCTCTCCGTGGATGATACGAAGAGGTAGGCGAATGCCGCGGGCGTAGGGCGGCTGTCCCAGTGTTGGGCCACAAAGGTCGCCCAGATTTTCCAGCGGGTATTGCGCGGCCAAGATGTCGAGAAACGAAGTGAACGGAGCTTCAAGGACAATCGCGTCGCCAATATCGTCGGCCGCCACGCGCAGGGCCATCGCTGTGCCAAGACTTTCCCCATAAAGCACCAGCGGACGCGCGGTTTCGAGGATTACTTTGGCGATCACGTCTTCAGTGAGGGTCAATTCTTCGGGGGCGCCGCTTGAACCGCTGCACCCTCGGTAGCCGATTGTGACGGCGCAATAGCCTTTGGTTGATCGGGGCAGGAAAGCGTGGGCTATGTTCTTTCAAAGCTCCTGCGTTGCCGGGGAAATAGAGGATTTTTGGCTTTTCTGGGCAGCCTTGATGCGCCACAAGATCAGGGAGTCCCCGTCGCAGGTCTCAACCCGGGCTTAGGTCAAACGGATTTTGCCTGCTTCGATGGGCGTCGTGTAGGTGGCGTCAAAGGGAGAGACCATCGCCGTTTCGTGTCGCTCATTTTACCAGGCAAAATAGCTGGTCGCTGCGACAAGAACGGCAGTTTCAACATCAGTCCACAACCTCATATGGCAGGGTCTTCCTGCTATTGTGGTCGATTTGCAGCGTTCGCTCAAGCGGCGGGAGCGAGCGCTGGTGGCAATCAGCCCGTGGGCAGATGCGGCACGAGATGCCGATTGCTTCGAAAGTTGTCGCATCCGAGGTGTCCAGACCGTCCGAATAAACGAACTCGGAGGCGTGGCTGATTTCGCATCCAAGCCCGATTGCGTAGCGGCGCACCGGTGCTCGCCATGCGCCGCCGCCATGGGTGACTTCGCGGGCAAGGCAGAGATAGCGTACCCCGTCGGGGGTTTCAGCAAGTTGGCGGATGAATTGCCCCGGTGTTTCAAAGGCCGAATGCACGTTCCAAAGCGGGCAGGCTCCGCCGTAGCGCGCAAACTGCAGCCGCGTGGCCGAGTGCCGTTTGGTGATTGTCCCTGCCTGATCGACGCGCACGAAGAACACAGGAACACCTTTGGCGCCGGGGCGTTGCAGTGTGGACAGGCGGTGCGAGACCTGTTCGAGCGAGGCCCCGAAATGGTGTGCTAGTTTCTCTATGTCGTGCCGGGTTGATTTCGCGAATTCGAGGAAGCTGCCGTAGGGCATCAATGCCGCCCCGGCAAAGTAATTGGCCAGCCCGATCTTGGCGATGTCGCGGGCTTGGTCAGATTGAAACCGCGCAAAGTCAAGCGTGGCTTCCAGAAGGTCGGCTTTCGTTAGAAGGGCGATCTGGTGCAGCGCCTGAAAGCGTCTGGTCGACTGGGGCGCGGACGCAGACAAGGTGAGCGTTTTGGCTTGGGGATCAAAGCGGCGGATCAGGGCATCTTCACTCACAAGCCGTATCGCTATGCCCAGATCTGACAGCATATCGGTTATCGCCGCGTCCGCGGATCGGTCACCGGCAAAGCGTTCGGCGGCGCGGTCCACAGCATCAATGTAGTTGTCGCAGTAGTGAAAGAAGTCGCGCACCTCTTCCCAAGGGGATGCGCCGGGGCGGACTTCGCCCGAGCCAAGAGCTTCGTCCAACGAGGCGAAGCGCTCGTTGGTTTGCATATAGGCGCGGTGCAACGCCAGGAACGCGCGGCCCATCGCGGGCGCATTCGTGGCGATAAGGCGCAGGTCCAAAAGGGCGGGGGCGGTGTCTTTGAACAGCGGATCGGCAAGCGCTTCGCGCAGGTCGGTCACCATGCGTTCGCCGTCGCCAATCGCTAACTCACTGACATCAAATCCAAATTCTTGGACAAGCGCAAGAATCACTGCTGAGCTGATCGGGCGGTGATTATTTTCCATCTGGTTCAGATAAGGCAGCGAGATGCTTAGTTTTTCGGCAAAGGCTTTTTGGGTCAGACCAAGGTGCGTGCGTGTTTCGCGCAGCTTTGCGCCGGCATAAAGTTTCTGAACGCTCATCAAAGTCTCCGTGATTGCATATTTGCAAACAGGGTGGCGGCAATTTGTTAATCCGGCAAGGGGTCGGTTGCGGCCAGTCGTTTCTCGCGGGCCACAACAAAGCGGATCGAGATGTAACCAAGGCAGGCCGAAATCGCCATTATGATGAGGAGGGGGGCATCGCCCGTACCCCAGCCAAGTGCAACACCGGCGAAGGCTGAAAGAGCAGCGCCGCCACCGATAAGAATAGCACTTCCAAGACCCGAAGCCGTTCCAGCAAGGTGCGGACGAACCGACAGCATGCCCGCTGTGGCATTGGGCATAACCAGGCCGTTGCCGATGCCGACGAAAGTACAAAGTCCAAAGAACTTAACAGCCGAGCCATATCCCGCAAGGCTGATGGCAAGCGCGAGAAGCATCCCGCCAGATGTGATGAGCGTGCCGGTTTGTATCATTCTATTGATGCCATAGTGTGTCGAAAAACGTCCGGAAATATAGTTTCCAGTGGCGTAGCCGATGGCAGGGGCGCCAAATCCGATCCCTGCCCAAAAGGAGCTTAGGCCGTAGACATCGCTGGCGACCAAAGGCGCTCCACCGAGAAATGCAAAAAAGGCGCCGCTCGCGAAGGCGGCGGCAAAAACATAGCCCCAAAAACGGCGCGAGGCGAGGAGTTCGGGGTATTCGCTGACCTGTGCTTTGAAGGATTTGCCGTCGCCCGAGGACGTTTCGCCTTGGTCTGCGTAGCATAGGGCAAGAACGCTGATGCCTGATGCGATGAGGAAGATGAAGGTCGCCTGCCAGCCGAACAGTTGATCCAGCGCACCGCCGATCATCGGGGCGACCATTGGGACAAGCGCCATGCCCATCGTGACGTAGCCGATCATTGATGCAGCTTCTCGCTGAGGCACCATATCGCGCACAATGGCACGCGACAGCACAAGACCCACGGCAACCGCGCCTTGCAGCATTCGAAACGTCAAGAAGACTTCGATGGTCGTCGCAAAGAGACAACCGACGGAGGCGAGGATAAAAATTGCATAACAAATCAACACCACCGGGCGACGGCCATAGCGATCGCTGAGGGGCCCGATGATCAGTTGGAGGACGGCTGTGGCCGCCAGATAAAGCGAAAGCGACAGCTGCATGACACTATAATCGGTTTGAAAATACGTGGTCATACGCGGCAATGAAGGTAGGAATGCGCCCATATTCATAGCGGCGACTCCGGCCATCAGCACGAGTGTTACGATATGGGGAGGTGTGGAGCGGTCCAGAAATCGGACCTCGGGGCGCGATGACATTGCACACTGGTATCGCGCCGGACAGGGGACTGTCCACAGAGCAAATCTTCACTTTTTTGAAGTATTAGCGGGTTTGCAAAATGCGCGACTGCTTCGGCATTAAGTTTGCAAATTTGCCAGATTTTGCTTCCGAAAGCGCGCGCGAAACGATAGCTCTGTCGTGCTGATATGCGGAGGGGATCCATGTCCGATATACTTGCCGAACTTGAACGACGCCGCGTTGCGGCCCGCGCGGGCGGGGGAGAGCGCCGTGTCGAGGCACAACACGCGAAAGGCAAGCTGACCGCGCGCGAGCGGGTGGAGCTTTTGCTCGACGAAGGCTCGTTTGAAGAATTCGATATGTTTGTGACGCATCGCACGACCGATTTCGGCATGGCTGAAAGCAAACCGGCAGGTGACGGCGTGATCACCGGCTGGGGCACGGTGAACGGCCGCATGATTTATGTCTTTAGTCAGGACTTTACGGTTTTTGGTGGATCGCTATCCGAAACGCACGCCCAGAAGATCTGCAAGATCATGGATATGGCGATGCAAAATGGCGCGCCAATTATTGGCATTAACGATTCCGGCGGTGCGCGCATTCAGGAAGGTGTCGCCAGTCTTGCGGGCTATGCCGAGGTTTTTCAGCGCAATGTTCTGGCGTCCGGTGTCGTGCCGCAGATAAGCCTGATAATGGGGCCTTGCGCGGGTGGTGCGGTCTATTCGCCGGCGATGACGGACTTCATCTTTATGGTGCAGGACAGTTCGTACATGTTCGTCACCGGTCCCGACGTGGTGAAAACTGTCACCAACGAGGTCGTCACGGCGGAAGAATTGGGCGGTGCCTCGACGCATACGCGCAAAAGCTCGGTCGCGGATGCGGCGTTCAAGGACGACGTTGAAACCCTGATGGAAACGCGGCGATTGATCGACTTTCTGCCGTCGTCGAACCTTGAAAAGCCCCCGGTTCGTCCCTTCTTTGATGACCCGGACCGCATCGAGGAGAGCCTCGATACGCTTATTCCGAAGAACCCGAATCAGCCCTACGATATGAAGGAATTAATTCATAAGATCGCCGATGAGGGCGATTTTTACGAAATTCAGGAAGAATTCGCTGGAAATATCCTGACAGGGTTTATTCGCCTTGAAGGCTCGAGCGTGGGGGTTGTGGCGAACCAGCCAATGGTCCTGGCGGGCGTGCTGGACATCGCCTCAAGCCGCAAAGCTGCCCGGTTTGTGCGATTCTGCGACGCCTTTGAAATTCCGATTCTGACGCTGGTTGATGTGCCGGGCTTTCTGCCGGGAACGGCGCAGGAATATGATGGTGTTATTAAGCACGGCGCGAAGTTGTTGTTTGCCTACGGCGAGGCAACGGTACCGAAAGTCACGCTGATTACGCGCAAGGCTTATGGCGGTGCCTACGTCGTGATGGCGTCCAAGCATTTGCGCGGAGATTTCAACTATGCTTGGCCGACAGCGCAAGTTGCGGTGATGGGGGCCAGGGGTGCAACAGAGATTTTGCATCGCTCGGAATTGAACGACCCCGCCAAAATCGCAGCGCGGACAGAGGAATATGAGACCAACTTTGCCAACCCTTTCCGGGCAGCCGAACGTGGCTTTGTAGACGAGGTGATCATGCCGCAATCTAGCCGGAAACGCATCTGTCGGGCCTTCGCTTCGCTTCGCGGAAAGAAGCTAAGCAACCCGTGGAAGAAGCACGACAACATACCGTTATGACAATGCAACCGGCGCTCAGAGGCTTACAAAGTCAAAAAGTGATGCGAGAATGCAAACTTTTTGCACCGATAGCAACTATTCAGCATTTATCCGCGCATTTTCAAGATGTTTTGGTTGGCATTTCTGCAGCGTCCGATAGTTTGGGGTCGGGCGTGCAAGTTTGCGCGACCATTGGGAAATCCGGTTGCGCGAAGAACGTGACCATAAGTGATCGAAGGAGGCATTTATGTCTATCACACTCAAATCCATCTTGGCCCTTGGCCTGTTCACAGTTGTTGCAGCATGCGCTCAGCAAGAAGAAGTTGTCATGGTCGAGCCAGAGCCGATCATGCAAGAGCCTACAATGGACAAGATGTAATACATCTTTCTGGCCGGGTGCCTTAGGCGCCCGGCCAATCCCTTGGGTCCCTTTGTCAGGAGGGTACTCATGCTAAAGCACAAGGGTTTCCCGGGGCGTTTTCCCGGCACTGATTTTCAATTCACAATTCGGCGCGGCAATCCTCGTGGGATCACCAAGTTGATCCAGCGTGAGCGTTTTGCAGATCGCAGGCCCGCCGACCGGCGGGCGGATGCGGCGTTTCTTGCGTGTTTGTGGGACTACTTTAAGAATGAGCCGTTTGAACGCGGCAATCTGGATGCCGGTCGGCTTAGCTGGCTGTTTGGCCGCGAGGTGATCGCGGCGCAAGATCCGTTTGATCCCGAAAGCTATGAAGCGCTTTTAGTCATAGACGAAGACCGGGCGCGTGCCTCTTTTCCGGATGCCTTCGACGGGACGTGGGTGGCATGATTTTGCCTGCCCCTTCTCCAAAAAGGCAAATCGCTGCCGGTTTGTCGGCGGCCTGCGCAATGGACTTAACGCAAGGGTCACAACAGGGCAGTCTTTTGGGGAGGGCGCGTGCCTCTGACTTTGAGCGCGCCTTCGTATGTAAAAACCGTTTTTGTGACCGTTGCCCTTCCCCTTCGAGGCGACCTGACCCGCAAAAGCGGGTCAGGTCGCTCTTTCTTAGGGTATTTAGGCAAGCGGTCGCCGATCCCGTGCCTCTTACCACACTGCCCCTTGCGCCACGTCGCCAATCGCCCATCTATGTGGCTAGGGGATGTGGAACGGGCCAAAAAGGAGGCAGAATTATATGCAGAAGACATTTACATTCGCAGCGGTGGCTGCGGTTCTCACACTTGCCGCGTGCGGCGACACCGACCTTGAGCGCGGCGTATCGGGCGCGGCCATCGGGGCCGTCACTGCTGAAGTGCTTGGCGGAAACGTTCTTACAGGGGCCGCCGTTGGCGGTGCCGCCGGCGTTTTATGCGACGATCTTACGCCGGAAGCTTGCCGGTAACCTAAACCAAATACTGACGTACCGACGGCCGTCGGGGCATCACGCCCCGGCGGCCGTCGTCGTTTTGGCAATCCGCCAGACGGCGAAGGAGGGGCCATGTTCAAGAAAATCCTGATCGCAAACCGGGGCGAAATCGCCTGCCGTGTCATCAAGACCGCGCGCAAAATGGGGATCAAGACGGTTGCCGTCTATTCCGACGCTGATGAAAGCGCGCTGCACGTGAAGATGGCCGATGAGGCGGTGCATATCGGCCCGCCCCAAGCGAACCAGTCCTATATTGTGATCGACCGGATCATGGATGCGATCCGCCAGACCGGCGCCGAAGCGGTGCATCCGGGCTATGGTTTCCTGTCCGAAAACCCCAAGTTTGCCGAGGCTCTGGAAGCAGAAGGCGTTGCCTTTATTGGCCCGCCGGTGAATGCGATCAAGGCAATGGGCGACAAAATCACCTCGAAGAAGATCGCTCAGGAAGCGGGCGTGTCGACGGTGCCCGGATACATGGGGCTGATTGAGGACGCCGAAGATGCGGTGAAAATTTCCAATCAGGTCGGCTACCCCGTGATGATCAAGGCCAGCGCGGGCGGCGGCGGCAAGGGCATGCGGATTGCATGGGATGATGATGGGGCACGCGAGGGCTTTCAAAGCTCGAAAAACGAGGCGGCAGCTTCGTTCGGCGACGACCGGATATTCATCGAGAAGTTCGTCACGCAACCCCGCCATATTGAAATTCAGGTGCTGGCCGATAGTTTCGGGAACACCGTTTACCTCAATGAACGTGAATGCTCGATCCAGCGTCGCAATCAGAAGGTTGTCGAGGAAGCTCCGTCCCCGTTTTTGGACGCGGCCACACGGGCGGCCATGGGCAAGCAGTCCTGCGAATTGGCCAAGGCCGTCGGGTATGCAAGTGCGGGGACCGTGGAATTTATCGTCGATGGCGCTAAGAATTTCTTCTTTCTTGAGATGAACACCCGTCTTCAGGTGGAACACCCTGTGACCGAGTTGATCACCGGCGTTGATCTGGTTGAGCAGATGATCCGTGTGGCGGCAGGCGAGAAATTGTCGCTGGCGCAATCGGATATCGGGATTAACGGTTGGTCGATTGAAAACCGCCTGTACGCTGAGGATCCGTATCGTGGGTTTTTGCCGTCAATCGGGCGTTTGACACGGTATCGTCCGCCTGTCGAGGTGGACGAGGAACGCCGTGCTGTGCGCAACGATACCGGCGTTTTTGAAGGCGGCGAGATCAGCATGTACTACGATCCGATGATCGCCAAACTGTGTACCTGGGCACCGACCCGGGCGGATGCGATTGAAGGCATGCGCAACGCGCTGGACGCTTTCGAGATTGAGGGCATCGGGCACAACCTGCCGTTTTTGGCCGCCGTGATGGATCATCCGAAATTCATCTCGGGCGAAATGACGACGGCTTTCATCGAGGAAGAATTCCCCGACGGATTTTCCGGTGTGACGCCGGACGCTGAAACAAGTGTCCGTTTGGCGGCGGTTGCCGCACATATGAAGATGCGCAAAGAAGCGCGGGCGGCACAAATTTCCGGGGGCATGGCAAACCACCGGCGGCGGATCGCGCCTGATTGGGTCGTTTACGTTGGTAAAGAACACTACAACGTTTCGATAACCGAAGAGGCAGGCTGCACCACAATTACTTTCGAGGATGGGCAGGCCATGAACGTTGTGTCTGACTGGAACCTTGGATGTCGTTTGTTTGAAGGCACTGTTGGTGGAACAGCGATGATCGTGAAGACAGATTTCATTCGCGACGGGGCGCGGTTGCGCTATCGGGGCGCGGATTTGAACGTTGTCGTGCGCACACCGCGCCAGGCCGAGCTGGTTGCGATGATGCCTGAGAAAATGCCGCCGGACACATCGAAAATGCTTCTGTGCCCGATGCCCGGGTTGATCGTGCATATCGCCGTTGAAGAAGGGCAGGAAGTTCACGAAGGCCAGGCGCTTTGTACAATCGAAGCGATGAAGATGGAAAACATCCTGCGAGCCGAACGAAAAGGCACGGTTTCTGCGGTCAAAGCAGCGCCCGGCGACAGCCTTCAGGTGGACGAGATCATTATGGAGTTCCAGTGAGCCGCAGGCCCGCCATATCGGCTACGTGCTATTCGGATGTCGCGCTGTCGCGGATTTCCTGCTGGCGCAATGGCATTTTGTCGATGGATCGCGTCAACTCACGCACGTGCCAAGGGAACGGTTTGCGAAGTTTAACGCCGCCATCCTTGCCGATAAGTGTCAGCATGAAGCCGCGTGGGCGTAACTTTCGGCGCACATCGCTTAGGTCGGACCGGGACGTGTCGGTGATCAGAACGACGTCACGCATGACAAGCATGTCCATCCCGTCTTGTAGAAGATCAAGTTGCCGCTGGAATGCAGGATCCGCTGGCGTATCGGCGAAGACGACAACCGGCCGGGCGATCCAGCGGAAGGCCTCAAGATCAATGTCGCGGCCGTCGAACACAGTTGTTCTGTCCGCGTTCCATATTTCGACAGGTGTTTGTTCGTCGCCAGCGGCAGCAGACGCAAATGTTGCGGCCATCGCTAAGGCGACGGATGCGAGCAGAAATGTAAAACGCGGTGCGGTCATGAGGTCTCCGTTCAAGGGGAATATAAGCCTGAATTCCGGAATGCGTAGGGGTATCGCGCCAACTCACGCCGATTTCACCGACATAGCCCCAAAAGAGGAGAGATTTCGATGAGCGACTGGAAGTCCCTCGCGGAAAAAGAGCTTCGCGGCAAAAATCTAAGCGATATCGAGTGGGAGACGCTGGAAGGCATTCTCGTCAAACCACTTTATGACGAGAGCGATGTCGAGGGTCTTGAGCATATGGGGTCAGTGCCGGGCTATGCGCCGTTCACCCGTGGTGTGAAAGCGACGATGTACGCAGGTCGTCCCTGGACCATCCGCCAATACGCGGGGTTTTCGACGGCTGAAGAATCAAACGCGTTTTATAGAAGCAATTTGGCTGCGGGTCAGCAGGGTGTGAGTGTGGCATTCGATCTGGCGACGCATCGGGGTTATGACAGCGACCATCCGCGCGTTGAGGGGGATGTCGGGAAAGCCGGGGTCGCCATTGATAGTGTCGAGGACATGAAAATCCTCTTTGACAGTATTCCGCTTGATCAGGTCAGCGTGTCGATGACGATGAACGGCGCGGTCATTCCGATCCTTGCAAGCTTCATCGTGGCTGGAGAAGAACAGGGCCATGACCGGGCGCTGCTTTCGGGGACCATTCAGAACGACATTCTGAAGGAATTCATGGTTCGGAACACCTACGTATATCCGCCGGAACCGTCGATGCGGATCGTCGCTGATATCATTGAATATACCTCGGATCACATGCCGAAGTTTAACTCGATTTCGATCTCGGGCTACCACATGCAGGAGGCCGGCGCGAACCTTGTTCAGGAGTTGGCATTCACTTTGGCGGATGGTCGCGAGTACGTGCGTACCGCCATCGCGCGGGGCATGGATGTCGATAAGTTCGCGGGCCGTCTCAGTTTTTTCTTTGCCATCGGTATGAATTTCTTCATGGAAGCGGCCAAGCTGCGGGCGGCACGTCTGCTTTGGAGCCGGATCATGGATGAGTTCGAGCCGCAAAACCCGCGCTCGAAAATGCTGCGGACCCATTGCCAGACTTCGGGCGTTTCATTGCAGGAACAAGACCCATACAATAACGTTGTGCGCACCGCCTACGAGGCGATGAGTGCGGTACTTGGCGGCACACAATCGCTGCACACAAATGCGCTGGACGAAGCAATTGCGCTGCCGACTGATTTCTCGGCACGCATTGCGCGCAACACGCAGTTGATCCTTCAAGAAGAGACCGGTGTGACCAACGTCGTCGATCCTTTGGCCGGGTCGTATTACGTTGAAAGCCTCACGGCAGAATTGGCCGAAAAAGCTTGGGCGATCATCGAGGAAGTCGATGAGATGGGGGGCATGACCAAGGCCGTTGCCACGGGCATGCCGAAGCTAAGGATCGAAGAATCTGCAGCGCGTCGTCAGGCGATGATCGACAAGGGCGATGAGGTAATCGTCGGGGTTAATAAGTATCGCAAAGACAAGGAAGACCCGATCGATATCCGCGATATCAACAATGATACGGTGCGCGCCAGCCAGATCGAGCGTTTGGATCGCATTAAGGCGACGCGCGATGCCAAGGCCTGTGAGGCTGCGCTTGTCGCGATCGAAAAATGTGCAGCCGAAGGTGGAAACCTGTTGGAAGCGGCGGTTGATGCTGCACGCGCACGCGCAAGTGTGGGAGAAATCAGCATGGCGATGGAAAAAGTTTTTGGACGCCACCGCGCCGAAGTTAAGACGCTTGCCGGGGTGTACGGCGCTGCCTACGAGGGCGACGCGGGCTTTGCGGCGATCCAGAAGGAAGTTGAGGATTTCGCCGAAGAGGAAGGCCGCCGTCCCCGGATGCTGGTCGTGAAAATGGGGCAGGACGGTCACGACCGGGGTGCCAAGGTGATCGCAACTGCCTTTGCAGACATTGGTTTTGACGTGGATGTCGGGCCTTTGTTTCAAACACCCGCGGAAGCCGCGCAAGATGCCATCGACAACGATGTGCACGTGATCGGAATTTCCAGTCAGGCGGCCGGTCATAAGACGCTTGCGCCGAAGTTGATCAAGATATTGGGCGAACGCGATGCTGGCGATATTCTAGTGATTTGTGGCGGCGTCATTCCGCAGCAGGACTACGAATTCCTGAAATCTGCAGGGGTGAAGGCGATCTTTGGGCCAGGAACGAATATTCCCGATGCGGCTTCTGATGTTCTGAAGCTCATACGCGCTGCGCGCGCCGAGTGACCATCCGCGCAAAGTTGCTGGCAGGCGGGACGCTTGGAGCCGTTTGGGCGCTGGGCGTGGTCTGGGTCGGAGTGACGGCGATAAACTTGCCGATTTTCACGCTGACGCCGACATTGCTGATGGCGTTTTTGGGGCCCGGTTTGGTGGTTGCGTTGATGGTCTTCTGGTCAGCCATGCGCCGGCTCGGATCGGACGAACTGATGGATGGCAGCGATACCGGGGCAGATGTCAACGCGTGCGTCTTGCGCAACACGATCGAGCAAGTCGTTCTGGCACTTTGCCTTTGGCCAGCAATTGGGTTTCTGGCAGCCGGCGATGGTCCGGGGCTGCTTGTCGCGTTAGGCGTTTCCTTCCCGCTGGCGCGTCTTGCCTATTGGGTCGGCTACCGTATTTCGCGTCCGCTCCAGCTTTTTGGGTTTGCGGCCACTTTCTTTGCAACGGTGTTTTCGTTGCTTTGGGCTGGCGGGACTTGGCTGACGTGACGTTGCGACATTTGTGAATTGCGATAATTTCCCTTGAAACGAACCCTCGGTTAGCCCCATCAAGCTATATGAGATTTTCGCTGGAACTTGATCACCTCGCGGTTGTTGCGCGCACTCTTGAAGAGGGCTGTTCGTACGTCGAAGCAGTTCTTGGAGCCGAGCTTTCTGCAGGTGGGCAGCATGATGGCATGGGTACCCACAACAAGCTTTTGTCGCTTGGCACTGATGTATATCTGGAAGTGATCGCTATTGATCCGCATGCGCCAAAGCCAAAACACCGGCGGTGGTTTAATCTGGATAGCTATGACGGCGCGCCGCGGATGATGAATTGGATTTGTCGGACCGATGATCTTGAAGCGGCACTAGATGAGGCCCCCCCCGGATCAGGTAGCGCAATGTGGCTGTCACGCGGGGATATGCGCTGGCAAATGGCGGTGCCAGAGTTCGGCAAGCTGCCCTTCGATGATGCAAGCCCGGCACTGATCCACTGGGGTGACAGCGCGCATCCTGCAGGACGCCTGCCGGATTGCGGGTTTCGCCTTGTGCGGCTGGATGTGTTCCACCCACGAGCCGGTGAATTGATCGATGCCTTTCCTGCGCTGAACAGACTGCAGTCGACGCTGGTACGTGAGGGGCCGGAAAAGCGGTTAATCGCAACGATTGCGACACCGGAAGGCAACCGGATCCTCGCATGATTGTGCGTCCGGCCACGCCGCGTGACGCTACCGGAATTTCAGCTGTGCTGAACCCGGTTATCCGCGACACGACAATCTCGTTTAAGCCTATCGAACTCAGTCTCGATGAAGTGGCGAAGCTCATCGAAAATGCGCCAGGCATATTTGTGGCCGAAGACGACGGCGTGATTCTAGGCTATGCCAGTTACGACCAATTCAGGCGCGGACTTGGCTATGCGCGTACGATGGAACACTCGATCATACTTGCCCCCGAGGCACGCGGGCGGGGGACAGGCCGCGCGTTGATGCAAAGGGTCGAGGATCACGCCCGCGCGGCTGGGATCGGATCGCTTTGGGCCGGCGTCAGCGGCGAGAACCCAGAAGGTGTTGCCTTCCATGCACGGATCGGGTTTGAAACCGTCGTTGTGTTGCCAAAGGTCGGTTTCAAGTTCGGTCGCTGGCTGGATCTGACCATGATGCAAAAATGGCTACAACCCATGGGTGACGACGCGGACAGTTCCGCGTAAGATCATGTCCATGTCCGTTTGGTCCCGCATAGCTGACGCGCTTGCCGCACTGCGCTCTGGCGAAAGTCTCGCCTCGGTGTTCGACATGCTGCGCTCGCCACCAGAACGCTCGATTGCGTTCACGATTGCGGTGATTGCCTTGGGCGCGAAGATGGCGAAGGCTGATGGTTTAGTGACACGCGACGAAGTGACTGCGTTTCGCGAAGTTTTTCATATTCCGGCCGCCGAGGAAGGCAATGCAGCCAAGCTGTTCAATTTTGCGCGCCAGGACGTGGGGGGATTTGAAGAGTATGCCACACGCATCGCGCGGATGTTTAACGAGGCGGATGGAACACTTTGCGACTTGCTTGAAGGGCTGTTCTATATCGCGGTGGCTGATGGCGATTATCATCCAAAGGAAGATCAGTTTCTGGCGCGCGTTTCCGAGATTTTCGGCCTGAGCGACCGACAGTTTCGTGCGATCCGGACCCGATTTGTCGCGGACGCCGAGCCTGACCCCTGGGCCGTTCTGGGCGTCGAGCCTGACACGCCGATGAAGGATATTCGCAGCGCCTGGCGAGACCTTGTCCGCGAGACACACCCCGATCGGTTGATGGCGCGGGGGTTGCCGCAAGAGGCGCTGAAAATGGCCGAGAAACGCCTGATCGCGGTCAATCACGCTTGGGAAGAGATTAACAGGGACGCGGCGTAGGTGCGGCTTGTAACCTACAATGTTGAGTGGTTTTCGAACCTTTTTGATGACCGGGGCCGGCTCTTGAACGATGCCGGATGGTCCGGGCGATATAACGTGAAGCGGTTCCAACAGATCGAAGCATTAGGAATTGTTTTCAATGCCCTAGATGCGGACGCCGTGATGATTATAGAAGCCCCTGACAGCGACCGCAGACGTGACGGCGCGGCGGCTTTGGAGATTTTTGCGGAAACGATGGGCTTGCGGTCGCGTCGCGCGGTGATGGGGTTTGTGAATGATACCCAGCAAGAGATTGCGCTTTTGTATGACCCGGATGCGATGACAGTGGAGCACGATCCGCAAGGCGAACCGCGTTTTGATCAGGACTATGAAATCGATCTTGATGTGGATGCGGCGCCGGAAAAGGTGCGCTGGTCTAAGCCTCCGCTCGAGTTGGCGGTGCGGACCAAAGATGGCGTGAACTTGCGACTGATTGGAGTGCATGCAAAGTCCAAAGCCCCGCATGGCGCGCGGACGGATGCCGGTGTTATGCGAATTGCCATCGAGAATCGACGCAAGCAGTTGGCGCAATGCATTTGGTTGCGCGAGCGTGTCGATGATCACCTTGATCAAAACGATAGGCTTGTTGTTCTGGGTGACTTCAACGACGGGCCGGGCTTGGATGAATATGAAAAATTGTTCGGACGGTCCGGCGTTGAGATCGTTCTTGGCGTTGATGACGAAGCCGATTTATTTGATCCACATGCTGCCGCGATGATCGGCCGTGTGCCTGGCCCGGTGCCCGCGTCGGCTCGGTTTTGGTTGGCAGATCAAAAGCGTTGGATGGAAACGCTGCTTGATTATGTGATGGTCTCGCCGGCGCTTGTGGACGAAGCGGATCGCTGGCGCATCTGGCATCCCGTTGACGATGCCAATATTGCCGAAGTGCCTGAGTTGGTGAGCGCTTTACTTACCGCGTCAGATCACTTCCCGGTTAGCGTCGAGCTTGATATTTGATGATTTTGCCTCGTTGACGCAATGGGTTCTGAGGTGCATGGTCTCAGCGTGAAATGCGTCGGGGGGATCCACATGGACGCTAGCGGTGACGCAGCGACCGAAGATTGGGGCCCGTTTGGACGGCCACTGTTCGAGGACCCGAGCGCGCGGGCCTTAAGCCGTGTTGGTGTGCTTGATGTTGGCTCGAATTCGGTGCGGATGGTGGTGTTTGATGGCGCCGCCCGAAGCCCTGCATATTTCTTCAATGAAAAAGTCATGGCCGGCCTTGGCGCCGGGTTGGCGGAAACAGGGCGTCTCAATCCCGAAGGCCGCATAAGGGCTTTGTCAGCGATCAAAAGGTTTCAATTGCTTGCCGAGGGCATGAGAATCGCACCGCTTACAGCTGTTGCAACAGCTGCGGTGCGCGAGGCGGAGGACGGTCCCGCGTTTAGGGAGGAACTACAGCGCGAGACTGGCCTTCGCCTTTGGGTTATCGACGGAGAGGAAGAGGCCCGCCTTTCAGCACAAGGAGTTTTGTTGGGTTGGCCGGGGGCCTATGGGTTGGTCTGCGATATTGGTGGTTCGTCGATGGAGCTTGCCGAATTGCGGGACGGCCGGGTCGGCAAACGGATTTCAACCAAGCTTGGCCCGCAGCGGCTGAAAACCATCAAGGGCGGTAAGAAGGGGCTTAAAAATCATATTGCCGTAGAAGTTGCTGCCCTTGCCGAAACGATGGGGTCGCAGAAGGACCGCCTCTTTCTAGTGGGTGGGTCGTGGCGCGCTTTGGCGCGGATCGATATGGATCGACGCGGTTATCCACTGACGGTTTTGCACGAATATAGGATGTCGCGGAAATCGGTTCTGGCGACGATTGACTACATTCAGGACTCCAAGATTGAAGACCTGCGCCTGCGGTGCGGGCTGAGCGAAAGCCGGATGGCATTGGTGCCGTTGGCCTCACTGGTTTTGAAGGAATTGATCCGCCAGTTAAAGCCGTATGATATTGCGATTTCCAGCTATGGGATCCGCGAGGGCATGCTTTATGAGCAGATGCCGCAGCGCCTGCGGGATCGCGATCCGTTAATCGAAGCCTGCCGGTTTGCCGAAGCGAAAGATGCGCGCATGCCCGGTTTTGGGCGGCGCCTTTACGATTTCGTGCTGCCGCTTTTTTCAGGCCGCAAGGCCGCGCCGCATCGGTTGGTTAAGGCCGCCTGTTTGCTGCATGACGTCAGCTGGCGTGCGCATCCGGACTATCGCCACGAGGTCTGTTTTGACGAGGCGACACGGGCGAACCTTGGCGGCATGACGCATTCGGAACGGGTGTTTCTTGGGGTTGCATTGCTGCATCGCTATAAAAACAGCCGTGTGAATTCCCGTTTTGACCCCTTGTTCAAGCTGATCGACGATGACTTCCTGAAGCAAGCCGAAATTCTTGGGAAGGCAATGCGCTTTGGTGCCATGCTGACCGCGTCGAAAGACGAGAAAATGGGGAGTTTCAAGTACTTCCCTAAGAAACAAAGGCTTGAGGTTCGTCTAGCGCCGGGAACGCGTGGTCTGTTTGGTGAAGTTGCAGAAGCGCGCCTGAATTCGCTGGGTTCAGCGCTGGGAGCAACAGATATTGTTGTGATTGGGCGCTAAAGCTCAATCTCGTCGGTGTCGTTTTCTTCCGGCTTCAACGGGGTCTTGCGGCGGATGATGATGTCACCGTTTGGGAGGACTTCGGGCGCGTGGTAGGCATCAAGGCTATCGAGAAGCGCCGATAAGTCGTTGATGGCGGGCTCCATTTCTTCAAGCAATCCACGCATGAAAAGCCGTAAAGCTTCGCTCATCAGATCTCGCCCCTCGGGTTCGGGGGCATCTTGCGCAAACGAAGCGGCGGCGGCGAAAACCAGTGGGATGAGTAAACGAAGCATAGCCTTATCTTAACAGAAGTTGAGGGTTTTTACGATTCCCGCTGATACAAAAAATGGCCGGGCGAAATACCCGGCCATTGAACGTCTTGGATCGGGCGCGCGTTATTCAGCGGCCATCTTGATGACGGGCTCCATGTTATCAAGTTCGGCGTCGGGCAGGTGACACTTGATCTGATGACCGTTGGCAAGCGTGCGAACCGGCGGCATTTCCCTGTCGCAAAGCCCGTCCGCAACCTTGTTCTTCCAGCGACAGCGCGTCTGGAACGGGCAGCCGGGGGGTGGGTTCATTGCCGACGGGATGTCGCCGTCCAACACGATGTGCATTTTCTGGATGCTGGTGTCCGCAATGGGAACAGCGGACAAAAGCGCCTCGGTGTAGGGGTGGTATGGCGGCGAGAACACCTGATCGGTGGTGCCCAATTCAACCACGTGGCCAAGGTACATGACCATCACACGGTCCGACAGATAACGAACGATCGACAGGTCGTGGCTGATAAACAGCAACGTCGTTTTCTCGTTCCGCTGGATCTCCATGAGGAGGTCCGTGACCGCCGCCTGCACCGACACATCAAGCGCTGAGACCGGCTCGTCTGCGACCACGATGCGCGCGCCGCCTGAGAAAGCGCGCGCGATACCAACACGTTGTTTCTGACCACCCGAAAGCTGGCGTGGCATACGGTCAGCAAATTCTCGCGGTAGTTTCACCAGGTCGAGAAGTTCAAGCATCCGCGCGCGGCGTTCGGCTTGGTTGTTGCCTACTTTGAAGATTTCCAAAGCGCGAATGATTTGCCGACCAACCGTCATCGATGGATTGAGCGTGTCGAAGGGGTTTTGGAAAACCATCTGAACCGAAGAGATCGTTTTGGTGTCGCGTTGCTCAATCGGCAGGTCCTGGATTTCCCGGTTGTCGAGAAAGATTTTGCCTTCGGTTGCGGTCTCAAGGCCCATAAGAACCTTAGCAAAGGTCGACTTACCGCAACCCGATTCCCCGACGATGGCGAGCGTCTCGCTCTCGCGGGCCTCAAAAGTGAGGGTTTCGTTGGCTTTGACGACCTTCTTGTTGGCACCTCCAAAGAGCGCGTTGGCAGAAACCTCGTAGTATTTCTTGAGGTCTTCCATCCTGAGAACGACGTCGCCGGGCTCGGTTTTCTTGGTCTGCTCGCCGAGCTCAATCGGTGCGTTCCAATCGATTTCCTGGAATTTCACGCAGCGCGTTGCGTGGCGGTCATCACCTTTGACTTTTTGCATTTTAATGTCGCCAACGTTGCAGCGACCTTCCTCGAAATAGTCACAACGTGGACCGAAGTTGCAGCCATCCGGACGCTCCTGCGGCAGGGGAAAGTTCCCCGGAATAGCCACAAGAGGGCGGGAGTTTTTGTCCGCGCCCGGAAGCGGGATCGAGCGAAAAAGGGCTTGCGTATAAGGGTGTTGCATCTCGTCGAAGACGTCTTCGATGGACCCGGTTTCGACCGCTTCGCCAGAGTACATGACGCAAAGTCTATCGCAGGTTTCAAGCACCAGACCAAGGTTGTGGCTGATGAAAAGCATCGACGTGCCATACTTCTTGCCAAGGTCTTTAACCAGCTCTACGACGGCGGCTTCCACTGTCACGTCGAGGGCGGTT
>Ga0075467_10001439_pt1 | contig 19693 bp, 16 predicted proteins | sample DEB08_DNA_9_FD_75067 | JGI IMG/M metagenome (GOLD analysis project Ga0075467, IMG submission 75067) | Aqueous microbial communities from the Delaware River and Bay under freshwater to marine salinity gradient to study organic matter... | ecosystem: Environmental > Aquatic > Marine > Coastal ... | reverse complement strand
TTGTGCCATGTATATCAAAAGAAGTACTATTGATGCGATAGGTACTTTTGATGAACAATTTCATCCTTGTTATTGCGAAGATAGTGATTACTGTTATACCGCAAAAGAAAAACAATTGAAAACAGTAGTGACGCCTCATAGTGTTGTTTACCATGAAGAAGGCGGAACAGCAGGCCAAGATGAGACAAATGGATTTAAAAAATACCAAGCGATTAATATGAAAAAATTTTTAGCCAAACATAAATCTAAACTAAGCCATTGAGTACTATAGATCAACAAATGACCAAATGGTTACCAGAAAATAACCGCTTAGAACGGATTTGGAAACTGGCAGAAGTTGGGTTTAAAAAACGCTATTATAACGATAAACTAGGTTTATTTTGGGCCTTTCTGAACCCACTATTTCAGATGGGGATTTATTTCTTAGTTATCAAATATATCTTTAAATCAGAAGAAGAGCATTTTGCCTTATTCTTATTTTGTGGGCTAATTATTTGGATGGCTTTTGCCGAATGTTCCACTCAAGGAATGGATTTACTGGAAAATAATCGCTTTTTGATTGAGAATATTCAGTTCAATCAGTTAGATTTATTTATTTCCCATACCTTGAGTGTCTTTATTGGCTTATTATTTAATATGTTGGTTTTTTTCCTATTATGTTTAGTGTCTCAGTTGCCTTTAAGCATTCATATCTTGATATTTCCATTACTCTTATTTAATCTATTTTTAATTGCAACAGGGATTAGTTTAATACTAGCTACTTTGAAAATATATATGAGAGATATTGTCCATCTTTGGGCAGTATTGATACTAGTGGGTTTTTGGGGTTCTGGTATTTTATTTGACGGCGCCATTTATCAAGAAGTCTTTCCGCCTTTACTTTATGCTAACCCTTTTGTTGGTATTATTATGAATACTCGATTGATTATCATGAAAGGAGTTGCGCCTAATTGGCATTTATTAATGATAAATTTTGCGACCGGTGTTTTTATTCTAGGACTAGGCATGGTGATGTTTAAGAAATATGCGCATAAATTTTTGGAATATATATAGTTTTGAAAAATATTAGGTAGATAATTACTCAAAAGTGTAAATAGTATTTGTATGTCAAAAAAAGCTTTAGTTACTGGGATAACTGGGCAGGATGGAGCTTATCTTGCCGAATTTTTATTGAAGAAAGGCTATAAGGTTATTGGTGGAGAACGTCGTGCGAGTACAAGAAATAGGGAACGACTAGACCGTTTAGGTATTACCAATGAAATAGAATGGGCTGATTTTGATTTGGCGGATATAAGTTGCATTCAAAGAGTCCTATTAAAATATAAACCAGATGAAGTTTATAATTTAGCTGCTCAAAGTTTTGTAGGACTTTCTTTTGATCAGCCGATTATGACAGGGGATGTAACTGGACTTGGCGTTACTAGATTATTAGAAGTGCTAAGAACTTCTTTGCCGGAGGCCAAATTTTATCAAGCGTCTACTTCTGAATTGTTTGGTAAAGTGCAAGAAATTCCTCAGAAAGAATCTACGCCGTTTCACCCTCGAAACCCTTACGGAATAGCAAAGCTTTATGCACACTGGACAACGATTAACTATCGGGAAATTTATAATATGTTTGCCTGTTCGGGAATTCTTTATAACCATGAAAGCCCTTTAAGAGGTGCAGAGTATGTTACTAGAAAAATTACGTTGGCGGTTGCAAAAATAAAAGCAGGACAACAGAAAGAACTTCGATTGGGGAGTTTAGATGCTAAGCGAGATTGGGGATATGCGAAGGAATATGTAGAGGGGATGTATTTAATGCTACAGCAAGAGGAGCCTGATGATTTTGTTTTAGCCACAGGGGTAACGCATACAATTGAAGCATTTGTTGAAGCAGCCTTTAGTTCCGTAAATTTAGAATGGAAAGATTATGTGATACAGGACGAACGCTTTATTCGTCCTCCAGAAGTTAATCTTTTAGTAGGAGATGCTTCAAAAGCAAAAGCAAAATTAGGTTGGAGTCCGACAACAAAATTTAAGGATTTGGTAGCGCTAATGGTTGAAGCAGATTTAGCTTTGGTAAAAGGTAACAAATCATTGTATACTGCATTAAATATCTAATACGAGTTGGGGTAGTAGTCTATCATTAGGCGATTACTTTAAACCTTTTTATTAAAATCTTAATATTGAAAGAGAACCCTTCAGAAATACTAGATTTAACGAAGAAACCCATAGGAGAAGAAGTAATTACGGTTAAAGACCTTTGCAAAACCTTTAATGTTAAAGAAAAGTCTGCCTTGACTATTCGGCAAAGAATATTGGGAATGTTAAGAGGTGAAAAAGCGACGATAAAAACAGTAAAAGCCTTACAAAACGTTAATTTTAGCATTCAGCGAGGGGAATTTATCGGAATTATTGGTAGAAATGGAAGTGGAAAATCGACGTTATTACATTTACTAATAGGCGCTATGAGGCCTGATAAAGGTAGTTTGATAAAAACAAAAGGAAAGGTTTTAAGATTGGCGCAAGGAATGAATTTTGAACCTAAATTAACAGCCCGAGATAATATTTATTTAAGCGGTTCTATTCTGGGACTCACTTTTAAAAAAATAGCTTCCATTTTTGATGATATTATACAATTTGCAGAACTAGAAGGATTTGTAAATGTTCCTGTGAAAACTTTTTCTAGCGGCATGTTAAGTAAGCTGAAGTTTGCTATAGCCGTTCATGCGGAAGCCGATATTTTATTAATGGATGAATTTTTTGTCGGGGTAGGAGATCTTAATTTTAAAAATAAATCAGAGCAAGTATTTAAAGAGAGACTGGTGAATGGAAGAACGATTATACATGTTAGTCATAGTTTGACTTCTATTATGAAATTTTGCGACCGAGTTTTATTGTTAGACAGAGGGATTCCACTGGCTATAGGACCGCCAGAAGAAATTGTTGTTAAATATCAACGATTGATGGAAGATTAATCATTGCTGGTTGTTTATCTTATAACATGGATTAATATTTCAAATAGTTCTATTTCTACAAATTTTAGCTGTTTAAAATCAAAGACTTTATTCCTGTTTTCTGCTGAATAGCATTGTAAATATTGTTTTCTTTTTTATATTAAAAAACTTTTTTATTAGTTACTCGTAAAGTCAAAAGTGATTTTTGCTAAAAGTTCGGGTAGTTAAATAAAAAAATCTTATTCGCTTTGTTTCTACCCTGACTTTTCAATAGCGGAGCTGTATCTAATTGTTGTTTCTCTTTCTCTCATAAAAGATTTAATTTTCTAAAAAATATAGTGGAAATCCCTATAATCATATTGAACTGGAATGGCTTGAAAGATACCGAAGCGTGTTTGGATGCGCTCCTCAGGCAAACCATTCAAAATTTTAAAATTTATTTAGTCGACAATGGTTCTGCTGACGAAAGTCCTGAAAAATTAAAAAAGAATTACGGAGCAAACCCTAAAATCAACCTGATTCTAAATCAAGAGAACTTGGGTTTTACTGGAGGCAATAATGAGGTGCTATTGAAATATATTTTACCTAATCCTGCTTATGAATATGTTGTTTTACTAAATAACGATACTGTTCCAACTGAAAGCTGGTTAGAGCATCTTGTTCAGTCTGCTAAAACAAACCAAGCTGCTGTAGTCTCTAGTAAAATGATTGATTTTTTTGAACCTGAGAAGATGGATAACGCAGGACACATGATGTTAAATACAGGAGAAGTACTACCTATAGGACATGGAGAACCAGTCGGTAAATATACGGAAGGGTTTGAAAATATGGGCGCATGTGCGGGTGCAGCTTTATATTCTGTAGACATGTTAAAAGACATAGGTATTTTTGATGAACATTTTAATACAGGCTATGAAGATGCAGAATTAGGTGTTCGGGCAGTTATAACGGGCTATAAATGTTGGTATGAACCTACGGCTATTGTTTACCATAAAATGGGACAGTCTATTAAGAAGATTTTTAATTATGAATATTCTTTGACGATTCAGAAGCATATTTGGTATACTTTTTTTAAGTTGATGCCGTTGAGAGTTATTTTAATTACTGTTCCTTTTTTATTATTTAAATATATAGCACTATTTACTATTAACATTTTATTTAATCGCCCAAAATATTTAAAGATTTTATTTCAAGCCTTAAAAGAAAGTCTTTGGGATGAATTTGATATAACTCTTCAAGCTAGAAAGCTTTTTTATAATAAAAAGCAAATATTTTTATTTCCTCTTTTAAGAAAACAAAAATTCTTTTTATGGGTAGATATAATCCGTTTTTATAAATATTTTATTCTTAATCGCCATTCCGCACTAGATGTTTATGGAAAGGTAGAAAAAATATAGCATGCTTAGTAAACTATTAAAACCTTTAGTTCCTTATTTGCCAGAGAATAATCGGTTAGAGCGGATATGGAAATTAGCTATAGTAGACTTTAATAGTCGATATTATGAGCATAGTTTGGGATTACTTTGGGCATTAATTAAACCTACAATTGAATGTTTTCTCTTCTACTTTGTTTTTTCAACATTATTGCCTGTTGATTTTGAATACTTTGGACTTTATATTTTTGGAGGATTAATCATTTGGTCTTTTTTTATTGAAGGAACAAATAAAGGATTACTCATTCTTCAGCAAAAAAAGTACTTAATTGAATCTATTAGGTTTAACAAACTCGACCTTTTCTATTCGACAACTTTTAGTGCATTTGTTGCTTTCTTATTTAATCTCTTTGTTTTATTAGTAATTAGTCTGTTTTTTGGGATTAATATATTTCATTGGAGCTTACTCTTATTGCCTATCTGGATATTAAACCTAATGATCCTTATTTTAGCTATAGGTTTGATATTAGCTACTATCAAAATATATTTGAACGATATTCAAAATTTGTGGGATATGGTTATGTTGGTTGGCTTTTGGGCTACTCCAATTGTTTATGATTTTCATCTTTTAGAAGAGAAAGCCCCTATACTTATTATTTGTAATCCTCTAACTGGAATTGTCATTAATTTACGTGAAACAATCATATATCATAATCCTCCAAATATCTATTTAATATTTATTGATTTTGTAATTGCTTTGATACTTTTAGGAATTGGGTTATTTATATTTAGTAAATTTTCTCATAAAGCAGCTGAAAAACTATAATCATGGATAAACCAATTGTAATAAAAATTGAAAATATAAGTAAAACCTATTCTATAAGCGACAAATCTCAGAATTCTATTCGGGATCAGGCCTTTAATTTTTTTCAAAAATCACACAAACGGCAAATAAAAGCTTTGGATAATGTTAATCTAGAAGTTAGGAAAGGAGAATTTTTTGGTATTATTGGTCATAATGGGTGTGGAAAATCTACACTATTAAAAATAATAGTAGGTGCTTTCCCCCCAGATAAAGGTGGTAAAATCGAAGTAAAAGGGAAAATTATTCGTCTTGCATTAGGAATGGGCTTTGATTATAATCTTACTGCACGAGAAAATATTTATGTAAACGGTTCTATGCTTGGTTTAACCTTTCGTCAAATCGGAAAAATATTTCATAAAATTATCTCTTTTGCTGAGTTACAAGATTTTGTAGATACGAAAATAAGATATTACTCTAGTGGAATGGTTAGTCGATTAGCGTTTGCTATTGCTTTTAATGCTGAGGCAGATATTTTTCTAATGGATGAATTCTTTGGTGGGGTAGGGGACGAAAATTTTAGAAAGAAGTCAGAAGAAGTATTTCAACGTTCTTTTATTGAAGGTCGGACTATAATCCATGTTAGTCATGAGCTTAACACAATTCAAAAGCACTGTGATCGGATATTACTGTTACATAAAGGAAAAGCTATTATTATTGGGAAGCCAGAAGACGTAATACCTATTTATCAGGAAATAAATAAAACGGGGAAAGTACCGATTTTGAAAATACCAATTTGATAAACTAAGGAATTGGCATTGTATTTAGAATTTAACAATAAAAATGGATAAAGTGATTAATGAATATGGAAAGCTACTTAATGGAATTGATATATCGGAAAAACATCATAGAGGATTCGTAGGTGGGATGTGGGAAGAAATGGGTAGGCTACAAATTCAATTTATGCTTGAGAATGGATTAAATCCTAAAAGTAAACTTCTTGATATAGGATGTGGAGCATTGAGAGGCGGAATCTATTTTATTCGTTATTTAAATAAAGGAAATTATTTCGGGTTAGATATAAATTCTTCTATGATAGAAGCTGCAAAATATGAATTGCAACATGAAGGATTAAATGATAAAAATTCTACTTTGTTAGTTAATGATAAATTTGAATTTTCTTTATTTGAAAGTGAATTTGATTTTATTTTAGCTCAATCAGTTTTTACTCATCTTCCTCTTAACCATATTTTAAGATGTCTTATTGAGGTAAAGAAAGTATTGAAAAAAGACGGAGTTTTTTATGTAACTTTCTTTAAAGCTAAATTAAATAATTTTTTAGATTCAATTGAACACCCTTTAGGGAAAGTAATAACTAATTTTGATTCTAATCCATACCACTATCCATTTGAATTTATTGAAGGAATAAGCGAAAAAGCTGGGCTAAATGCGGAATATATTGGGAATTGGAATCACCCACGAAATCAAAAAATGATTAAAATTACTCACCAGTAAAAACATAAGTTCGAATTATGGGATTATTTGTTCTTGGTATGCATCGGTCTGGTACGTCTTTAGTAGGAGGTATAGTAGGTTTAATGGGAATTTCTAGTGGAGGTACATCTAAATTATTACCTCCTGCTAAAGATAACCCTAAAGGTTTCTGGGAACGTAAAGATGTCGTTGAGATAAATGATGCTATTTTGAAAATATGTAAGGCTTCATGGAGCAATATTGAATTATTTGATATAAATTATTTTGGTAAAGATAAAAATAAAGATATACTTTCCAAGCAAATAGAAATTATTCAGGAAATGGATAAGGAAGATTTATGGTTTCTCAAAGACCCACGGTTCTGTCTAACCTTGCCTTTATGGATATCGTTATTAGAGAACCCTATTTGCATACTTGTTTATCGAAATCCAGTAGAAGTTGCACATTCATTGAAAAAAAGAAATGATTTTCATTTGAGTTATGGTTTAGCATTATGGGAGAAATATATTGAACATTCGATAGAAAATATATCCAATTACCCTAATTGTGTGGTTAGTTTTAATGATTTAATTGATTACCCTCAGCAAACGGTGCAGAAGCTGTATGATAAATTGGAGAAACTTGGTGTCAAAGGAATTAATATGCCTTCTGATGAAGCAATATTTGAACTGATAGATGAAAGACTTTATCGAAATAAATATTCGGAAGATGATTTATATTCATTGACTAAAAAACAAAGAATATTATATAATAAGTTGAAAGAGAATATTAACATAAATGACCTTAAATCTTTAGTTTTTTCATTAAAACCCTATGAAAATGACACGATTAATTTTGGTAAATACATTACGGGCAAAAAATATTTTTCTCAGTTATATGTAGACATAGGACAAGGGTTTAAGGAAGAAATTTCTGAAAAAAAAGTAATTAGCGAGAAGTCAAGCTATATATATTATGAGCTGTCTAAATATGAAAAAATTCAATCATTACGATTTGATCCATCAGATGAACCTTGTATAATAATATTTAAACAGATTCATATTCTAAATGGGGAAGGAGAATCTCCAGTGGAGTTTAAACTAGAGTCTAATGCGTACTTTTCAGAGAATTTTACTTATGTGTTTGATAAAGAAGACCCTCAAATTCTGATATCTTTTCCAAATTTCGAAATTATCAAACGAATATCTTTCGAAATTGAGTATTTATCAATAGGGAGTGAAAGTATATTAAAATTTTATAAAAATAGAATCCAAGCCAATAATACCATTTCAATTTTAAAAGGCGAGTTAGCTCTGAATATGAAAGAACTAGAAAAAGAATTAGATTTTACAAATAAAAAATTAATCATTAAAGAGGAAGAGTTAGATCAAAAAAGAATAGCACTCAGTTTAAAGGAACTATTAATTGAAAATGGAATTACAACTCAAAAAATTCAACAAAATATTATTAGAGAAAAGGCATTATTACTTGAACAAGAAAAAACTATTATTAATCATTTAACTAAAGAAATAGAGGTTAATAAAATACTTTTCCAAAGTAAGATAGACCAATTTAAATCTGGGCAAACTGAATTGACGAAAGAGGTTATTTTTAACAAAAATGCTGCTAAAAAATATGAAAACAAATATTTTGAAGTTAAGGAGAATGATAATAAGAAAAGTATATTGATTCAAAATTTAGAGAAGAAAATTGATGATTTAAATTCTAAAATTGAAAATCATCAAATAAGATTTGATGATTTAGAAGTTAATTTTTTAGAAATAAAGCGCGATAATGAGAAAAAAAGCCAACTTCTTCAGAGTTTAAATAAAGAAAATACTGGCTTACTGGGGACTTTAGATGATATGAAGCAAATTGCTACGTCTAATCAGCATACAATAAATCTACAAGAAAGGGTAGTTACTACACTGAACGAAAAAATATTATTTTTAGATAACAATATTAGAGAAGAGAAAGATAAGGTAGTGAATTTTGAAGTAATGTACAAAGAACAAAAAGAGGAGAAAGAAGAGTTAGTTGAATTTTTTAGGAATAAGGAATTTATCTTATTAAATAACCTAAATAATATTAACTTAATTAAAGATAACTTACAACACAAGAACCAATTTTTGACTTCTCAACTAGAAGATGGAAGAAAATTAGAGCGTATCTTAACTAATGATAATCAATTAAAAACAAAATATTTAAAAGAATTAAAAACATCTTTAAGTTTTAGAGTAGGATGGGGCATGACTGCACCAATTAGACTGCCATACAACTTATTATTCTCTAAAATGGGTAAATTAGAGGTTCCTTTATTAGTGAGATTATTTAAGATTGGCCTAACTTCGCCTATGAGAATGATAACGGGATTGAATAAAACTAATATTCAAATTTTACAAAAAGCTTTAAAGAATGAGCCTCCATCTTTAGTTATTCAAAACTTTAGAAAGTATCTATCTAAAAGCCGTAGCGAAAAAATTGACTCTACCGGATTTATAAAAAAGAACAATCCCCCTAAAAGGATAACCTCTGATGAGATTTTTAATTCTTCTAGTACGCCTACAATTAGTATCATAACCCCCGTATATAATACTCCAATTAACCTAATAGATGAGTGTATTAAGTCTGTAATATTGCAAACTTACACTAAGTGGGAATTAATTTTGGTGAATGATGCTTCTACTAAAATAGAAACTTTAGAATACTTGAAAAAAGCGGAATATCAAGACTCAAGAATTAAGATATTTCACCACGAGAATAATAAAGGAATAGCCCTAGCAAGTAATACAGGCGTTGAAATGTCATCTGGTGAGTTCATTGCATTTTTGGATCATGATGATTTATTAACATCAGATGCTTTATTAGAATTAATCAATGAAGTAAGAGAATATCCTGAAGTAGATGTAATTTATTCTGATCAAGATAAGGTAACAGAAAAAGGAGAATTATATGAGCAATTTTTTAAACCAGACTGGTCTCTAGAGTATTTTAGGAGTGTGATGTATATAGGGCATTTCTTAATGCTAAGAAAAAATATAGCTATAAAAGCAGGATTATTTGATGCATATTTTGATGGTGTCCAAGACTTTGAATTTATGCTTAGAGTTTCCGAGGTAACATCACGAATTAACCATATTCCAAAAATATTATATCACTGGAGAGTTACAGAAGGAAGTATTGCTGGCTCTCATAATGCAAAAGGGAAAATTGACGAATTACAATTAGAAGCGGTCAATAATCATTTAAGAAGAATGAATATTCCTGGATTGGCTAAAATGACCGATTACCCTCATAAATTAAGAGTATATCCTTTGGAAAAAACAAAATATCCTCTTATTAGTATTATTATCCCTACTAAGGATTCTCCGAAGCTATTAGAACAATGTTTAAAATCTATTTATAATTTAAGTACCTATCCCAATTTTGAAGTTCTTTTAGTAGATAATAATACAACTGATAGGGAGGCATTGGAAATTATGAGGAGTTACCCTATAACCAGAATTCCGTATAATGAAAAGTTTAATTTTTCTAAAGCAAATAACATTGGAGTCTCTTACGCAAAAGGCGAATATTTATTGTTTCTTAATAATGATATAGAAGTAGTAACTCCGCAATGGATGGAGAATCTACTTTTTTATGCGGAACAAGAAGATATTGGTGCTGCAGGTGGGTTGCTTACTTTTCCTAATCAATCGGTTCAACATGCAGGAGTAGTACTAGGTTTTCGCGGGACAGCTGATCATGTTATGAGGAATTTTCCTCTTGATTGTGACGGATATTTTGGCTCACTTTTATGTGCTCGAGAAGTTTCAGGAGTTACAGCCGCGTGCTTATTGATGAAAAAATCTTTATTTGAAGAAATAAAGGGGTTTAATGAACATTTTGCTACTCATTATCAAGATGTAGATTTGTGCCTAAAAATAAGAAAAAATAATCAGAGGTTAGTCTATGTTCCAACTGCTCATTTAATTCACCATGAGTCTGTTTCGAGAGGCGGATATTATGATTTTATTGATAGAGCTTTATTGCTTGATTGTTGGGAAGATATTATTCAAGCAGGTGATCCTTATTATAATCCTAATTTTGATATTCATAGTTATGATAAAGGTGCTTATGGCTATAATTTTTAATTTAAAAATGCATAATTTATATGAAAACTGTAATTGTTACTGGAGCAGCAGGCCTAATAGGGTCTGAGTCTGTAAAGTTTTTTTGCGAAAAAATTTTTAATGTAGTAGGTATTGACAATAATATGAGGAGTTATTTTTTTGGTGACGAGGCATCAACAGTTTGGAAACTAGATCAATTAGATTCAGATTATACCAACTTTAAAAACTATAGTGTTGATATTCGTAATTATGATGATATTTCAACTATTTTTAAAGAGTATAATAATGATATTGAACTAGTAATTCATACTGCTGCTCAGCCTTCACATGATTGGGCGGCAAAAGAGCCATTTACAGATTTTTCTATTAATGCTTTAGGAACGCTTAATTTATTGGAAGCGACAAGACATTTTTGCCCAAATGCTGCGTTTATTTTTACTTCAACTAATAAGGTTTATGGGGACACGCCTAATTATTTGCCATTAATTGAATTAGACACTAGGTGGGAATTAGACCCTACCCATGATTATTATACACATGGAATAAAAGAAAACATGTCTATTGATAATAGTAAACATTCTATTTTTGGAGCGTCTAAAGTTGCTGCGGATATTATGGTTCAAGAATACGGAAAATATTTTGGCTTAAATACAGGAATATTTAGAGGAGGATGTTTGACTGGACCCAATCATTCAGGGGCAGAATTGCATGGATTTTTAGCTTACCTTATGAAATGTGCTGCTACTAAAAAAGAGTATAATATATTTGGATATAAAGGTAAGCAAGTTCGCGATAATATCCATAGTTATGATTTAGTTAATGCCTTTTATCATTATTATTTAGCACCTAAAAAGGGAGAAGTTTATAATATTGGAGGGAGTAGATTTAGTAATTGTTCTATGCAGGAAGCCATATCATATTGTGAAAAAATAACAGGAAATGGGATGAACATAAACTATTTAGATGAAAATAGGGTAGGAGACCATATTTGGTGGATAGGTGATATTAGAAAATTTGAAAACCATTTTCCTGAGTGGAAATTAACGAAAAATGTTGAAACAATACTTGGTGAAATCTTTGAGAACAATGTAAATCAATGGAAAATAAAAGATTAACTATATGAATGTTCTTTTTATATTATATCATAACTTTAAAGCTAATAGTGCAATACAAGTACATAATTTTGCTAATGGACTTTGTGAAATTGGTGTTAACTGTATTATTGCTGTTCCAAATGATAAACAGACAGTAAATACCTATATTGGTGGAGTGATTAAATACCATCCATTGAACTATGATGAAGTTTTACAAAAGATTCCCTTAATCTTTGGGATTAAAGGACCTGACATAATCCATGTTTGGACTCCAAGAGAAATAGTAAGAAAATTTTGTGAAAAAATAAAACTAGAATTTCCTTATAGCAAAATTATTATAGATTTAGAAGATAATGAAGAGATAATTGTAGCATCAAACCTGGGCACTTCTTTTAAAAAATTAGAAAATAAAACAATAGCTACCTTGGATTCTATAATTCCAGAGAGCTTATCTCACCCTATTCGTTACAAGAAATTTTTATCGGAATCAGATGGCGTGACGGTTATAATGGATAGCCTATTAGCTTTTGTCCCAAAAGAGAAAAAAAACTTGGTTTTGTGGCCTATTTTAGATATTAAGAGATTTGGAGATGCTAATGAGGAATTACCAAAGGAGGATATTAATTTAAAAAAGGAAAAAAAGATAATTTTATCTTATATTGGAAATGTACATTCAGCTAACTATAAAGAAGTAAGAAGCCTCTATTTAGCTGTAGCTTTGGCAAATAGAGAAGGCATTCCTACAAAACTAATTCGAGCAGGTACTAATTATGTTAAATTCTGGGGTGAAGAAGAACAAGAAATTTTAACAAAAGATAATTTGATTGAACTTGGTTTTATTCCAAATCATGAAGTGCCATCTATTTTAATGGCTTCTGATATTTTAATTCAGCCTGGAGAACCGAGTGTATTTAATGATTATAGACTTCCATCCAAGCTAGTAGAATTTTTAGCTTCTGGAAAACCAGTTGCATTGCCAAGCACTAATTTAGGAAGGTTTTTGAAAGATGGAGAAGAAGCGATATTATTGGATAAAGGAAATGCTCTTGATGTTTTGTCAGTTATTAGAAAATTTAAAGAGCATCCAGCATTTTTTTCCAAAATTGGTGAAAAAGGGAAAGAGTTTGCAATAAAAAACTTTGACAAGGATATTCAAAGCATGAAATTACTAAATTTTTATAAAAACGTATTAAACGAAAGAAATGATACTCGAAAAAAAGAAAAGAGAACTCTTAATTAATTACTATAAATCTTACGGGATTGATAAAATTGGATATGGTACGGTTAAAGATTATTCTGATAGTAAGAATAATTTAGAAGAATTAATAGTACAAGGAGATTTGAAAGATTTTGAACGACCTTGGTGTGTAAAAGCCATAATTAATAAATTACCTATAGGAGCAAAAATTATTGAGATTGGAGGAGGAGAACCATTAGTCGCTAATTTTTTAGCTGAATTAGGGTATATAGTGTATTTAGTAGACCCTTATGATGGAAGTGGAAATGGACCAATAGAATATGACTATTATAAAAAGAAATACCCTAAGGTTCAAATTGTTAAAAACTACTTTAATGACGGTTTAACTAATTTCCCTAATAATTTTTTTGATGCTATATTTTCTGTGTCAGTTTTAGAACATGTATCAGATGAGAACCTTCTACCTATCTACAAAGGGATTAACAAATTTCTAAAACCAGGAGGCTTTTCAATTCATACAGTGGACGTTGTTTTGATGGGAAATAAAGATGTATGGCATAAAAATCATGCTAAGAAAATTGTTAAACTTGAAGAAATAAATACAGATTTAGATGTTTTATTTAAAGATGCACATGAGGATCCTGATACATACTTCTTGTCAGCTAATGGACATTTACTTTGGAAAGGAGCTACACCTTATCAGGATTTTCCTTTTCGACGTTGTATATCATTGAATATTTGTAAACAGTATAAATAATAATAGTATGAAACAATATTTCATCTCTGACTCTTTTTTTTCATTTCTAAAATTGACAAGTATGTGCATTTTGATAGTTCAATGCACTTCTAATATTTCTGAATCATCAACGCCAGAGAAAAAAGAATCTATTGCAATTTCACCAAAAGAATATATCACAGAGGTAGATAATTATTATTGGGTAGATTTTATTAATGGACAAAGTGCTATAATTGGACAACCGTTAGTCTTAGAGGAGGAGGGGAGCGAAAATATTATCATTGAAGGGTGGGTGGTTAATCCCAGTCTTAATAATCTTGTAGATCAAGTATTTTTAAAAATTGGAGATAAGGAATTCCTTTGTATATATGGAAAGGAAAGAATAGATGTATCAAAGGCCTTAGGGAATTCTAGTCTAGTAAATTGTGGATTTTCTGCTGATATCTCTAAAGGTGAATTGGAGAAAGGCCTTAACCGAATAGTACTTAAAATTGTTACTAATAATAATGTTTATATATCCTCAAATGCAATATTAATAGAAAAAACATAATAGTTATAGGTAATCAGTTAAATAATTACCTATTCTTTAGCTGATTATCTAATAATGTCGTAGCAGATTGTAGAGATAAAATAGCCATGGTATGGGATAATGTTCCTGCTCACACATCAAAAATTTTAACTAATCAATTCGTGAAAACAACCAGCGAACTCAAAGAACCTGTCACAAAAACATTAAATAAAAAATGATAAAGAGTTTATCAAGAGTTTCTTCAAGCATTCTGACATGGTTTGTTATCAATTTCCTTTCTGATTATCTAATCTTTTTGTAGATAATTGATTCTGTGATGCTTAGAAATATCATGTTTTAAAAACATGACATATCTTGATTGTTCTCGGTCAGGCTGCATAGTCTCTTTTACAAAAAATAATGTAGTATAACGGAAAAAGACACTGATTTATATCTTGAGCCACTAGAACCTTTAAATGTAAATTTCATTTTTGTAAAATTAATTTTTTTGAAATTCTTTCTCCCCCGATTGTAATATTCAGGTAATATATTCCATTTGGTAGACTAGGATTATAATATTCTATAGAATAAGTGCCTTTGGGTTTATATTCTTTATCAATTAAATTAGCTATTTTAATTCCAAGGTTGTTATATAATTGTATACTAACTTCACTATGATTAATAAGTTTATATTGTAGAGTTATTTCTAAGTCTGATGGATTGGGAAAAATATTTATAAGATGCTTTTTTCTTTCCTTTTCTTTAATTGTTACAGTAGAAAGAGAACTAAGACTAGAATTGGATTTTACATTACAATCTGTGATTTTTGCCCAAAAATTGTTTCCTGCTTTAGCATGGAATCCAGATTTTAGTAAGATACTTATTCCAGCAGTAAATGATGTAGAGCCGATTATACATACAGGCCTAGATGTTGTTGTCTCTATCCAATTTGTTGAAGAATACCTTCCTTCTAGCAAACTATCCGATATATTATAATTACTTGAACAAAAGTTATTATAAAAGTAAGCTCCTCCTGCATCCATTTTTGAATTCTGTTCCATTGCATTTTCATTTTCACCCCATGCTCCTACAATCATATCTAAACTATCTATTGCTACACTATAGCCAAAATAATCATTTTCTTCGCCTAATAGATTATTGTGTAATTTCTTTATTTGCCCCCATTCAGAACCATTTATAGTTTCATCTTTATCATAAATATAAGCTGCACCAATATTTTTATTTTTATTATATGCCCCTATTAGGGCATAAGTTCCACTTATAGCAACAGCGAAACCAAATTGATCTCGATTCACTCCATCAGAAGCCATTAATTTTTTAACTTCTCCCCATTTCTCTCCCTCCTTGTTTTTATCAAATATGTATGCAGCACCTGTACTATTATTTTTCCTAAATGCTCCTACAATAGCATAATTCTCGCTAATGGATACACTAGAACCAAATGCTTCTAGAATGTTCTGATCGGAAGCCATTAATTTTTTTATTTGCCCCCACTCTTCACCTATTTTATTTTTGTAAAAAATATATGCCGCACCAGTTTGCTCATTTGCTCCATCTGCTCCTACAATAGCATAATCCCCATTAATTGATACACTTGCTCCAAACGTATCATAAAAACCTTGATTTGAAGCTGTTAGCTTTTTTATTTGTCCCCATACTCCGTCTACTTTATTTTTGTAAAAGATATATGCCGCACCTAAGGATAAGTTATTTCCAAATGCCCCCACAATAGCATAGTTCCCATTAATAGATACACTTGCCCCAAAAAAATCATTTGATATACCGTCAGAAGCGGTTATTTTTTTGACTTCTCCCCATTCTTCTCCTATTTTATTTCTATTATAAATATAAGCTGCTCCAGTACTATTGTTTTTACTATTAGCTCCCACAATAATATAATCCCCATTAATCGATACACTCCACCCGAAACGATCACCGAATTCACCATCAGAAGCAGTTATCTTTTTGACTTCTTCCCATGAGTTATTAATTTCATTTTTATAATAGATATATGCTGCTCCCTTCCCTCCTTCAAAAGGTGCACCAATAGCAGCAATACCATCGCTAATAGCGATGTCAAAACCAAAACTGTCTCCTTCTTTCCTATCAGAGGCAGTTATTTTGATAGCATTGCCCCAATTTTGGGCAATGGATACGGATTGGATTGATAGCATTAAACAACTGTAAAGGAGTAATTTTTGATGTTTTTTATAATAATTTTTTAGTAAGAACAAATACTCGTAATCAGAGTTTATTAGGGATATTTGTTTTAGTAAAAAAAAAATACTAAAAAATGGACTTGACAAAGAGGAGCGATTTTGCATAATAAAATAGAACTTAGAAAGTTATATGGTAGTTAGACTGGATAGAACTTGGATGAGTTTTGAAACTGTGGTGGGTAATAAAAGTATACATATCCTTCCCTTATTAGTTATGTGAGTATTTTCATAACTTACAGGTTCAAAAAATTGCAAAATTAACCCACAGAATTAATTTAACTACCTATTTAATGATAATAAAATATTCTTGTTTTGAATGTTTTTTCATTCATTCAATTATTTAAGCAAAATACTTTTTTTTAGTCAATAAAATTCACATAAATTATTAATTGGTCGGATATATCTATTAATTGGCAGTATTTATTGATAGTGTTTGATTCTATTTTGCCGACTAAAATATATTTTGAAGTAATCACTGATAATTTCACTAAAATTGAGATTAGCCAAATAAAAAAAGCCATTCAAGAAAATGAATGGCTTTTTTTATTTGGCTGATTGGAAATATTTTTATTCTTTATCAGCTTTCAGCTTTTTATTTTCAGCTTCTAATTGCTTAACACGTTTATTCATTTCAATCATATGTAGTGTTAATACTTCTACCTTCTCCATTAGACTCACACTTAACTCTCCTAAACTTACAAGTCCTCGATTAGCATCAACATCTTTTTGAGTTTGAATATTAGGAAGATGACCATTTTCTTCAATATATGATTCAAGTTCTTCTAATGATAACATATTGTAGTTTTCTTCAAAAACATAATCTGCTACTGAAGTTTTAACTTGGACTTCTTGAGATTCAATTTTGCCTTTTACTGATAATTCACTTTGTGGATTCATCGTACCAATTCCAACATTACCTGATTCCAAAACTCTCATAAAAGTTTGTTGCCCAGAACCATCATTATATCTTATATCAAAAACCTCTCCTGCACCTGCAAAGCCAAGAATTACACTTGAAGATGAACCATTAACAACTCCAGAAAAGTTAAAAACAAAATCATTATTTGTATCTAATCCAAAGACAGTATGAGGAGATGCATCAGCTCTTCGTGCAACAAAAAACTTGTTATTTTGCATTTGGAAATTTCCATTTAATTCTAATTCATGAGCAGGAGTTGTTACACCTGGACCAATACCTACATTTCCATTAGCAGAGGTGCCTACTGTGCCACCTGGGACAGTAAGTTGCCCAAAAACAAAACTAACACACAAACAAAAAACAAAAGTTAAAATACCTTTAGTCTTCATAATAAAAAGATTTTTGAAGTTTAAAAATTATAAAATGTGAGCAACAAAGATAGTAAAAAATGTGGCTCAATTTTGTTCAAATAGAAAAAATTATTAACTATTTTAATATTATATACTTCGTTAGCGGAGAAGCGTTTCTAAAATGTCACCACCTAGGGTAATTATTTTTATTTTTTTTGAAAAAATTATTTTCCGACGATTAATCGTTTAGTGGTAATCGACTTTTTGCCTTGTAATTGCATGAAATAAACGCCAGCAGGAAAGGTTGCCATATTTATAGAAAGGGTATGTTGACCAGTAGCCAAGAGCGTTTCCTTTTGCAAAACCTGAACAACTTGCCCTTGCGCATTAAAAAGAGAAATCCTAATCATTTGCGGCTCGGATAGTTGTAAATTAAACGTTGTCTGTCCATTGGTAGGGTTTGGGAAAATAGACAGGTGTAAAGGAATAGTCGTTGGGGTATTAGTTTTTAGGGAATTAGAGATGGTTGTTGGTGTAGAGGAATTGGTCGTTGTACAATCATCAATAAGCGCAATAAAATAAGCAGGACCACTCGCAGAGAAACCTGTTTTTAGTGTAATAGACTGATTAGCTCTCAAAATGACTGTATCCGAACTATTAACGGATATAAGCCCTGTTGTTTGAATACTATTGGTCGCTTCATAGAACCCTTGGGAAAGTACTTGGTTAGAAAGTATTAAATCAGTTTCATTCGTTTCACAAAGCTCACATAAATCAGGCACACCGTTATTATCAAGATCTATAAGGTCATTTCCTTTTGCACAAATATCCTTAAAATTAGGAATCCCATCTCCATCAGTGTCTTGGAAAGGAGGTGGTAAATCAAAAGCTGCTTGTCCATCTGCTATATTACTATTATTACCTTGATTGGCACTTACCCCAAGTCCTCGTTTCGCAAAAGCCGTCCATATTTCATAACTAAATTTACCATTATAGAGTGCCGTATCTGCTGCAAGGATAGCATCTCTGCCATCTACAAAACCAGGGAAACAACTCGTTAATTTTAATCCTTCTGTTACTAGATTTAAAGCGATATTATTACCACCTAGCCCATTATAAAGATCAGTGTCAAAACCATAATTATCAATTAAATTCCAAGTCATTTCCCAGAGCATCGCACACCAGACCGTACCTACACCATGTGGAACAGATAAATTGGGTATATCTACATAGGTATGTGGATTAATGGTCAGGTCTGTAGAATAAGGGAAAGGACGAATACCTGTTCCATTGATTGATTCATTAGTGACATAAGTACCCACTCCTCTAGATTGACTACCATTATCTTCTGCTTGCATAGTGAGCATTAAAGCATACCAATCACTCCAACCTTCACCCATTTGTTCTTCGTTAAATAGGCAGATATTGGTGCCTGCACCGCCAATGAGCCTAGTAGAGATACCATGGGCATATTCGTGGCTAATGATGCCATTGTCAAAATTGCTATCTTTTAAATTGGAACTTAGGCGGATATTGACGCCTTCGTTTAAATTCGTTTTTAGGATAGTACAATCCTCTTGTGACATCGTGGTGACGGGTATTATTACTTGACCCCCATTTGTTCCGCCTCCTGCGAGAAGATTACCAGGTTCATTATTACAAATAATAACAGCAATAGCACCTGCATTTTGCGCATTCAAACACTTAGTACCAAATTCGCAATTCCCTCTGTCAATTAATGCAATATTGCCGTTGATTTCGCTTGTGTTGCTATAATTACCAGAGCATCCTTCTGTAGCATTTCCTTCTGTATCTGCTACCAATAGAATATTACCTGAGAGATCATAATTAGTCGCACCAAAAGTGGCTGCACGGACGGCAAAAGTATGACTAAGCGTAGTAGGGCTATTTACTTCAAAATCTACAATATTCCATAAAAACATTTGCAT
>Ga0075467_10001438_pt1 | contig 19699 bp, 15 predicted proteins | sample DEB08_DNA_9_FD_75067 | JGI IMG/M metagenome (GOLD analysis project Ga0075467, IMG submission 75067) | Aqueous microbial communities from the Delaware River and Bay under freshwater to marine salinity gradient to study organic matter... | ecosystem: Environmental > Aquatic > Marine > Coastal ... | reverse complement strand
CGTCTGGCGACCACCAATAGCCTGTCATTCGCCCCATTTCTTCTTGAGCAACAAATTCAGCCATGGCGTTTTTAATTAAACCTTGTCCATCATTGGTTAAGCGTGTTTCTTTACCACTTATTATATGTTTGATGTACAAGTCTTGGTCGCGAACATATGATACAAAATTACCTTTGGGTGACAATTTAACATCGGTTTCAAATTCTGTTGTTTGAATGACTTGTTCAGCTTTTTTATCACCTAAACGGTAATAATAGGCGTCACCTGACAATGGAAATAACAACGCTTTACCATCATTTGACCATTGGTAACTAACAATACCAGATCCACTTAAGCGCATACGTTCACGTCTAGCTTTTTCTTCATCAGACAAAATTTCTAGTCCAGTGCTCAAATCGTCTGAATCAAATAACAGCTGAGTTTGACCACTTATTATGTCGTATTCCCAAAGGTCTAATCGTTCATAATCGGTTTTTTTACCTTGTAAAAACGTTACACGCTTTCCATCAGGAGACACCTGTAATTTTTTTTGTGCTACACCCTGGAGGCTTGGAGATTGAAAAATACGTTCAATACCCAGTACTGATTCAGGGTGATTGTTGCCTGCTACATTTGCAGACCATAAAGCCAAACTACTTACTAAAAGCCCGGTGAGCTTATTCATTCTAATTGTTCCCATTACTGTTTGTTCTGATCTTTATTGGATAAGATACATTATTATTTTTAAGGGTAATTCCCTCTAACCGTATTGTAGGGGTTTCTTACCTGCAGGTAAAATTACAGGTAATACATGTTAAAAACGGCTTTAGTGTTAGGTGCAACAGGTTTAGTGGGAAAGACATTGGTTGAGCAACTTTGCCAAGACCATCGATACCAAACAGTTACGTGTTTGGTTCGTAAACCCCTTTCTTTAGATTTTTTTTGTGCTAGTGCAGATAAAGTACAACCCATAGTGGTTGATTTCGAAAACTTACAGGATTACCAAGGCTACTTTGGTTGCCAGCATATTTACGTGTGTTTAGGCACAACAATCAAAAAAGCAGGCAGCAAGGGAGCATTTCGAAAAGTAGACTTTGAGTATGTGCATGTCGCAGCCCAACTTGCCAGAGCACAACGTGCCGTTAGCTTTGTTTGGATTTCTTCAGTAGGCGCTAACGCTAAAAGTCATAACTTTTACTTACGGGTAAAAGGTGAATTGGAGAATGCCATTATTGGTATGTCAGGTTTGGATAATGCTTGTGCAGTCAGGCCATCGTTATTATTGGGAGAGCGAGAGGAAATGCGCCCTGCCGAGAAACTTGCCAGTGTGATCAGCCCATTCTTGTCACCACTGTTGGTGGGCGGATTAATGAAATACAAACCCGTTCAGGCTGCCGATGTGGCGGCTCAGATGATCCGTTTACAAGTGTTCTAAAGTGGGATTTAGGTTTAAAAAATTCACAATCGAACACGATGCCTGTGCTATGAAAGTAGGTACCGACAGCATTTTGTTAGGCAGTTGGGTGCAAACTAATAGCGCCCAGCATATTCTAGATATTGGTACTGGTAGTGGACTGCTAGCCATTATGTTAGCTCAAAAATCGCAACATACCTGTTTGATTGATGGGATAGATATCGACCTTGCCGCAATTGAACAGGCTAAAAACAATGGGGAAAATTGCCCATGGGCAGTGCGGTTGTCTTTTCAGAATACAAGCCTACAACAATTTCCAATGGGTACCCTTTATGACTTAATTGTTAGCAACCCTCCTTACTTTGCGATTAATGTCAGCGCAAATAAAGTTCACTCAGTAAAAAATCGTCTCCATGCTCGGCAAACGATTGAGTTAGATCACCCAACACTATTACAAAAAGTAACAGAACACTTATCTGCTAGCGGCAAATTTTGCTGCGTATTGCCATCGGATGTCGCTAAGGTATTCTTAATAGATGCTGAAACACTAGGGTTGCATTGTTTGCGGGAACTTCAGGTGCAGCCAAAACACCAGACACATGTGACGCGAATTTTATTAGAATTTAGTCGTACAAAAAAAACTAAAATCTCTCATAAATTAAGTATTTATGATCATTTAGGTCGCTATTCCGAGGAATATATTGACCTTTGCAAAGATTATTATTTAAATTTTTGACCAAATTTGCACTTCTCTTCTATCATTTAATCAATATAGTGTTAATAAGTGATAGCTAATCTCAGGGAAAAATGATGAAAACATTTGAATTACCCAAGTCAATATCTTCACTGGCTGAGAGACTGCAAGTAGTCGAAATGGTGTGGCATGGGGTGCCAGTTCAAATTCCCAAATTTGCTGTATATGCCATTATAGAACAACCGATATTTGATAAAGTTGTATTTAAAAACGACAGACAAATAGGTCTTTTACATTTGGGGCGATACACAATACCCGTTTTAGATCCTTTTCAAGGAGATATTGATTGTCGCCCAAACTTTGCACTGATCATCAGTCATAGCCGTGGTAACCGTTTTGGCTTGTATGGTTACCCTGCAGATCATATTGAGTCAAACATGCAGCTTTCTTCATCTCATGGGGCGGTGCGCAGAATTGTTAAAGATTATGTTTAGAGGCAACTGAGATAATATTCCACTTTTTTTAGGTACACCGAATTAAGCATCCCTGATGACGCATCCCGAACTAAGCGTCCCTAACCAACCCTTTTTCGATGCTACGAACTAACCTTTGGGTTAAGCGGTTGTCGTTTTTTTCATCCTTCATTGATTTGTTTTGGTGTTGTACCAAGGCCCATTGAATATGTTCTTTGACTAAATCTGTTGCGTGTTTCAAGGCGGCTTGCAATGTGCTAACGATCTGAATCGAATAAGGTGCATTCCCTAAGCCCACCGCTAAATTACGTTGCCAACGCTCAAAACCAATACGCCGGATAGCAGAACCTTCGGTATTTTTCAAAAAGGTGGGTTCATCCCAAGCAAACAAGTCGATAAGTTCTCGGCTCATCAGTTTTTGCCTAGGATGGAAATCAGCCTCATCTGTAATAGTGGCGTAGCGGTTCCACGGGCAAATAAGTTGACAGTCATCACAACCATAGACACGGTTACCAATTAAACTCCGATATTGCTCAGGAATAGCACCTTTTTGTTCTATAGTCAGATATGAAATACAGCGCCTAGCGTCAACAACATAAGGTTCTACTATTGCTTGGGTGGGGCAAATAGTTATGCAGGCGTTACAATTACCGCAGTTTTCTTCTACCGCCTTATCCACAGGTAAGGGAATATCCACAAACAGTTCACCTAAAAAAAACCAAGAACCCGCTTCTTTGTTGATAGTGAGTGAATGCTTACCTGTCCAACCGATACCGGCTTTTTCGGCAAGTGCGTGTTCGAGTACTGGGGCTGAATCAACAAAAGGTCGGAAATTTAATTCTTTACATTCTGTTTTGATTTTTTCGCCAAGTTTTTTTAAACGAGCACGTAACAACTTGTGATAGTCGCGGCCCAGAGCATATCGGCTAATATAAGCTTGTTGTTTATTTTTTAAGGTATGGGCAAATTTCGCATTGGGGGGCAGATAATCCATTCTTACACTGATAACACGCATCGTACCGGGCATCAACTCAGCGGGTCTAGCCCTTTTCATACCATGCTCTAGCATATAGTTCATTTCACCAGCATAGCCTTTTTCCAGCCACGATTGCAGGTGAGATTCATGCTGTTGTAGATCAACATCACAAATACCCACTTGCTGAAAACCTAGCACTTTACCCCAAGCCTTGATATTTTCAGCTAATGATAACAATTCAGAAGTGTTTAAAGATGACATTGACAAACCTGTTAACCCAGCAAGCGGCTGCAATTCTAGCACATAAAATTGTGCGTTCAGAACAAGTCAGAACAATAGAGCCCAAGGCAGCCCAGATCGCTGGATGTACTATGTTTGAATTGATGCAACGAGCAGGCGAAGCTGCGTTTAACGTGTTAAAACGAGAATGGCCTGAAGTACAAAGTATTATAGTGGTTGCTGGTAACGGTAATAATGCGGGTGATGGTTATATATTGGCTAAACTTGCCAAACAGCAAGGTATCAATGTTGTCATTATCTGTGAGCAGCCTAAAAGAGAATTAATCGGTGATGCCAAACAAGCCCAACTAGAGTGGCTAAAACTGGGTGCTAAAACACTGCAGTTTTCTGAAGTGGATTTTACACAATTTGATGTGTTGGTAGATGCATTATTAGGCACGGGGGTAACTGGCGAAGTCAAATCGGCCTTTCAAGACGTTATCCAACAAATAAATCAAACAGATATTCCAGTACTCAGTATTGATTTACCATCTGGAATGCAGGCTAACACAGGGCAAGCTCTACCTGTTTGTATCAAGGCGGATGTGACTGTCACTTTTGTTGCCACCAAGCCAGGATTAGTAAGCGGTATTGGTAAAGCATTTTGTGGGAAACTCACTTTTGCTGATTTAAAAGTTGGTGCAGAATTTTTTGGTATGACCCACAGTGAAGCACAGTTAGTCGACTGGCCTATGTTGCAACCACTGCAAGCTAGACCTGAGCATAGCAATAAGGGCTCTTTTGGAAAATTATTGTGTATAGGAGGTAACCAAGGTATGGCAGGGGCAATTCGACTCAGTGCCGAGTCAGCTTTGCGCTGTGGCGTAGGTTTAGTGAAAGTCTATTGTCATGAGTCAAGTAACATCGGTATCTCTGCTGGTCGTCCAGAAATAATGCTGATGCACAAAAACCTTGAGACAGCGCTAGATTGGTGTAGCTGCATAGTTATAGGGCCTGGATTAGGCCAAGATGATTGGGCTCATCAGCAATTCTCCCGTTTATTTGAATACCTAAAACACCATCCAAAGCCATTGGTGATTGATGCTGACGGTTTAAATTTGTTAGCTTCTGTGGCAGATGATTCTAACATACAGAATACTTTGGCAGGTTTACCCTCACTAGTAATAACACCTCATCCAGGTGAAGCGAGTCGATTATTGAACTGCAAAATTGCTAAAATTGAAAACGATAGATACTTGGCTAGCCAAAATATTGCTCAAAAATATCAGTCTACTTGCGTTCTAAAAGGTGCGGGCACTGTTATTCAAATGGATGGATCACATCAAGAGCCTCAATGCTTTGTATGCAAAGGGGGTAATCCAGGTATGGCAACAGCAGGTATGGGCGACTTACTCACCGGTGTTATTGGCGCTTTTTTGGCACAAGGATTCACCTCACAAAAAGCCGCTGTATATGGTGTATGTGCTCATGCTGAAGCAGGAGATAGAGTTGCCATACAGTATGGTCAACGTGGTATGATTGCCACTGATTTATTGCAACCTTTACGAGCTATTGTTAACGGATTATGAGCATTTCTTTGATTACCCCCATATTTGATTTATCCCCAACCCAGTATAACTTAGCAGATGAAGTAGCCACGGTCGCTTTAGCTAGAAAACTTGCTCAGAACTGTCATCAGGGTATGGTGATATATCTTGAAGGGGATTTAGGTGCGGGTAAAACCACTTTTAGTCGAGGTTTTATTCAAGGATTAGGGCATATAGGTAATGTCAAAAGCCCTACCTATACCTTAGTTGAACCTTATGAAATAGCTGACTGGCGGGTGTTTCACTTTGACTTATATCGTTTATCTGATCCTGAAGAATTAGAATTTATGGGTATTCGCGATTATTTCGATGCTGATTGTATTTGTTTGATTGAATGGCCAGACAAAGGTGCTGGCCTCTTGGCATCTGCGGATTTACACATTAGTATTGAGTACAAACAAACGGGACGTGTCTTTACAATGCAGGCCAAATCTGCAAAAGGCTCGGATTTGCTTAAGCAATTAAACTAGAAAAATATTAATGCAAACGTTTTGGTCCAAACAACTTAATATAATACTAACCAGTTTTTTACTGATGGCTTTTACTACAGCAAGTTTTGCTAACAATACCATCGAAGGACTGCGTATTTGGCCTTCTCCAAACACGACACGTTTAGTTTTCGATTTAGCTGATACACCTACATACACCTACTTCACATTAAAAAACCCGCAACGATTAGTGATCGATATAGAAAACACACCCAAGAATTTCGATTTTAAAAAGGTTGCGAATGAAAGCAAGCTAGTCAAAAAAGTACGCTACAGCACGGCCAAAAACCCACAATCAGTTCGAGTAGTTATTGAGTTAAATAAAAAACTTAAAAAAAATATTTTTGCTTTACCTCCCACCGCACCCTATGGCAATAGATTAGTCATTGATCTAAACGACTCAGACTCTGCAGCACAAAAAATTGTGTTGAATTCAAAATCTACTACAGACAGGGACATTGTGATTGTTATAGACGCGGGGCACGGTGGAGAAGATCCGGGCTCAATTGGTCCAAGTGGTAGTTATGAGAAAGATGTCACTTTAGGTATATCTAAAAGATTAGAATCTCTAATTGGCAAAGAAAAAGGTATGAAAGCGGTGATGACACGTGCCGGTGATTACTATATTTCACCGAATAAACGACCTCAACTTGCTAGAAAACACAAAGCAGATATGTTTGTGTCAATTCACGCAGATGCTTTTACCACACCTGTTCCTAGAGGAGCGTCTGTGTGGGTGTTATCAATGAAAAGGGCGAACACTGAACTGGGTCGCTGGCTGGAGAATACCGAACGGCATTCTGAATTATTAGGCGGAGCCGCTGAAATTATTCAAGATACTGCAAATGAACGTTATTTAGCTCAAACGTTTCTCGATATGTCTATGGACCACTCTTTGACCACTAGTTATGACGTGAGTCGTGATATGCTTAAACACTTAAAGAATGTAACATCATTACATAAAGATAAGCCACAAGGGGCTAGTTTTGCGGTGTTAACCTCACCAGACATTCCGTCGATTTTAGTAGAAATGGGCTTTATCTCTAACCCTCAAGAAGAGAAGAATCTGAATTGGTCTAAGTATAGGCAGAAAATGGCTCAATCATTATTTAACGGGCTTAAACAACATTTTAAAGGTTCCCCACCGGACGGTTCTTTGTGGGCGAAATGGAAGCAAGAAAACCGCACCCATAGAGTGCGCAGTGGTGAATCATTATCTTTGCTGGCTCAGCGTTATAATGTACAAATCAGTACTCTGAAAAAAGCCAATAATCTAAATACTGATGTGGTGCGTATCGGACAAGTACTGACGATCCCCAGCACCTAACTTACTCATTTAGCATTTACACCAAGGTCATTGTTTTGCCAATTCAAATTCTTCCAGCAAGATTAGCCAACCAAATTGCCGCTGGGGAAGTCGTTGAACGCCCTGCTTCTGTGGTAAAGGAAATAGTTGAAAATAGTCTTGATTCGGGGGCTAGTTCGATTGAAATTGATATTGAAAAGGGCGGGCACAAACGTATATTAATCCGTGATAACGGTAGTGGCATTCCCCATGACGAACTTGCGTTAGCCCTTAGCCGTCATGCCACTAGTAAGATAACCAAGTTAGACGATTTAGAAGCCATTTGTAGTTTAGGGTTTCGTGGTGAAGCCTTGGCTAGTATTAGCTCAGTTGCACGCTTAAGTTTAAGCTCAAAGCCCAAAAATCAAACGCAAGCCTGGCAAGCTCACTGCGAAGGCCGTGATATGCAAGTACAACTCAATCCAGTTGCACACCCCGATGGCACTAGTGTTGATGTTGTCGATTTGTTTTTTAATACACCCGCCAGACGCAAATTTTTACGTACCGAAAAAACCGAGTTCGCACATATTGACGAAGTAGTCAGGCGCATTGCACTGAGTCGTTTTGATGTGAGCTTTAGCCTTAAACATAATGGCAAGTTACTGCGTAAATACCCAGCAGTGAAGGCACAAGACACTGAGTTAAAACGTATCGGGGCTATATGCGGCAAAGAATTTGCTGCGCAAAATATTGAATTAAATAGTCAATATCAACAATTTGAGTTAAAGGGTTGGTTGGCCCAACCAGAACAAGCCAAAACCCAAGGCGACTTTCAATATTTTTATGTAAATGGCCGTATGATGCGTGATAAGTTAATCAATCATGCGGTTCGCCAAGCGTTTGAAGGGCTTATCGATGCCGATTTATATCCAACTTATGTGCTGTATTTGACCCTTGAGCCAAACCAAGTCGATGTAAATGTTCACCCCGCCAAACATGAAGTGAGATTTCATCAAGCACGTTTAGTGCATGATTTTATATATAGAGCACTTACGGATTCGCTGAATCAATATTTTCAACAAGGCCAGCAGTCAAATCCTGAAGTAAACGTATTGCCACAAGCACAGCCCAATCATGATTATATTCAACCTCTGCAAAGACCAAAATCTGAGACTGTTGACGAAAATTTACCCAACTATACGGGAATAGGTTCTCACTCTTCTGATGTTACCGGCTTTCTGGCAAACAAAAGCATGTCTGAACACCTAGTCAACTCTTCACAAGTTATCAATCAATCTTCAAAAAACTATCAACAATTGATGACCCCAACAGCACCTGTTAATTCATTGTCCAGTTCTGTAGAACGTTCAACTATAGTGACTGGGCAATGGCTCCAAGTAACAGATAAGAAAATTTTGCTCAAAATAGAGCAACAATTTTATTTACTCGAGACAAGGGCATTACATCTTAGCGTGATATCAAAACTCTACTCAGAAGCGATGCCAGTTAGCCAACCTTTATTGATGCCTATCTCGATAAAAGCCACAACTGATTTACTGACGCAAGCCAAAATACTCTATCAGCCACTTTTGGAAAACAGCGTAGAAATTGGCTGGACACCCAATCGGATTATTTTACGTAAAGTACCTGCAGGGTTAAGACAGTTTCGATGGGTCGAGTATCTAGAGGATATTTTGAGATGTATAGAAACAGACAATAAAAAAGTACGTGAACACTTGTTAGCTAGTATAGTTTCAAGTGAAGAAATATCTCTTAGTCAAGTGCAAGAATTGTGGCAACAATTTGTTCTTTCATCTGATAACTTAGAACATGATATTGCTCTGATAGGTAAACAAGTGCATTTAGATGATTGGCTCAATGCAAATGCATGAACATAAGATCATAGGCCCCGCCCCTAATTCTTTGCCACCTGCGTTATTTTTGATGGGACCTACCGCGTCTGGAAAAACAGGCCTAGCAATTGAGCTTTGCGAAAACCTGCCGTGTGAAATAATAAGTGTTGATTCTGCATTGATCTATCGTGACATGGATATAGGTACGGCTAAACCTAGTGCTGCTGAATTAATAAAAGCCCCTCACAAATTAATCAATATTTTAGATCCCTCACAACGTTATTCAGTGGCCGAATTTCGTAAAGATGCTCTATTGGCCATGCAAGACATCACAGCAAGAGGAAAGATCCCACTATTAGTGGGCGGCACGATGATGTATTACAAAGCCTTGATTGACGGACTTTCACCATTACCAGAATCAGATCAAAGTGTGAGAAAGGCCATAGAAGCAAAAGCTGATGAATTAGGTTGGGTTGAATTACATCAACAATTAGCCCAAATAGATCCTACTTCAGCTAAACGTATCCACCCCAATGATCCTCAACGCTTAATCAGGGCTATCGAAGTATATCAACTTACTGATCGCTCTATGACTGAATTGATGTCAACCAAGTCTGAACCTATACCCTATAACATAAAACAATTTTGTATTGCTCCAAACGATCGCAAAGAATTACATCAACGTATCTCTCAGCGTTTTCAACTAATGCTCGATACAGGGTTTCAGGCTGAAGTAGAAAAATTAAAAAATAGAGGTGATCTACATTTAAACCTACCCTCTATTAGATGTGTCGGCTATAGACAAATGTGGCAGTATCTTGATGGCGATTATGATTTTAACGAAATGTTCGAAAAGTCTGTTGCAGCCACTCGACAGCTAGCCAAAAGACAGTTAACTTGGTTGAGAGGTTGGGAAAATATTCACAAATTAGATACGTTTTCGCCAGACAACCTGACGAAAGTCATTAAACTGAGTTAGTCTCAATCCCAAGGCGGTCTATACAGCTATATGTTTTAATGTATAATCTTGTATAGAGTTGAAAATAATATTAATAAATAAAGGATTAATCATGGCAAAAGGGCAATCATTACAAGACCCCTTCCTTAATGTGCTTCGTAAAGAACGTATTCCTGTATCTATTTACTTAGTCAATGGTATTAAACTTCAAGGGCAAGTAGAGTCATTCGATCAATTTGTGATTTTACTTAAAAATACTGTAAGCCAAATGGTTTATAAACACGCAATTTCTACTGTGGTTCCATCACGCGCAATTCCGATGCCTACTTCAGGTCAAACGGAAGCAGACGAAGAGTAAATATGGTTTTAGGAGAGCGGCTTGTTTGACCGTTATGAAGCAGGTGAACAGGCTGTTTTAGTACATGTTGATTTTGCTGATGAAAATAGCAAAGAAGATTTATTAGAATTACAGCTTCTTGTGTCTTCTGCTGGAGTTAATGCAATAGACATTGTCACAGGTTCTCGGCAAGCTCCACAGGCACGTTATTTTGTGGGTAGTGGCAAAGCCGATGAAATTGCTGATGCAGTCAAAGCCCAGCAAGCTGATGTGGTAATTTTCAACCACAGTTTATCCCCCTCACAAGAACGTAATTTAGAACAATTGTGTCAATGTAGAGTCCTCGATCGCACAGGACTCATCTTAGATATTTTCGCCCAACGCGCCCGTACTCACGAAGGCAAGTTACAAGTAGAACTGGCTCAGCTTCGCCATATCAGCACTCGGTTGATTCGAGGGTGGACTCACCTAGATAAACAAAAAGGCGGCATTGGTCTTCGTGGCCCTGGTGAAAGTCAACTTGAAACTGATAGACGATTACTCAGGGCAAGGATCAAAGCGATTCAGCGACGTCTGGATAAAGTACAAAAACAACGTGAACAGGGACGACGCTCCAGAATTCGTGCGGAAATTCCTACAGTGTCTTTGGTGGGCTATACTAACGCTGGCAAATCCACTTTATTTAATACCATGACACAATCCGCAGTGTATGCAGCAGACCAACTATTTGCCACACTTGACCCAACACTTAGAAAGATTCAGTTACAAGATGTCGGCTCAGCAATTCTTGCTGATACGGTTGGTTTTATCCGTCATCTACCCCATGATCTAATTGCGGCATTTAAGGCTACATTGCAAGAAACTCAGGAGGCAAACCTACTATTGCATGTTGTAGATTATTCTGATGAGCAGTTTCGAGATAATATTGGACAAGTAGAAGAAGTCCTTGAAGAGATAAAAGCTAACGAAATTCCACAATTGATGGTGTGTAATAAAATTGATCGAATGGATGGGGTCAGACCGAAAATAGACAGAGACGAATCAGGTACGCCGATTCGTGTTTGGTTATCTGCTCAGCAAGGAGTGGGAATTGATTTACTGCTTAGCGCAATTACTGAATGTTTATCAAAAAACATGGTACAACATAGTTTATTGATTCCTCCTCAGAAAAGTAGTTTACGTGGTGTGTTTTTTGAGATGAATTGCATTGCTTTAGAAAGTTATGCCGAAAATGGTGATTGGCAAGTTAATGTGCGCATGGAACAAAGAGATTGGAACAGATTAGTGAAACGTGTAGACGTTGATTTAGAGTCATATATAGTAAAATAAAAGCAGCAAGTAACAAGTAACAGATCAAAAATTAAAAAAAACTCGTAAAGGTCAGTAGACCTATTTATTGAATTAACTAGTTGGAGAGACATAATGGCTTGGAATGAGCCCGGTGGAAATAATAATGATCCTTGGAAGAACAAGGGTGGTCGAGATCAAGGTCCGCCTGATTTAGACGAGGTGTTTAAAAACTTGATGAGTAAACTCGGCAAGTTTGGCGGTAGTAGCGGCTCTTCAGGCGGTAATAGCTTGGGTGGCATAGGTATAGCTGTTATCTTTGGAATATTGGTTATTGGCTGGGTGTTTAGTGGTTTTTATACTATTCGCGAAGCTGAACGTGGAGTCGTGTTGCGATTTGGTGAGTTTAGCCATTTTGTTGACCCCGGCTTGCAGTGGAAGCCGACTTTGATAGACGTTGTTATACCGGTAGATGTGAAAACAATTCGCTCTATGCCTTCTTCTGGATCGATGTTAACTGAAGACGAAAACGTAGTACGTGTTGAAATGGAGGTTCAGTATCGTATCCTTGAACCTTATAAGTATAGCTTCGCCGTAACCAGTCCTGAAGAGAGTTTGAGTCAGGCGTTTGATAGTGCCATTCGTTATGTAGTAGGTCATTCAAAAATGGATGATGTATTAACAAGCGGTCGTGAAGTAGCGAGACAAAGCGTAAGGGATGAATTAACGGGTATCATTGAGTCATACGATATGGGCATAGCTGTTCTCGATATGAACTTCAAGGATGCGAGGCCACCAGAGGAAGTAAAAGAAGCTTTTGATGATGCCATTGCAGCACAAGAAGATGAACAACGTTTTATTAACGAAGCAGAAGCTTATTCTCGAGAACTAGAGCCTCGCGCCCGTGGACAAGTCAACCGTATGGCACAAGAAGCTCAGGCTTACAAAGAGCGTGTAACATTGGAAGCACAAGGTGCAATCGCAAGGTTTGAAGAATTGCTACCACAATACATTGCTGCACCAGAAGTTACCCGTAGTCGTATATATCTTGAAACTATGGAAGAAGTGTACGGTAATACTAGTAAGATATTGGTGGACACACAAGGCACCGGAAACATGATGTATCTGCCACTGGACAAAATACTAGGTAATCAGTCTGGGCCCACTGTCCCAGCGAATATCCGCAGTACTTTAGAAGGTTTACGTAATCAGGAAGCTGATCCACAGCCTGTCAGCAGCAACTCCAGAAACAGCCGTAATAACGGCGTTCGTAGTGGGAGAAACTAAGCTATGAAAAATTTTATTGCATTAATAATAGTAGCCTTAGGCTTGCTTACCTTCAGTTCTTTGTTTGTAGTAGAGGAAGGTAACAAAGCCATCGTAATCCAGTTTGGTAAAGTCCAAAGAGATAGCGAGACAGGTGACACCACCGTGTTTGAACCAGGTTTACATTTTAAACTTCCTTTCTTTGACCGTGTGGTAACACTCGATGCACGTATCCAAACACTGGATGAAGCGCCCGATCGCTTTGTGACCTCAGAGAAAAAAGATTTGATTGTTGACTTATATGTTAAGTGGAAAATCGAAGACTTTGCTAAGTATTATCTAGCCACTGGTGGGATCAAATCTAGTGCGGAAATACTGTTACAACAAAAAGTGAATAACGGTCTACGGTCTGAGTTTGGTACCCGTACTATTCAACAAATTGTATCAGGTGAACGTTCTGAATTGATGGATGAAGCCATGGCACAAGCTTCTACTAGCTCAGACGAATTGGGTATAGAGATAATTGACGTTCGTGTTAAACAAATTAATTTACCACTTGAAGTTCGGAACTTTATTTTTCAGCGTATGCGTACAGAGCGTGAAGCAGTTGCTAGAGAGCATCGCTCTGAAGGTAAAGAAAAAGCTGAGTTTATCAAAGCTGATATCGATGCCAAAATTACTGTTATGTTAGCTGATGCTGAACGTAACTTACGCAAACTTCAAGGTGAAGGTGAAGCACAAGCAGCGCAAATTTATGCTGAAACTTACACAAAGGATGCTGATTTCTATAGGTTCTTACGCAGTATGGATGCTTACAGGAAGAGCTTTAGTAGCAAGCAGGACGTGTTGGTTGTTGAGCCAGACAGTGACTTCTTTCGTTACATGAAAAACCCATCTGGAAAATAACCAGATATTCCAATAACATTTGAAAGCGCCTTATGGCGCTTTTTTTTGATAAACTATTTGTTCATAGTTTGGTGGTTAATTAAAACAGCAGTATTAACACCATCCCTTGCAACTCAAGTCAATTTACCACACTATAAAAAACCACGTTTACAACAAAGCATTCTAGGTATTAAAATCTATGAAATTTTTTGCGGGTTTTATGACCTTTTTAGTCGCCCTCTTGCATCTTGGTATAATGGTGTTAGAAATATTTTTCTGGAATCATCCTGTTGGACAAAAAATATTCTCCATGACAGCAGAGGTAGCACAATCTTCAGAAGTATTGGCTATGAACCATGGTTTATATAATAGTTTTTTTGGTTTTGGTTTGCTTTGGGGCTTAATCAGCGGCAATCAAAGTTTAAAAGTGTTTTTACTCATATGTATCACTATTGCTGGAATTTTTGGGGGACTCACAGCTACGGTCAGTGTTTTATATATACAAGCCTTGCCTGGCTTCATTACACTTCTGTTAGTCATAAAATCTAAAAGACGCCACGCCGGTGAAGCACGTCTGTTCTCTTAGAATGAGTGAAACAAGAACCTCTTTCAATGCATCGATTACTAGCGGAATCGCCATGAAAGGTATGTCAGTATAAGAGGAAAACTATATTTCCCAATATGGCATGTATTAAAGTCTGGTGTGGTTTCACAGAGTCCACTCTTTATTGATTAAAGAACAATGAGTAAGTTATAGCTTTGTAATTATCAGGCTTGGTAATGTTACTCGGGCCTTGAACATTTTGACCGTCCTTTGGAAGCAAACACCTTAAACCAGAAGAAACTATCAGATATACTGACTGACGTTCGTATTACTTTATTGGCTTGCCTGCAAGCAGTTAGATTGTTAAATACCACTCAACTTTTCTCATAAACAAAATTTTTGTCTAATAAGTAAGTTATCTAATAAGCCATGACATTACTTGATATACACGCAGCTCAAGGCAACAATGTCATTTTGTAAGAGCATCATGTGACAAACTAAAAAGCAGTACCATACTTGTGCTGACACCCATGGGATACAGCCAGTTATTTTGGCCAAGCCCCATCAGATTTGTAGGAGGTTTATTTACAATCGGTTAAAACCAAAAAGGCCACAATGTGTGACCTTTTAATAATCATTATTATCTTAACTTTAGCTAAATAAACGTAATTCCTTAATAAGATTGAGGATATAAAGTGCGCTATTCGATATCAAAGTCAGCTTTTAGTTTTGCTGCTCTAGTAATAGATATCTTTTGTCTCATTTCTCGCTGGTCAAGTTTGCGTTTAGCTAAAAATTTATTTTCTGCCAATAACAGCGCTTCAATGTAATTTAGATAAATTTCCTCATTTTGCATAGCATCGGTTATCGCTCGATCATATAAATTTAAAGCCTCTTTATAGTCTTTTTCCGCTACATATATTTGCGCTAAGGTATCCAACGCAGCTGGGTTATTTGGTTTAAGTTCAACCGCTCTTTCCCCGTAAGCCTTAGCCTTATCAATATCACCTTTTTGCAAATACAAATATGCTAAGTTATTACTGGCAATATAATTATCTGGATTTTGTTGCAAAGCCACTTCATAGGTAGCGATTGCTGCTGTCGTATCGCCTACAATCTGTCTTTCTGCCAGTAACATCTTGGCTCCCAAATCTGTGGGTTGTTGCTCAACATGCTTTTTAAGCACTTCCATGCTCTTGTCGGTCTGCTCTAATAAATCGTAAGTAAATACCAGCAGTCTCAGGTTTCTATTATTTGACGAAGCGTTATAAGCAACCAAAGCGTTTTCCAGTGCTAATTCTGGTTGTTCATTATTTAACTGAAAGCGAGCCATAAAACCTTTGGCTAAAGGTAACCCAAGTAGATTACTTGGTAATGCATCATAGGCCTTTTGTGCCTTTGAATAATCCCCTTGCATAAGTAAAAAATGGGTTTTCAACAATTGCATCTGAACGTCATCACGATTGTTAAGATAACCTTGAGTTAATAATGATGCTTCTGCAAACTTATTCTGGCTGTCGAGTAATAATAATTTGCCTACTACGGCGTCCTTATCATTTGGTTCTTTTGCAAGCCATGCGTCATAGTGCGAAGTGGCGGGCCGCAATTGGTTAGATTTAATGAAACTTTGACCTAATATTTTCCAATAAGCACTTGGCAAATCATTTTGATCTTTTATTTCAGTCAACAAATTAATGGCTGTTTGGTAATCACTTTCAACAACCTTTACACGTGCTAAAAGTAAGCGTATAGCCATATTTGAGGGCTCACGGTCAAAAGCGGATTTAATTTGCTCAATACCTGATGATTGTTTATTGACTTGTTTATTGACCAAGTAATAGGTCGCTAACGTGGGTACATCATTTGGAAATTCGACCAACAGTTGTTCTAATAAAAGCAGAGCTTGTGGTATTTCTTTTTGTACCACTGCCACATTAACCAAACCTAATCTAGCTGAGGGTCTTTTACTGTCTTTCACTATTGCTTTTTCAAATTCTAGTTTTGCTTCAGTAAATTTCTGTTGTCTTATATACGCATCGCCTGCTAACAAATAGGGGGTTGGATCATTAGGACTATTTTTTTTCCAGTTACCTGCAAGCTCCAAAGCTTTTCCATATTGCTCAGTCGCCAGGTATGCTCTTCCAAGAGTAGCTTGTGCACTCAGTAACTCAGGTGACTTACTCACCGCTTCCTCTAAATTGACGATGCCGTCAAGGTTGTTCAGAGAAAGTTGTAATAACCCTAAACGGGTTAAATCTTCAGCGGTACGGCTAATATCTGTAGATTTTTCAATTAATGCTTTTGCTTCTTTTTCAAAACCATCACGTAACAGTTCATAACTTGCCTTGGAAAATAAGGGTGCATCCTCTTCTGTCAGTTGGTCTAGTCTGTCTAACACGTCACCTGCTTCTGAACTGAGTCCTAATTGAAGTTGGCTTGCAGCAAGCAACTTAAGACCGGGGTGATTATCTGGCAACATTCCCGCAATATATGACAAATGACGATTTGCACTTGAGTAGTCTTGTATCTGATAGCTCGCATACCCCGCGACCAAGCGAAGCGATGGCGTATTAATCCCTCCTGCAATAGCTATTTCTGCCCGTTTTAGAGCATTTGCAAAATCTTTATTATGTGCATAGGTTGCAGACTTTAATTGGTTTAATAAAGGGTTTAGATCATTAATCAAAAGAAGCCCATCTATGTAAGGTTCAGCAGCAGTTAATTCACCCACATCGACTAGTAACTTTGCCAAGACAAAGGTTGTTTGTTTATCTTCAGGATAAAACTGCACATAGTCTTTAAATATTTCAGCAGCTTCGCCTGGTTTACCAAGGGATAATTTTAACTGGGCTAATAACTTCAGTACTTCAGCATTTTGCGGAGCTTGAGCACGCAACTCAGATACTGCTGTGGCAGCGGTGTCATAATCTTCATCTAACACCTGCATATAAGCTGCAGTCAGACCTTTGAAAACTGAGCTAGTATCAATTTCCCTCAATGATTCTATCAATACACGGGCATCATCAATTTTATTTAATCGCGCCAATGCCACCACTTTGAAATAGCCAATTTCAGCTCGTTCAACAGAAGTTAATCCTTTTTGCTCATGCTCTAATTTACTAATGGCTGAGTAGGCCCCGGTTTGCTGATAAGCTTGGGTTAAGAGTGGTAATACTTTTGAGGGTTCAAATCCATATTCTAAAGCACGATTAAGTTCTTTCTCCGCACTTTCAAACTGTTTCTGTTGAATATAAAGTAGGCCAAGTTCAAATCTGGCTTGAGCTGACTGGGGCGCAAGTTGCACCGCATTTTTTAGCGCTACAATGGCAGCGGCAGGATTATTTTCTGCAATGTATTGGTTAGCTTCTTGAATATATTCTTCGCTGGTTTGTTTGCTGCAACCGGATAAAATGCCCAATGCAATAAAAGTTAATGCATATTTTAATGCTGTTGAATTCGAACCCTTCATATAGATTATTCCTTTTATAGATATTTATAGTGCCATAATGACATATTTTTACAGTGTTCGAACAGCACTCACAATTTTATTTGCAGATGATAAACACACACTCTTGTGACAGTGTTTTAGAAAATTTAAATAGTCCATCCTACCTAGTGTCAAATTCTCTTTGGGCTCCGCTTATGGTTAATTCAGTGTATTGACCATCATTAGATACAACAATACTAAATCGTTCTCGTTTGCTAAGGTATTGGTAATTTCAAATTCAACCGCTAATCTAACCTTAAATAATGATCTTTCTTGTAGCGTTTCTTGCAGGTTTTGCTCTGTGTCCTTTTCGAAATTTGCAGCATTGAGAAATTGTGTAACGCTATCAGCAAATACAATTTGTTTAAGCTATAAAATATCAACTGTTTCCTTCGAAGCGAGTAAGGTGCCTCAATTAGGTTCAGAAGATGCGTAACTGCCTTTTCATTCCCCAAGGTTTTGGTGATATTACAAAATGTAAAGTACTTCCTATCGACTGATAAAGGGTTTTAAATGCACCACTTTGTTGATTAGGCAAATGACCATTATCTAAACAAGTCTGAATTAAATCTATTTTTCCTAATGGTATAAATCCATCTTTTTAATACCTTGTTGCTTAGAGTTTGTTAATGCAGCTCATAAAAACGACTTTTAACCAAAGCTGCGCGAATGAATAAAATAACCATTGAATGTAAATTTATAAGGCAATTTAATAACATGCTGGCAACATGATTGACAATAAACCACAAAGTCTTGCACCACAAAATGGCGTTTATTAAGAATAATGCAATTAAACAAAGCATTACATGGAGTAAATGTTAAATATCGAATATAATTTGTTCTTTGAAACCGTGCCGGCTTCGCCTTAAATAATTGTTTTACTGATTTTAGAAATTGTATTACCGATTCAAATAACGCTGTGCCTGCCTGTACCCTGGGAAAATTGATGACCACCACCACATCTGAAATAACATTTAGAGATTTAAACCTACCCGAAGAACTGCTGCAAGCATTAGACAAAGTCGGCTATGAAAAACCAACACCTATTCAAGCAGAATGTATTCCACTTATTATTGGAGGCCAGGATTTATTAGGCACCGCGCAAACAGGTACCGGTAAAACCGCTGCTTTTGCTTTACCTATGTTGGCTAACATTGATCCAGACGACAAGAGCACCCAACTATTGGTTTTAACTCCTACTAGAGAGTTAGCCATTCAGGTAGCGGAAGCCTTTCAGGTTTATGCTAGCTTTCTTAAGAAAATTAATGTGTTACCTATCTATGGCGGGTCATCTTACGATAACCAAATTCGCCAACTAAAACGTGGCACACAAGTGGTTGTAGGCACACCTGGCCGCGTAATAGATCACATTAAAAAAGGCACACTTAAACTCGATAAATTGAAGTTTTTGGTACTTGATGAAGCTGATGAAATGTTACGTATGGGTTTTATCGATGATGTAGAGTGGATATTGGGTCATGCACCAAAAGAGCGTCAAACTGCATTGTTTTCGGCGACTATGCCTGATGCTATTCGTAAAATAACGAAACGTTATTTAAATGACCCTAAATCTGTCAAAATCGAATCTAAAGTAGCCACAGCTAGCACCATTCGTCAACGTTATTGCCAGGTGGCTGGACACCATAAATTAGAAGCCCTGACCCGCATTTTAGAAGTCGAAAGCTTCGATGGGGTAATCATATTTGTGCGTACCAAAACAGCCACCATGGAGTTAGCTGAAAAGCTTTCTGCTCGAGGTTATGCGGTTGAACCACTTAACGGCGATATTCCACAAAACTCACGTGAAAGAACTGTTGACCGTTTGAAGAAAGGTAAAATTGATATCTTGGTTGCCACAGATGTAGTCGCCCGTGGCCTTGATGTTGAACGTGTTAGTCATGTCATCAACTTTGACGTTCCTTACGATACAGAATCATATGTTCACCG
>Ga0075467_10001437_pt1 | contig 19706 bp, 19 predicted proteins | sample DEB08_DNA_9_FD_75067 | JGI IMG/M metagenome (GOLD analysis project Ga0075467, IMG submission 75067) | Aqueous microbial communities from the Delaware River and Bay under freshwater to marine salinity gradient to study organic matter... | ecosystem: Environmental > Aquatic > Marine > Coastal ... | reverse complement strand
CTTCAGCAGAAACATGATACTGATTTTCTCACCGTGGGCAGTATGGGGCATTGCTCCCAGATTGCCCTCGGTGTAGCTCTGGCTAACAAAAACAAAAAAGTGATTTGTCTGGATGGAGACGGGGCAGCCATCATGCACATGGGATCGATGGCCGTTATCGCACAAGCCGGGGCAGCCAACCTGATCCACATCATCCTTAATAATGGCAGACATGACTCCGTAGGAGGCCAGCCGACATGTGGGTTTGAGATAGATTTCACAACCATTGCAAAAGGCTGTGGTTATCCATCAGCGCATTCAGTGGATAACGAAGCCGAATTGAGTAAAATCTTAGAAGTACCGATGGATGTACAAGGGCCTGTGTTATTAGAGGTCAGAGTAAGCTCTGGAAATAGAGACAATCTCGGTAGACCTGAGATCACCCTAGAAGAGCAAAAACGTGCCTTCATGCGCCATTTAGATGAGTGAAAATTTGGCTATGCCAGAACAACAACACTACCAAGGAGACGATGGTTGGGCAAAAATCGGCGCATACCTTGATGCCATCCCGGAGGGTAAGGTCCTCTTGCTCACCGGCCAAGCAGCCTATCATAATTCCGGTGCCGAACAAAATCTGGCCCCCTACTTGGCAGGTAGAGGTTACACCCACATTTACGATTTTCAGACTAACCCAAAAATTGAGGATGTTAGCCGCTTACTTTCGCAGCTTGATGACAAGCATGACTATCAGGCGATCATCGCGGTCGGTGGTGGCAGTGTGATCGATGTTGCCAAATTGCTCAAAGCGTTCTGGGGCAATGCTGCTGCAGTAGAGAGCTATTTTAATGGTGACGACAAGCTGTCTCCATGTGCGCTGCCGCTCATTGCAGTGCCAAGCACCGCCGGATCTGGCAGTGAAGCAACACGTTTCGCGGTCGTCTACAAGGACAAGGAAAAATTTTCCATCGAACATGACTGGCTGTTGCCAGATTTTTCCGTCGTTATCCCGTCCCTGCTAGCAAGCGTGCCTTCGCACGTGGCAGCATCCAGTGGCATGGATGCCCTCTGTCAGGGCATTGAATCCTACTGGTCGATCCACTCGACTGAGGAATCAAGAGAATTAGCCGCACAAGCCATCCGCCTTGCATGGGCCTCCATCGAGGAAGCCGTCAACCAACGCACCACGCCGTCGCTCGATAACATGGCGCAGGCCTCCCACCTCGCCGGGCGTGCCATCAACATCACCCGGACAACCGCCCCCCATGCCGTTTCCTACCCCCTGACATCTTACTTCGGCGTCACTCACGGCCACGCCGTCGGGATACTCACAGCCCAATTCCTGCGCTACAATGCAGCCGTGACCAAAGACGACTGCCTGGACCCCAGAGGCCCCGAGTGGGTTGTTGATCGACTCGATGAAATTACTGCGATGCTTGGAGCGGATACTATTGATGAAGCGGCACGAGCGCTAACGAAAAAGCTCAAAAGCATAGGCCTGGAAACCAGTTTTTCGCAGCTTGGCATCCGGACCGAGCAAGACATCCAGATCGTTATCCAACACGGCTTTGATCCCGGCAGGGTTAGGAATAATCCGAGGTCTATTAACGAAGTCTCATTAAAGAAATTAATAACTTAACACTCAGTAAAACGATGATTCATAATACCGCAGATGTTCAGACAGCGAAGATAGGCAAAGATACGAGAGTATGGCAGTTTTGTGTCGTTCTTAAAGATGCGCAGATCGGAGAAAACTGCAATATTTGCTCACACTGTTTTATTGAAAATGATGTGATTATTGGTGACAACGTAACCATCAAATGCGGGGTGCAGCTGTGGGACGGACTAGAAATCGAAGACGATGTTTTCATTGGCCCCAATGTCACTTTCACTAATGACAAGCACCCTCGTTCAAAGCAACACCCAGAAGCTTTTGCCAAAACTATCATCAAACAAGGCGCCTCCATTGGTGCCAATGCTACAATTCTGCCAGGCATAATCATTGGTGCGAAGGCGATGGTTGGGGCGGGTGCTGTCGTTACAGGCAATGTTCCAGCAGGTGCTGTTGTTGCAGGTAACCCAGCCCAGATTATAGGGTATGCAAAAGCAGAGCGCGTTTCTGCGCTTGGAAAAACCGACGAGGATCTTAAAGAATTACGTGTCGAGGGGGCTAGCCTAAAACTCTTGCAGCATGTTCCCGATTTACGAGGCCAATTGTGTGTTGCAGAGCTTGGCAAACAGCTGAGTTTCGAAATAAAGCGGCTCTTTTTTATCTATGGGGTACCGAGCGCCAAGTTGCGTGGTGAACATGCTCACAAAGAGTGCCACCAATTTTTGATATGCATCCGCGGAAGTGTTCATGTCATAGCAGATGATGCAACATGCCAGCAAGAAATCATTCTCGATCGACCTGACTTGGGGCTCCACCTTGAACCTGGTGTTTGGGGCGTGCAATATCGCTACTCTAATGATGCCATACTTGCCGTTCTAGCATCACACCCTTACGATGAGGAAGATTATATACGCGATTACGATGAATTTTTGACATGGAAAAAGTCATGAAAAGTCCCGAAGATAACATGGAGATGAAAATACCTTTTTTAGATTACAAGGCTGTAAATGCTCCGTATTTTGATGAGATCCAAGAGGCCATGATGCGGGTGGTGAAGTCAGGATGGTATGTGTTGGGCCCTGAAGTATCAGCTTTCGAAAAAGAGCTGGCCCACTACTGTGGTACGAAGCATTGCGTGGGTGTGAGTAGTGGCTTGGATGCTTTAATTCTCATTCTTGAGGGTTGGGTGGAACTGGGCAAGCTAACGCTTGGTGACGAGGTGATCGTTCCTGCGAATACGTATATTGCATCGATTTTGGCAATTTCGAAAGCGGGATTAAGTCCTGTTTTAGTCGAGCCTGATATTGAAAGCTATAACATTTCTCCTGGTGAGGTGGAGAAGGCAATTACTTCGCGCACCAGGGTTATTCTTCCCGTACACCTTTATGGTCAGTGTGCAGATATGGATGCAATTAATACGCTGGCGGAGCAATATGGGCTACTTGTCATGGAGGATGCAGCTCAAGCACAGGGAGCATCATATAAAGGTCAGAAAGCAGGGAGTTTATCCAATGCCGCAGCTCACAGCTTTTATCCTGGTAAAAATCTGGGCGCCATAGGGGAAGGGGGGGCTGTTACTACCAACGATAACGAGTTGGCAGAGATGGTAACCAAGCTGAGGAATTATGGCTCTGAGAAAAAGTATCACAATCAAGTGAAGGGAGTAAATAACCGGTTAGATGAGTTGCAGGCCTCTATTCTTCGAGTGAAGTTGCCCTATCTAGATCGCGATAACGCTGCTCGCAAGGCTGTTGCGGACGCTTACCTAAGCGAGATCACTCACCCGTTTGTGACATTACCGGTCGTGGATAATCTAGGGGAGCCTTGCTGGCACCTGTTTGTCATACGTGTTCCAGACAGAGAGAAATGGATGGGCTATCTGCAGGCAAATAAAGTAGATACCGCAATCCATTACCCCGTTCCTCCGCATCATCAGCCGGCATATGCTGAGTGGAATCAGATGTGTTTTCCCGTGACTGAAAAGATACATCGGGAGGTTCTGAGTCTCCCGATAAGTTCAGTGCATACGGTTCAACAAGCTCTAAAAATCGCTGGTTTGATTAATAGGTTTTAATGGAAATTTGTCGTAAAATTCTGAGTTTGATTGTATTTCGGGTAGTTCCAAAATTCAGGCGATACTTGTTCTTTAAATCAGCCAAATTCAGCAGTTGGGTAGAACGTGGAGAATTAATTGTTGAGGAAGGCATAGGCTTTAATGTTCCCGTTAGGTGTGATGGCCCTGGATTCGTTATGTTGCATGAAAAAGTGGGGTTGGGTTTCCGTAAGGCTCCTCGCATGGATCAGGGTACAATTTTATTACAAGCTCGTGAAAAAATGCTTTGATTAGTATTGGGGCAGGAACTGTGACTAGTAACAATGTCTCTATCGTTGCACGTGAGCGAATAGAAATTGGAGCGAATTGTCTTATTGGAGATATGGTTACTATTATAGATTCGGACTTTCATAATATATCTCCCACAAAAAGACATGAAGGTTCTGGACCAACTGAGGCCGTAATTATTCATGATAATGTTTGGCTGGGAAGCCGAGTTCAGGTCCTTAAAGGAGTGACGTTAGGAGAAGGATGTGTCATAGCTGCAGGGGCAATAGTGACCTCTGATATTCCAGCCAATGTGATTGCTGGTGGGATACCAGCTAAGGTAATCTATGCTATCAACTGAATGAGTGAAGAAAAGAGGGGCTACAACCGCATCCTAAAATCCTCCTCAATAGTAGGTGGAGCTCAGGGTGTTAACCTGTTGCTGGGCATGGTGAGGATAAAGTTTGTCGCAGTTTTGCTGGGGCCTATGGGGCTTGCCTTGCTCGGCATGTTTCAAACGATTCAAGGTATGGCAGGAACGCTGTCTGGTTTAGGCATAGGCTCTAGTGGCGTGCGTGATGTGGCAGAGGCGGCGGGATCGAACGAGGATGAACGCATAGGCCGCACGGTTTTGACGCTCAGAAGAGTATGCTGGCTGACGGGCATTGTAGGCGCTTTTATTTTGGCTGCGCTTGCTGTGCCAATCAGTCATCTAACATTTCAATCCGTTGATTATGCGGGGCAAATTGCCTGTCTGGGCATTGTGGTGCTCATGGGCAGTGTAGCAGCAGGGCAGATGGCGTTGATCCAAGGCATGCGCCGCATTGGTGACTTGGCACGTTTGAATGTTATCAGTTCGGTTTTTGGCACATTGGTAGCCATCGGCTTTTATGCTTGGTTGGGCCTTGAAGGTATTATTCCGGTTCTTGTCACCATGTCAGCCTTCGGCTTGGGAGCTTCATTTTGGTTTTCACGTCGTATACAGGTAACCAAGGTGCATATGTCTTGGGGCGAATCACTCTACATGGCAAAGGGTCTTGTCGGCCTAGGATTAGTTTTTACGTTTACCGCCCTCACCGGCGGAGTTGTTGAGTATGCAACTCGTGTCCTAATTATCGATCAAATCAATCTTGCTGCAGTGGGTATTTTTGGTGCGGCATTCAGGCTTTCTGGTATGTTTATCAACTTTATCTTGGGTGCCATGGGTGCGGATTTTTATCCTACGATGGTTGCTGCAGCTGATGATCATGCCAAAATGCGCGTCCTTGTCAATCAGCAGACTGAAATTGGCCTCCTGTTGGCCCTGCCAGGATTACTGGCAACTCTGGCGTTAGCTCCATGGATCATTCAGGTTTTTTACACTGAAGCCTTTGCTCAATCAGCGGAGTTGCTACAGTGGTTTGTGCTTGGTTGCCTAGGCCGGGTAATTTCGTGGCCCATGGGATACATCATGTTGGCGAAAGGAGCTGGGCGTCTTTATGTACTTTCTGAAACATGCGCACACGTATTACATTTAACGTTGATATGGATAGGCTTAAAATGGGTAGGGCTCGAAGGAGCCTCTGTTGCTTTTTGTCTGCTTTATATATTTTATACAGTCATAGTGCTCATAATTAGCCGCTACTTGATAGGCTTCAGATGGTCATCATCTGTTTGTCGGCTTATTTTGATTTTGCTGCCATTGACAATCCTAATAATGATACAAAGTCGTTATTTACCGGTCATGCCAGCTACTGTCATTGGTAGTCTGATGACGATTTTTGTCGGTGTTTTTTGTCTGCGCGCACTTTGTGCTCGTCTTGGGGGTGAACATAGGTTGGTGAACAGATTATGCATGATTCCTGGAGCTAGAAAGCTGATTAGATCATAAATATTCTTTAAGTAGCATGACAGACGATGACATCTGTCACAATCATGCTGGCAATTAATTGCAATTCGTAAAAACGTCGTTGGCTATCATCATGAAAAAAGAGAGCGATCATAGCATTACAGAGAACAACGAGCCCCTGGTTAGTGTGGTAATTCCTTGCTACAATCACCAAGCATTCATCATTGATTGTCTGGAGAGTATCAAACAGGACTCGTATGAACGAATTGAAATTGTCTTGATTGATGATGGGTCAGTTGATGAATCCTACAATCTTGCAATGGCATGGCTAGATGCTAACAAAGGTTGTTTTGAAGCTGTGGCATACTCTAAACAAAGCAACCAGGGCATATGTAAAACATGCAATACTTTGATAAGACAATCCAGTGGTGAATTTATATTTCCACTCGCAAGTGATGATCTTGCTGGCCCTGATGGCATATCTAAAACTTTAAACTACTACTTGACGCATTGTAATGAGCCTACTTTACTTTTTACTGATCTTGAGCTGATTGATTACGAGGGGAGGTTATTTGCCAAGAGTGGCAGTGCACACACACACCGCGATGCGAAGCTTCTTGAAAACAATAAAGAATATCTTAAATTAGATCTGTTAGTAAATTGGGGTATTCCTTACATGCAACAATTTTATCCAAGAGAGCTATTTGATCTTCTTGGCGGGTATAGCGAAAAATTAAAATGCGAAGACTATTACTTTGCATTGAAAAATATAGCCGCTGGGTCTGTTGCCTATGCCCCTGTTATATCGCGGCAATATAGATTAAGAGTAGCTAGCGAAGCTCGGACACCAGGTCTCAGTGAGGAAGATTACCGATCAGCTAATGCAAGAACTTTGGTAGCATCTGATTTTTCATTCTACTACAGAATGGTGTTATGGGCTTTGGATAAAAGAGACCTAAGGAATCAGGGACTACTGTCAACCGCTGCAAATTATGCATGCAAAGTTTTGCTTAAAATACACGTCAAAACCATTCGATATTACTACAAATTCAATAGCTGGATGATAGGTGCAAAAAAAGAGGCCTGATCTCAAGGTCTTATCGTTAAACTTTAAAATGATGGATAAACTTCAAACAAACATTGAGGAATTATTATCGGTAGGAATAACTACTAAAGGGCGAATCCATGAACTGCGCGACACATTAAAAATACTGGAAAAATCTGAGCTCAGAGCTTGTACTGTTATTTTAATAGACGATGGCGGCTGTGGTGATTTTATTCATGAAGAAGACTTTGATCTTAATTTGGTGATACATCGTTATCAGGAGAGCCAGGGCCTGGTAGCTAGGAGGAATGAATTGGCAGAACTATGCCAGACAAAGTATCTCATGTCATTGGATGACGACTCTGCTCCGGAAAGTGGCTCTATCGTTGAGGTTCTAAATGTCCTTGAAGCCGAAGACAGCACAGTTACTGCCGCTCTTAATCTATACAATGATACTACTCAACATATAGATCGTGAATTGCCTGATTTTGATGCCCGAGACTTCGTTGGCTGTGGATATATTCATAATGTTGATACTTTCAGAAAGCTGGGGGGCTATACTGGAGACCTGTTTTACGGCCACGAAGAACGAGAATATGCATTGAAGATTGCTAGGGCATCAAAGAAGATAGTACACATGAACAATTACATCGTTAAACATCGCAAATCTGAAATCAATCGTGTGGTAGGATATAATCCTCGTCTATCTCGTAACCTAGGGTGGATTAACGGTACATATCTTGGCTTACTCCCGAATATCATTGAGTTGTATTCATTCCTGAAGGTAAAAAAATTAAATCAAGTAGCGCCCGCCCTTACTGACTACTTTAAAGGGCTAAGTGCGAGAAGACAGGCAAGCAAATTAACGTTTTCTCAATACTGGCATTGGAAGAGAAAAAAGACACCAACGGTAGCTTAGGATTAGGCCCATATGATATTGAATCTGCACAAAAATGAAAATTGCTTATGTTTCAAACTTTAGGCTAGATATGCCTTCTTTAGGTGAGTACTCGCATAATTTTTTAGATGTGCTGTCTTCCATAGAGGGGGCGCATGTAACCTGTTTAGATCTGGGAAAGTTTGACCACCAGTCGTCATCGAAAGTACGCAAGAGCGCCCAAGAAAAGATACTGTGTTTTGATAGGGCGCATAGCGGCTTTGACATATACTATCTTGAAATCACCAATCATCACCAAATGGTGTGGCTGGTGACCAGTCTTAAGAAAAAACTTGGCGGAGCTAAGATTGTTGCCACTATTCACGATCCTCCTCTACCTGTAACGGGCTATATGCAGATGTATTTCCCTTTTTGTGGCGGTCTCGCTAAAAAAATTGCCAGAACGTTAGATCTTTTGAAAGCCTCTCATTTGTTATTGCGTAATACTGTAAATTGCTGCGATGGCTTAGTATTTCTTACGGAGAGTGGCCAGAAGGCTTTCATGGGTCATTACAATTTTGTTGGCAAGTGTTTGTCATTGCCGCATGTGAATTTTAATGGGGAGTCCTATAGCGAGCCGCCGGTGTATTGCGCCCCTCAGTCGGGAGCTTTGAGTGTATTCTATGCGGGGCATTGGTGGAAGCACAAAGGGATTGAGGATTTGATAGATGCCTGTTACGAGTTATCAATTCGCGGCTTGAAGGTTGATCTTTGCTTGAGTGGGTCTGGGCCCGAAAGTTATGTTAAGCATGTTGCCTCTTATCTCAGGGGCAAAGAGCATGAAAAGTTATCGGTAGATATTCCAGGGTTAATAGATATTGAAGAGATGTATCGCAGGGGAAGAATGGCAAGTTGCTGGGTTATTCCATACAGGGAAACTGGAAAGGTGGCCGGAAGTGGAGTCATTGCCAGGGCAATGTACGCAGGCGCACATCTTATCGTTTCAGATCTTCCTCAGATTCTAGATTGTCTCGATGAGGGAGTTGACTGCGAAGTATTCCATGCTGGTGATAGCTCTGATCTTGCCGACAAGATAGCATCAAGTAGAGATGTGAAGAAATCTAGAATGTTAAGAAGTCATCTTATAAGGAAAAACAATACAATACATTCAAAGAAGGCTATAGCTGGGGAGCTTAGCCAATTTGTCAGCAATATTATTAGGGGCTAGTAGGGTGACTGTTTATGTCAGTATTAAACTGGGTTAGGAGCTTAATATGATCTTCTCGATTGAAGCGTCGTAAATGACGTCTGGCCCAGATCCAGAAATTCTCGATCCCATTGATGTGGTTTTTCTCGTTGGCAAAGAATCCCAAGCAATTAAATCAGAGGTGATGAAACTTGCCACCATCAGGGCATTATAGGTGAAGAACCTTGGGTTATTGCTAGAGGCCCCAGGTCTGCGTATTCCGAAATTAGAGATGCCCTGACCATGGGGAGGGCGGGAGCAAATATCGGCGATATCTTGAGAACAGAGTTCATTAATGCAGTATGTGATGGCAGCTTTCTTGAGTTGGTTCGCGTCAGCGACGATGAGTTGAAGGATTTGGTCATCTGGCAAGCAGCTTTGGCAAGAAAAACATACATAATACATGGAACGCAAAATAGCTATTGTTAGCACAATGTTGGCACTAGAATTAGAATTTCAGGACTAATCAAGTAATGCAAAACAACAAGATTTTACAAATGGTGCTATTAGCACCCATGATGCTCTTATCCATGTGGGCGATTTCAGCGCTTTTGGAGGCGAGGGAACAGACCAGAGATGTACTAATGGGCGTTGGATTTTTTGTGATTCTGCTTTTAGCCTGGAAAAGAAAAACTCCACTCGATGCTAAGCTGCTATTCATTATTATTCTCGGCTATGCTTTAGGAGGAAAGGGTTTTGCTTATGTAAGTCCGATGGAGCCGGTCTACATTGGAGAAATTTGCCTGGCTTTGTGCATGTTTGGCCTGATGATCAGGCTACGCCTCGCAGGTTTATTCGACACGAGTATTCACAAATTGATTTGGGTTTATCTCATCTACGCAGGCATTCATTTGATGGTTGATTATGGTCAATATCGACTGTTAGCTATCCGGGATAGTGCGACGGCTTATTATTCATTGTATTTTTTTGCTGCGTATAGTTTGTTCCAAAATGAAATTATTGTAACGGCTTTTGAGCGCATTATAAAAATAGCTATAGTGTTTGCAATTGTGCAATTAGCTGCGACTTTTTTCTGGTTCAGATTTCCGGGATTTTACCCTCATGCAGATGCCTACATCCCCTTGATCGTAGGCGGAGCATTATACTTTTTGATTAGGGGGGCAGAATCAAAAAAAATCTTTTATATCCTGATAGGAGGAATAGCTGTAGTTGCTCTATTCTCTGGCAAAACAGCAGGCGTGCTTGGCTTATTGGGTGTTCTAGGAGTTGGTATAGTTTTCGGGCGTGTAAAAAGCCTTATGCTTCCTACTTTGTTCGTAGGCGGACTTGGTATTGTTGCTCTGGCGGCAGCGATAGTCATCAGTCCTGATTTTTTTGCTGAGCATATAGCATCGGGAGATACGGTTGAAACGTTTGGCATATCGGAGGGGGAGTTTGTTGGTTTAAGTGGAACATCCTCATGGAGAATGGATTGGTGGATGATGATTTGGGATGATGTTATACGCTCGGCACCCTTCTGGGGGTTAGGGTTTGGGTCCGATATATCAACAGCCTTTTTAGGCCAGAAAATGGGGGAATTGGTAAGATATCCACACAACGTCATATTTACAGTAATTGGTCGGCTGGGGCTCATAGGATTAGTTATATTTATAACCTTGTTTGTCGCTATCGGTATGTTCTGTATCAGGTTCTGCAGTCGTTATTATAATAGCCCTAACCGTCGTGATGCCGATTTAATTTGCCCTGCTGTGGTCATTGCCGGAATGCTTAATGGGATAGTGCAAGCAACCTATGAAGTCCCCCATGGTGCTATTACTCATTGGGTGTGTTTGGGATACATAGTGGCTAGGTATTATAATCCAGAAGCCAATCACGACACAATACAGGCAGAGGCTCCCAAAGAGCTGTGAATGGAGAAAACGTGCAACAAAATAGGCATATAATTAATGCTTCATGAGCAGTAATTTCCTGGGTTATTTTAAATCGGAAAATGGAAAAACAATTATTAAAAAAGTTATTCGATAGCTTTAACAATTCTGAGTGTAATTACTGCGTTTTACGCAATTATGAAACATTACCCGAATCCTTGGGAGGTAGCGATCTTGATTTAGCCGTATTGCCTGCTGAGGAGGAGGCCGTTCACTTGCTGGTCCGCGAAGTGGTGAAGGAGTATGGAGGAAGTATAATTCTTGAATACAATGGCTCTCTAAGAGTATTAAGATGTTTGGGGTGCCACCAGAATGAGTGGTGGGGCCTGGCCATTGACCTGTTTAGTTCTATCCAATATAAGGGGGTGGAATATATCAGCACAGATAGCTTAATTAAGCGTGCTGTTGACCATAAGGGGATTAAGGTAACCAATAATTGTGATGCTAACACTGTAGCGCTAGCAAAGGAGCTTTTAATAAATGGCAAAAGCAGGAAAGACTATTTCCCCAGAGCAGTGGAACTACATGCTAATACAGGGGAAAATTCGTTGGTTAGCTTGCAAGAGTCTTTTGACTCGGAAACAATAAGCTATTTTGAAAAGATACTCACAGCTGGAGTAGAGGACACTAATACACTTAGAAAGTTAGCCTTCATGATGCGTCATGATGTTCTTGATCGTAAACCACTCTCAAAAGTTCCAGCGAGAATTAAAAATATGGTAATACGATGTCGTAGATTGGTTCACCCGCCGGGTATGTGCATAGCTTTATTGGGAACTGATGGAGCAGGCAAAACAACGATGATCAATGCCATCACACCAGTTCTGGAACAGGCCTTACACAGCAAGGTACAATATGAACACCTTCGGCCTAACTGGCTTCCGGCTATTGGCGTGGCTATAGGGCAAAGGGCTGAGTCTGATGGATCTACAGTGACGGAGCCTCATGCACAGCAACCGAGCGGTGTTATAGGATCACTAGCTAGATTAATCTATTACAGTATTGATTATACCGTTGGTTATTGGTTTAAAATATACCCACGCTTGGTTAAGCGTCCGCATATTTGTCTATTCGACCGTTATCATTATGACCTTTTACTGGATCCTCGTCGTATGAGAATAGCCTTACCCCAGTGGGTCATACGTATGGTGCTTTTTTGTGCTCCTCAGCCTCGTGTGGTGCTTTGCCTTGGTGGAGAACCAAGGGCTATTTATGCGCGGAAACCAGAAACCTCTCTAGTAGAAGTGAGCCGCCAAGTCAATGCGCTCCAAGCATTTTGCACTAGAAACTCTAGAGCTGTTTGGGTTGATACAGGGGTAAGTGTTAATAACTCGAAAAATCAAGTGATGGGTGCAATTTTGTCTAAGCCTTCAAAGTAAATTAGTAATAAGTAAACAAATGGAAAAAAATATATTGTGGGTGCTGGATTCTCAGGTGCTGTGTTGGCTCGAGAACTAGCTGAAAAGTTAGATTGGACTTCGGTAGTTATTGATTCACGTGAGCATGTGGCGGAGAACTGGCTGCGTAAATATTTTTCTGTAAAAGTGGCTGATTATTTTTGCTGAAGGTAGTTGATTTTTTGTTTCTTGTTTTATCTTTGTTAGGTGAGGGCGAGTGACCTGGTTCTCTGGCCAGGTGTGATTATGAAGACAAGCGGCGAGGCACCTGCAACGTGTTCATATGTAATGAGCGGCTATCTGGAAAGCGTATGGTTAGGATAATAGAGCAAAAAACAAAAAAAGACTGGGCGCGTTTTCTTGAAGAGATTGCCAGCCATTACCCAAAAGCCAAAAAAATAACACTCGTGATGGATAACCTGAACACTCACAAGGCATCATCACTCTACGAAACATTCGAAGCCGAGAAAGCAAAGGCTCTACGGGATCGTTTTGAATTCGTCTATCCCCCTCTGCATGGAAGTTGGCTCAACATGGCTGAAATTGAACTCAATATCCTGATCGGGAAGTGCCTTAACCGTAGAATCCCGGAACTAGAGATTATGCGCGAAGAAGTAAAAGCCTTGGAAAAATGCAGGAATAACCAAGGGCGGTAATTAATTGGCGATTTACAACAGAGGATGCTCGCATAAAGTTGAAGAGAATATATCCAACACTACAGAGTTGACTTGACACTAGTGGAAAATGAAAAAGACTTAAGGATCAGGCTTTAAACGACCTACTGAGCAATCGCCCTGCAGTCAGTCACCTTCCCCGATTTTCCCATTGCCTGACCGCAGCCCACCTTCCCATATCCACGCGTTTAACCCCCTCTTGCCCCCGTAATCCTCTTTCTCCCCCTCTCCGATCTCCACAACAACGTCCTCCGAGACACCCCGCAAAAAGCAAATTCCTAGCAATCCTGTCAAAACTGATATACTTGATTACCAAGTAGCTCTATTTTATCCAGCCATCAATCGGAATCAAACATATGAGAAACATTAAATATCTCATCCTCGGAGCTGGGCCATCCAGCCTTGCATTCGCCCACAGCCTCCTCGACCAAGGAGAACAATCCTTTGTGATCCTTGAGAAGGAAGCCGAGCCTGGCGGACTTTGCCGAAGCACGGATGTGGACGGTGCGCCGCTCGATATTGGCGGCGGCCATTTCCTCGATGTGAGGAATAAGCAAGCTTGCGAGTTTCTTTTCCGCTTCATGCCCGAAAACGAATGGGTGCGTCACACCCGGATTGCCAAAATACGACTTCGCGGCACAGAGGTGGATCATCCGCTAGAGGCAAATCTTTGGCAGATGCCCGTGGAAGCACAGGCGGACTATCTCGAATCCATCGCGCAGGCTGGTTGCGTAAGTCAAGCACCCATGCCGGAAGCCTTCGAAGATTGGTGCCGGTGGAAATTCGGTGACTTGATCGCCAACGAATACATGTTGCCCTACAACCGGAAAATTTGGCGAATGCCGATCAACGAGCTTGGCACTTACTGGCTGTACAAGCTGCCCAATGTCTCATTTCGCGAAACATTGATGAGTTGCCTCCAGCGGAAAATGCATGGCGAGCTGCCGGCCCATGGGGAGTTTCTTTATCCCATGCATCATGGATACGGTGAGGTGTGGAGGCGCATGGGAGCCGCTCTCGGCGACAAGTTAGTTTTGAACGCACCACTCACTAGTCTGGATCTTGAGCATATGATCGTCAACAGCCGTTATCGCGCCGATATGATCGTATCATCAATCCCATGGCAATGCATGTGCAGGGTCACTAAAATTCCGAACCATATCACAGATGCAATCGGCAAACTAGTCCACATCCCCATTGATGTAGATTATCATCCCGAAGATGTCGGCAGCCCGGCTCACTGGATCTACGAACCGAATGAGCAAATGAGCTACCACCGGATTCTGTCCCGTTCAAATTTTTCCACTAATGCGCGCGGATATTGGACCGAGACAAACTCACGCGTTGCGCAATCCCAAAAAGGATTTCGCCATCGCAACGAATTTGCATACCCGGTCAACACCATTGACAAGCCTGCATTGGTTCAAACCATTCATGAGTGGTCGAAATCGGTTGGGATCCTTCCGATCGGTCGCTGGGGCAACTGGGAACACATGAATTCCGACATCGCCGTTTCGCAAGGAATCAAGGCAGCCAATGATATGCTGACAGGTGAATGACCATGAAATCAAATGATTTACCGTTAACAACAACGTGATATGACCAAACGACTAAAATTACTTCTTTGCTGCTATGCATGTGATCCAGGCAGTGGTTCCGAATCTGGAATGGGTTGGAACTTTGCCAAAAGCATTTCTGCGCATCATGATGCGCATGTGATCGTTGAGGCTAAATTCAAGCGACCTTTGGAGGAATATGCTTCCCAACACCCAGACGAGGTCAAGAACATGACCGTTTACTTCGTTCCTAGGACACGGTTGAGATTGCTTCGTAAGATTTTACCGATGAGTTATTATTGGACATATCGGGCATGGATGAAGAAAGCCTACAAGCTAGCAGTTGAGTTGGATAATAGAAATGATTACGATTTGATTCACATGATCACCCTTTCAGGTTATCGTGAACCCAGTTTTTTCTGGAAAATTCCGAAGCCGTTCATTTGGGGGCCTATTGGTGGGCTTTCAGATTCACCATGGTGTCTTTTGCCTGTCCTGGGTCTTAGGGGAGCCTTTACCCTGTGTGTTCGTAACATTGCCAATGGCCTGCAGAAGCGTTATGGCTACGCCTGTCGCAAGGCGGCTAAACACGCGCATACAATCCTGACTAAGACCAAGCAGGATGTGGCGGATATTAAGAACTTCTGGCACAAAGACTCTCAGCTCCTTACTGAGGTTGGCTTTGAAAATCGACACCAGAAGTATGAGCCACACTCTCATGAGCCTGGCACGCCCTTACAGATTTGCTGGGCTGGTGTCCATGAGCCTCGCAAGAATCTGGAGTTGCTATTGCATGCCCTGACTCTCTGCAAAGAGCCGATGCAGGTCCATGTGCTGAGTAAAGGGTCGCGCACGCCGATTTATAAGAAGCTGGCAGCCAAACTCGGAGTGGAAGACAAAGTGATTTTTCACGGATTCGTGCCACGCGAGGAGTCCTTCCAAATCATGAGCTCAAGCCATGTTTTTGTCATAACCAGCGTGCGTGATGACACGCCCACGGTGTTGTTTGAGGCGTTCCGCTATGCACTCCCGGTTGTCGCTATTGATCACGCCGGATTTGGTGCGATTTTGGATGATACATGCGGCTGCAAAATTCCCATCCATTCATTCAAGCAGGTGGTGGCGGATTATGCCAAACATCTCGACTTCCTCGCGACTCATGAAGATGAGCGCTGCCGGAAGTCACAGGGGGCTCTCAATATATGTCAGAATTACACCTGGGAAAAGAAGATGGAGTTTTTGAATCGTCTGTATGAGGAAGCCGCCGTCTTGAAAAACGGCCGACCGCATTGAACATAAGAGGTTCGCGTGTCACCCCCCTTTTCCCCCTCTCCGATCTCCACAACTACATCCTCAGGGACACCCCGCAAAAAGCAAATTCCTAGCAGTCAACCAAGAAACGAGGGGCCATATTCTACTCAAACCTCAGAAAATGGGGTTAGCAGTATCAGACATCTTGTGAGTTGTTTTTTGATTTCTCTCATTTTCAATGGGGTATAAAAATGGATTTACTCGAATCTGGATTAGAGGAAAGTAACCTTAATGTGATCAAAATATCTAACTCCTTATAGGAGTGGAGATGAAGTAAGAATTGTTACGCTAATAAGCTGCTGGCTTTGTTTTTCGGGGTCATTCCACTTTGAATTTACGTTATTTTGAGGCGATGAAAGATATTGAAATTCTAGATGCTTTGCAGGGGGGTGGTGATGTTGTGACATCATTACGTTTTTACTGTTTGAAGCGGAAGGGCTATCTGTTGCTGGCGTTGCCGGAGGATAAGGAGTTGGCAGGTTTGACCTTGGGTTTGTATCAGCCACAATCGAATAAAGCCAAATTGTGGGTACGGGGGGTTTCGATATTAATAATATTCGGGCTTCATCGTATATTACCTTCATTCGATATGGAGGTTGGCTCAGATAGTGCTTTGGCTGACCTTGTTAAGAGTCATAGAAAGATTGGCTTTTTGTTGGGCAATCCAGAGGCAGAAGCTCGAAGGGTCATTGTGGTTTATCAGCATCATAATGAGATAGTAGTTGCCAAAATTGGAATTGGGAAAGCGGCAAAACGATCAGCGCAGAAGGAAGCAGCTATGATTGAATCATTGCCCGAGAATTATCTTGGAATAGCGGCAGTGAAAAAATGTCGCGGTCGCGCTGATTGGTATTATTACACGACTCCATTCATCGTAGGCGATTCTCCTGTCCAGAAGCAAGATAGCCAAGTACTTGCACTTCTCGATGATTGGGTGGGGCATTTTACGCTGCAGAGATTGAGGGATACCCAGATTTGGGAATCATTAAAATTTCATGAACGCCTGGGGATGAGAAAAAGTTATTCTGATTTTATCGAACGCTTGGGAGAGCTAGATATTAAAGTGGGGTTGTATCATGGAGATTTTGCACCGTGGAATATCAAAATATCCGAGGGCGGCGTAGTCAATGTGATGGATTGGGAGTATGCACGCTTGGATGGTTTGGCCGGTTGGGATTGGCTGCATTACATGATTCAACGTGTGATGCTAGTGGATGGAGCCTCTTTAGATGACGCGATTGCTGATTGCTGTAAGTGGGCAGACACTGAACAGGGGGCATTATTTTTGCATAACACAGGGTGGGGCAAGAATGTTGATTTATGGATTGGGTCGTATTTGATCTATTCGTCTTGGGTAGATGGCTTTGACAGGGCAGAAGGCTCATTAGAGCGTATATGCGCTGACATCGCTGCCCATCGTGCCATATGCAGATGAGACAGAAGTCGTATTTAATGAGGTCAGTCGCTTCAACGGCTATGCCTAAAAATCACCAATAAATATCTAAATGAGGGTATGTATAAATTTAAGAGATCAAGATTTCTCTAATACGAAGTCGATTGGGATATACAATGTAGCAATTGGTTTGACTCGTGCGTTTGCAGAGGATGAGCGCATCACTAAATTAATCCTGCTGATTAATAGTTCGCTTACAGAGACGTTTGAAGAATTGCAGGCTAACAATAAAATCGAGATTGTTGGCTGCAGTGAGGAAGCTCCAAGAGGCTGGCGGCGATTATTGTGGGATCAGTGGGGGCTTGTTCGTGGAGTTAGGCAGCTTGATGTTGATTGGTTGATATTGCCAAAAGGCTTCCCGCCTTTGCTGCTGTGGTTTAAGGTTAAGGTTTGTTCATATATTCATGATAACATTTTTCAATGTTATGCAGCGATGGGCTGGTCCGGAATCTCAATAGTTGAAAAGTGCTATTTTTCCTGGTGTTATCGTCGAGCTGTTCAAAAAGCAGACCTTATAGTTACGAACAGTCAATTTACACTTGATGAACTAATTAGTTCGGGGCGCAAGATGGTAGCAAAGAAAGTCGGAATAGGGTTTGAACCTAATGTTGACCTGCCGACTGATGCTGAAGAGAGAAGTGGGATACTTGTCTTTATATCGCCTCACCCGCACAAGTTAAGCAAGCAGTCGATCGCGTGGTTGAAGCGCTGGAAAAAACAAACAGGCAACCGATCTAAGATTTATGGTGTTGGTTGCATGCCAGATAATGCTCATTGGCCTGAAGGATCTGACTGGGAAATGACGCCAAGATTATCTGAAGCGGAGATGATGGGCTTGTGGAGAAAAGTAAAAGTGTTGGTCTATTTTTCTGCATACGAAGGATTTGGGATGCCGCCTTGTGAGGCGATAAGAAAAGGCGTAATTCCTCTTGCATCAGATATTCCGCCACACCGAGAAAACCTTTCAAATGAGTTTTTGTTCTCAAACGATGATTATCAGTCATTTGCATCACGTTTAAATGATGCACTTGAAAATATGAAGCCACCAGTAGATCATCTAGCTACCTGGCAAGATGTTGGTAATAGTATGGTAAGCGCAATGGTGAAATGTCGAGAGTAAGGTGCCTTAGTTATTACTGGCCCCTAAAAACGTTTAATAGATGAAATACATAATTCTATTTTTAACCTGTGGTAGTCTTTTGTTAGCTGCGTTGCTTGGAACTACGCTCAACATTCCCTTGCAGGCGCCAGCTGCTATAGCTCTTGGTATTGCGTCGTTATGTGCAGCGATTTCTATGCTTAAACTTGGTAAATCGCCAGTTATGAAAACTGGAAAAAGCTCAGGTATGAGGCCGTGGCTAATTATACTGATTCTGATTTCAATAGTTTACTTTATTACACGTGCCTATTTGTCCCCAGTAAGGGATTTGGGAATGGAAGATTTAATGCTCATTATTCCGGCTTGTAGCCTATATCTTATCGCGGGATATGCCCTGACGGGTAAAGATGGAATTAAGTTGCGGCAAGGGCTTGCCATAACCGTCATTTTATTACTGGCCCTTCATGTCTTGTATTGTTTGTTCCAGTTTAATGGCGTTGAAGGCTATTCTTTGGCGCGGTATTTTGAGGGTTCCACAAGGGCCAGTACTAAGCAGGTTACAGGCATGTATGGCTATTACGGAAGTTTTGCAAACTTTGGTGTGATTGCAGGATTGTTGTGTATGAGTCTTGGTGTTTGGGGTAGGCTTACTTTTTCGGTAAGAGGCGCAGTTTTTTTATTGGGTATGGCCGCGTTGGGCTTAGCTATATGGTCACAATCAAGATCAGCGGTACTCAGTTTGTGCCCGGCCCTCATTGTATTTATGCTAATGCTTATAGTTTCCTGTAAGCAGCAGGGTGCGAATGTGCAAAGACGGGTCAAACGTGCAGGGTTTGTGCTTGGAATCTTAATGTTAAGTGCTGCTACGCTCGGTGGCCTCTGGGTATTTGGCGAGAGGGGGGTAAAGAGTTTCGCTATGATATTTGATTCTGGTGTTCGAACCCCTTTATGGGCTATGGCAGGAGATCAGTGGGTTGATTATCCATGGATCGGGGCAGGTAGTCGTAGCTTTTCCTATCTATGTAATACATATTGGCATGGATTGAATTCTGGGGAGCTAAACCCCGAGTTTGTGCACAATGAATATCTACAGCTATTGACGGATTATGGGTTCATCGGTTTCTTATTAATAACGACATTGCTGATTTCTCATCTTGTTTTGGGACTACGCCAAGTTAGCCGGTTGTCTGAAAAAGTTGGAGAAAATGGTTTGCGGCGCGGATCGAATGCAATGGCATTGGCCATTGCGGGTAGTTGCGGAATGGTTGCTATGGCTGTACATATTTTTTTTGATTTTCCAACTCGCCTAATGCCAAATTTACTTTTGATGATTTGTTGTGCCGTCTGGATTCTGCCTTTGCCATCACTGAGAAGCACGAACTCGGTGAAAGACTTAGTCTCTGAGCCGCAAAGAAGTAGCATG